>Ga0233425_10002263_pt1 | contig 38781 bp, 38 predicted proteins | sample Watercolumn_Towu_2_FD_181712 | JGI IMG/M metagenome (GOLD analysis project Ga0233425, IMG submission 181712) | Freshwater microbial communities from Lake Towuti, South Sulawesi, Indonesia - Watercolumn_Towuti2014_140_MG | ecosystem: Environmental > Aquatic > Freshwater > Lake | place... | reverse complement strand
GTGTCGTGTTCACGTTCCTTGACGCCAAGACCGGCTACGAAATCGTTCAGTTCGATGTTCTCGCCGACGAGTGAGGTTTGAAATGATTCGGATCGGAGTCGAGGATGGGTTCTACCTGAAGAGCCTAGAGCTTCGTGAGGCCGAGCCCCTCCTGCTGCTCGTCGATGCGAACCGTCAGTACCTCAGGCGCTGGCTCCCCTGGCTCGACATGACGAAGAACATCGACGAAATGATTGCGTTCGTCGAATCGGCGCTTCGGCAACATACATCCGGGCTGGGATTTCAGGCCGGGGTTTGGTATGCAGGAGAATTGGCGGGGATTATCGGCTATCATCATCTCGAGTGGGCCAACAGGTCAACCTGCGTCGGCTATTGGCTGGCGGAGCAGTTCCAGGGCCGAGGCATCATGGCAAAGGCCTGCAACTCGATTGTCGACTATGCTTTTGATGACTGGCGATTGAACCGTGTTGAAATCCGCTGCGCGATGGAGAATGTCAAGAGCCGTGCAATTCCGGAACGTCTGGGATTTAAAACGGAGGGAGTGCTGCGAGAGGCGGAGTGGCTGTATGATCACTACGTAGACCATGTGGTCTACGGTATGCTGGCGAAACAATGGCTCGGCCGCCGGCATATGGTACGCGAGAGCCGATCCACGCCAACGGCGAAACAGGAAAATCTGAAAAACGTTGAAGAGTGAAAACCACGGTACTGTACCCCATGTCCCCTGAATGGCCCCCTGATAATCTCGATTTCCTGACTCCGGAGGAGATGCGTCTCCGGTTGATGGAGGCCCAGGAATTCAGCACGCGCGTCAATACGCTGACGGAACTCTCGCTGAAAGTTGACGCAGCCCGCTCGCGCGAAGAAATCATCAGGATACTCAAGGATAATCTGAAGCGCCTCATCGACGGTGAATGCGCGTTCGTCGGTCTGCTCAGCCACAACAAGACGCACTATGTCGTCAGCACGTTGTCGCCGCTCATGGATGCCATCGAGCTCGGCCACAAGCATTTCTCCATCGACGTCGGTATGCCGGGATGGTCGATCAGGAACAAGGCGGGGATCATGGTCGACATTGATTCCGCCCCTTCATTCCACCCGACGCTTGAGGGCAAGCTGAAGGATCTTGGTATCCGCTCGATGATTATCGTACCGGTGCATACACACGAAGACCTTCTCGGTGCTCTGGTGTTTGGCTCCTCGAAGCCGAATGCGTTCGTCGATCCCGACATCTGGCTTGCACAGCTCCTCAGCCTTCAGACCGCCATCGCTCTCCGTCACACGAGCCTCCTCGAGCGTGCGCAGAAGCGCGCCGCGCAGATCGGTCTGGTCAACCAGGTGGCCAAGAAGCTCACCTCGACGCTCAACATCGACGAGCTTCTGACGTCGGCGTCGGAGGCAATTCAAAAGAACTTTCAGTACTTCGATGTGACGATCTTCCTTCGGGTCCCCGAAGGCCGTGAACTTGTGCTCGCAGCTCACTCCGGCAATTTCATCGATTTCCTCCCGCACGGGTACCGGCAGAAAATCGGAGACGGCATTGTCGGCTGGGTGGCGGAACACGGCGAGTCCGTGCTGGCCAACGACGTGAGCCTTGATCCGCGTTTTCTCGCCCACCAGTATCACAATACCAACTCCGAGCTCGCTCTTCCCATCATCTCGGAGGATGAAGTGGTGGGAGTGCTCAACGTGGAGGATACCAAGCTCTACGCATTCGATGACACCGACATCATCGTGCTCGAAACACTCTGCGACCAGATTGGCAGCGCGGTGCACAACGCAAAACTCTTCGACGAGATCAAGCGGACGAATGAGCGGCTCGTCGAGCTTGACAAGCTGAAGACTGATTTCGTCGGCATCGTCTCTCACGATTTCCGGACGCCGCTGTCGACCATCATGCTTGCCGCCAAATCACTTCTCCGGAAAGAAGTCAATGCCGACAGGCTCAAAGAGTATCTGAACATCATCGTCGATCAGGCCGGCCGGTTGAGCCTGCTTGCCGAAGATACCTTGTCGATTGCGAAAATCGAATCAGGACAGCTGAGCTACCAGTTCAAGATTGTAAACGTCGAGGGGATCGTCCAGGAAGCGGTCTCGATGGTCAAGATCTCCGCACGACACTCCTTCTCATCCTCCATCGAGATGAGCTGTTCCTATGTGCGCGGCGACCAGAACAAGCTCCGCCAGGTGCTGCAGAATCTCATTTCCAATGCAGTGAAATACTCACCCGCCGGCGGCCAGATTCATGTGTCGGTGCTTCCCTCGGAAGAGCAGCCGGACGAAGTGCTCTTCTCGATCAGTGATGAAGGGCTCGGTATTCCCGAAGAATACACCGGAAAGCTCTTTCAGAAGTACGCGCGTGTGGATACGGGAGAAGCGGGGAAGATCAAGGGAACAGGGCTCGGCCTGTGGATTTGCCGCGAGATCATCAAAGCGCATGGCGGCAAAATCTGGGTGGATAGTGAAGTGGGGAAGGGGAGCACATTCCGCTTTACGGTAAAACGCGGCAACTAGAGTCTTCTGAATATTCCCCCGTCATCGCAGCGCTTCTAATCCGGGCCTAGTCTGGGGACTTTTCCCCGGTGTGTGGCGGGTCAGCGAAGCTAAACGGATTGAAATCGGTGCCGCGGTCGTACCAGTCGGTTCCTTCGACGTTCTTCAACCACCTCACGACGGCATAGGTCGCAGGCGTGAACACGATCTCAACTCCGCACTTAAACACGTAGTTGGAAACGATCAGCGTGACGAGGAGAGGCGTTTCAAGAACTCCTGCGAACGCGATCACCGCAAACACCGCCGTATCGAGTGCCTCACCTGCCAGCGTCGAACCGATCGTCCTCGTCCAAAGCCATTTCCCTTTCGTCAGCACCTTCAGTTTAGCGAGAACATACGAGTTGAGAAACTCACCCGACCAGTATGCCGCCAGGCTTCCGGCGACGATGCGGGGCGTTGTTCCCAGGATTGCCTCAAATGCTTCCTGATGATGCCATCCCTGTGCCGGCGGAAGTGAGCTGACGAGCGCCAGCGTCGCGGACATCAACGCCGCGCCCGCAAAACCCAGCCAGATGACTTTTCGCGATCGGCTGAATCCATACACCTCGGTGAGGATATCGCCGAAGATGTAGCTCAAAGGGAACAACAGAGTCCCGCCGTCAAACGTGAACCAGCCGAAGTCGAGGATCTTTGTAGAAGCAACATTGGAAATGAGGAGCACAGCGACAAAAAAACCGGTGAGAGTGTCGAGATGCCGGAACGGTTTGCTCATGCCGTTTGGTTCCGTGACCGGTGAAGGGCTACAGCTTTGGTGTGGTGCGCGTGCTGTCGAGATACATCCGGACCCTATTCTGAAACTCCTGGTAGAGCTTCTGGGAGACAGCGAGCTCGGCGATCCGTGTTGAAAATTCGGTTTGCGAAATACCGGCCGTTCCCAGAATTGAGTCGGCCATGTGTCGGTGTTGGAGCGAATCGATGGTGGATGCCGGCGACTGAAATCTCTCACGAGCAACCAGGAGCTCGGCATAGACAGGGACAAGTTTCACACCGCTCTGGCTCAGTGTCTCCTGTGATTTGGAGCACCCTGCGACGGAGACGAGCAACATGGCGAATAGTATTCTGGGAGTATCCATAAGGCATCTTTGCATAAAGTAGCAAACGGCTCCGCTGAATGCAAGGCGTGTTGTCTTGCAATGACTCCTGTCTTGGTGTATATTGGGACAAGGAAATGAGCGGCACGCATGGCAAGCGCCGGTTTTCAATCAGGACCAATTCACAATCAGGGGGCACCATGACTGAGGCATCGAAAACCATACTCGTTAACACGCTGAAAGAATGGACCAAGTTTACGGGCGAGAGAGACAAATTCACCGCTGTCGGCCACGACGTCGCAGAGATCGCGAAGAAATGCGTTTTTGAGTGCATTTCGTTCCTCAAGACACAAAACGTCGATGTTGAGGGCGAGAGCATCGAGACGATGAGGATCATGAAGGAGCCGGTGCACGTCGACGCTGTGATCGAGGCAACGTTTCCAAATGTCAAGGTGAGCGTCGTGATGAAGTGTTCGGGGGCCTCGCGGGTCATTGTGATCAATCCGAATCTTACGATCTCCGCGGGAGGCACTCCAGTGACGTTCGATGTCCTGAAAAAGGCTGTCCCTCAGGCATTCGAAGCCAATGCCGCCGATTTTGTGCGGGATGCATACCTGTATATCGCACGAACGGGTGGGAAGGAGCAACCCGCGTGAAATTGTCGATGTTCGATTTCCGATTGACGATTGATTGAAGGATTTCACCATTTGGACGCTGAGGAATTGAAAGGCCGAACCAAAGCTTTCGCCATGGATGTCATTGGTGTCGTCGAGCAGTTGGACCGGTCGAGGACAGCTGATGTTATGGCAAATCAGTTGATACGATCGGCGACATCTGTTGCAGCGAATTACCGCGCCGTGTGCAGGGCACGTTCGAAGGCGGATTTTGCAAACAAGCTCGGAATTGTTGAAGAAGAAGTCGATGAGTCCGCATTCTGGCTGGAAATGCTCGTAGACTGCAGGTATGTGAGACTCGAAAACGCTACGCCGCTCCTTAAAGAAGCTGGTCAGCTCTTGAGAATAATCGCCGCTTCACGGATTACAGCCAGGAACAATCTGCGGAAAACGGTCCGATGACATCCCGGGGCAGTCTATCGTTGGGTCCCATCTCAATCGACAATTGACAATCGACAATCGAAAATTCCACTGTGTCCTACAAGCTCATTTCCGACTACACGCCCAGCGGTGATCAACCGGATGCCATCAGGCAGCTGATTGATGGGCTCTCGCGCGGGGATCAGTATCAGACGCTTCTGGGCGTCACGGGAAGCGGCAAGACATTCACCATCTCGAACGTAATACAGCGGCTGAACAAGCCGGTGCTTGTCCTCTCGCACAACAAGACTCTTGCGGCGCAACTGTACGGCGAGTTCAAGAGCTTCTTTCCTAAGAACCGGGTGGAGTTCTTCATCAGCTACTACGATTACTATCAGCCTGAGGCGTATGTGCCATCGACCGATACGTACATCGCCAAAGATTCTTCCATTAACGAGGAGATTGACCGGCTGAGGCTGCGCGCGACGAGCGCGCTGTTGAGCGGTGATCCGAATGTCATTGTCGTCGCTTCCGTGAGCTGTATCTATGGCATCGGTGCGCCGGAAGAATGGCTCTCGCAGACGCTTCCGCTGCGAAAGGGGCAGAAGATTTCAAGAAATGAGGTGCTGAAGAAGCTGCTCGATATGCTCTATGTCCGAAACGACTATGAGTTCACACGCGGTGCGTTCCGAGTGCGCGGCGACGTCGTTGAGATCATCCCGGGCTATGAAATCGAGGAAGCAATCCGCATCGAATTCTTCGGTGATGAAATCGAGCGGTTGTCGTACATCCAGAAGACGGACGGAAAGATCATCGCCGAGACGGATTTCGAAATGGTGTATCCCGCGAAGCAGTTTGTTACGACTCGTCCGAGCATCGAGCGCGCGTTGAAAACCATCGATGCAGAGTTGCGCGAGCGGCTCGCCGAGCTGCGGGAGCAAGGGAAGCTTCTCGAAGCGCAGCGGTTGGAGCAGCGGACGCGGTTCGACATGGAGATGATGCGTGAAATCGGACATTGCCCGGGGATCGAAAACTACTCACGCCATCTAGCCGGCCGTCCGCCGGGATCCCGGCCGTATTGTCTCCTCGACTATTTGCCAAAAGACTTTCTGACGGTTATCGATGAATCTCACGCCACCGTTCCACAGATCCGGGGAATGTACGCAGGCGACCGGTCGAGGAAGAGCACGCTCGTGCAGTACGGATTCAGACTCCCCTCGGCGATGGACAACCGCCCGCTGACGTTTGAAGAGTGGAATACGCTTGTGAACCAGACGATTTTTGTAAGCGCCACACCTGGTGACTACGAATTCGAAATGAGCAAGGGTGTGTTCGTGGAACAGGTGATCCGTCCAACCGGATTGGTCGATCCTGAGGTGGAAATCAGGCCGAGCAAGCACCAGATCGATGATCTCATCGCCGAGATTCGGACCAGAGCGGCCAGGAAAGAACGTGTGCTCGTTACGACGCTGACGAAACGGATGGCCGAGGATCTGACGGAATACCTGTTGAACATCGGCATCAGGGTTCGCTATGTTCATTCAGAGGTCGACGCGCTCGAGCGCGTGGAGATTCTCCGTGACCTCCGCCTGGGCGACTTCGATGTCCTCGTCGGCGTCAATCTGCTTCGTGAGGGACTCGATTTGCCGGAAGTTTCGCTCGTCGCCATCATCGATGCGGACAAGGAAGGTTTCCTGCGGTCAGACCGGTCATTGATCCAGACTGCGGGGAGAACAGCCCGGAATGTCAATGGGAAAGTGATTCTCTATGCCGATACAGAGACCGGATCGATGAAGCGAATGATGGAGGAAACAAATCGACGCCGGAAGAAGCAGGTACAGTACAACCTTGACAATAACGTCACCCCTGTGACAATCTACAAATCGATCGAAGAGGTCATGGCATCGACTGCAATTGCCGATGTCGCTGCCCAGCGGGCAGCACGCAAAGAAGGTGAGCGGCCCGTTGGCGTCTCCGATCATGTCGCCAAATACCTCAACGAAGAACAACGCAAAGATCTGCTGGTCGAGCTCAATGAAGAGATGCGGCGCGCTGCGAAAGACCTCGAGTTCGAGCGTGCTGCGGAGCTTCGCGATGAGATCGCTAAACTCGAAAAGCGGTGAATAGCACACCCCGCGTGGCGGGGCAGGCAGAGTACACTGATGCTACAAGATGTCCACAGATAGAATATCTTAACCGAAGAGAATCGCCATCTGTGGAGATCAGTAGCATCTGTGTTTTCTGTGTACTATTAAGAGCCTCTTCGTACGTATGACCCGCCGTATTGGTAAACTCCTCCGGGAAGCAATCTCCGCGCTTCTCGATTTCTTCTATCCCCCGCTTTGTCTCTCCTGCGGCAGGCTCCTGGAATCCGGGACCGAGCATGTGTGTCCCAATTGCTGGTCGGCAATCAAGCTTGCCTCGCGCGAGCTGCCTCTCTTTCTCGAAACAAGGAACAAGCTCATGGCCTCGGGGGCGATAGCCGATCTTGTTTCCCTCTTCGTGTTCGAAAAGGAGGGGCCGCTGCAGGCAATCGTTCATGCACTGAAGTATTCAGGAATTCAGCAGGTGGGCACTGAACTCGGGAGGCGGCTCGGTACTCTCATTCAGAAAGAAGGAATAAGAGCCGATCTGGTTATCCCGGTTCCGTTGCACAAGAGAAAGCTCCGCGAGAGAGGATTCAACCAGTCGCTTCTTATCGCACGTGGAATATCCGAGGTCATGGGGATACCTGTTCGCCGGGCTCTGATTCGGCGTACTCGGTGGACGCAGACTCAGACCGCGCTTTCGAAAGAGGAACGGCAGGAGAATGTGAAGCAGGCATTTACATGTGGAGAGGCCGACTTGCAGGGGCTGTGCATCATCGTGGTCGACGATGTCATTACAACTGGTGCGACGATAAAGGCCGTCGCCGGCGCAATTCAAGCCTCAAATCCAAAAACTGTGATCGCAGCATCTGCGGCAATTGCGCAATAGCCGGGATGGCTCCCCGATCCCGGTTCGAGGTATTGACTCTTGTCGCTGGATCGATATATTACTGTTGTCTCCCGACGTCGTTACCTCACAACTACGTGGAGGTGACTATGTGCCCGCACCGCAGGTCCACTCACGTGGTATGCGCTGTACTCATCTTGTCCCTCACGCCAGCATTCTCACAATCGAAGCTGCAACAGGCCGATCAGCAATTGTCTGCCGCGTCCTTCGGAAGCCTCAACATCAACAACATGTGGCTGAAGATTCGAAATGACGGGATTGGTCAAAGGCTGACCTATCCCCGTCAGTACGGCAGCCTCCTGGAAAGCGACAACCTCATCTGGGTCGGTAAGGTGTATGATGGACGAGTTCGGGAGAGCGCTGTCCAGATGCCTGAGTTACGCACAGGTGGTGGAATCTGGGAGGGTGGTGTACGCCCGGGAAGCATCATTTCAAAAGGGGTAGCTGAAGATACAAATTCCAATGCGGTCCGAGTGTTTCGGTATCGCCCCGACTTCCTTACGGCCGATCTCAGGTCCGATGTTGCGGCATCCACCGGAACTGATCCTGCCGCCGCGACCCCGGAGATGGTAACTGCTGCAAGAGCAGACTATGCGAAGGATCTGGCTGAATGGCCGTGGCAAAAGGGTGCGCCCTTCGTGGATAAGAACCAAAACGGCATCATGGACGGTGGAGAAGTACCGGGTATTCAGAGTGCGGGCCAGATTGCATGGTTTTCTTACAACGATTTGGACGAGGCGAAATGCAAGTCCTTTGCCGGCGATCCTTCCATCGGTTTGGAGGTGCAGGTCACACTCTGGGGGTACCAGGGGATACCAAATCTCGATGATGTCATTTTCAAGAGATATCGTGTCATCTACAAAGGGACGTCGTTCGCTTCACCAACGTCGCAGATTGACAGCATGTACTTTTCGCAGTGGTGCGATCTGATCATAGGCGACTATTTCAACGACCTTGGGGGTTGTGATTCAGCGTTGAGTCTCGCGTATCAGTTCAATGGGGACATCCCCGATCCCATCTACAGGAACCTTGGCGGAGCAAATCCGGCAGTCGGGTATGCGCTCCTTCAGGGTCCGCTCGTGCCGGGTTCAGCGAACGAATCCGGCATCAGTGATTTCACGTCACACACCGGGGTGAAGAACCTGCAGATGACTTCGTACATGCTGAATCCGACGGGCGATCCCATCAATGAGCCGACTAACGGAAGTCGGACGTTTTGGTACTGGAATGTAGCCCGGGGATTTGCGGCATGGACAAAAGACCTCACATATCATCCATACGTGCTACCCAACGGGCAGACCACGAAGTTCATGTATTCCGGAGATCCGGTTTCCAAAGTGGGTTGGATTGACGGTTTGGGCAGGATGCAGGCAAACACATTGTCGGCAGCGCCAGGTTACCGGAGGTTTACGCTCAGCACCGGACCGTTTACGATGGCGCTGGGTGATACACAAGAAGTTGTCCTTGCATTGATCGGGAGCCACGCCACAGAGGGAGTTGAGAATGTCACATGGTTGAGAAACAGGACAAGGCACTTGCACGAAATCTACCCGAATCTTGGCGACTATGTTGCGGGATTCGTGACAGACGTGGCCAGCTCCGGCATCATCCCGAGTGAATTCGCACTTGATCAGAACTTCCCCAATCCCTTCAATCCCTCCACTCAAATCAGATTCAGAACTCCGCAATCTGGCCAGGTGAAGCTTTCGATCTTCGACCTGCTCGGTCAGGAAACGAGAGAACTATGCAGCGGTGTTCTCAGCGCCGGAGAGCATACCATCAGATGGGATGGTCGCGACTCAAAAGGCGAAATAGCCCCGAGCGGAGTCTATTTCTATAGATTGACGCAGGGTGAGAGACACGCAACGCGGAAATTGCTCCTGCTGCGCTGATCTGCAGCCTTCCTTGACTTTCACTCCATTTCTGGCTAATTTTTCTAGCCTTTTCAGGCATTTTTTCACATTCGACGGATAAGACTTCTCACTTATTGGAGGTAATCATGGCAGTCAAAGTAGGTATCAACGGATTCGGGCGCATTGGACGCCAGGTCCTCAAGGCAATTCGGGACAGCTACCCGAATACTCTCGAGGTTGTTGCCGTGAACGATATCGGCGACCTCAAGACGATGGCTCATCTTCTGAAGTACGACTCGAACTACGGCCGGTTCGATGGCAAGATCGAGGTCGGCGCGGATTCGCTTGTAATCGACGGTAAAACCGTCAAAGTCTTCAAAGAAAAAGAGCCCGATGCACTTCCCTGGCGGGATGTCGGCGTTGATATCGTCATCGAAGGCACAGGTCTGTTTACAATCAAGAAAGACGGCGTCAACAAGAAGGGAAAGACCGTCAAGGGTGCTGAAAATCATATCACCAAGGGCGGAGCCAAGAAGGTCATCATCACGGCCCCCGCAGAAGGTGAAGACCTCACCGTCGTCATGGGCGTAAACGATAACGCGTACGATCCGGCGACGCATCACGTCGTTTCGAATGCTTCCTGCACGACGAACTGTCTTGCTCCGGCCGCAAAGGTCGTGAACGACAAGTTCAAGATCATCCGCGGTTTGATGACCACCATCCACGCTTACACGAACGACCAGAAGATTCTCGATCTTCCGCACAGCGATCTGCGGCGTGCACGCGCAGCGGCTATGAGCATCATCCCGACGACAACAGGGGCCGCCAAGGCTGTCTCGCTCGTTATTCCTGATCTCAAAGGTAAGTTCGACGGTTACGCGCTGCGCGTCCCGACCTCGACGGTCTCCGTGGTCGATTTCACGGCACAGGTTGAGAAGGCTTGCACGACGGATGAGCTCCGGCAGGCGTTCCGCGAAGCAGCTGCCGGTCCGATGAAGGGCATCCTTGCGGCGGTCGATGAGCCGTTGGTGAGTATCGACTACAAGGGCGATCCGCACAGCTCCTCCGTCGATCTCCCGTTCACGATGGTCCTTGGCAAAGAGAAGAACGATTTCCTCAAGGTCGTTACGTGGTATGACAACGAGTGGGGTTATTCGGTCCGCACCGCCGATCTTGCCAACTTGATGGCGTCAAAGCTCTGAGGTTTGCTTCGAGCGTATCGGGAGCAAGGCTCCCGGGTTCAAATACGAAATCCCCGCCTGCCCCAGCTGGCTCAACAGGGCGGGCAGGCGAATCTCGAAATTCGAGGGAAGCTCGAAAGAGACAAATCCGAAAAGCAAAGTGCTCACAGACAGCATTTCGGCTTTCGAGCTTGGAATTTCCTTCGGATTTCGGATTTAGAATTTCGGATTTCCGCACCGGTTCTACAGGAATACTCACTGCAACCAGGAGAGGTTAGTAATGAACAAGAAAACGGTTCGCGACATTGACCTTCGGGGCAAGCGCGTACTGATGCGGGTCGACTTCAATGTTCCATTGAAGAACGGAGTCATTCAGGACGATATCCGCATGCGTGCGGCACTTCCGACGATCAACTATGTACTGGAACAGAAACCAAAGTATCTGATTCTGATGTCCCATCTCGGCGATCCGAAGAAGGATGCCAAGAAGGCGAAAGAGAAAGCAGAAAAAGACGGCAAGCCGTTCGATGAAGCGAAATACATCGAAGGGAAGCATAAGATGAAACCGGTTGTGGAGCATCTGGCAGAACTCCTCAACCGACCGGTGAAACTCTCTCCCGCAGCGATCGGACCGGATGCGCAGGCAGCCGTCGCCGGCTTGGGCGAAGGCGATGTGTTGATGCTGGAGAACACCCGTTTCCACAAAGAAGAGACAGCGAAGGAAGCGCCGGACCGCGAGCGCATGGCTAAGGAACTGGCGGCGTTTGGCGATGTCTACGTGAACGACGCATTTGGTACTGCACATCGTCCGCACGCCTCCACCGAGACCGTTGCACAGTACCTCCCGGCAGTCGCTGGATTTCTGATGGAAAAGGAGTTGAACTACCTGAGCAAGGCCATCGAGAATCCTGCAAAACCGTTCGTGGCGATTCTCGGCGGCGCCAAGATTTCCGGGAAGATCGACGTCATTCAGAACCTGATGGGGAAGGTCGACGTTCTCCTCATTGGCGGCGGTATGATGTTCACGTTCTACAAAGCCCAGGGAATGGAAATCGGGAAATCGTTGTTAGAGGAAGACAAGATCGAACTTGCGAAGTCGCTCCTTGATACTGCGAAGGCGAAGAACATCAAGTTGGTGCTACCGGTCGACACCGTCATCGCAGACAAATTCGACAATGCTGCGGCCACGAAGGTTGTGCCGGTGAACTCCATCCCGGCCGATTGGGCAGGAGTCGATATAGGACCCGAGACGATCAAGCTGTTCTCAACTGAAGTGAAGAACGCGAGGACGGTTGTCTGGAACGGCCCCATGGGAGTTTTTGAGATGTCCAACTTTGCGAAAGGGACAATCGCTATCGCCCAGGCCATGGTTGAGTCGACCAAGGCAGGCGGCGTGACGATAGTCGGGGGCGGCGACTCGGCTTCAGCAATCGCGCAAGCGAAGCTCGACGCAGAGGTTTCGCATGTCTCCACCGGAGGAGGTGCCTCTCTCGAATTTCTCGAAGGAAAGGTTCTTCCCGGTGTGGCAGCGTTGAATGACAAGGCCTGAAACAGGTTTCGCAGAAACAATCTGAAGGTGAGTGTGGGGAGGAGACAGCACCTCCTTCTCACACTTTCTTGTTTTAGGCCAGACCTCTTGTGTTTTCATAGCTCATGATTCTCTATCCTGTATGTGAGTCAGTATGCCATTTTATCCCGGTCAAGGGAATTACTACCGCCCATCGATGTTCGGCGGATTCCAGTTCTTTCCTCCTGTCATCAAGACGCTTCTGCTGATCAACGCCGGAGTCTTCATCATTCTAGGGCTCGGCGGAAAAATGTTCTCCCTGGGGGGAATCCCGTTGGAGTACATTTTCAACTACTACCTCGGACTGATGCCCCTCGGACACGGGTTCTATCCGTGGCAATTGATCACGTACCAGTTCATGCACGCCGATTTCTGGCACTTGCTGTACAATATGTTCTTCGGCCTCTGGATGTTCGGGATGGAAGTTGAGCACCAATGGGGATCGAAGCGGTTCCTGACGTTTTACCTCCTCTGCGGTGTCGTGGCGGGACTGGCGCAGCTGCTTTTGGCTCCGATGCTGGAGCCGATGTCCGTCGTCGACCGTGTCGGCGGCGGAATCCCGACGATCGGTGCCTCGGGAGCTGTCTACGGAGTACTCGTGGCCTTCGCGATGCTCTTTCCCGACCGCTATATCTATATTTATTTCCTTCTTCCGGTGAAGGCGAAGTACTTCATTTTCGGACTCATCGTCTTCGGCGTTGTGTCCGTTGGAAGTCAGACGACCATCGCAAACCTTGCGCACCTCGGCGGGGCGGTGGCCGGTTATATCTATATTCTGGCATTGACCAAACGCTTCCCGCTTCAAAGCGCGATCGATCGGCTCGGTTGGTGGCTGAATTCCCGCAAGTATCGTCAGGCCCAGAAAGAACAGGACGAGGTCGTCAATGCCAGGGTGTTCGACATCAACGAGCGGCCGAAGTCGGAGCAGGAAACCAATCAGATGAAGATCGACCAGATCCTTGACAAGATCAGCTCGGGCGGCTATCAGAGCCTGACGGAAGAGGAGAAGAGAATTCTGTTTGAGGCGAGCAAGAAGCTCAATTAGGGGCCTGGCCAAAAACGATGTGCCAAAGGCACGAAGGATTCAGACGTATTCAAAGACCCTGGGAATACATGGTAATGGCACACAAAGTACACTGATGCTACTGACTTCCACAGATGATGGAGCTCTTAACATAAAATACTCTGGCTGTGTGTATCTGTAGCATCTGTGTAATCTGTGTTCTATTCAAAGAGCCTCCAGACTGAAGCGAGAAGGAGACTGCATACGTGGAGCAGCATCAAACATATAAAGTCGGTGTCCGTCGGAAGACGAGGCAGGTGATCGTAGGCGGTGTAAAGATCGGAGGCGAAGCGCCGATTTCCGTCCAGACGATGACGAAGACGAAGACGGACGACATCGCCGGAACAGTCGCTCAGATACGTGCTGCCGCCGAGGCGGGAGTCGACATCGTCCGGGTGACGGTGAACGACAAGGAAGCTGCGGAGGCGATGGAAGAGATTGTCCGCCAGTCTCCCGTCCCGATCGTTGCCGATATCCACTTCAACCATATCTTCGCGCTGAAAGCGGTTGAGGCCGGGGTCGCCAAGGTACGGCTCAATCCAGGGAACATCGGAGCGAAAGACCGCATTCGCCAGGTTCTCACGGCCTGCAAGGACAAGGGAATCCCGATCAGGATTGGAGTCAATTCCGGATCGCTCGAAGAGGACATTCTCCAGAAACACGGGTATCCCACTGCAGAGGCGCTCTACGAAAGCGCGATGCGTCATGTCGGGATATGCGACGAGTTTGGTTTCAAGGACGTCGTTATCTCGGTGAAATCGACCGATGTCAAGCTGATGATCGAGGCCTACCGTCTCGTGGCGCTGCGAACAGACATCCCCCTCCATCTGGGTGTGACCGAGGCAGGCACGACGAGAGTGGGAACCATCAAGTCGGCGGTCGGCATCGGAGCGCTCTTGTCCGAGGGAATCGGCGACACCATCCGCGTGTCCCTGACGGATGATCCGGTCAAAGAGGTTGAGGTCGGGAAGGAAATTCTCCGGTCGTTGTCACTGGCAAGCCGGAGTCTTGAGCTCATCGCCTGTCCCACGTGTGGCAGACTCGAAGTCGATCTGTTCGGCATCATGGCCCAGCTCGAAGAGAAGCTGGCCAAGGTGAAAAAGCCTGTCAAGATTGCCGTGCTCGGATGTGTGGTCAACGGTCCGGGTGAGGCGAGCGAAGCAGACATCGGCGTCGCTGCCGGCAAGGGAGTGGCGATCCTGTACCGGAAGGGGGAAGTAGTGCGGCGTGTGAAGGAGGAGGAGATCGTTGGTGCAGTGCTTGAGGAAGTAGAGCGATTCCAGCCCCAGGTGTAGAGGAGTTGTCAGCCCGCCGAATTGCCGCCGGCTGAACTGAATTCCAAGAGATTCGCAGGGCCGTCCCGAACGAACTGAAATGGTGAGGGATGGCCTTTTTGATTCAGACCATTGTTGTGCGTACTTTCAGTCACTTCGTATGACCGATCTTCTTTCTCTCAGAGATGTTGAGCCCCCGATGGGAGATCTGGCGACCCGTCAGATGTTCTCCTCCTGTCGTGCCGTGTGGACATCCCCGATCGCAGGTGAAGAGGGTGCACCGGCCTCCAGGATTATCCATCTTCGGACTCTCCAGCTACATTCATCCGCATTGCTGCATCGGCTTGGCGTGAAGAAGACGCCGGGATATCACAAGTGCGGAAGCAGGCAGGACCTCGACTGGGTGACTGCGTTCAGGCTTTTGAGATGGAACGGCTCGGCGTGGTCTGTGGCGCGAACCGAAACCGGCCTCTCTCCGCAAGGGGATGCACCGGTCTGGTTCGACCTCGGAGGCATTGAGGCGTCTGCAGTGATGATCGAGGCGAGACGATGCGGTATCGATGATTGGTGGACCTCGTGGAACCTCGCTTCCGGAGCGTTCATCCTGGAAGGCGAGTTGCGCGGGGCTCCTGCGCCGCGTAAGGAGCGGTCGATCAGGCTCGATTCGATGGAGTTGGTGGATCTCCCGGAGGGAGTGTCTGCCGCGAGCGACGCAGGCGAAGTGCGATACAAAAGCCGCTTCCTGCAGGTTGGGTTCAGACTTAACCGCGCCGGCTTTTCTTTTCTGGCTGTTGACGAAGAAGGACTGGGAGAAGTCGGTACGAACCTGCTGAAACTTCAGCCCGGGTCATTCTACCAGGGTATTCAACTCTCTCCCGTAGCTTCGGTGCCGTTGGCATCGGTAGTCCTGCGGCACGATGTTGAAGGCACCACGCGCGTTCGCGGAAATGTAGTCACATACGATGTGTCGATACCTGCGGCCGGTCAGCGCTACATTCTGGAATGGAAGGTGCTTGAGGACAGACTTCTGCTTCATGCCGAGCGGATCGGCAGCAAGCCGCTCCGCGCATGGAAGAGCTCTGCGTGGATGATCGGCCTCAGCAGCCTCGCTTCGACCTCTCATGTTCTGGGGAAGATCGAACGGGTTTCTGAGACAGGTACCATGGAGTTGCCGGTGTTGATGCATTTCCCGCGGTTTGGAACAATCCGGGTTTCGGCGAAGGGAGGCGACGTGCGGTGGCGTTCCGATTCCGAGCGTCCGCTGAATCTCACCACGAGCGAGTTGAAGGTCGGAGAGGTGCTGCAGCCGGAAGGGGACTATCTCCTTCCCGAGGGCCGGTTCGCGGCGGATCTCGAATTCTGTTGCGCACAAGTCTTCACGCCTCTTACCGACAACGCTCCTGCTCCGGTTCTTCAGGCAATCCGGCGTTGCTCGCTGACTGCATTGACGTACCGGGCTGACACAGCCACGTTGAGCAACAACGGCAACTCGATTCACTGCCCGATCTGCATGGACAACTGGTCGGCAATCACAACAAGGATGGAGAACATCCTTCCGACTCTCTCTCCCGTCGATCTGTTGCGTGATTCGCTCGAACGCTGGCTCGACGGCGGACCCGGATATGCGAGCGGACCGCTGCTCCAGGACGGGAAGATCCACGAAGCAGAGGATGAATACCTGATGACCGGGACTGCCGGTTTGCTGGGGCTCGCTGAATTCCTGCAACACGGCGGCACATCGGCGTGGGTCTCGGTGTTCCGGACACAAATCGAGAAGAAACTGATACAGATGCGCGCCCGCGATCTTGACGGCGACGGACTGGTTGAGAGCAAATATCGGACGGGCATCAGCGGCACCGGGCAATGGAGCACAACCTGGATGGATGTCATCTCGTTCGGCTGGAAAGATTCTTGGACGAATGCTCTGCTCTATCCCGCGCTTCAAATTCTTGCAAAGGAGCTGCCACGGCTCGGTCAGCCGAGGCTCGCGGATGGTCTGTCGGAATGGGCTGAGCGAATCAAGCAGAACTACTATCGGACGTTCTACAATATCAAAACGGGCTGGCTTGCCGGCTGGCGGTGTGCGGAGGACAAACTCCACGACTACGGATTTCTCGCCGTCAACGGGGCCGCTGTGAACGCCGGACTGTTGCAGCCGATTGAAGCCCGGACGATCATTGAGAAGCTCTGGCAGGAATCGAGGAGAGTGCAGATTCCGAATCCGCGTTTCGGTCTACCGATAAGCCTTTGGCCTGTCCCGGACAAGGATCTTGCTGATATCATGCAGGGGTATCCGCATGGATTCTACGGAAACGGTGCCTGTACGCATTCGCAGTCACGTCAATTTGTCGATGCCCTCTATTGTGTCGGCATGCAGAAAGAAGCAGATTTTCTTCTGGAGCATCTCTGCAGCAGTCTTGCAGATGGGCTGGTCTACGGGGCTTGCAAGAGCGGTCTCGACGCCCGCTACTGGGACGGGTGGCCCTGCGGATACGAAGGACTCTTGACTGACCAATTCGGCATTCTCTCTACTGTCTTGAAGCGATATGGAAAACAAACCGGGCGGTGACAGATATTGAATGTACCTTGAACGGGAGGAGAACAATGCAATCTTCGATCATTCCTGAAAACAAGCTCAAGCGGCAGCTTCGCGATGGCAAGAGTGTCATCGGCACAATGCTTGTGGAAGTCCGGCAGCCCTCGATCATGCAGGTTCTTGCCAACGCCGGACTCGATTTCGTGATCATCGACAATGAACATGGGGCGTTCAACATCGAAACGATCGCCGATCTTTGCCGGTCGGCGAGAAAGCTCGGAGTGACGCCGGTGGTGCGGGTGCCCGAGTGGTCGTATGCCCATGTAACGCAACCTCTGGATGCAGGTGCTCAGGCGATTATGGCTCCCCGCATCACAGAGCCCCTCCAAGTTCATGAGATTCTGCAGATAATCAAATACCCTCCTGTAGGAAAACGGGGGAGTGTCGTCGCCCGCGGTCACACTGACCTGAAGAGTGGATCGATCGTCGATGTGATGCGTGATGCGAATGAAGAAACCATGCTTGTGGTGCAGATCGAAACCCGTCAGGCACTCGAGAGGATTGATGAGATTCTCAGTATCCCGGGGGTCGATGTCGCATTTGTCGGGCCGACCGACCTCTCTGTGGCTCTGGGCATTGCCGGAAAGATGACGGATCCCGTATTGGTTGCGGCCATTACCCGCGTACTTGAGTCGTGCCACAAGCACAATGTAGTACCTGCCATTCAAATGAATGATCTGACGCTCGCCGCCCACTGGGCAGCGAAAGGGATGAAGCTGGTGAGTTTCAACTCGGAGATCGGGATCCTGACCCAGGGCGCCACGGCCGCAGTGGCGACGATCAATGGATCGATGGGGGTGCGACCTTCGTGACGGCAGAGGATATTCGGAAATATTGCCTCGGCAAAAAGGGGAAGATCACGGAGGGCTTCCCGTTCGGTGAAGACGTGCTCGTCTTCAAGGTGAATGGGAAAGTGTTCAGCTTGCTGATGATCGATGAGCGGCCCCTCTCCATGAATCTGAAGTGTGACCCCGAGCTTGCGATCGAATTGAGAGAGCGGTATGAAGCTGTCCGGCCGGGGTACCACATGAACAAGACGCACTGGAACACCGTCACGATCGATGGCAGTATTCCTCCGCTCGAAATTCGAAAGATGATCGACCACTCGCACGAGCTTGTGGTGAAAAGCCTTGGAAAGGCAATTTCCAGGAGAATCCTGGGCTGACATGGACTCCTGATTGAATTCGAAATCCGGAATCCGAAAAACTAACTCACCTGGGGGATCTCAGCCATTTGTTCGGATTTCGATTTTCGAGTTTCGGATTTGTCTCGCTCGCCCCACACGAGCAATGTCCATTGCAATTGAAGCAATGTCTGCTATATTTAAGATGTTTTTCTCCGTCATTCTTAACGAAAGGACTGATTCTCATGAAGAGATGGGCTGTTGTGGTAGGCATCCTCGTGGTCGCTTTGTTGGCGGTTGTACCGGGATGCTCCAAGAAAGGCGCTTCGTCAAATGTGGCACTTACAAAGGAAGCTCCTGATCAGACTGCTGCCGGTGCCACCTGGTCGTATCCGAGCAGGTGGACGAAGGGTGGACCGCGCTCGATGCGCGTTGCAACGTACGTGATCCCTGCAGCCGAAGGCGATTCGGAGCCGGCCGAATGTGCAGTCTCCTATTTTGGCGCGAGCGCCGGCGGCGATGTGGAGAGCAATATTCAACGCTGGGCCGGACAGTTTGACGGCTCTCCGGAACCGGTCCGCAAGGATGACAAGGTTAACGGGATGAATATCGCGAAAGTCGAGATTTCCGGAGCGTACCTTGCCCCGTCCGGTCCCATGATGGAATCCCAGGGAAAGAAAGAGAATTTCAAGTTGCTCGGGGCAATCGTGGATGCGCCGGAAGGAAAACTCTTCTTCAAGCTCACCGGTCCTGCGAAAATAGTCCAGAGTGCCGCCGCCGAACTTGACGCTCTGCTCGGATCCATCGAAAAGAAATAGGCACCGCGACATTATGAAGGAATACCACAAAAGGCGTCGATGAGACGCCTTTTGCCATTTCAAGACGCCCCGCGCCAGGAGCTCGATTGCCAATATTGGCAACGTTGGGAAGGGCAGAAAACGTTGACAATCGATTTTGATTGTAATACTTTGACACCGCTTTCACACTGCTCATACTCTGAGGAGTCGTCCGATGCCGTCTGATGCCGTCAAGACGCGAGGTGAATACAAGATGCTGCTGAGTGGGGAGTGGGTTACAGGTTCCCCGACCATTCAAATCCGGAATCCGTTTACAGGAGACGTCATCGGTGTCGTCCCCCGTGCCACGGTGGACGATGTGCGGCGGGCGATTGGCGGCGCCGCGGAAGCATTGAAGTCAGACTTCCCTCTGATTACCCGCTGTGACGTGCTGATGAAGGCTGCACAGCTGGTGGAGTCACGGAAGGAAGAGTATTCCCGTATCATCGCACTGGAGGGAAGCAAGACAATCAGAGAGTCGCAACGCGAGCCAGTGAGAACCGCCCAGCTGCTTCGCCTTGCGGCGGAGGAAGCGCGTCGGTTGACGGGACAGACGCTGCCCTTCGAGAGCCGTCCCGGCTCCGAAAATCGCGTTGGCTACTATTTCCGCTTTCCCGTTGGAATCATAGCTGCTATCACACCATTCAATGATCCGCTTGCCATGGCGGGGCACAACATCGGACCGGCGATCGCAGCCGGGAACGCAATCGTCCTGAAGCCAAGCGCTCTGACGCCGCTCTCGGTGCTCATGCTTGCAGAGGATTTGGTGAACGCCGGACTTCCGAAGGGACGGCTGAGTGTGATCACCGGACATGGAGCCGAGCTCGGAGAGGCACTCGTGAGCGATCCCAGAGTTCGCATGGTGACGTTTACCGGTGGCGTCGAAACCGGATTACAGGTCAGCCGCTGGATGGGGATCAAGAAGGTCCTCATGGAACTCGGATCGAATTCGCCTGTGATCGTGATGGAAGATGCGAACCTCGAGCGTGCAATCCCGGCGATCGCGTCGGGTGCTTTTACTCAGGCAGGGGAGAATTGCATCGGAGTGCAGCGGATTCTCATTCACAATGATGCCTACGATGCATTCCGTGATCGCTTCGTGTCGCACGTGTCCAAGTTGAATGCAGGGTACTCAATGGATCCCGAGGTTGATGTCTGTGCGATGATCAATGAGCGGGAGGCCACACGAGTTGAAGAATGGATCAACGAAGCCGTAGGGGCTGGTGCCAGGCTGCTCATCGGAGGGAAAAGGGACAAGACAGTTGTCTGGCCGACGGTTCTCGAGCAAGTACCGAAGAATGTGAAGATGGACTGCGAAGAAATTTATGGCCCGGTGGTCTCCCTCTACCGCGTCAGGGATGTCGAGGAGGCGATTGCACTGGCCAATGAGCCGCAATATGGACTCCACGCAGCAATCTTCACTGAGCAGTTGGACCACGCATTCAAAGCGATCCGCGGTCTTCACTGCGGCGCCGTCATCGTGAATGACTCCACGGACTACAGGCTGGATGTCATGCCGTTCGGTGGAACGAAATTGAGCGGTATCGGAAGGCAGGGAATCTGGAGCATGATGCAGGAGATGACGGAGACCAGGGTGGTTTGCTTCAACCTTTGATGGTACCGTTCGAAGGTTCGTCGGTATTTCAAGGACCTTGGAAAGGTCTCCGCGAACATCCCAACCCACCTTGCGCCCACTCCGATCTTTTCTTACCATTTCGTTTCATCGCGGCCCATCAACGTCCCCAAACCGAGGAAGGGATCATGAAAAACTCTCTTGTACTCTTGGCCCTGACTCATTTCCTGGCAGGGGCAGCTGTGCCCGACCGTCCTGCCGCGGACAAGCCGGAACACGTCATCCTGTTCGTCATCGACGGACTTTCGTACAAGGTGTGGGACAAGCTCGCAATCCCTACACTTCGAATCCTCGCTCAGGAAGGGACACGTGTGGAGAAGGATTTCCTGCCGCCTCCGGCGCACCCGAGAACGGGTGCATACGCGGAGCTGCATTCCTGCTCGATTCCGAATCCCATCATGATGGCCGGCACGCTCTTCATTTCCAGGCAGACTACTTATTTGCACCAGTGCTTTCCTCCTTCTGCCACCGCGTTTGTAGTCAACTCAACAGCATATCCCACTCTGGCAGACGGATACGGGCATGTGTACCAAAAGAACGGACCAGACGCGACGTCTGTTCACGCCGCACTTGACATTATGAAGAGCTTCCGACCGCGCTTCCTGCGGATTCACCTTCAGAATACGGGATCTGCTGGTTCGGAATGTCTTTCCACCGATAAGGACGTTGCATGGCGGAATAATATCTGGGCCGTCGATTCGCCGTACCGGCTGGCGGCAGAAAGAGCAGACAGTCTGCTCGGGGTTTTCATTTCCGGACTTCGACAGCTGGGTGTTCTCGGGAAGTGCGCCGTGCTCGTCGTGGGGGATCATGGACAGGATGATGGAGGCTGGCATCCGCTTCAGCTCCCGGATGGTGCCATCACAACGATGGTTCTCTGGGGAAAGGGAATACGAAAGGGCGTAACAATTCCGTACGCTGAGCATATCGACATCGTCCCGACGCTCTGTGCCCTCGCGCAAGTTGATGTCCCGAAAAGTTCTCAGGGACAGGTGATGGCCGAGGCGCTTGAGAATTCTCCGGGTCCGATTACGGCGAGAAAGATCACTGTGAGGGAACTGAACGAACAGCTCCGATCGTTCAATAAAGTGGTCATCAGCGTCGTAAATTCCATAGAGCAGCTCCCCGAAACCAAGCAAGGCCGCTACTACTTCCGTCTCGAAGGAGTGAAACAGGAGTTCTACGACATTGGTAGATTCACGGAATGGCCGAGATTCAAGGACCTGGAAGAGCTTTACACCAATAATCGGACAGCGCTGACGAAGTTGCAGAACCTACGGGCTGACCTGGACAGAATTCGGAACTAGTGCTGGTTCTAAAAAGTACTCTTGTGTTTCTGTTATTGGTTATCACCGCAGAGCCCTGCCCGACCTTACGTGTTCCCAAGTGGCAGGCGGGCGCAGAGGACGCGGAGCAAAGCGGAGAACATTTGTAATTGTCCTCCGCGATCCTCTGCGGACTCAGCGTCTCCGCGATGAAAATTACAATATGACTCATTTGAATCGGCACTAATGTGCCGTCTCTCAAGTTCATTGAATAAGTCCCGATAGGGACGACCCGTTTATAGCTCTAAATCGTAATAGGATTTCACCAAGCTCCGTCAGGAGCGGCCTGTGGATGTATGCAATGTACTTCCGAGACGCGACACTAGATGCGGGGTCATGAGGGGACGATGATCGATCTGTTTTTCTATGAGGCGTTTGACGAAGAGAGAGAATCGCTTTCAGCTCTGATCGGAAGTCAGCTCCGGTATGACTTTACTTCCGGCACGATCCAGGAAACCGGCCACGCTATCCCGCCTGCAAGGTTGATCAGCATCCGGACACAGTCGGTCATTCCGCCCGGCTGGGCAGACCATCTCGATGGCATTCTGAGCCGAAGTACAGGGTACGATCACCTCGTCGCATATTCAAAACTCATCACGAAACGGCTGCCGCTTGGATACCTTGAGGAGTATGCTTCGCGTGCGGTCGCCGAACATGCCATCATGATGACCATGGCGCTGATGCGGAAGCTTCCCCAGCAGCTCCGGCAATTTCCGACATTTCAACGGGACGGACTCACCGGCGCGGAGTGCGAAGGAAAGAACCTCCTTGTCGTTGGAGTAGGGAGAATCGGACGGGAGATAGCTGCGATAGGAAAGGGAGTGGGATTCAATGTGAGGGGTGTGGATATCGTACCTGATAAACCTGAAGTAGAGTACCACTCCATAGACAAAGGGCTCCCTTGGGCGCATGTGATCATCAACGCGATGAACCTCACCTCCGAGAACCACGGCTATTTCAACGAGCCACTTTTCCGCTCGGCCAGACCAGGATTGTTCTTCGTCAACGTCGCCCGGGGGGAACACTCGCCGCTTGCTGATCTGCAGCGGGCGCTCGATCAGGGTATGCTCGCCGGCGTCGGACTGGATGTGTTCGAAGATGAGGGAATGATAGGGGCTGCTCTCCGGAACCGCGGGGGATCCGGCGCAGAACCTGTAGCCGGGATCGACCGGTTGCTTGCGCACTCCAACGTTCTGTTCACTCCTCATAATGCGTTCAACTCACACGAAGCCCTCCGCGGAAAGGCAGCGCTGACAGTTGAGCAGATCAAGCACTTCAGAACGCACAGGGATTTCCTCTGGAAGGTCGGTTGAGGGGGCGCAAGACCTTCCGAAGGTCCTTGCGTGCTGGCCCGGATCTTCGGAAGGTGCGCTCATCATCGGGGCAGCCACGCGCGAATTTGCCTTGCGACCTTTTCCGCCGAAGGGGGATCAAAATTCGAAAGGACCGCTATGACGTACCCGCTCGCAGGATCCCATTCCAGAGCGGCATTCAATCCCGGCGCTCCGCCCGCGATTCCCAGGCCGCCCTCTGTGTCAGGAGCGGGCAGTTTCCCATGTTCGAGAGCCTGGACGAACCTGAGAAGATCGTGTACGGTCGAGTAGCCTCCGCCAGCAGAACTTCCTTTGCCAGGAAGAGTCGCGTAGTTTGACCTCCATCCTCCATTTGTCCCGTCGCCGACTTTTGTATACCCCAATGCCCTCTGCGGAACTTCCTTGTCCTTCTCAAATGCATCGGTGGAGAGCATGCCGGCCGGAACGAAGATATTCTCTTTCACGAAGGTGTAGTAGTCTTTTCCCGAGACCTTCTCAATGATGGCGCCGAGAACAATGTAGCCGCCATTGGAGTAGCGCCGGCTGTTACCGGGCTCGAACTCCAGGGGCTTGTCGGCGAACAGCGGAAAATAATCAGCTATGCTCCGGATGCGTTCCTTGGGGGTTCGCTCATAACGTTCATTGAAGAAATCGCCTATGCCGGATCTCATCTCCAGGAGCTGCTGTATCGTCACCTTCTCGGCGGCGGTCTTGTTCGGATAGTCGGGGAGGAATTTCCCGACAGGATCCGCGAGTGAGAGCTTCCCTTGTGCCGCAAGCATATGAATGGCGGTCTTCGTGAACCGCTTGTTGATCGACCCGAGATTGAGTTTTGTCTCCACGGTATTTGGTGTCTTCCGGTCCCGATCAGCGTACCCGTACGCGTGTTCGAACACGGTCTTCCCCTTGTTCGCGATGAGAACGACACCCGAGAACGCGTCGGCCTTCGACAGATCGCTCAGATATTGTGAGACGGACTTGACGAGCTCTTCGACCGAGCCTTTCCTGGTTCCCGCCGGTTGTGCCTCATCCTGGTCACCGATGTCCTCGACGCGAATGCCAAGCAGTCCGTGAGGAGCAGTGGATTCACATTGGAAATCGAGCTGAACCGGTCCTCCGTTTCCGGGTTTTGCGACAATGGAGACAAGATCCTCTGAACTGCCGAGCACCTTCACCAGCGTTAGCGATCCGAGCCTCTGTTTCATCTGTCGATAGCGTGACAGGCGTTGTTCCACCGGAACCTCGGCGAGGGCGCTTTTTGCGGCGTGCGATTCAAAAAAAGAACGCATGTCGGTTTCTGCACCTGCGTTGAAGGCCTTCAAGTACGCTTCAACATGCCTGGCCGCTTCCGTTGACGGCAGCTGGACGTTCGGGGATTTCTCCTGTGCCATGGAGTATGTTGCAATGGCAAATGACAGAATCAGAACACGAGAGCAAAGCCGCATGGTAACTCCGATTTGTGTGAGTGGTGGTCGCATACAGCTTTTGACGGCGCGGAGGTATGGTTGTTCCGGGTGAGACCGGTCAGGACCGATCTGCCTCCGATCGGTTGGGTGCTGGGGCTCCCTTTTGCGTCCGAAATGGAAGACCGAGGAGCCAGAACAAAGCGAAGGCGATAGCGTCTCCGGAGAGTACGTACCATGGCCATTGTCCAAGATAATCGAGGAGCGAGGCCTCAGCCGGTTTCTCGAAGAGATAGAAGAAATTCGTTCCGAATACGTAGTTGTAGATTCCCATTGCCGCCGCGTAGGCATGAAGGGCAATCAATGCCCGCCACCAGGAACCAGGGCCCGGCCTGAAGGATTTCGTCCAGAACAGGAAGAGCAGGACGACGATGATCCCGCCATGTGAGACGAGGAAGCGAATGGTGAGATACGAAAACGTAGGAGACGATACGTCAGGGGTAAGGAGGGCCATCGTCGTGCCGGTAAGCCCCCAGAAATAAAGAAGAATACGCGGCGCCCGGTAGCTGGTCAGAGCGGAGACGACGGCAATCCAGACGAGGATGTCGCAGAGCTGGAGTGGAAGAGTATAGGGAAAGAGAAACCAGTCCTGCCGGACATAATACCAGTACCACACCAGTTCATTCAGAAGAATGGCCGTGCCAAGAGTGACTCGGATGACCTTGGTGCGGTGCTGGTCGGACGCTGACCACCATGCAAGGCCGCCTGCGAATGCAGGAAGCATTACGAGGAACGCGATGTGCGCCAGACCGAAGATCTTGAAGTGGTCTTCCACGGGTGGGTTACTCAAAGAAACCTTCCGAAGGCCTGCGGGAGATGAGTGAACCTTCGGAAGGTGCCGTCAGAGATTGAAGTAGAGCTTGTATTCGAACGGGTGAGGCATCGTCCCGATTGACTTGATCTCAGCCTCCTTGATCTTCACCCATTGATCGAGAAGCTCGTCGGTGAAAATATTGTCCCGGCGAAGAAACTCATTATCGACGGAGAGAGCATCGAGGGCTTCGGCAAGATTGCGGGGGAGGAAGCGGATGTGGTCCCGCCCCATGTCGTCGACATTTGTTTCGACCGGTCCGAATCCCTCATTCACCGGGTCGATCGAATTGACCACACCGTCGATGCCTGCCAGCAGCATGGCCGAGAGGCAGAGGTAGGGATTGGCCGTGGCGTCGGGCGGGCGGTATTCAAACCGGGTCTCTTCAGGATTGTTGATGTACCGGGGTATTCTGATTGCCGACGACCTGTTCCCTGTGCCGTAAGTCAGGGCAACGGGCGCCTCGTAGCCGGGCACCAGTCGCTTGTAGGAGTTGGTGCTTGGATTTGTAAACGCAGAGAGAGCCGCCCCGTGCTTCAGCAGTCCGCCGATGAAATGGCGCGCAAGCGTGCTCAGGTTTGCATATTCCCCCTTCTTGTAGAAGGCGTTCCTGCCGTCCTTTGTCAGGAAGAGGTGCAGGTGCATGCCGTTGCCGGCCTGCTGATACATCGGCTTCGGCATGAACGTGACGAAAAGGTCCTTCTGGCGGGCGAAATTGAACAGGGCGTACTTTGTCGTGATGATGTGATCGGCGGTCGTCAGAAGATCCTGAAAATAGGTCTCGATTTCCTGCTGCCCCCGCTCGCCGGTCTCGTGATGATGGTACTTCACATTGATGCCGAACTGCTTCAGGAGTTTGCACGCCTCATCGCGAAAATCGTCGTAGACATCGAACGGATTCGCGGCGTGGTATGCATTCTTGAAGAACTCCTCTGCGTGTTCGACTTCGTAGAACGATGAGGCCGTTCGCGTGTCAAACCGAACCTTCGAGAAAATATAGAACTCGAACTCCGGCCCCCACCACGACGAATCAACATGAAGCGACCGTTTCAGCGTCTCTTCGGCTTTGCGGGCGAGCTGCCTGCCGTCCTGCGAGAACGGTGACCGCTGCTGGTCGGTCAGGAGAATATTGGCGTAGAAGCTCAGCGTCGGCTGGGTCCGGAACGGATCCAGGACGGCCGTGCCCAGATCCGGCACGAGAATCATGTCGCTGTTCTCGACCTTGCTGAATCCGTAGCTTGACCCGTCGAATCCCACTCCTTCATTGACCAGTTTTGTCAGAATGTTGGGGAATACCGGCAGCGAAATGTGATGCAGGTAGCCGGTGAGGTCGATGCATTTCAGGTCAATCGTTTCAATCTTCTTGCTCTTGATGATCGCGTTACACCGTTGCAACTGACGCACATCCATAGCACACTCCCTGACATCATTTTGGTTCTGAGATTCAGGTATTTCTACCGGCCGCCCAGCTTGCTGTTGCCAATTCCTGTCTTCTTCATCAATGTCTCAATATCCTCGACACTCTTCGGTGCGGCAGCCGTGAGGATCTTGTTTCCATCTGCGGTAATCAGCACGTCATCTTCAATCCGGACTCCAATGTTCCAGAATTTCTTGTCGCACGGACTTCCTTCCGTAATATAGATGCCTGGCTCGACCGTCAGGACCATCCCCGGTCGCAGACCACCGCCGAACCGGCCCATATCGTGAACATCCAGCCCGATCCCGTGACTCAGGCCGTGCATGTAGTAGCGGCTCACTTCTGCCTTGTCCTTGATCACGCCGAGCTTCACGAGCCCCTCGGCGATGATCTCAGTCGCCTTCGCGCTATGCTCCATTGTCGTCCCCGGTTTCATCAGCTTGATGGCTTCCTCCTGCGCCTGAAGGACGATTTCATAGATCTGCCGCTGAGCCGGAGAAAACTTGCCGTTCACGGGGATTGTACGTGTAATATCTGCCGAGTACCCATGATACTCCGCGCCGATGTCCATTACAACGACATCACCATCCTCCATCTTGCGGCGATTGGCGTCATAGTGCAGGATGCACGAGTTCGGGCCTGAGCCGACGATTGAAGGGAATCCCTGAAACTCGGCACCGAGCTTCGAGAAGCAGTACTCGATCACAGCCTGAAGCTCGTACTCGAACATACCGGCTTCGCAACTCTTCAGTGCTTCGACATGTGCGACGGCGGTTGCGTCGATCGCTTTCTGCAGGAGTACAAGCTCGGCCGGAGACTTGATCGATCTCATCTCACCGAGTGCGGCAAACAGGGTTTTGATCTCGAGCTCCGGGAAGCTGGCCTGAAGCTCATTCTTCACCTCTCGTGAGATGATGGTCCTTTTCTCCAACAACGGATCCGATATGAGATCCGGATTGCTGGGTGCATAGTAGAGGATCTTCTTTCCCGCAAGTGCGGATTTTGCGACGCCGGGCAGATCGGTGCCGGGAAGGACCGTCTCGAATCCCAGCTGGGCTTTCGCACCTTCGAGCCCGAGGCTTTCGCCGGAAGCACTTCGGGTTTTTGGACGGATAAAGAACACTTCCTTTACCGGCGCAGCTTCCCCAATCTTTACTCCCTCAGGGCAAAGAAGGAGGTATGCCCGCGGCTCTTCGCATCCCGTCAGGTATAGGAAATTGCTCTCCTGTCGATAGGCATAGTTGACATCATTCGAACGGTTGCTGTAGTCCTTCGCCTTGAAAATGGCGATCGAATTCGGCTCCATCTTTGACATCAGCAGGGCGCGGCGCTGTTTGTACTCTTCGGGCGTTATCCGAATGTCGTCCAGCTTCTGGGCGGCGGCGTAGTACGGCACCGCTAGGATGAGGAACGCCAGGCATGCCGCAATCTGCGGCCGCCGGCGAATTGTCCGGGCTCTCATATGTGATCCTTTTGTTGGGTGAGGAGAATTCTGCGCAGGACCCGCCGGTCCCGACTACTTCACCAGCACCATCTTTGAGCTTGCCGTCACCGACTGCGTTCCACTGAACATCTGTTCGCCGGCGCCGGAAATGTTCGTGTCACTCGACGTCGACGATTCCACCGAGACCAGAATTCCGGATTTGGTTGCGAAAAACGCGGTGCCCTTGCTCTTTGAAGTGCCATCAATAACGAGTTCCATTCCCTGGCGGCTCCCCGTTCCGTACTGGGTCGCGGACCCTTCAAACGTGATTTTCAGACAATCGAATCCGCCCTTTTTTTCCGCTCCGGCGACCTTGTAGGTGATGTCCGGCTTCGAGATGATCTTCATCCCCTGGGCATTGGTGGTATCGGGCCTGGTTTGCTTCCAGGTATCACCTACTGCGACAGCCTTCTCGGGAAGTTCAACGAAAAGGCGTCGCATCATCTCGGTCGGATTGACGATGTTGCCCAACATCGGATTCGCCGGGGGAGGGATGGAATCAATCGCAGTGGTTTTAAGGGTCTTGCCGAGCGGTGTGACGACGATCTGAACTCGTTTGCCGTTGATGTCCTTGGCAACCATCGCCGTGTCCTTCATCATCGGCGACTCGATCTTGGAGAGGTTCTTGTCGATTCTGCCGATGTAAAGCAGATTACCGTCTTTGACATCGTTGCCCTCGAGAGAGAGCTCGATAGCATTGGAAATGAGCGATGTGAATTCCTGTCCCATCATCTGCATCTTCTGTTTGACATCGGAATTAATCTTGTATTGATGGGAGACTCCCTTCTCTGACTGATATCGAAGTTGCTCGCCCTGTGCAAAGGCGAACATCACGAACACTGTCGAAAGGGTGAGGATGAAGATGACTCTGCTGAGAGATCGGACCATGGTCCTGCTCCTTGGTGTTATGAGTGAATTGAAAAACAGTTAGGTTCGAATGGATGTAATTGGATTGACAATATGGCTATTTTTTTCGTGAAAAATGGAAGTCAAAACGATCGCGTAGCCGGGAGATGAGGAAGTTGATACTCGCAAACGACTCTTTTGTCAAGAAAATCGAGATTCTGGCAAAAATGACAAAGCCGGACAATCGTCCGGCCGTGTCGTTGAACATGAAAGGTGGGTGAATGATCCAGCCGTTTAGCCTTGTTCCTGCTTCAGCTTCTTCGATGCAATAAAGTAGAAGATGATAAGCGCGATGCCCCCGGTGACGAGCATGCTGGAGATGTAGATGCCGTCGGGGACATCGTAGGTCCGGTGCAGCCACATGGCGAACATGGCGCCGAGGCCTACAAAGATCGACAGAAGACCCCATTTCAGGCTTGAGAGGGGATTCGTCCGGAACCACTCGCGCATTGGTTGGCCCTTGAAATCTGCCGGATTCACACCCTTTTCAATCATCGCCATGCGTTCTTTATGGCGGCTGTTGAAGTACACGATAAGGACGGCAGCAGTACCGCCAAACAGAAATATGGGAATAAAGACCTCTTCCATGGTGCCTCCGTTTCAGTATGTGGTCCGATTGACGTTGGATTGCGGCTTTAGTAACTTTGACCTGAAATCATCTCCAAGGGTTTCACCTGGAACGGCCATGGAGGCGAATTTCCGAAAAGCTGAAACCTTCGCCCCTGCAGTAAGGTCAAAGGATGTGCCCAGAAGATTGGTCGATTCCTATTGCAGAACACCGACGTCGCCATCGTACAAAGGATCCTTGCAGGTGACAAGAAGGCTTTCGCAGAGCTAGTCGATCGCCACAAGGACAGGGGGATGACCCTGTCGCTGCGAATGTTGAAGAACCGCGAGGAAGCCGAGGAAGCTCTCCAGGATGCGTTCATCCGGGCTTTCAATGCGCTTCCGCGTTTTGAATGGAAATCGAGTTTCTCCACCTGGTTCTACCGGATTGTCTACAATGTCTGTGTGACTCAATTGAGCAAGCGGGGCGAGGATATTCACGTGACCCTCGACGGCGAAGAGGGAGAAGGTGGGTTCGAGGTGGCGGAGGAGGGTCTGGCGCCGGATGAGAAGTATGAATCGGATGAGTTTGAGTCGCTCGTTGTTCGGGAAATCGAAAGACTTCCCGCTCTCTATGGTTCCATCTGTACATTGTTTTTCATGCAGGATATGAGCTACGATCAGATAGTGGAAATTACGGGTCTCCCCCTGGGAACAGTCAAGGTCCGCCTCTTCCGTGGCCGGATGCTTCTGCGCCAGGCGGTTGGAAGACACATCGGTGCTGACAAACAGACTGCAGCGTGAGCACGGAGGAATGTCTGAAAGGAAGTGGCATATGAACCACCTTACAGCAAGTGAAGTTCTCCAGGTTGTTGACGGCTCCATTGTCAACGGAGAGAAAACGAGGGTTTTCGTTCACCTCGAGGCGTGCCCCCGCTGCCGCCGGGAAGTCGAGTTCAGCCGAACGCTGGAACGCGCCGCCCGCTCTGCTCCGCTTGCGAAGCCCTCCCGTGAATTCACGTCACGTGTGATGGGGAGTGTTACACCGCAGTCTAAGAGGTCGGTCGCATCCTGGTTCATCAACAATCTCGCAAACATTCTCGCGATGGCGCTGGTTCTGACGGTCGTTTGGTATGCCGTGACGTCAAAAACCCAGGGAGGCCCGGACAAAGGACCGACAGTCGTATCGAATGCACTCGCGCTCTACAGTGAGTACTACACCAGGTTGCGGGAGTACCTTCCCGCCGACCGGATGAACGTGGTTCAGAAGCCCGTCGGCGAGCAATCGGCCGAGACGAACAAGATTATTCTCTTCACTGCGATCTCAGTGTTGATCCTCGTTGCTCTCGATCACATCGTTGCGCGCAAGGCAATCCGGCTCCGCAATTGACACAAAGCTCTTCGTTCGCGGCGGGAATCGGTTCTCCGGTTGCCGCCGCGAGGTGGAATCCCTCCTTCGCGTTCTTTTCTTTCACACCATTTTCCCCTATATTGTCAGACCCTGAATCACGTCGGTCACGTACGCTCAAGCCCCGGAGGTTTGCTTGTCTCATCGATTGAATGTGTTCTTTATCGGCGATATCAACGGCCGCCCGGGTGTGGCACTCGTGTCGACCGTCCTGAAGCAGTACCTCAAGAAGTACGAGGTCGATTTTTGTGTGGCGAACGGTGAAAACGTGAACGAGGGGAAGAGCATTTCCGAGCAGGAATTGAAGGAGCTCTTCGATATGGGGATTCACGTCATCACGAGCGGCAACCATATCTGGGACCGGTGGCAGGCCAAGTCGCTCCTGGCGACGGAGAGGAACCTCCTCAGACCGCTGAACTATCCGAAGGAGAACCCGGGATTCGGCTACGTCGTGTACGACCTCAAAGAGAAGGGGCATGTCGGCGTCATTAATCTGCAGGGGAGGACGTACATGCAGCCGATCGACGATCCGTTCCGGTCTGCCGATTGGGCGGTCAGCAAGATTGTAAATGAAACAAAGGTGATTCTCATCGACATGCATGCAGAGGCGACCGCGGAGAAAATGGCGCTCGCATGGCATCTGGAGGGGCGCGTGAGTGCCGTTGTCGGGACGCATACGCACATACCGACGGCGGATGCGAGAATCCTGCCGAAAGGGACTGCGTACATCACCGACGTGGGGATGACGGGACCGTACGATTCAGTCATCGGCCTCAAGAAGGAGATCGCCATCAAGCGATTTCAGCACCAGGTGCCGTACAAGTTTGAGCTCGCACAGCACGATGTGCGGTTCTGCGGAGTCTACATACAAGTGGAAGTGGAAACAGGCAAAGCTACAAAGATCGAGCAAGTGATATTCCCGGCGTTCTAGCGTGAACCGCTGAGGCCGGCATTCCCTCCCGATACCGACGCACAACCGATTGTTCAAAGGATTCCTATGTCAGCGCAGATCATCGATGGCAGAAAAATATCAGAGTCGATACGGCTCGAAATCAAGGAAGCGACGCAGCAGATGAAGGCGGAGCGGGGCATGGTCCCGGGCCTGGCGTTCATCCTGGTCGGTGAGAATCCCGCCTCGCAGTCGTACGTCGGGATGAAAGGGAAGGCATGTGAAGAAGTTGGATTCTATTCCGTGACGGAGCGAATGCCCGCGGAGACGACGGAACAGGCGCTCCTTGCGAAAGTCCGGGCGTTCAACGAAGATCCCCGCATCCACGGGCTCCTCGTGCAGCTTCCTCTCCCGAAGCATATCAATGAGCACAATGTGATAGAAGCGATCGATCCCCGTAAAGATGTCGACGGCTTCCACCCGGTCAACGTCGGCAGGCTGGTGATCGGGGAAGAGTGCCTGCGGCCTTGCACGCCGGCGGGCATTCAGGAACTGTTGATCCGGAGCGGCAACGATCCGTCAGGGAAGCATGTTGTGGTGGTAGGGCGGAGCAACATTGTCGGGAAGCCGATCGCGAACATTCTGCTTCAGAAGCAGAAGGGTGCAAACGCGGTCGTGACGATTGCGCACACCGGAGCGCCCGATCTGACAGTGTTCACGAAACGTGCCGATATCCTGATTGCAGCGATCGGCAAGGCCGAAGCGGTGACCGGTGCGATGCTCAAAGAGGGAGTGGTCGTGATCGACGTCGGGTCGAACCGCGTCGACGATCCGTCCTCGAAGAAGGGGTACCGGTTCGTTGGTGATGTTCACTTTGAGTCTGCCAGCCGGGTTGCCAGCGCCATCACGCCCTCCCCGGGCGGCGTTGGACCGATGACGATTGCCATGCTGCTCAAGAACACGCTGCAGGCTGCCCGTCAATCTCTGCGGAATTAGTACTCTCCGCCAAAACCTCAATTCAAGCCCGTCGCCCCGGTCAGCAGGCGCTTGCCTCCGCCGGGCCGCCGCTCTGTACACTCCCGCCAGCGGCCCCCGACAAGATGCCGGGACTTGACAACGACCGGAATGCTTCGTACATTAAATCGTGCAATTCGTGCAAAGCGATATTAACGGGCAATCCCTCCATGAAGCGCTACTATAGCTCACGGGAACTCGCCGGGCTCCTCGCCGTGAACGAGTCGACCGTGAAGCGGTGGTCTGACATGGGGGATATCGAGTGCATCCGCACAAGGGGAGGCCACAGGAGATTCGCCCTGCAATCGATCCTGCGGTTTGTGCAGGAGAACAAGATGGAGATCCCGGAACTCGCGACGCGCGAGTTCGCGCAGCAGGAATTGCGCACGAACCTGGTAGCCGGAAATACCGACGTTCTCGCTCCGAAGCTCAGATCTGCAGCCCTGGTGGGAGGGCTCGCAGATGCACTGAGCATTCTGAGGGCCGGGCTGGCGTCAAAGCCCGACGTCTTATCGCTCTACGAGGACGTCGTATTTCCGGTGTTGCAGCAGATCGGCAATGACTGGGCTGCGGGCTCGATTTCTGTCGATCAGGAACACCTTGCAAGTCAGACGATCCGTGACGCCATCGTGCGTCTTCAGTCCTCGCTTCATCATGAGCCGCTGACCGGAGCTTCCGCTCTCCTGGCCTGCTACGAAGGCGAGTCGCATGATATCGTGCTTCAATGCGTTGCCAGCTATCTCTCCGTGAAGGGGTGGAAGATCTACAACCTGGGCCAGAACACACCGACGAAATCGCTGGTCGAAGCGATCAAGAGGTACAAGCCGTCCCATGTCGTCGTGGCGGCTATTCTCGTCGAGCACGAACGGAAATTCGTCAGAGATGTCAACCACGTCATTGTTCGCGCAGCACATCGGGCAGGGGGGAAGCTCGTCGTCGGCGGCGCGAACATGCGGTCGAGGTTCGGAGACCGGTTGAAGGCGGATCTCGTTTCTGAATCGATGCGGGATATCGAGGCGATCATCGCTGCACATCGGAAGCGTGCGTAGAAAAGTCCCGGCGACGATGCTCCCACGTGATCGGCGGAATCTGGCAAGCGATCCATCGGTTCAGAGGCAACCATGAGTTCAACTCCGGAAAACAGGGCAGTGATGCGCCGCCGTTGGATTGCCGCACCGCTCTATGGCTTCGCGGTGGTGGGCGCGGTCGGAAACGCCGCGCACGTGCTTCAGCCGGTCATGACCCTCGTGATGCCGTTCATGATCGTCGGGATCGGAGTTCTCGCCGTCTCCCTGACGTATGAAGTCTCCATCAGGTCGCTGGTTGCTCTTGGTTCGGTGCTTGTGCTGGTATTCGCGGCGGTGGCATCAGGTGTCAATCTTGGATTTCCGTTTGGTGAGTTTGCCTATACCAGCCGCCTCGGACCGAAGGTGGTTGACGTCCCGGTCGTAATACCCTTTGCGTGGCTCGCGATTCTGATACCCGCCTGGGCGGCCGCAGGACGATTTCTCAAGTACAAGCATCTCATTGTTGCCTCGGTCCTTGCCACAGCCGCCGATGCCGTGCTTGAATTCGCTGCCGACTCCCTCGATCTCTGGCATTGGAAGGACGGGCTCCCGACCGAATTGAACTATATCACCTGGTTCATCGTCTCGTATCTCGCCCTCGCCATTCTGCAGACTCATGCAAAAGAAAGAGCCATTCACTGGATCGTCCCGCACCTGTTGAGTGCCCAGCTTCTGTACTTCGTCCTCTCAGACGCGGGGCTTCGTTTCCTCTTCCGTTGAACGGTGAGAGGTTTGCCCCGCATGATCGAAAGGACTCCCATTGAAGCGCCCCATCGTTGTCTGGTTCAGAAGAGATCTCCGCATCGATGACAATCCGGCGCTTTTTCACGCTGCAGCGACCGGCTATCCGGTCATCCCCCTCTTTGTGTTCGATACCGATATCATCCGGAGGCTTCCGTCCGATGGAGCGGTATTCGACTTTCAAGCTGAAGCGCTGAGGGAGCTTGAGGATGCGGTGAACTCGATTGGTGGGAAGCTCGTAATGAGGCGGGGCTCGGCACTGAAGGTCCATGAGGAACTCATTCGTGAAACGGAACCCGCTGCTTTGTATTATGACAGAGATTATGAACCGATCGCGAGGGAGAGGGATAAGAAGGTTGAATCGCTGTATCGCAGATTCGGCGTTGAAGTGAAATCCTTCGCCGATGTCGTCGTCCATGAGCCTCACGAAGCGCTCACAGGGAAGGGGACACCATTCGTCGTTTTTACGCCGTATGCGAACGCATGGAAGAAGCTTGACCATCCGGATCCCCTGGGGAAACCTCGGCCAATCACGACGCCCCGGCTGAAGTCTGAGCGCGTTCTCGGCGCCGAGGATCTCGGGCGTTCGACGGCCATCGTGTCACCGTTCGTTCACGGAGGGGCGAACGAAGCAACACACCGTTGGCGCAGCTTCCTTCGTTCGAAAGTGTCCGGCTACGAGAAAAGCCGTGACATACCTTCTGTTGACGGAACCAGCCGAATGTCACCCTACCTTCGATTCGGCTGCATCTCCGCCCGCCGATTGGTACATGACTGCAGCCGATTGCAGGCTGACACGCGGAAGAGCGGTGGGCACGGGCTGGAGAAATTCCTCGATGAGCTCATCTGGCGGGATTTCTATCAGGCTGTTCTCTACCATTTCCCCGAGCTCGTCAGTCGGAGCTATCGCGCGGAGTTCGAATCAATGCCCTGGAGTTTGGACGAGCGGATGTTTGATGCCTGGTGCCGGGGCGTCACAGGATTCCCGTTGGTGGATGCAGGTATGAGGCAGCTGAATCAGACCGGCTGGATGAACAACCGTGTGAGGATGGTCGTTGCTTCGTTTCTCACAAAGGACTTGCGCCACGATTGGCGGCTGGGGGCTTCCTACTTCGAGAAGAAACTTCTGGATATCGAAACCGCATCGAACATCGGAGGATGGCAGTGGGCGGCATCGACAGGTGTTGATCCCAAACCACTCAGGATTTTCAATCCACGATTGCAGTCGGAGCGATTCGATCCCGAAGGACACTACATCCGGGCATACGTCCCGGAACTGAGATCCGTGCCGGCAAAATTCATACACGCCCCGCACGCCATGCCGCCAGCCATGCAGAAAGAGTCAGGCTGCATCATCGGGAAAGACTATCCTCATCCCATCGTCGATCATGCAGCAGCATCAGCCGGCTACAAGGAGCTCGTTGCTTCACTCAGAGCTGATTTCCGGAAGCCGTAGGCGGAAGCGTGGCGCGACCATGGAGCAAATTCACGAACCGGTGATCAGGCCTGGGCATTCGCTGCAGGTTTCCCTTTCAAGAATGCTCCCGCGATCAGAGCGACGATCACACCAGTAATCAGTGTCCCGATGAATCCGAAGAACGCCTGCCAGAACGACGTCTGCATCGGGGCCTGAGCGTCGAGAAGCGCTGTGATCTCTGCGTCCGACTTCCCCTGTGATTTCAAAACTTCCTGCCCGACCGTCCGCAGCTCCTCAAAATAGTGCGGGAACACGACTGCGGTGAAGAGCATCGAGCCGCAGAAGATGATGACTCCTGCGACGAGCGACATGATCGTACCGTTCTTGACTTGCGAGCCGTACGTCGCCCCCGCCGCTGTGCCCTTCAATCCCCAAACCATGATGATAATCTGGATGAGTATGACGACCCAGAAGAGGTTCAGGAGTGTTGGGTGTTTGTACCACCCGGTGATTCCCATGATGAAGGTCCAGGCCACAACGGCCAGCCCGAGTACGATACCGGATTTGACAGTGAGGTTCATTGTTGATTTCTCCGTGAGATGGGGATGGGGTTTCTATCAACGGAATAGAACAGCGGGGCAGAACTGGAGGTTCCCTGCGCCTGACACGGTGTCAGGCGCAGGGGGTGTCTATCATTGTGTGGATTGTCCTGGAGTCGGCGGAACAATGGGATTGAACAAGAGGATGGTTTCCTTCTGAACCAGCACCCAAATCGAGTAGATGCCAATAATGGTGCCGATGGGAATATTGATGAGCTGCAGGCCGGAAAGAATTAACACCAGAATCCTTGCCCATTCCCTTCGCTTGAAGAGTCCGATTCCCCCGATGATGCCCGGGATGGAGAGTATGAGGAGAAAGACCCCAAGGAATGATCCGATGGCTACAAGTATGACAGATGCATCTTCGTCCTCTGCCAGGTAGCCGATCCCGGCAAGCAACGTGAACAGGAACAGGCCGACGAGAATTCCAAAAACGCTCAGCCCGATGGTGAGTGCTCCGACAGCGGTGACGTGTTGTTGCATATCAACTCCCTGATGTGAGAACTGCAATGTGTTTCTTCCAGAACGGGACCGGGTGCGATCAGCGCCTGATTTTTGATCTCCTCTTCATACGGCAGCCCTGCTCGCTGGTTGCAGGGAACCGACAGCGTGGAGACGGTGGGCCGGATGCAATCTCCGCGGGTGGGAATGGTGTCGCGAATCGCACCCTCTTCGCCGCGGGGCTTGTGTGTCCGTGAATATGCGGCGTCGCTTCATTGCGGTTCCGTCGATGACCGAAAGCTATCGACTCCTTTCCCGAATATCAAGTGGGAGCTCAGACATGCCGGAACTAACTTGGAACAGGGTTCTGTTCTATGAGATAGGATCCGGGGATCAGACAGGAATGGCAGTCAGAACCGATGAGGAGGGGGTCGTATGGATACATACCGTGTCGCATTGGGCGGATTCATCGATGCTGAGCCAAGCCTGGTGTATCTCATCATCGCAGATTACCGAAAAGGCCATCCCAAAATTTTGCCGCGAAAGTACTTTTCACCACTCACGATCGAGGAAGGCGGATTTGGTGCCGGCACGAAACTCCGGTTTTCGATGACGGCATACGGACGCAGGCAATCGTTCCATGTGCGGATTACGGAGCCTGAGCCCGGGAAGATCCTGGTGGAAACGGACGATGAGTCCGGGGCGGTCACGACGTTTCGCATCGTTCCTGCGAATGCCCGCGGCAGAAGCCGGGTCACGATCGAGACCGAGCTCATTCGGCGACGGGGGCTGGTCGGGAGCATCGAGCGTGTTGTCGCGACGAAGTTCCTTGAGAAGGTCTATGCGGAGGAGCTGCAACTCTTGGCTGTTGTCGCGGAGGAATGGAAACGCAAGTCGGGAATCGCTAATTGAGCGACCGAGTTGAAGCGCGCAAGTGCAGCAGAAAGGGAGATCCGGATGAGAGGCGAACTCTATGGGATGTACGAAACAATCCAGAGCCTCAGTGGGACCCGGGCGATGGAAATGCTCGAAAAGGCGAAAAGTACTCCGGAAGTGCGATTGCAGCAAAATCAGCCTGGCGACAACATCCTTGATGCCACGCGTCGAGCTGTGGCTCGCGCCGGGTACATCCTCGACGACTACGCCTGAACATTCTGCCCGTTACGACCGACTTGCGGGATCACGCAAGGTTCTGTGCTTGTC
>Ga0233425_10002262_pt1 | contig 38784 bp, 41 predicted proteins | sample Watercolumn_Towu_2_FD_181712 | JGI IMG/M metagenome (GOLD analysis project Ga0233425, IMG submission 181712) | Freshwater microbial communities from Lake Towuti, South Sulawesi, Indonesia - Watercolumn_Towuti2014_140_MG | ecosystem: Environmental > Aquatic > Freshwater > Lake | place... | reverse complement strand
ATCATGACGGCGGTGCAGCGGGCCTGGCCGTCGGAGCGGGTCCGCGTCGCCGACCGGGGCCTGCGCGAGGGCCTTCTGCTCCGCCGCATGCGCGAGGACAGACGCCCCGGCCGCCGCCGGCGCCGGCGAGGCGGCGCGCGAACCGACTAGCGCGGGTCTCCCCCGGGCCGACTGCGGGCGTAGTCCAGCTCCCGCTCCAGCCGCTGGTTGGACAGTTCGCCGCGTTCCCGGGCCGTCATCTGGTGCGGCCGGGGAGTCAAGCCGAGCTCCGACTGGCGGCGGGCCTCGATGCATTCCGCCGTCTGGCGAACCCCGGCGCAGGGCAGCTCCGCGGTCCGGAGCGAGGGACTGGCGCAGGCGGAGGCCGCGAGAGCCGCGATCGGAATGAGCGCGCTTGCTGCAACCTTCATCTCGCCCTCCAAGGGTACTGACGGCGCAGCCTTGCAGGCCCGCGTTTCATGGGCAAGCCGTCAGCCGCCGGTCACCTGGGTCGGCAGGATGACGTCGCAGACCGAGAAGTCGGCGGCGCGGGCGGCGCGGGCGGCCTCCACCAGCGCCCGGAAGCGCTCCGATGAGGTGGACAGGACCTGCACCGCCGGCCGTTCCGCCGCCGGCAGGTCGGCGGCGATCCGCACCCGCGTCATGCGATCCGGCGTCGCCTGCGCCATCATGCCGTTGTCGCCGTCCCCGACCTGCAGGGCCCGGACGACGCCCAGCCCGGCCACGGTCATGCCCCAGACCGTGTAGCGCTTGTCGAGCGCCGGATAGGCCTGGCGCATGATGAAGAACTGGCTGTTGGCGGTGTCCGGATCCTCGTCCCGGGCCATGCCGGCCGCGCCGGGACAATAGAGGCCCCAGCCGTGCACCTTGCCGTCGGCGGTCTGGGCGAAGACGGCGTCCGGCTGGGTCTGGACCGGCAGGGAATGCAGGAAGCCGACCCGCGCGCCCTGGGGCTCCGCGGCGGCGGCGAAGGGCATGGCCGGGTCGCGGCGGAAGGTGAACTCCGCCGGCAGGTCAGGGTGATAGCTCTGGCCCTCGCCATTGCCGAGCGGATCGCCGGTCTGCGCCATGAAGGCGTCGATCACCCGGTGCCAGGCGAGGCCGTCATAGAAGCCGGCCCGGGCGAGCAGGCGTATGCGCTCGACGTGCTGCGGCGCCGCCTCGGGGATCAGTTCGACGAGGATGCGCCCCTTGGTCGTGTCGATGACCAGCAGGTTGGCGGGCGGCACGGCGCGCCAGTCGGTCTCGCCGATGGTGGTCGCCGGCGTCGGCGCGGGGGGCGGCGGCGGCGCCTCCTGCGCGACGGCCTGTCCGGTCATCAGCGCCGCGGCGGCGACGGCAAGAGCCAGCTTCATCCTTCCCTCCCCGGAACACGTCTCACTCGATGATTTCGGCCGACGGCCGGGCGTCGCAGACGTCCAGCCGACCCCCGGCTGCGGTCCGCCGCTGCTCCAGCCAGGCGGCGAAGGCCGGATCGGCGGTGGCCATCACCCGCGCCCGCGGGCGATCGCCCGGCGGCAGGGCGGCGGCCGTGCGCACGCGCGTCATCACATCCGGATCGGCGACCCGTCCGTCCTCGGCCTCGGCGCCCCGCTTGAGGGCGCGGGCCACGTCCAGCCCGGCCACCACGCGGCCGAACGGCGCATAGGCCCCGTCCAGGGTCTCGTTGCGCCCGGTCATGATGAAGAACTGGCTGTTGGCGCTGTCCGGGTCGCCGCTGCGCGCCATGCCCAGCACGCCGGGGCAGAACAGGGCCGTGGCGGGGGTCTTGAAGTCCGCGGTGACCATCATCTGGGCGTCGGGCTGGGTGACCACCGCCATCGAGCCGATGACGCCCCGCTGCACGCCGTTCGGGCCGGGCTCGCCCACGCGCACGAAGCCGTCCGCCCGCCCGCGCCGGAACCCGAACTCGCCGGGGATGTCCGGCAGCTCGCTGCCGCCGGCGCCGGTGCCGAGCGGATCGCCGGTCTGGGCCATGAAGTCGGCGATCACCCGGTGGAATTTCAGCCCGTCGTAGAAGCCCCGGTCGGCGAGGGTGCGCACCCGCGTCACCGCCTGCGGCGCCGCCCGCGGATCCAGCTCGGCGACGATCCGCCCCTTCGAGGTGTCGATGACCAGCAGGTTCTCGGGCGCGACCTCGCGCCACGCCTGCGCCGTCGCCGGCGTCGCCGCCAGCAGCCCGGCCGCCGTCGCCGCCCCGATCCATCTCCGCATGCTCATGTCCTCACCCGCGCCCGCACCGCGGCCGCCACGGCCGGGCTGACGAAACTCTCGATGTCGCCGCCCAGCCGGGCGATCTCCTTGACCAGCCGCGAGGCGATCGCCTGATGCCGCGGGTCGGCCATCAGGAAGACCGTCTCGATGTCGGCATTGAGGCGCTGGTTCATCGCCGTCATCTGGAATTCGTACTCGAAGTCCGCCACGGCCCGGAGCCCGCGCACGATCACCGTCGCGTCCAGCTCCTCGGCGAAATGCATCAGCAGGCTGGAGAACGGCCGCACCTCCACCTGGGGGCCGAAACCGGCCACCTCGGCGCGCACCATCTCGACCCGCTGGTCGGTGGTGAACAGCGGTCCCTTGTCGTCATTGCGGGCGACGCCGATGACCAGCCGGTCGACCAGCTTCACAGCCCGGCCGATGATGTCCAGGTGCCCGTTGGTGATGGGATCGAAGGTGCCGGGATAAAGCCCGATGCGCATTGCGTTCTCCCCGCCGCTCGCGGCGGTTTAGCAGGCGGGACCCGGCGGGCCTAGATCGGCTGCGGCGGGTTGGACGCCCAGGCGGCGTGGAGGCGGTCGATGAGGGCCGGCTGCACGGCCAGGGCGTGGCCGTCGACCAGGCTGACCGGACAGACCGGAGTGGCGCTGTTGCAGATGAAGGCCCCGTCGAAGGCGGTCAGGTCCGCGAGGCGAACCTCCCTGGTCTCCTCCTCCAGACCGACCGCGGAGAGGCCGCGGCGCAGCAGCGCCTGTCCGACCCCCGCCAGCATCGGCGCGGCCGGCCAGATCACCCGATCCCCCTGCAGGAAGCCGATGTTCCAGAGGCTCCCTTCGGCGACCCGCCCCGCGCCGTCGACGAACAGGGCGTCGTCAAACCCGGCCGCCCGCGCCAGCCGTCGCGCCCGGATCAGCCCGAAGGCGGCGGCGTGCTTCAGGGCGGGGAGTTCGCGGGCGTAGACCTGCGTCTGCAGCCGGACCGAAGCGAACAGCGGGGACGGCGGCGGGAACACCGCCGTCAGCACCTGCGGCGCGCCCCGCCAGTCCGGCGTGCGCGGTCCGATCTCGGGCGCGAACAGGCTGACCCGTAGCCAGCAGTCCGGCCGCCCCGCCGCCGCGTCGCGCATCAGGCGGCGCAGCCGGTCCTCGCCGGCCGGCTCGCCGAACAGCTCCGTCGCCGACGTCTCCAGCCGGGCCAGATGCAGGTCGAGGCCGCGGACGCCGCCCGCCTCCACCCGAAACGAGGTGTAGGCCCCGTAGTTGACCAGGGCGATGCGGGCGAGGTCGTCCGGCGTCGCCGGCGTCCCGTCGACGCGCAGGTCGCCCGCGTCCACGCCTCAGGCCTCGTCGTCCCCGGGCGCCTCGACCGCTTCCACCGCATCGCCGCCGCTGTCCGGCAGCCGCTCGACGGAGACGACGCGCTCCCCTTCCGCGGTGCGGAAGATGGTCACGCCCTGGCTGGCCCGGCCGACGATGCGGATCTGGTCCACCGGGGTGCGGATCATCTGGCCGCCCGAGGTGACCAGCAGCAGGTCGTCCGACTCCTCGACCGGGAAGGCCGCCGCCAGCCGGCCGCCGGCCCGTCCGCCGAGGCCGTGGGCGGTCAGCCCCTGCCCGCCCCGGCCGGTGCGGCGGAACTCGTAGGCCGAGGAGCGCTTGCCCAGGCCGGTCTCGGTGACGGTGAGGATGAACTGCTCGGCCGCGCCCAGCTCGGCGATGCGCTCGACCGACAGGGCGGCGTCGGCGACACCCTCCTCCTCGGCCTCGGGGGCGGCCGTTTCGTCCTCGCCCTCGCCGGCGGCCCGCCGCATGGCGTTGGCGTGCTTGACGTAGGCGGCGCGCTCGTCGGGGGTGGCGTCGACCCGCGCCAGCACGGCCATGGAGATGACCTCGTCGCCCTCCTGCAGGCGCACGCCGCGGACGCCGGTCGAGTCCCGGCCCTTGAACACCCGCACGTCGTCGGCCTTGAAGCGGATCGCCCGGCCCAGGGCCGTGGTCAGCATCACGTCGTCCTCGGCGGTGCACAGGGCCACGCCGACCATGCGGTCGCCCTCCTCGAGCTTCATGGCGATCTTGCCCGCCCGGTTGACGGTGGCGAAGTCGCTCAGCTTGTTGCGCCGCACGTCGCCGGAGCGGGTGGCGAACATGATGTCGTAGTCAGCCCAGTCCGCCTCATTCTCCGGCAGGGGCAGGACGTTCATGATGCTGTCGCCCGGCTCGATGGGCAGCAGGTTGACGAAGGCCTTGCCGCGCGACTGCGGATTGCCCAGCGGCAGGCGCCAGGTCTTCAGCTTGTAGGCCTTGCCGTTGGTGGCGAAGAACAGCACCGGCGTGTGGGTCGAGGCCGAGAACACGCCGACGACGGCGTCGTCCTCCTTCATCGCCACGCCCGAGCGGCCCTTCCCGCCGCGGTGCTGGGTCCGGTAGGCGTTGAGCGCCACGCGCTTGACGTAGCCGCCGTGGGTGACGGTGACGACCATGTCCTCGCGCGGGATCAGGTCCTCGTCCTCCATCTCGGCGTCGCCCTCGCCGATGACCGTCCGCCGCGGCACGGCGAACTCGGCCTTCACCGCCAGCAGGTCCTCGCGGATCACCGCCAGGATGTTGGCGCGGTCGGACAGCAGGGTCAGGTGCGACTGGATGGTGTCGGCGAGGCTGCGCGCCTCGCCGAAGATGTCGTCGCGACCGAGACCGGTCAGACGGCTCAGGGTCAGGGCCAGGATGGCGCGCGCCTGCTCGTCGGTCAGGTTCAGCTTGTCGCCGTCGACGAGGGCCGAGCGCGGATCCGCGATCAGCTCGATCAGGGCCATCATGTCGCCGACCGGCCAGGACCGCGCCTGCAGCCGCTCGCGCGCCTCGGTCGGGTCGGCCGAGGAACGGATGATGTGGATCACCTCGTCGATGTTGGCCACGGCCACGGCGAGGCCGACCAGCACGTGGCCGCGGTCGCGGGCCTTGGCCAGCTCGTACTTGGTCCGGCGGACGACCACCTCTTCCCGGAACTCGAGGAAGGCCTCCAGCAGCTGGCGCAGGCCCATCTGTTCCGGGCGCCCGTGGTTCAGCGCCAGCATGTTGACGCCGAACGAGCTCTGCAGGGCCGTGAACCGCCACAGCTGGTTGAGCACCACGTCGCCCGAGGCGTCGCGCTTCAGCTCGACCACCATCCGCATGCCGTCGCGGTCCGACTCGTCGCGGACGTCGGCGATGCCCTCGACCTTCTTCTCGCGGACCAGTTCGACGATCCGCTCGATCAGGGTCTGCTTGTTCACCTGGTAGGGCAGCTCGGTGACGACGATCGCCTCGCGGTCCTTGCGGATCGTCTCGATCGTCGCCTTGCCGCGCACGATCACCGAGCCGCGGCCGTCGCGCAGCGCGTTGCGGGCGCCGGTGCGCCCCATGATCTCGCCGCCGGTCGGGAAGTCCGGCCCCGGCACCAGCTCCAGCAGGGCGTCCTCGGGCAGGTCGGGGTTGTCGAGCAGGGCCACCGCGCCGTCGATCACCTCGCCGAGGTTGTGCGGCGGGATGTTGGTGGCCATGCCGACGGCGATGCCCCCGGCCCCGTTGACCAGCAGGTTCGGGATCCGGCTGGGCAGGACGACCGGCTCCAGCTCCTTCTCGTCGTAGTTCGGCTGGAAATCGACGGTGTCCTTGTCGATGTCGGTCAGCAGGGCCGTCGCCGCCGGCGCCATCCGGCACTCGGTGTATCGCATCGACGCCGGCATATCGCCGTCGACCGAGCCGAAATTGCCCTGGCCGTCGACCAGCATCAGCCCCATCGAGAAGGGCTGGGCCATGCGCACCAGCGCCATGTAGACCGAGGCGTCGCCGTGCGGGTGGAACCGGCCCAGCACGTCGCCGACCACGCGCGCGCACTTCGAATACGACTTGTCCGGCGTCATCTTCAGGTCGTGCATCGAGTACAGGATGCGACGGTGCACGGGCTTCAGCCCGTCGCGCGCGTCCGGCAGGGCGCGGCTGACGATGACGCTCATCGCGTAATCGAGGTACGACCTCCGCAGCTCGTCCTCGATGGTGATGGTGGCGATGTCGCCGCCTGCGCCGGACGAGGGCGGCAGGGCGTTGGTGTAGCTGTCGTCGGTCAAGGAAATCGGGCTTTAAATGGCCGGAATCGGAACGTGATCCGCTGTCCGGTTTTCTAGCATCCGGGGGCTTGGGTGGCAAAGCGACGCCGCCGCATTCCGCCCCCTCCACAGAGGGAGTTCCAACCCATGGCCGTCACCCGTCTCGCCGGTCTCGCCGCCGTATCCGCCGCCGTCTCGCTGGGCGCCTGCGCGACCATGCCTGCCAGCCACGCCGAACCGCGCGCCAGCCTGGGCGACTTCGGCGAGGCGACGCTGGTCAACGCGACCGGCGCGCGCATCGGCCGGGCGGTGCTGACCCAGGGTCCGACCGGCCTGCTGATCCGGGTCGAGGCCGACGGCCTGACGCCGGGCTGGCACGGCATCCACATCCACGCGACCGGCGCGTGCGAAGCCCCGTTCACCTCGGCCGGCGGCCACATCAATCACGCCGAGCCGAAGGCCCCGCACGGGCTGCTGAATGCGGAGGGGCCGGACGACGGCGACCTGCCCAACGTCTTCGCCGACGCCCAGGGCCGGGTCCGCGCCGAGCTGTTCACCACCCGCGCCCGCATCGCCCCGGAGGGGCCGGGCCAGTGGCTGTGGGACGCCGACGGCTCCGCCCTCGTCATCCACGCCAACGCCGACGACCACCGCACCCAGCCCATCGGCGGCGCCGGCGACCGCGTCGCCTGCGGGGTGATGGCCGCGGGCTAGGGCGCCCCGCGGGTGCCTGGGGCGGGCGGCGGCTGTGTCCGCCGGCCGGCGCCGCCTGCTCTCCGCCCCCTCCCCGTCATCCTCGCGCTCGGCCCGGGGATGACGGCGCTGAACTCTGGGGGCGAAACGCGAAAGCGGTCGCCGGAAAGGACCGCTGAGGGTGGTTAGCGGACATCACCCGTGTCTTCTCCAGTGACGAAATAAGGCAGTTTCGGAGCGCGCGTCTGCAACAAAGCAATCAAGGTCTGGATGCGATCCGGCGTGAGTTTGCTGGGTTCCGGCGGATTGACCAACAGGGCGTCATTGCCATTCACCGAAAGGAGGTCGCCCCGTTCGGCGCCGCAGGCCATTTCGACGCGCGCAGCAAACTCGCCCAGGCTTTCGTTTTCGGGGTCAAACGGCGGAAAGCCTGATAGGCCGCGCGTCGCGAGCCATTCGTGCTGCTGCCTGCGTGCCTGATCTCGCAGCGCGACCATTCTTGGGTGCGCTGAAACTAGCCGTTGGAATGCGTCGTCGAGTTCTTCCGACGCGAACACGAAGCGGCTCGGAAACGACAGGTACAGGTCGGCGAGATCAACCAGCACCGCGTCTGGGATGTTGGCCGCCGCAAAGGTGAGGACATCCTCTTGGCAGAGGTCGTCCCACTCTACCTTTACGTCTTCCGGCTTGATGCCGCATGACATCAACGCATCCACCAGCGGCCCGGTAGGGTGGTCGCCCATAGTCTCCAATCCTCGCCTCCGGGCCTCTCGCCCATCGCGAGTGTATCGGTGGAACCGGTGTCGGCAAATGACGCCGCCGACCGTCCGCAAGGGGCGACCACGGACTCGCCGGCGGCCCGCTGAATCCTCCTGTCCAGACCACCGCCGGCCACCCCCTCCGTCCCGGGGGGGTGGATTCCCGATACGCGCCAACCCGGCCATATCGCGCCAGACGCTGTCATCCCGCGCACCCCGCCGTAACGAGGCGGGGCCCTGCAGAATGACGACAGCGTCGGCCGCGCGGGACAATCTGGGGCCCCGTCAGACCTCGCCGGAGGGCCGCCCCGGCCTCGGAAGCGCCCGCGCCGCCGGGCGGGGGAGCGCTGCGACCGATCCTGACGCACCGCGGCCCTACCCTGTGCGGAACGGGTCTTTGACATCGCCGCGAAGGGTCGCTCCGCCGAGGACCGGCCGCCCCAATGTGTCGGGATGACAGGGTTTCGCGATTTTGTGGGACAGGGTCAGTCGTCGCGGAACTGCAGCCGGGCCAGACGGGCGTAGAGGCCGCCGGCGGCCAGCAGGCTGGCGTGGGTCCCCTCCTCCGCCACCCGGCCGTCCTCCAGCACCACGATGCGGTCGGCGCGCAGCACCGTCGCCAGGCGGTGGGCGATGACCAGGGTGGTGCGGGTCTCCATCGCCTGGTCCAGCGCGGCCTGCACCAGCCGCTCGCTCTCGGCGTCCAGCGCCGAGGTCGCCTCGTCCAGCAGCAGGATCGGCGCGTCGCGCACCAGCGCCCGCGCGATGGCCAGCCGCTGGCGCTGGCCGCCGGACAGGCTCTTGCCGCGCTCGCCGAGCGGGGTGTCGAAGCCTTCCGGCAGCGCCTCGATGAAGCCGAGCGCCTGCGCCTCCTCGGCCGCGGCCCGGACCTGCTCGTCCGTGGCGGCCTCCCGCCCGAAGCGGATGTTCTCCTCCGCCGAGCCGGAGAACAGCGGCGCCTCCTGGGAGACCCAGGCGAAGCGGCTGCGCACCTCCGCGGGGTCCGCCTGGCGGACGTCGACCCCGTCCACCGACACCACCCCCGACTGCGGGTCGTAGAAGCGCAGCAGCAGGCGGAACACCGTGCTCTTGCCGGCCCCGGAGGGTCCGACGAGGGCCACCGTCTCGCCCGGACGCACGGTCAGGGAGAAGCCCCTGAGCGCCGGCAGGTCCGGCCGGCCCGGATAGCTGAAATGCACGCCGGACATGGACACCTCGCCCACCGGCGGCTCCGGCAGGCGAAGCGGCTGCGCCGGCGCGGCGATGGCTGGCTGGCTGCGCATCAGTTCGTCGATCCGCTCCATCGCCCCGGCCGCCTTCTGCACGTCGCCCCAGCTCTCGCCCAGGGCCCCGACGGCGCCCGCGGCGAACACCGACAGCAGCACGAACTGCAGCAGGGCGCCGGGGCTCATCCGCCCGGCGATCACGTCCTGGGCCCCCAGCCACAGCACCAGGGTGACGCCGCCGAACATCACCACGATGATCATGGCGGTCATCAGCGCCCGCGCGCGCATCCGCACCAGCGAGGAGGCGAAGGCCGCCTCGACCGCCTCGCCGAACCGCCCGACCGCGCTGGCCACCCGGCCGAAGGCCTGCACCGTCTCGATGGCGTCGACGCTCTCGCCGGCGAAGCCGACGGCGCTGGCGAACCGGTCCTGGGTGGCGACGGTCAGCTTGCGCACCCGGCGGCCGAAGACGAACAGCGGCCCCAGCAGCAGCGGCACGATCAGCAGCACCAGGCCGGTGAGCTTCGGGCTGACCACGAACAGCAGGATGACCCCGCCGATCAGGGTCAGGAAGTTGCGCACCGCGTAGGAGATCGAGGTCGTCATCAGCGTCTCGATCAGGGCGATGTCGGTCGTCAGGCGCGACAGGACCTCCCCGGTCCGCATGCGGGCGTAGAAGGCCGGATCGAGGCTGAGCACCCGGTCGAACAGGCCCTTGCGCAGGTCCGCCACCACCCGCTCGCCGGTCTTGGTGACGTAGAAGTAGCGCACCGCCGTGGCGACGCCGAGAAACAGGGCGACGGCCCCGAGGAGCGCGAACCACAGGTTCAGCCCGGCGCCGTCATCGGCGAAACCGTGATCGATCGCTCCGCGGGCGGCGGCGGTCAGGCCCAGCGACGCCGCCGTGGACATCACCAGCCAGAAGCCGGCCATCGCCAGATGGCCCTTGTGGCGCAGGGCGTAGGGCAGCAGGCGCGCCAGCGGGCGGATGTCGCGGCGCTTCTCCCGGCGCTGACCCGCCTCGGCCATCTGTTCGGCCAGCAGGGCGCCCGCGCCCGGGCGGCCCCGCAGGTCGGCGGAAGAGGCGGGAGCGGCGGCAGGGTCGGTCATCGGGCGCCTCTTGCCCCGGAAAGCCCCCCGGTGTAAACGCCGCCGCTCATTCCCGCCGCCCCCGGCGGGTTTCTCATTTTTCGCGCATGGACGGTCGGCATCGTCACCGCGCAGAGACGGAACGACGACAATGAAGGCGGATATCCACCCCGACTATCACTTCATCACGGTCACGATGACGGATGGCACGACGTACCAGACCCGCTCGACCTACCAGAAGGAAGGCGCGACGCTGAACCTGGACATCGATCCGCTGACGCACCCGGCCTGGACCGGCGGCAACCAGCAGCTGATGGACCGCGGCGGCCGCGTCTCGCGCTTCAACAACAAGTTCGCCGGCTTCATCAAGAAGTAGGCCGGGGGCTGGCTTCAGGGCCACACCTCTGCGGCTTGACGATCACAAAGGCGTCGGTCCCCGGACCGGCGCCTTTCTGTTTGCCAGGAACGCCGATAAGATTCCCGGCGTTGGATTTTCGGGGCGTGGGCGTGGTGTCCGTGCAGCGGAAGACGGACGAAGAGCGAGCGTTATGAACCGACGGCAATTGGGTGTGGGCGCGGCTGTCGCGGCGTTGACGTCGGCTGCGGGCTTCGCCGCCCGGGCCCAGACCCGCGACCCGGCGGCCGTCGCCTTCTACGACAGCTTCAACGACCGGCTCGCCCGCCTGCCCGCCACCCTGCAGCCCGACGTGCGCGCCTTCTACGAGATGAACGGCTGGCGTCCCGTGTGGAACGCCGAGCGGCGGCGGTCGCTGCTGGCCGCCGCCGGCCGCGCCGAGCGTCACGGCCTGTCGCCCGACGACTTCTTCGGCGACCTCGAGCGCGCGGCCTCGGATCCGGCCGGGATCGAGATGGCGACCACCGGCGCGGCCCTGACCTACGCCCGGGTGCTGGCCGAGGGGCGGGTGCGGCCGGAGACGGTCGAGGATCTCTGGGAGATGCAGAAGAACCGGGTCGACCTGCCGGCCGGCCTGAACGACGCGCTGGCGCAGAACCGGCTCGTCGACTGGTTCGAGACCCTGGCGCCGACCGACATCGGCTATTCCAACCTGTCGGCGGGCTACGTCCGCTATCGTCGCCTGATCCGCGACAACGGCGGCTGGCCCGCCTTCCGCGCCGGCCCGAACATCGAGCCGGGCGGCAGCGATCCGCGCGTGCCGGTGCTGATCCAGCGCCTTGTGGCCGAGGGCGACCTCGACGCCGCGGCGGGCGCCCGGCTGGCGTCCATGGGGAATGTGTACGGCCCGGAGCTGGAGCAGGCGGTGCGCAGCTTCCAGACCCGCCACGGGCTCGTCTCCGACGGCCGTATCGGCACGGGCACCCAGCGCTCCCTGTCGGCCTCGGCCGAGGACCGGGCGCGCCAGATCGCCCTGAACCTTGAACGCCGCCGCTGGCTGAAGCGGGAGGTCGCGCCCGAGCGGATCGAGGTGAACACCGCCGCCGCGATCATGGTGTACTGGAAGGACGGCCGGCCGGTGCACTCGAACCGGGTGGTGGTCGGCTCGCCCTCGAACCAGACCCCCAGCCTCGAGAAGCAGTTCGCCTCGGTGGTGGCCAATCCGCCGTGGTACGTGCCGGCCTCCATCGCCCGCAACGAGATCCTGCCGCGCGGGCCGGGCTATCTGGCCAGCCAGAACATGTACATCTCGAACGGCCAGGTCATCCAGCGCGCCGGGCCGAACGCGGCGCTCGGCTATGTGAAGTTCGAGCTGCGCGACAGCTACGCCATCTTCCTGCACGACACCCCGACCAAGTCGGCGTTCAACCTGGCCATGCGCCAGCGCAGCCACGGCTGCGTCCGCGTGCAGGACGCCGTCGAGTTCGCCCGGCTGCTGCTGTCGCCCGATCCCGCCCTGCTGGCCCAGTTCGACGAGGCCCAGGCCACGCGCGAGACCAAGCGCATCCAGACCGGACGCGAGATCACCGTGCGCCTGCTGTACTGGACCGCCTTCGTCGACGGCCAGGGCCGGGTCGCCTTCCGCGAGGACGTCTACAGCCGCGATGAAAAGCTGGCGGAAGCGCTGGGCATCGCCGTCAGCCTGCCGAAGCCGGTCGACGACGGCCGCGGCCGCGACGCCGACGACGTCGGGCCGTAGGACTCAGGACCGGACGTCGATCCGGACGGCCGCGCAGCCGTCGGCGGAGATCTGAACGAGCTGGGGCCGACCGTTGGTCACATAGCCGCCCCGCGTCCGATGGACGCCGGCTTCGTCGCGACAGACGACCACGAAGCTGTTGTCGGAGAAACGGGCCGTTCGAACCACGCGGCCTCCTGCAGGCAGGTCGCCCTGCCACGAGAACTGTCCCGGACGGGTGGTCTCCACAGAGAGAGTCAGCGTTCCGCCGCTGCGGTTCTCGATCATCACGAGCGAGCGCGCGCTCGCGAACACGACAGCGGTCAGGGCGGCGGCCGCCAGGGCGAGGACGGCCAGGCCGATCGTCCAGCCCCGGGTGCGGCTCACTGGCGGAAGGCCGCCGCCAGCCGGTCCAGTTGGCTCTGCACCGGATTGACCGGCTCCTCCCCGGGCGTGTCCTGGTACATGCGGCGGTCGAGGTGCAGCGCGCGGTCGTACAGCTTCTCGGACCGCACGACGTACTCCACCAGGGCGATGGGCAGCTCCGGGTGGCCGGGCTCGGCCTCGACCCTGCGGTCGGCCAGCCGGTAGCGCGGCTCGCAGGCGGCCGCGGCGGTCATGTCCCCTTCCCGCACGGCCCGCTGCACCAGCAGCCAGGACGCGATCTGCATCAGGCGCGTGGTCAGCTTCATGCTTTCCCCCGCGTAGGCCAGGGCGGCCGCGCGCGACAGCAGCTTGGACTCCCGCCGCCCGTCGCCGTCCAGATAGGCGGCGGTCTCCTCGACCAGCTCCATGCCCTCGCGGAAGGTGCGGTCGAACAATTCGGAGCGCGCGAAGTCCTCGACGACGGCGATGCGACTGCGGCCGGCGCTTCCCGGCGAAACGTCTTCGGTGGACATGAACTCGGCCAGACTCATGGATTCAGCGCATCCGTATCACGGGCGACGCGGCGGCGCGCCCTCGTCGTCTGCGTGCAACGGCCGTGCCAGACCCGCGACAGGGGAAATCTCAGTCGCCGAAGCGGAAAAGGGCGTCGGCGGCGCTCCGCTGCGACGACTTGCCCTCGATGGCGGCCCTGACGCGGGCGATCTCCCCCTCAAGCAGGGCGATCCTCTCCCGCAGATCCTCCACCGAATAGGCGTCGAGGTCCTCCCGGACGAGCGCCGTCAGGGACGCGCCGCGGGCCGCGCGGGGCTCCAGATCCTCGAACATCATCGCCTCCATCCATGGCCAGCCGGGACGCTTCCCCCTATCTGAACGCCCGGACACGGACGAATGCAAGGACGGGCGGCCATGCGGATGATCGGGATTGCAGGCGGCGCCGGGCCCGCCGGGGCTCTCACGCCCGACCAGCGACCCGATCCGCACGCCGGCCCCGGAGAGGTGCGCATCCGCGTCCGCGCCGCCGGGGTGAACCGCCCCGATCTCCTGCAACGCCGCGGCCTCTACCCGCCCCCGCCCGGCGCCCCGGACATCCTCGGCCTCGAGGTGTCGGGCGAGATCGACGAGGTCGGAGCCGGCGTGGCGCGGTGGTCGGTCGGCGACCGGGTCTGCGCCCTTCTGGGCGGCGGGGGCTATGCGGAGTTCGCCGTGGTCGACGCCCGCCACGTCCTGCCGCTGCCCGAAGGGCTGGACTTCACCGTCGGCGCCGCCCTGCCCGAGACCGTCTGCACCGTCTTCGCCAACGTCTTCGAGGCCGGCCGTCTCACGGCCGGGGAGACCCTGCTCCTGCACGGCGCCACCAGCGGCATCGGCGTCACCGCCATCCAGATGGCGAAGGCGGCGGGCGCGCGCGTCATCGCCACCTCGCGCGGGGCGGCCAAGGCCGAAGCCGCGCGGGGGCTGGGCGCGGACCTCAGCCTCGACGCCCTGGCCGACGACATGCCGGCGGCGATCGCGGACTTCGGCGGCGCGGACGTCGTGCTGGACATGGTCGGCGCCGCCTACGCCGGCCTCAATCTCGAGGCGCTGCGGCCGATGGGGCGCTGGGTGGTCATCGCCACCCTCGCCGGCTCGCGGGCCGAGGTCGATCTGGCCCGGGTGATGATGAAGCGGCTGACCCTTACCGGCTCGACCCTTCGGGCCCGGCCCGCCGACGAGAAGGCGCGCCTGATGGCGGCGGTGGAGGCCACGGCCTGGCCGTGGGTCGCGGCCGGCGCGGTGCGCCCTCCGATCGACGCCGTCTTCCCCCTGGAGCAGGCCTCGGCCGCCCACCTCCGGCTGGAGGCGGGCGACCACGTGGGCAAGGTCGTGCTGACCCTCTGAGGCTTACCAGCGCCCCCCGCGCCTGACCGGGCGCAGCGACGAGATGCGGTCGTTCAGGCCGTGCTGCTGCAGGTTCCAGACATCATCGCTGAAGGTCCGGCACGTGCCGCGGAACCAGGCGTCGGTGCAGACCTCCCAGGAGCCGCGGAAGCGCATCGAGCTGATGACGTCGTTGAAGCCGGTCTCGCGCAGGTTCCCCACCTCGCCGCGGAAGGTCGCGGACTGACCCCGGTACAGGGCGTCGCGATAGACGGTGATCTCGTTGCGGCCGCCGCCCCAGCCGCCGTCCGGACGGTCGGGGCGATCGGGACGGTCGGGACGACCCGGCCGATCCTCGTAGTCCCCGCGCCACGGCCCGCACACCAGCCGACCGTCCTCGTTGCGGATCTCGTAGTCGCCACAGCGGTTGAGCTCGATCGACGTGCCGCGGATCCGGCCGTCCCGGGCCCGGCAGTCGGCGTACAGCCGCCCGCGGTTCACGTATTCGCCGCTGCAGCTGTCGCGATAGCTCCCGCGCGGCGCGACGCGCGCACCGCCTTCCCACTCCTGCGTCGCCGGGGCGCCGCCGGACAGCAGCGCGGCGGCGGCGAGACTTTCGATCAACATGGCATCCCTCCTTGGTGGCTCCGGACGCGGAAACGCGTCGATGGACGCACTGTTCAGCTTGGCGGATGAACCTTGGCTGTACAGCGACGTCGGAGATCGTTTCTTTTTGCGGCGAATGCGCCTATATCGAAAGTCTCAGCGCCCGGCCGAAAGGTCGGGCGCCGTCGTATCCGGAACCCGCGACCGCGGGCGCACAACAAGAAGCGAAGACGTCCATGACCGACATCCTGATGCCCAAGGCCACCGCGGTCTGGCTGGTCGACAACACCTCGCTCACCTTCGAGCAGATCGCCGCCTTCTGCGGCCTGCACCCGCTCGAGGTTCGCGGCATCGCCGACGGCGACGTGGCCCGCGACATCCGCGGCGTCGATCCGATCACCGGCGGCCAGCTGACCCGCGAGGAGCTGGACAAGGCCCAGGCCAACCCCGACTACCGGATGCAGGCGGTGGTCAGCCGCCACGCCGAGCTGCTCAAGTCGGCCAAGCCGGCGCCCAAGTACACGCCGGTGTCGCGCCGCCAGGACCGCCCCGACGCCATCGCCTGGTTCGTGCGCAACCACCCCGAGGTCACCGACGCCCAGATCTCCAAGCTGCTGGGCACCACCAAGGCGACCATCGAGAGCGTGCGCAACCGCACCCACTGGAACAGCGCCAACATCAAGCCGGTCGATCCGGTCACCCTCGGCCTCGTCGGCCAGCTGCAGCTGGACGAGATCGTCAAGAAGGCGGCCGAGAAGAAGGCCCGCGACGACGCGAAGAAGGGGGGCGCCACCCTCCAGCCGGCCGACGCCGAGCCGGAGGCCCCCGCCGAGCCGGAGTTCGTTCCGGAAGAGCGGGTCCGCCGCGGCGCCGAACCCACCGCGGAGTCGGTGTTCGGCTCGCGCGACTGAGGACGGAAAAGACGACGGCCCCGGAGATCGCTCTCCGGGGCCGTTTCCGTTTTCGGGAGGCCCGCTAGTGGGTCCGGGCCTCCAGGCTGGTGATCTGTTCCTTCAGACGCAGCTTCTGCTGCTTCAACTCCCTGACGCGAAGCGGGTCCGCGGAGGGGTGGGTCATCTCCTGCTGGATGGTGCGGTCCAGCATGCGGTGACGGTTTCCCAGTTCGCGGATACGAGCTTCAATGGTCATGGCTTGCGCCTCCATGTCTAAGGGACCACTAGAGTGAGCGCCCGGCCCGACCGCCTGTGGAATCACATTCCGGTGAGGCGGCGGGCCTTCCCGACCCGACCAGCCTGGAGCCGGAATTGGCCGAAGATGTGAACGGAGCCGCAGTCCCCCCGTCGCGGCTGGTGGTGGGAATCTCCGGCGCGTCCGGCGTGATCTACGGCATACGGGCGCTGGACGCCCTGCGGGAGCTCGGCGTCGAGAGCCATCTGGTGGTCAGCCGCGCCGCCCTGCTGACGCTGTCGCAGGAAACCGATCTGTCGGCGGACGATCTCGCCGGCCGCGCGGACGTGACGCACCGGCTGAACGACGTCGGCGCGACGATCGCCTCGGGTTCGTTCCGGACCATGGGCATGCTGGTGGCCCCCTGCTCGGTCCGGACCATGGGCGAGATCGCCACCGGCGTGACCTCGACCCTGCTGAGCCGCGCCGCCGACGTCACGCTCAAGGAGCGCCGGCCTCTGGTGCTGATGGTGCGCGAGACGCCGCTCCACCTCGGACATCTGCGCACGATGACCGCCCTGGCGGAGATGGGCGCGGTGATCGCCCCGCCCCTGCCCGCCTTCTATGCGAAACCCGGCACGGTCGCCGAGATGGTCGACCAGTCGGTGGGCCGGGCGCTCGACGTGTTCGGCCTCGACTGGAGCGCCGTGAAGCGGTGGGACGGCCTCCGCGCGGCGGAGCGGGCGTGACCCTCTGGGACTGGTCGCTGCGCGCCTGGCGGGCGCCGGGCGTCGAGACCGCCTGCCTCGACCTGCAGGACGCCCAGGGTCAGAACATCCCCCTGTTGCTGTGGGCGGCCTGGACCGCCGCCACCGGCCGGACGCTCGCCGGGGACGACATCGAGGCCGCCTGCGACACGGCCCGGGTCTGGCAGGATGCGGTGGTGCTGCCGCTGCGCGGGGTCAGACGGGCGCTGAAGACGCGGATCCCCGACATCGACGACGAGGATCGCGAGGCGGTGCGGTCCCAGGTGCAGGCGGTCGAGCTCGACGTCGAACGACGTCTCCTCGCCGCTCTCGAGCGCATTTCGCCGGCCGTCTCCGGCCCGCCGAAGCCGGTTCTGCCGGCCCTCGTCGCCGTTTCGCGCCAGTGGTCGCCGGTGACGCCCCGGACGGCGCTCACCCTCCTCGCCGAGCGCCTTCCGGGGTGACCGGCGGCGCGTTATAAGCGGCGCGCTCCGGGGCCGACATGAACGACGACGATCCGATTCTCAGCGAGGCTGAAAAGGCGCTGCACGCGCGGCTCAAGGAGCTGCAGCAGGAACACGCCGACCTCGACGCCTCGATCGAGGCGCTCGGCTGCATGCCCATACCGGACCAGCTGATGATCGCGCGGCTGAAGCGGAAGAAGCTGGTGCTGCGCGACGAGATCGTGAAGATCGAGGCGATCGTCCTGCCGGACATCATCGCCTGAGGCCTCAGCGCCCCTTCTTGCGCACCCACATGGCGGCGTCCGCCTCGGCCAGCCAGACCTCCGGGTCGTCCTGCCCGGCGAACGCCCGCACGCCGAACGAGCCGCCGAGGCCGGCGGATCGCCCCTCCCATTCGAACGGCTGCGCCTCCAGCGCCGCCGCCAGCCGTCGCGCCTTCTCGCGGCCTTCCTCGAGCCCGGCGTTGAGCATCAGCAGGGCGAACTCGTCGCCGCCCAGCCGGCCGACGGCATCGGACTCCCGCAGGTTGGCGAGCAGCAGCCGGGCCACGTGCACCAGCGCCGCGTCCCCGGCGGCGTGACCGAGCCGGTCGTTGACGCCCTTGAACCCGTCGAGGTCGAGGTAGAGCAGCACCGCGGGCACGCCGTGACGCTGGCAATAGGCCATGGCCCCCTTCATCGCCGCCACGAAGCCGCGGCGGTTCAACGCCGGCGTCAGCACGTCGTGATCGGCCGCCGCCTCGGCCGCCTCGGCCCTCAGGCGCAGGGCCTCGACCTCGGCGCGCAGGCGCTCGATCTCGGCGTACGGGTCGATGGCGGCCGCGTGGCTCACGGTCGGAAGGCGCTCCCCGGCCGGCGACTCAGCACGCCCGGCCGCCGTTGAGCCTAGCGCCCTCGGTTGCGGGCGCAACGCGAGTCCTGTATCGCGCCGCTTTCCGCGAAGGAGCCCGGACGCATGACGACCGAGACCCCCCCGGTGGCGATCATCATGGGCAGCCGTTCGGACTGGCCGACGATGAGGCAGGCGGCCGAAGCGCTCGACCGCCTGGGCGTGGCTTGGGAGGCGAAGGTGGTCAGCGCCCACCGCACCCCGCAACGGCTGTTCGACTTCGCGACCGGGGCGAAGGCCGCGGGCTACCGGGTGATCATCGCGGGAGCCGGCGGCGCGGCCCACCTGCCGGGCATGGCCGCCTCGATGACGGAGCTGCCGGTGCTCGGCGTGCCCGTCGAATCGAAGGCGCTCAAGGGCATGGACAGCCTGCTGTCGATCGCCCAGATGCCGGGCGGCGTTCCGGTCGCCACCCTCGCCATCGGCGAACCGGGGGCGAAGAACGCCGGCATCCTCGCGGCGCAGATCCTCGCCTTGTCGGACGAAGCCCTCGCTGGCCGGCTCGCCGCCTTCCGCGCCGCCCAGACCGAGGCGGTGCATGAGACGGTCGAGGACTGAGTGAGCGCCTCCCCCCTGCCCCCCGGCTCCACCATCGGCATCCTCGGCGGCGGCCAGCTGGGCCGGATGCTCAGCCAGGCGGCGTCGCGCCTCGGCTTCAACGTCGTCATCCTCGACCCGGAGGAGAACTGCCCCGCCGGACGGGTGTCGCAGGGGCAGCTCGTCGCCGCCTATGACGACGCCACGGCGCTGACGGTGCTGGGCCGGGTGGCGCAGGCGGTGACCTTCGAGTTCGAGAACGTGCCGGCGGCCTCGGTCGAGCGGCTGGTCGAGGGCGGCGCCACCGTGTCGCCGGGCCCCCGGGCGCTGGCGGTGGCGCAGGACCGGGTCGAGGAGAAGACCTTCCTGAACGGCGTCGGCGCGACGACGGTGGACTTCGTGGCGGTCGACAGCCTCGACGATCTGGTCGCAGGTCTGGAGCGGCTGGGGACGCCGGCGCTGCTGAAGACCCGCCGCGAGGGCTACGACGGCAAGGGCCAGGTCTGGGTGCGCGCCGCCAGCGAGGCCGCCGACGCCTGGAACGCCATCGGGAGCCGGCCCGCCGTGCTGGAGGCGAAGGCGGCCTTTCTGCGCGAGCTGTCGGTGATCGCCGCGCGCGGTCGCGACGGGTCCGTCGCTGTCTATCCGCTGGGCGAGAACGTGCATGAGGGCGGCGTGCTGCGCACCACCGCGGCGCCGGCGACGGTCGACGCCGGTACGGCCGCCCGGGCGGTGGAGATCGCCGAAGCCGTCCTCAATGGCCTCGACTACGTCGGGGTGCTGGGCGTGGAGCTGTTCGACCTCGGCGGCGGCGAGCTGCGGGTCAACGAGATCGCCCCGCGGGTGCACAACACCGGCCACTGGACCCAGGACGGCTGCGCCTGCGACCAGTTCGAACAGCATATCCGCGCCATCGCCGGCTGGCCGCTGGGCCCGACCGCCGCCCACGCCCGGGTCGAGATGACCAACCTGCTCGGCGACGAGGTCGACCGGTGGCGCGAGCTGTCCGCCGCGCCGGACGCCCGCCTGCACCTCTACGGCAAGGCCGAGGCCCGGCCGGGCCGCAAGATGGGCCATGTGAACCGGGTGAAGCCGCTGGGCTGAGCTTCGACAGGTGCACGGGATGGCAGGGTTCATTTCGGAAAAAACGCGACCTGCCATTCATGAATATGTGAGCGCAACCGTTGGAGCGCGGTATCGCCGCGCCTGGACGGCGGCGGCGGGGTTCTGAAGCTGTCAAAGACCGGGCCCGACGGGCATTTGTCCAGTATGCGCGGGCCTGCGTCAGAAACGGACGCAGCGTGAATTCGGCGGGATTTCGGCCTGACCGGAAGTGTCGGAATGACGCCCGAAGTGTCGGGATGACAGGGTGCGGGATGGCCGGGCTTCCAGTCCTTCCAGAGGCTTGACCGTCCGGCCGGCGGATCAAACGAGCCGTTTCTCGGGTCTAGCCGGCTTTCGCCCCGTAGCGCATCCGGCTCAGCACGTCGGTCATCCTCCTCAGCGGGGCGTCGAAGTCCTTGCCGGCCTTCCACTTCTCGAAGGCCATGACGTTGTCGATGCGGCGCGCCACGAAGGCCTCGGCGGCGTCCTGGCCGTCGAACCAGCGCAGGGTCAGGGCCGGGATCAGGATGCCGGAAAGGATGGCGCGCTTGGAATAGTGGTTCCAGTCGGTCGCGGTGTCGCCGGCCCAGCGCCACAGCAGGTCGGCGGTCTCCCAGGCCAACTGCAGGCCGAGGTCCGTGTTGGTCGGCAGGGCAAGGAAGGCGGCGCAGCGGCGGGTCGCCTCCAGGTCCCCGGCGCCCGCCTCCATGCGGGCGGAGACGGCGCGGGCGATTCGCTCGCGGATCTTCAGCGTCGCCGGATCCACGTCGGCGAGCGCCGCCATGGCCCGGTCGTCGTGCCGCCGCGACAGCAGGGCGGCGAGGTCGCGGGCGCCGTTGGGGAACAGCAGCTCCTCGTCGCCGACGGAGAGGCCCAGCTCCTCGCAGGCGGCGCGAACCATGCGGCCGTTCCAGCCGGTGCGGGGCGCATGGCGGATCGCGGCGTCGAGAACCGCCTGCTCCATCCGGTCCGCCCAATCGGCTTCGGGAGCCTCGCCTTCGGGCTCCGCATTCGACAGGTGTGGCGCGTCGGTCATGGCGCCAGCATAAGCCCGTCCGGCGGGCGTTTCGACCCATCACAAAGGGCCGCGACGATCTGGACAGTGCGGAACGGCTCGTGTATCAGCCCGCCTTCACTCACGGGCCCCGGCCCGGGAGCGCGAGATTTTATTTGTCTGCCCGTCTCCCTCACAGGACGCGGCGGGCAGCCAAAGGAGAGTTTCACCTGGTTCAGATTTTCGTCCGCGACAACAACGTCGATCAGGCGCTGAAGGCCCTGAAGAAGAAGATGCAGCGCGAAGGCAGCTTCCGTGAAATGAAGCGCCACGTGCACTACGAGAAGCCCTCGGAGAAGCGCGCCCGCCAGAAGGCGGAAGCCGTGCGCCGCGCCCGCAAGCTGGCCCGCAAGCGCGCCCAGCGCGAAGGCCTCCTGCCGGCCCCCAAGCCGCGCCCCGGCCGGTAAGACCGGCTCCACGAGGCTGAACGATCAAGGGCCGCTCCGGAAACGGGGCGGCCCTTTTCGTTGTCTGCTCACCTCGCCTTCAGCCGAATCCGAAGGCGAGGACAGGCGGTCGAGGGGGCCAGGAGCGGGCGAGCCGGCGGATCCGGTCGGACGTCAGCCGGCCGGGTCTGCGCCGCCCTTCCCCCCAAGAGCTGCGCGTTCCCCCAGTCGCCGCCGGCAAGCCGGCGGAGGGTTGAGGCCGACCCGGCCTAGTTCCCGCCGCCCCGGATCGCCCCGGCGAAGCTCCTCCAGCTCAGCTTCACGTCGGACAGGGCGCCGGCGCGGAAGGCGCGGCCGGACAGCCAGACCATGAACAGGGCGAAGGCGAACATGCCGGCCATGGCGCCGATCAGCTCGAGCATCGGCGGATCGGACGGCAGCCGCGCCATCATCAGGAAGGGCGTGAAGAACGGCACCCACGACATGATCTTCACCGCCGGCGCGTCCGGCGTGGTCATGGCCATCGACATGGTCATGATCGGGATGACCAGGATCATCATGATCGGCCCCATCAGGGTCTGGGCGTCGCGCGGGGTCTCGCAGAAGGCGCCGATGGCGGCGAACAGGACCGCGTACATCAGGTAGCCGCCCACCATGAAGGCGACGAACCATCCGATCATGCCGCCGGTCAGCAGGATGTCGCCGACCATGGCCGCCTGTCCGGGCGCGAACGAGAGCAGTCCCGCGGCGCCGATGCCGCCCCAGGCGAGCAGCACGGTGATGGTCAGCAGGGCCACGCCGAGCACCTTCCCCGCGAGAATCTCCGTCGGCGAGGCCGAGGACAGCAGCACCTCGAGGATCTTGTTCGACTTCTCCTCCATCACGCTGTTCAGCAGGATGGAGGCGCCGGTGATGATCAGCGACCAGAGCAGGAAACCGCCCGCCATGCCGATGATGGTCGGCAGCTTGTCACGTAGGGAGACCTCGCCGCCGCTGACCGACTTCGGCGAGAACACCGCGATGTCGGGACGGAAGCTCTCGGCGCTTTCGACCACGGCCGGGTCGATGCCGGCGCCCTCGAACAGCGCCTTGCGGTTGGCCGCGCGGAGGGCGTCGCGAACGAAGTCCTCGACCGTGTCGTCGGTCGCCCGCGCGGTCCAGACGCGGGCCGCCGGCCCGTCGGCCTCGCGGCTGAGGAAGACGACGGCGTCGAGTCGATCCGCCTCCGGCGTCTCGTCGGTGAGATACCGGCGCACGATCTCGTCCTGCGCCGCGCCGGGCGCCGCCGCTGCGATCTCGGGCGGAGTCTCGACGATGCGGAGGCGCGGCCCGGACAGGCGCGCGAAGGCGCCCTTGGCGGCGCTGGAGCCGGCCATGGGCATCCCGGTGGCCTTCTCGGCCGCCTCGTTCGCCTGACGCTCCCGTTCCTGCCGCCGCTCGACGTCGCGGGCGAGGGCGTTGCGGATGGCGGCGGCGAGGCCGGACGCCTCGGGCCCCTCCTCGACGACGGCCACCGCGCGGATGGGCTCGGAAGACTTGATCAGGATCGGCACCGCGCCGCCGAGGACGGCGAACAGGGGGAAGGCCAGCAGCGACAGCCAGAAGCCGACCGTCTTGGCGTAGGCGGCGTATTCGCGCCGGGCGATGAGCAGGATGCGGTTCATCGGGCGGCCTCCTGACCGGCGGGCTTCACGGACTGGTCCTGGTCGGGGTTGTCTCCCGTCAGGGCGATGAAGGCGTCGTGCAGGCTGGGTTCGCGCAGGTCGAAGCGGCGGACGTCGAGCCCCCCGAGGAAGGCCGCCTTGAGAGCCTCCTGGCCCTGCGCCCCACGGTCCAGCGCCGCCCGGATCACCCGCACCTCGCCGCGATCGGCCGCCACCTCGACCTCGGCGACGCCGGGCAGGCCTTGCACCTGCTCGGGCGCGATGGCCCCCTCGAGCTCGAGGAAGCGGCGGGTGGTGGCCTTGGCCTCGTCCACCGTGCCCTCGAAGGCCTTCCGGCCGCGCGCGAGCAGCACGACCTTGTCGCACAGCCGTTCGGCGTGCTGCATCACATGGGTGGAGAACAGCACCGTGGCCCCGTCCGCGGCCAGGCCGCGGATCATCGCCTCCAGCCCCTGCTGGTTGACCGGATCGAGCCCCGAGAAGGGCTCGTCGAGGATGACGAACTCGGGCCGGTGCACCACCGAGGCGATCAGCTGCACCTTCTGGGACATGCCCTTGGACAGCTCCTTCATCTTCTTGCGTTTCGCCGCGCCCAGTCCCTGGGCGTCCAGCATCTCGCGCGCCCGGCGGCGGCCCTCGCCCAGCGGCACGCCCTTGAGCGAGCCGAAGAAGGCGATGGCGTCGACCGGCGTCATCTTCTTGTAGAGGCCGCGCTCCTCGGGGAGGAAGCCGATGCGGTCGCGCACCTTCCGCCCGTCGTCGGCGCCGAGGATCTCGATGCGGCCGGACGTCGCCGGCTGCAGGCCCAGGATCATCCGGATGGTCGAGGTCTTGCCGGCGCCGTTGGGACCGAGGAAGCCGCAGATGCTGCCCTTCCCGACCTCGAACCCGAGATCGCGCACCGCGTGGAAGCCGCCGTAGCGCTTGTTCACGCCCTCGAGTGTCAGTGCCGCCGCCATGCGCCCTCCGTCGATCAGCGGCCCATTGGTAGAAGTGTAAAGGGACATTGACAACCCGGCCGCGGACGGTTCGCCGCGCCACTGTCATGAATTCCGTGTCATGTTCGGCCCTCGCGAGTCGCCGTCGGACGCCTGATGCCTCTTGAAGCCGCCCCTTCGCCTGTCGCCCCGCCCGCGGCGTCACGGCTCTGGACCGTCGGGGCGAGCGCAGGAATCTCGATCGCGGTGCTGGTGGCGCTCGCCGCAAGTCACCGCGAGCTGGCGTCCTGGCTGCTCGGGGCCGCCGCGTTGGTGGGTCTGGCGACCTGGGCCGTCAATCGCCGTCCCGCCGCGCCCCCGGCGGACGCGGCCCAGCCCGCGCCGCCTGAGGAGACGACCGCCGTCGATCGCCCGCTGCTGGAGGGGGCGTTCGAGGCGCTGGCCGACCCGGTTCTCGTCGTGGCCGGCGGCGAGGCCGACGACTTCGCCGGGCGTCGCGTCGCCCTGGCCAACGCAGCGGCCCGCGACCTGCTGCGCATCCCGCGCGAAGGCGCCCTGCTGGTCTCCGCCCTGCGCGAGCCGGCGGTCCTCGAGGCGGTCGACGAGGCGCTGTACGGCGGCGTGTCCCGGACCACCGACTACACCGCCGCCGGTCCCCGCACCCGCCACTGGCGGGCGCTGACGCGGCCGTTGCCGGGGGCCGAAGCGGCCGGGCCGCTCGCGCTGGTGGTGCTCCGCGACGAGACGGAGGTCCGGCGCATGGAGCTCATGCGCGTCGACTTCCTCGCCAACGCCAGCCACGAGCTGAAGACGCCGCTGGCTTCGCTGGCCGGCTTCATCGAGACCCTCAAGGGACACGCCCGGGACGACGCCCGCGCCCGCGACCGGTTCCTCGACATCATGGCGGTGCAGGCCGACCGCATGAGCCGGCTCGTCGCCGACCTGCTGTCGCTGAGCCGCATCGAGCTCAACGAGCACATTCCGCCGTCGGGCCGCGTCGATCTGGTGCCCGCGGCCCGCGACGTGATCGACGCCGTGGGCCTGCTCGCCGCCGAGCGGGGGGTCACCCTGAAGCTGGAGGCGCGGGCGACCTCCGCGCCGATCGCCGGCGACCGCGACGAGGTCGTGCAGGTGATCCAGAACCTGGTCGACAACGCCATCAAATACTCCAGCGCCGGGCAGACGGTGGAGATCGTCATCAAGGCCGACGTGCCGCTCCAGGAGGCGGCGGCGGCCTGGTCGGGCGGCGCCCGGGAGGGCGGGGTGACGCGCCTGCCCCTGCTGACCCCGGACCGCGAACCGGGCCAGCAGTACGCCGGCGTGATGGTCCGCGACTACGGGCCCGGCATGGCCCGCGAGAGCCTCCCCCGGCTGACGGAACGCTTCTACCGCGTCGAGGGCCAGAAGAGCGGCGAGCGGTCGGGCACCGGCCTGGGCCTGGCCATCGTCAAGCACATCCTGAACCGGCACCGCGGCGGCCTGACCGTCGAGAGCGCGCCGGGACAGGGGGCGACCTTCACCGCCTACTTCCCGGTCGACGCGCGACGGACCCGTGACGCGCAGGCGACGGCGGCTCCGACGTCGTAACAGAACTGTCATGCGGGCGTCTTATTCCGCTGACCATTCGGGGGCAGTTTCCCGCCCGGACCGGCCCGGGCGACCGGACCGTACCGATTCTCACCCCGGACGCCGATGACCTGGCTTTTTCTGCCGATCCTGATCGTCGCAGCCGTGGCCGCCTATCTGGGCGGCCGGGGGCTGGCCCGACGCCGCGCCGCCGGCGCCCGCGCCCACTCGCGGCCGGGCCAGCACGGCGCCTACGCCCTGATCTGGACGGCGGCCCCGGCCCTGCTGGTGCTGTTCCTGTCGGCCGTGTTCGCGCCCACGATCGAGCATCAGCTGATGGCCGCCGGCTCGCCGGACGCCGTGCAGTCGCTGGAGCCGTTCCGGCGCCAGGCCTTCCAGGCGGACGCCGCCGCGGTCGGCGCGGGACGGCCCGCCGCCCAGATCTGGCCGGCGCCCTACGCCGAACTGCTGCCGGCCGAGGGCCGCCGCGCGGCCCGCATTCACCTGATGCTCTCCCTCGGCGGCTGGGTCGCGGCCCTGCTGGCCGGGGCGCTGGGCGGTCTGTTCGTGTTCAGCCGCATCCGCCCCGACCTGCGGGCCCGCAACCGGGTCGAGGGCTGGATCGTCGGCGCCCTGTTCGCCTGCTCGGCCGTCGCCGTCCTGACCACCATCGGCATCGTCGCCTCGCTGGTGTTCGACTCCTCCCGCTTCTTCGCCTCGGTGCCGATCACCGAGTTCCTGTTCGGGACCCAGTGGAGCCCCCAGACTGCGATCCGGGCCGACCAGGTGGGCTCCAGCGGCGCCTTCGGGGCCCTGCCGCTGTTCACCGGCACCTTCCTGATCATGCTGATCGCCATGGCCGTCGCGGCGCCGGTCGGCCTGTTCTCCGCCATCTACCTGTCCGAGTACGCGGGACCGGTGTTCCGGGCGACGGTGAAGCCGATCCTCGAAATCCTCGCCGGCGTACCGACCGTGGTCTACGGCTTCTTCGCCGCCCTGACCGTCGGCCCGGCCCTGCGCGGCTTCTTCAACGGCGTCGGCGCCCTGCTGGTCGGCGGACCGCTGGACCCGGTCGGGCAGTATCTGATGCTGGTGCAGAACCAGATGGCGCTGGTCGCCGGCGGCGTGATGGGCATCATGCTGATCCCCTTCGTCAGCTCCCTGTCCGACGACATCATCAACGCCGTGCCCCAAAGCCTCCGCGACGGGTCCTACGCCATGGGAGCCACGAAGTCGGAGACGGTGTCCCGGGTCCTGCTGCCCGCCGCCCTGCCCGGCGTGGCCGGCGCGATGCTGCTGGCCATGTCGCGCGCCATCGGCGAGACCATGATCGTCACCATGGCCGCGGGCCTGGCCGCCCGCCTGACCCTGAACCCCCTCGACACGGTGACCACGGTCACGGTGCAGATCGTCACCCTCCTGACCGGCGACCAGGAGTTCGACAGCCCCAAGACCCTGGCCGCCTTCGGCCTGGGCCTGACCCTCTTCCTCGTCACCCTGCTGCTGAACATCGTCGCCCAGCGCATCGTCATCACCTACCGGCAGCAATATGACTGAGGCGACGAACGGCCACGACCGCACGCGGGCGGAACGGCTGCGCAGCGGCCTGAAGCGGCGCTACGCCAAGGAGCGGCGCTTCCGCGCCTACGGCCTGCTGGCCATCGCCGTGGCCGTCGGCTTCCTCGTGCTCCTGCTCGGCCGCATCGTGGAGCAGGGCCACACCGCCTTCTACACCCACTCGGTGACCGTGCCGGTCTACATGGACCCGGCCCGGATCGACCGCGGCTATCCGCAGGGCACCAATTTCGAACAGCTCGTCGCCGAACAGCAGTTGCGCCGCCTCGGCATCGCCGACGACGCGACGGGATCGAAGGCCACCGCGATGCGCGGCCTGTTTTCGTCGGAGCTGAAGTTCGTGGCCGCCGGGCGCATCGCGCGCCAGCCCGGGCTGGTCGGCCAGACCGTGACCCTCGCCGCCCCCCTGTCCGACGACGCCGACCTCTACTTCAAGGGCAAGATCACCCGCGCGACGCCGGCCGAGCAGCGCCGGCTGTCGAACGAGCAGATCGCCTGGCTGGACCGGATGCGCGACGAGGGCCAGGTGTCGGCCCACTTCAACGCCGGTCTGTTCACCCGCGGCGACTCCACGGAGCCGGAGCTCGCCGGCGTGCTGGGCGCGGTGATCGGCTCCGCCCTCATGCTGCTGGTCACCGCCCTGATCGCCATCCCGCTCGGGGTCGGCGCGGCGCTGTACCTCGAGGAGTTCGCGCCCCGGAACCGTCTGACGGACCTGATCGAGGTCAACATCAACAACCTCGCGGCCGTGCCGTCGATCATCTACGGCCTGCTGGGCCTGGCCCTGTTCATCAACTGGATGCACCTGCCCCGCGCCAGCCCGCTGGTCGGGGGTCTGGTTCTGGCCCTGATGGCCCTGCCGACCATCATCATCGCCACCCGCTCGTCGCTGAAGGCGGTGCCGCCCTCCATCCGCGAGGCCGCCCTGGCCATGGGCGCCTCGAAGACCCAGACCGTGTTCCAGCACACCCTGCCGCTGGCCATGCCGGGCGTGATGACCGGCGCCATCATCTCGATGGCGCACGCGCTGGGCGAGACCGCCCCGCTGCTGCTGATCGGCATGATCAGCTTCGTCCCGGGCCTGCCGCACAGCCTCGTCGAGCCGACCGGCGCCCTGCCCTCGCTCGTCTACATCTGGGAGAACGCCTCGGAGCGCGCCTTCCACGAGCGGACGGCCGCCGCCATCCTGGTCCTGCTCGCCTTCATGATCGTCATGAACGCCGCCGCCATCGTGCTGCGCCGGCGCTTCGAACGCCGGTGGTAAGACAATGAAGTTCAAGATCTTCCGTTCGACCGAAGACCGGAACGGCGGGGCCGGAGCCGACCCGACGCAGACCCCGCGCATGGGCGGACAGGTCCTGCCCGCCGCCGACGCCGACGGCGCGGGCGACAGCGCCTCCGGCCGGGTGCAGGACGCGCCCGTCGACGGCCCGCCGGCCCTTCCGCCGACCACCACGGCGCCGCGCGCGCTGCACGCCGGGGGCGGCCCGGTCGGGCAGACCAAGATCTGCGCCCGCGACGTCTCCGTCTTCTACGGCGACAAGCAGGCGCTGTTCGACGTCTCCCTGGACATCCCGGACAAGACCGTCACCGCCCTGATCGGCCCCTCGGGCTGCGGCAAGTCGACCTTCCTGCGGACGATGAACCGCATGAACGACACCATCCCGCACGCGCGGGTGACCGGCCGCATCGAAATGGACGGCGAGGACATCAACGCGAAGTCGGTCGACCCGGTGCTGCTGCGCGCGCGCGTCGGCATGGTCTTCCAGAAGCCGAACCCGTTCCCGAAGTCGATCTACGAGAACGTCGCCTACGGCCCCCGCATTCACGGCCTCGCCACCTCGAAGGGGGAGCTTGACGAGATCGTCCAGGCCTCGCTGAAGCGCGCCGGGCTGTGGGAAGAGGTCGCCGACCGCCTGCACTCGCCCGGCACCGGCCTCTCGGGCGGCCAGCAGCAGCGCCTGGTCATCGCCCGCGCCATCGCCGTCGAGCCCGAAGTGATCCTGATGGACGAGCCCTGCTCGGCCCTCGACCCGATCGCCACCGCCAAGATCGAGGAGCTGATCGACGAGCTGCGCGAGCGCTACTGCATCGTCATCGTCACCCACTCCATGGCCCAGGCCGCGCGCGTCAGCCAGCGCACCGCCTTCTTCCACCTCGGGCGGCTGGTCGAGACCGGCGACACCGAAGAGATCTTCACCAATCCGCGCGAGCGCCGCACGCTGGATTACATCACCGGCCGCTTCGGCTAGGACCGCCATGACCCAGCATACCGTCAAGGCCTACGGGGACGAGCTGAACCAGCTGACCGCCGAGGTCGCCCGCATGGGCGGTCTCGCCGAGGCCCAGGTCGCCGACGCGGTCGAGTCCGTCGCCCGTCGCGACGTGGGTCTGGCCCGCGCGGTCGTGGAACGCGACGTCCGTCTCGATTCCCTGCACCGCGAGATCGAGAAGAAGGCGATCCGCCTGATCGCGCTGCGCCAGCCGGTCGCCTCCGACCTGCGCCGCACCTTGGCCGCGATGAAGCTGGCGACCGACCTGGAGCGCACCGGCGACCTGGCCAAGAACATCGCCAAGCGCGCCCTGATCCTCGCCGAGGGCGAGCCGATGCAGCCGCTGACCCGCTCCATCGAGCGCATGGGACGGCTGGTCTCGACCCGCCTGCGCGACGTGCTGGACGCCTACGCCGCCGCCGAGGTCGAGCGCGCCGTCTCGGTGTGGAACACCGACGACGAGGTGGACGAGCACTACAACGCCCTGTTCCGCGAGCTGCTGACCTACATGATGGGGGACCCGCGCACGATCGGGGCCTGCACCCACCTGCTGTTCATGGCGAAGAACCTCGAGCGGATCGGCGATCACGCGACCAACATCGCCGAGACCATCCACTACGAGATCACCGGACTGGAGTTCACCGGCGAACGGCCGCGCTGGACCCCGGATCCGGATCAGTCCGCCTCGCCAGAGACGACCCCCGCCTGAAGCCCGGAGAGTTCGACGTGCAGCCCTATGTTCTGGTGATGGAAGACGAGGACGCGCTGGCGACGCTGCTGTCCTACAACCTCGAGAAGGAGGGCTACCGCGTCGTCGTCGCCTCGGACGGCGAGGAGGGCATGCTCCAGATCGACGAGCGCCTCCCCGACCTCGTCCTGCTCGACTGGATGCTGCCCAAGCTGTCCGGAATCGAGGTCTGCCGGCGGATCCGCGGCAAGCCGGAGACGCGCAACCTGCCGATCATCATGCTGACCGCGCGGGGCGAGGAATCCGACCGGGTGCGGGGGCTGGACACCGGGGCGGACGACTATCTGACCAAGCCGTTCTCGATGACCGAGCTGACCGCCCGCATCCGCGCCGTGCTGCGCCGCATCCGGCCCGGTCTGGCGGACGACCGCATCAGCCACGGCGACATCGTCATCGACCGCGTCGCCCACCGGGTGCGCCGCGCCGGCGCCGAGATCCATCTCGGCCCGACCGAGTTCCGCCTGCTCGACCACTTCATGCAGCACCCAGGTCGGGTGTTCAGCCGCGAACAGCTGCTGGACGCGGTCTGGGGCTCGGACGTCTACGTCGAGGCGCGCACGGTCGACGTGCATGTCGGCCGCCTGCGCAAGGCGCTCAATATCGAGGGGACCGTAAACCCCATCCGCACCGTTCGTTCGGCCGGCTACTCGCTGGACCTCGGCGGCTAGCCGGCGCCGGTCGGCCCGTGGCAGGCTGACCCGATGACGGACGATCCCTCCCGCGGCTGGAACGCGGTCGCCGCCGACTTCATGAAGGTCCGCTCCGACGTGGGCGCGGATGTGGTGGATCGGTGGGCGCGACAGCTTCCGTCGGGCGCCGCGGTGCTCGACATCGGCTGCGGCTCCGGCGCCCCCGTGGGGACCGCCCTCGTCGGGGCCGGCCTGCAGGTGTGGGGCGTCGACGCCTCGCCGACGCTCGTGGAAGCCTTCCGCCGGCGCTTGCCCGGATCGCCTGTCGCCTGCGAGCCCGCCGAGAGCAGCGCCTTCTTCGGGCGGCGGTTCGAAGGCGCGGTGGCGATCGGACTGCTGTTCCTGCTGCCGGCGGAGGATCAGCTCCGCCTGCTCCACCGGGTCGCCGAGGCCCTGGAGCCCGGCGGCCGCTTCCTGTTCACGGCCCCGCGGACCGCCTGCGAATGGACGGACAGCCTGACGGGCCGGCCGTCCCGGTCCCTGGGCGAGGCGGCCTATCGCGAGGCCCTCGCCCGGGCCGGACTGCGACTGGCGGCGAACCACCGCGATGCGGGCGGGAACGACTATTTCGACGCCGTGCGGGAGGCCGACGACGGCTCTACAACCAGCGGGTCCGTCTGAAGCGCACGAACAACCAGCCGCAGACGACGGCGATCACCAGCAGCACGGCCGGATAGCCCCATGGGCTGTCCAGTTCCGGCATATGCCTGAAGTTCATCCCGTAGATGCCGGCGATGGCGGTCGGGACGGCGAGGATGGCGGCCCATGCGGCCAGCTGCCGGGTGATGGCGCCGGTGCGCTGCTGCTCCAGCAGGTTGGAGAACTCGAACACCGAGGTCAGCACCTCGCGCAGGCCGTCCACCATGGTCTGCACCCGCCGCACGTGGTCGAGAACGTCGTTGAAGTAAGGACGGGTGTCGGGGTCGATTCCCGGCAGGTCGAGGCGGATGAACTTGCCCGCCACCTCCGACGTCGGGGCGAGCGCGCGCTGGAACCGGATCAGCTGGCGGCGGATCTCGAAGATGCGGTTGATCTCGCTGCGGGCGAGGAAGCTGTCGATGGCGCGCTGCTCCATGGCCAGCACTTCGTCCTCCAGCGCCTCGCCCAGCGGCAGGTAGCCGTCGACGATGAAGTCCAGGATGGCGTGCAGCACATAGTCGACGCCCTGGGACAACAGGGCGGGCGAGGCCTCCAGCTGCTCGCGCAGCTCGGCGTGGCCGCGGCTGGAGGTGCGCCGCACGCTGATGATGTGGCTGTGACCCACGAACAGCGAGGTCTCGCCGTAGCGGATCAGGCCGCTCTCCAGCCAGGCGGTGCGCGCGACCACGAACAGCTGGTCGCCATAGACGTCCAGCTTCGGCAGCTGGTCCCCCTTGGCCGCGTCCTCGACGGCGAGAGGATGCAGGCCGTAGCTGCGCTGGAGGGTCCGCAGCTCCTCAAGGGTCGGATCGACCAGGCCGATCCAGACGAACTGCGACTTGTCCTCGGGACAGTCGATCCGCTCATCGATGGCGACCGGCCGCACCCGGCGGCCGTGCTGGTACAGACAGGCGGCGACGACGCTCATGGGGCAGCGGTACAGCCGAACGGCGGAACGGAGAAGCCCCGCCGCGCTTCACACGCCGCCGCAAGCGGTTAGGGTCGGATCGCCGCCTTCACCGGGAGTCCCGCCATGCGCCGCCGCACCTTCCTGTCGACCCTGCCTGCGGGCGCCCTGATCGCCGGCGCATCGTCGGCCGTCGCCCGGCCGGCGCCCGCCGCCTCCGGGCGGGCGGCGCAAGCGGGCCCGACGCCGGCGCCGACGACGGAGCCTTTCGCCGGCGTCGGCCCGGGCGACCGGATCACGGGCGCGCCCTTCGCCGGGCGCTCAACCGTCTGGGGCGCCCACGGCGCGGCGGCGACGGCCCATCCGGCCGCCACCCTGATCGGCGTCGACACCCTGCGGCGCGGCGGCTCGGCCGTCGACGCCGCCATCGCCATCAACGCCGCGCTGGGCTTTCTGGAGCCGGTCGCCAACGGCATCGGCGGCGACGCCTTCTGCATGCTGTGGGACCCGGCGCAGCGGAAGGTCGTCGGGCTGAACGGCTCGGGCAACAGCCCGCGCGGCCTCTCGCTGGAGACGGCGCGGTCGCGCGCCAACGACGACGGCTACCTGCCCTCCTACGGCGCGGTGACCGTCAACGTGCCGGGCACGGTGGACGCCTGGTGGAGCGCCCACCAGCGGTACGGCAAGCTGCCGTGGCGCGACGTGCTGCTGCCGGTGGCCGAGCTGTGCGAGCAAGGGGTCCCGGTCCCGCAGGTGATCGCCTACTACCTCGAGCGGAACATGGCGATCTTCGACCGGTCGTCCCGGCTGATCGAGGAGAACGACAACCGCAAGCTGGTCTATGCCCCGGGCGGGCGCGTGCCCGGCGTCGGCGAGATGTTCGCCAACCCCTTCCTCGGCCGCACCTACCGGATGATCGCCGAGGGCGGGCGCGACGCCTTCTACGACGGCCCCGTCGCCGAGGCGATCGAGCGCTACTTCCGCCGCATCGGCGGCTGGATGACCCGCGCCGACCTCGCCGCGCATCATTCCGAGTGGGTTGAGCCGATCCGCACCACCTATCGCGGGGTCGAGGTCTACGGCCTCGGCCCCAACACCCAGGGCCTGTCGACCAACCAGATCCTCAACGTCTGCGAGCAGTTCGATCTCGCCGGCATGGGCTTCCAGTCGGCCGCCTCGATCCACCACCAGGCCGAGGCCAAGCGGCTGGCCTTCGAGGACCGCGCCCGCTTCTTCGCCGATCAGAGGTTCGCCGCGGCGCCGGTCGAATGGCTGAACTCGAAGGAGTACGCCGCCGAACGGGCGCGGTTGATCCGCCCGGACCGGGTGATGGACCGCGTCTTCCCCGGCGACGCCCCGACCCGGGGCGACACCACCTACTTCTCCGTCGCCGACAGCGACGGGATGATGGTCAGCTGGATCCAGTCCAACTACCGCGGCATGGGGTCGGGCCTGGCGCCCGACGACGGCGCGCAGCCGCTGGGCTTCATGTTCCAGGACCGCGGCGAGCTGTTCAGCCTGACCGACGGCAGTCCCAATCTCTACGCCCCGGGCAAGCGGCCCTTCCACACCATCATCCCCGGCTTCGCCTGCCGGGACGGCGAGCCGTGGATGGCCTTCGGCGTCATGGGCGGCGGCATGCAGCCCCAGGGGCAGGCCCAGATCATCATCAACATGGTCGACTACGGCCTCGAGCCGCAGGCGGCCGGCGATGCGCCGCGCTGGCAGCACGAAGGCTCGTCCGAACCTACGGGCCAGCCCGCCGAGGGAACCGGCGTGCTGCATCTCGAGACCGGCGTGCCCGAGGCCACGAAGGCGCAGCTGGCGGCCATGGGCTGGACGCTCGGCCCGCCCAACGGCGGCTTCGGCGGCTACCAGAACGTGGTGCGCCAGCCGAACCCCGGCGGGCGCTGGACCTACGGGGCGGCGACCGAGATGCGCAAGGACGGGATCGCGCTGGCGTACTGACCGCCGCGCCCCCGGGTTAAATCCCCGCAAGACGCATCCGCCGTCCTCCCGCCCCGCCTCTCCCCCGGGACCACGGGAGAAGACGGGAATGGCGGACGCGATCTGGGTGCTGTCGGGCTGGGTCGGCGGGACGGCGGCGGCCGGCCTGCTGTGCGCGGCGATGGCGCGCGGGCGGGTGCGCTGGCTGTGGCTCGCCACCGCCCTGCTGCTCATGGTCGCCTACGACGTCCTGCTGACGCGGGGCTACGGTTCAATCCCGCTGGATTTCGGCGCGTCGGAGTGGAACTGGGAGGGCAAGGCGCTGGCCGCGGCCCTGTCGCTCGGCGTCGCCGCCCTGCTCGGCTTCCGGCGCAGCGGCGTGACGCTCCGGCAGTACCGGACAGGATGGCCCGGCGCGCTGGCGCTGTCGGCCGTTCTGGTCGCGGTGTACCTGGGCCTCGCCCTCTACTTCCCAACCGAGCCGGCCGACGCCGACACGCTCGCCTTCCAGCTGACCATGCCCGGGCTGGACGAGGAGCTGTTCTACCGGGGCGTGCTGCTGGTGATGCTCAACGAGGCGTTCGGCCGCCCGCTGTCGGTGCTCGGCGCGCCGATGGGCTGGGGCGCTCTGGTCTCCTCCTTCGCCTTCGGCCTGACCCACGCGCTGGGCTACGCCGACGGCGGCTTCAGCGTCGACGCCACGGCCCTGGCCCTGACCGGCCTCCCGGCCCTGCTGCTGGTTTGGATCCGCGAGAAGACCGGCAGCGTGGTCCTGCCGGTCCTGCTGCACAACTTCGGCAACTCCATCTACCATCTGGTGTGAGTCTGGGCGGGCGCACGTGCCGGGGCGGAACGGTCACAATGAGGCCAAGGTTCAACCGGCGAATGTCCGCAGAAGCACGGACATAACCGGAGGCTCCAATGATCGCTCTTGTGGCCGCGGCCCTGCTCGCGGCTCAGCCGGCGTGCGCTGCACCGCCCGGCGCCGCAGGACTTCTGGACCAGCCGCAACAGATCATCGTGGTTGGCGAGACCCACGGCACCGTCGAGGCGCCGGCGGCCTTTCTCGGGATCGTCTGTGAGGCCGCCCGCCGGGGACCGGTCACGGTGGGGCTTGAGATGCCGGAGAGCGACCAGGCGCTGCTGGACTTCGTCATGGAGGCGGACGACGAGGCAACCGCGGCGCGAATCCTCCGCGGCGGCGACTTCGGCGACCCGCGCCGCAACGACGGCCGGCACAGCCAGGCCATGTTCGAGATGATCCTCGGCTTCTGGCGCCTGAAGGCGGCGGGGCACGATATCGCGCTGCGCCCCTTTGCGCCGCGAATGGCGTTCATCCGGGGGCGCTCCCAGGGCTGGTGGGAGCTCGAGATGGGCTACCGGATGAGCCGGCCGCTGGTGGAACGGCCTGAGGCCCGTCTGCTGATCCTCGTCGGTGATCTGCACGCCCGGAAGGCGGGTTACGGTGATCGGTTCGGGATAGGCCTCCCGGCCGCCGGACACCTGCACGGCGGGGACACCCTCACCCTGCACATCGCGCGGCAGGGCGGGCAGAGCTGGAGTTGTCAGCCGGACTGCGGGGTTCAGCAAGACCCCGCCGCCTATGATCCGGACGTGCGAGGGGTCGTCCTGCAGCCCTTCGACAACGGCGCCTATGACGGCGTGCTGGCGGTGGGTCCCACCACCGCCTCGCCGCCGGTCGCGGAGGATCAGCCTTCCCCGATCTCCTCCGGCTCCAGCTCATAGACCGAGGCGCAGTATTCGCAGGTCACCCGGATCTTGCCGTCGTCCTCGACCATGCCGGCCCGCTCCTCCGGTCCGAACGAGGTCAGCACGGCGGCGATGCGGTCCTTCGAGCAGCGGCACTGCGCCTTCAGCGGGCGCGCGTCCTCCAGCCGCACGCCGTCCTCGTGGAACAGGCGGAACAGCAGGGTTTCCGGCGTGATGGTGGGGTCGATCAGCTCGTCGTCGGCCAGCGTCTGGAACAGGGCGCGCGAGCGGTCCCAGACCTCCTCGGTCGAGCCGCGGGCGGCGTCGCCGGCGATCAGCTGGATCAGCGCGCCCCCGGCCCGCCAGCTGGGGCCGTAGCCGCTGCTCACGGTGCCGACCGCGAGGCGGACCTTGGTCGGCACCTGCTCCGACTGTTCGAAATAATGTTCGGCCGCCAGCGACAGGCTCTCGCCCTCGATCGGCGTGATCCCCTGGGTGCGCTCGAAGTCGGGACCGCGGTCGAGGGTCATGACGAACACGCCCTGCCCCAGCAGGGTCTTCGCGCCGGGACGGGAGAAGCCCTGCGACACGGCCTCCACCTCGTCGGGGTCGAACCGGCAGTAGCCGCGCAGATGACCGGCGGTGTCGTAGTCGGCGACCACATAGCGCACGGGGCCGTCGCCCTGGGCCTGGACGATGAGCCGGCCCTCGAACTTCAGGCTGGAGCCGACGAGGGCGGCCAGGGCGCAGGCTTCGCCCAGCAGACCCGCCACCGGCTCCGGATAGGCGTGGGCCGAGAGGATGGCGTCGATGGTCTCGCCGAGGCGCACGAGGCGGCCGCGCACCGGCCAGCCCTCGATCTGGAAGGCGGCGGCGAGGTCGTCGGCGGGTGCGGCGGCGGCGGGCGCGTGATCGGTCACGAGCGGTCCTTCGGAGGGGCGGAACGGGGAGCGACGCTAGATAGGCGCGGCGCTCGCGAATGGTAAGGCCTGCATGCTAGAGCAGGAACCGGCGGGGCGGCGGCCCCGTTCCGGAAGCCCCGGGATTCCAGCTCTCCGCACGGAACAGGCATGACCAGAGCGAACCTGAAGCCCCTCAACCAGCAGGCGATCGTGGTGACCGGGGCGACGTCCGGCATCGGCCTCGCGGTGGCCCGGCGCGCGGCGCGGGCCGGGGCCTGCGTGTTCCTGATCGCGCGCAGCGAGGGCGACCTGAAGACGCTGTGCGAGGAGCTGCAGGCGACGGGGGCGCGGGTGGCCTGGGCCGTCGCCGACGTCGCGGACCACGACGCCCTGATGGCCGCCGCCGAAAAGTGCCAGCGGCTGTTCGGGGGCTTCGACACCTGGGTGAACAACGCCGGCGTGACCATCTTCGGCCAGCTGCGGGAAACCACTCTCGAGGACCAGCGGCGGCTGTTCGACACCAACTACTGGGGCGTGGTCAACGGCTCCCTGGTCGCCGTCGAGCACCTGCGCGCCCGGCCGGGCGGCGGGGCGATCATCAACGTCGGTTCGATTCTCTCCGACGCGCCGATCCCGATCCAGGGCGCCTATTCGGCGTCCAAGCACGCGGTGAAGGGTTTCACCAACGCCCTGCGCATGGAGCTGATGCGCGAGCAGGCGCCGATCACCGTCAGCCTGGTCAAGCCGGCGGCCATCGACACCCCCTACAACCGCCACGCGCGAAACCTGACCGGTCAGGCGATGCAGAACCCGCAGCCGGTCTATGCGACCCACGTGGTCGCGGACACCATCCTGTACTGCGCCAGCCATCCGATCCGTGAGATCACCGTCGGCGGCGGCGGGCGGCTCATCGCCAGCTTCTACGCCGTCCTCCCGGGGGTGGCGGAACCTCTTTTCGCCCGGTTCGCTCCCTCCCTGATGCGGGACCGCCGTTCCGCGTGGCAGCCGGACGACGACGGGCTCTATGACCCGACAGAGGACGGTCTCGACGAGGAGGTCCACTACCCCATGGTTCGACAATTCTCCGCCCTCGCCGAGGTGCGCAAGCACCCGGGAATCGCCGCGGGCGTGATCGCGGTGCTCGCCGGCGTCGGCCTCGCCACCCTGCTGCTGAACCAGCGCACCGGTCCGACCCGGCTGGAGAACCTCCGCGGCCGCCTGCATCCGCGCGGCTGGGTGGACGCGGCGGCGCTGCGGGACAGGATCGACGATCTCGCGGAGACGGTGCGGCACGGCCTGACCGAGGCGGGCGAGCGCGCCGGCGAGCTGGGCGACGAGGCCCGGCATCGGTCGGAGCGCCTGCTGCATGACGCCCGGCATTCCTCGCGCAAGGCGATGCGCAAGCACGGACGCAAGGCCCGGCTCTACGCCCGCGACGCCGGCGACTACGCCCGCACCCACGCCAAGGAAGGCGGCGCCATTCTGGCCCTGGCGACCATAGCCGCGGCCATCGGCGCGGCCGCTCTCGACGCCCGCCGCCCGGACAGCCGGCTGCGCAACATCGGGCGTCACTGAACCAATGCAGGCGGCCGTGCGGCCGCCTCGTTGCTGCAGCTGCGAAGGTGAGCCATGGTCCGACCATGCCCCCCACCTTCGTCTTCGACTTCGACTCGACTCTCGTGCGTATCGAAACCCTGGAGGCGCTGGCCGACCTCGCCCTTGAAGGTCAGGCGGAAGCGCCGCGGGTTCGCGAGGAGATCGCCCGCCTGACCGCGGCGGCCATGGCGGGAGAGATTCCGTTCGGCGAGGCGCTGAGTCGCCGACTGGCCCTGCTGCCGCTGACCCGGGCCCACGTCCAGGCCCTCGCGGCGGGCATCGTCGAGGAGCTCACGCCGTCGGTCCGCCGCAACGC
>Ga0233425_10002261_pt1 | contig 38788 bp, 23 predicted proteins | sample Watercolumn_Towu_2_FD_181712 | JGI IMG/M metagenome (GOLD analysis project Ga0233425, IMG submission 181712) | Freshwater microbial communities from Lake Towuti, South Sulawesi, Indonesia - Watercolumn_Towuti2014_140_MG | ecosystem: Environmental > Aquatic > Freshwater > Lake | place... | reverse complement strand
GAGGACGATGTTCTTCTTGTCCCGCGTGAGCGTCGCGGCGAGCGGCGTGTCGAGAATCTGCTTCCGGCAGTCGATCTCGTGCACCTGATCGACGGGCGGCGGCAGCCGCCATCCCGGACCGGCGTCCGTCATGACACGCACCGGCCGGCCGAACCGGGTCACCACGACGGCGTGCCCCTCGCGCACGCGGAAGAACGTGGCATACAGGAGGAAGACGGCGACGAGCGAGCCGACCGTCACGAGCCGCGCGGCACGGGTCAGACGTTCGGTGGGAGTACGACGCGACTCGGTCATCGGGGGGCGGCTCCGGCGGGAACGTGGTCGGGTGGGCGGCGATCCGGCGCCGACGGGTCGTCGAACCAGACGGTCACGTCGCGTGGCAGCCGCGCATCGAGAAGGACGAGCGCACGGTCGGCCAGGAAGGCCCCGATCTCCTCGCACTCCACGCGGTGACGAAGGGAGCGGGCGCCGTGCCGAGACAGCTCGGCGAGCGCCGCGGCGCGATCAGCCTGCACGCGGACACCGGTGAGTCGAACGGAGGCCGCCGCCCGGGCGTCTGCGACGGCTGAATCCCGCATCATGGCGACGCGAACCATCTCCCCGTCGGCCTTGACGCGGGCGTCGCGGGCTTCGCGATCCGCGTCGATGCGGGCATTCACGACGTCGAGATAGGCGGGCGCCACGTCCACCGGGGGATGCGCACTCACCACGCCGAAGAACACGACGTCGAGCCCGAGTCGCTCGGCGTCCGCAAGGGCCTGCAGCCGCGACCGCAGGGTGTCGGACTTCACGACGCGGTCGGTATGCAGCAGCTCGTCCAATGATCGGGCGGCCGCATCGTCGGACAGCAGTTCCTCGGCGAGCGCCACGAGCAGTCGCTCGGGGTCGCGTGCGACCGCCGCAAAGTCCCGCACGCCCTCGCCGCTGGTGCGAATCTGGTAGCCGAGGACGGCGTTGAACACCACGAGCTCCGTGGATGTGCCGCACAGCCGCGGATACTCACGGGGCCCGTGGGGTCGCGTCCAGAGGAGCGCCGTGGCTCCATCGCCCGGCCAGGGTCCCTCGAATCCAATCGGCACGGTTCGCAGGGCTCGCGTCCCGAGCCGGTGGATCACGCCCAGCGGTTGCGGGAGAAGCCAGTGAAGCCCCGGCTCCAGCGGCGCCGCCACGAGCCGGCCGAGTCGCTCGTAGGCCACGATCGAGTCGGCAGGAACGACCACGAGCCCCGTGGATGACCAGAACACGAGCAGCAAGGCCGCGGCCACGGCGGCGACGCGACCGACGCGCCGACGTTGCCGCAACGCTGCGGGCCCAGGGATGCGAGAGGTGTCGTTCATGCTGTCGTCGGCTCCTTGGCTCACTTCGCGCAGCGCTCGAGGAGCAGCCGCGCCTCCTCGCACCGTGGATCGATCGCGAGGGCCCGTTTGCACGCGGTCGCTGCTCCTGCCTCGTCGCCACTCGCAAGCAGCATCTCCGCGAGCTGGAGATGACCGGGGACGAATCGGGGGTGAACGTGGGCGTTGAATCGCATGACGGCGATCGCCTCGCCGGGATCGGTGCCGTAGCGCCGCAGCCAGTCGGCGGTCAGTGCGATGCTCTCCTTGCCGAGGAGCGGACGATCGACCGGCTCGGCCGCGGCCATCATGGCCGCGTGCTGCTGGACCGCCGCCTCGACCCCACGGCTCGTGATCGTGGTCACGAGCTCCGTGACCTGTCCGGCCACCTCGCAATAAGGCTGGCCATGCAACGTGGGGCCATCGGGGCCCTCGTCCGCAAGAACGCGAGATGTCGAAGGCTGGTGCCCGACATAGCTGTCATACTCGATGTCGGTGGCGACACGGCGGGCGGTCGGCGTTCCCTCGATCCGGGCCACGAGGTGCAGCGCCGCGTCGATCCCGCCCGTGGCGCCGGCCGCCGTGATCAGACTTCCATGATCGATGAAGCGGGCGTCGGGAACGAACACAGCCGTCGGGGCGACGACCGCCAGACGCGGGGCATGGTCGTGATGCGTGGCGACACGCCGCCCGTCGAGCCGCTTCAGGCGGCCCAGCACGGATGCACCCGAGCCGATCGACAGGACAACGGACTTCGCGGCGCAGCACGAGTCGATCCAGCGCATGGCCTCGTCGTCGTCGAGCAGCGACTCGACCATGCCGCCTGGAATCACGAGCACGTCGGGCGCGGCAACGTCTACCAGATCGTGGCGGGGCACGATCTTCGCAATGCCGAGCGTCCCGACCGGATGTACGTCCGATGCGACGCCCGCGACCTCGAACAACGGACGGCCGTCGGAGTCGAAGGCGTGCGTGAACACGCGTGCCGGCCCCGCGACATCGAGAAGATCGACGCCGTGATAGAGCAGGATTGCAACGGTCGTTGGCGGCCGAACCGCTTCCACGACGCCGAACGCGGGCGTCGGAGCCGCCTCGGAATGCCGAAGGGGGCCTGTGGCTCCGATGCCGGCGCCGATCATCGCGAAGCGACCCAGCAAAGCGAACGACCATCCAGCCATGCGACGGCGCATCGGCTCTCTCCAAAGGGCGAATGAGACGCGAACCCAACGTGAGGCGCGGCGGCAACCGCGACGCCTCGGGGCGACAATCAGCGAGCGGTGATCGTTGCGGAGACCGAGTCGGACGCAGCGCCGCGTGACCACAGCGGTCACCAGACACGTGCCGATCCGCACGGTCGCCCGATACTCGCGCGCCACGGCTCAACGCCGGGATCGCACGCATCGTTCGGACTCGAAATCAGAACCGCTCGAATGGACGCCAGTCGGCGTCAAGCCCGCGGCGGAGGCACGTCAGGGGATCCACGCCGCGACTCGGCGAGATCATCCCCCGGGATGATCGACTCGAACGTCTCGTCACACGCCACGCTCCCATCGACCGTGGCGACCGGAACCGCGACCGCGGCGGCGAACCACCCAGCCACGATCCCACCACACGCCAACATGGCACGCAGCGACACGCTGCGGCCCGGTTCTGGCCCGCTCGGCGTCGAATCGTCGTGGGCCGGAGGTGGATTCCCGGTCGTCGGCACGGCGGCCCGATCGGCGTTCGTGCCGACCGGAGGTGCTGCCGCCAGCGACCGATACGCCCGACACACCTCCGACTCGTCCGTGGCGACCACCAGGCCTCGCTTGGGGGCACAGCATCCCTTTGCCGCGGCGCGCGGCGGCGCCGGAGGCGATGCCAACTGCTCGAGGGCCTCGATGACGGCGAGGTCCACGCCCTGGGCCTTGGCCCACGCCAGACGCTGTGCGGGGGTGTGGCAGCAGCAGTTCTTGAAACACTGTTCGGCCGACGCGCACCCGCACGGCTTGTCCATGCACGGAAACGGCCGCGAACGATCCTTCGAGGCCGCAGCCGGACGTCCACCCGATAGGTCGGCAGGACTCGGCAGCCCCACGGGCAGCGGAAGTCCCGAGCTGATGAGCGCATAGCCGGCGATCGCCAACCATGTCGTGACCCGTCGCTCGTTCGTTCGGCGACCGCTCGTTATCGTACTGGGGGCAGCGTCCCCGTGCCACCGCAGGATAGACTGCGACGGCGAGCGGTCCACCGACGCTGTCGGAGGAGGCCAACCGATTGTTTGCAGGCAACTGCGGAGGAATGGGCATGGACGAGCATCGTGTTTGCCGGAGTTGGATCCTCGCCACACTCGCCGGTGCGCTGTGTTTCCACGTCACGATCGCCGCCGAGCCCGCGGTTGACCCGCTCGTCGAGGCCTCCGCCTACCGCGACAAGACCGTCTGGTCGTATCACGACAAGGACCCCGTGCCGTGGACGCGGTTCCGGCCGCGCGACTATGGGTCGTCGAAGGTCGCGTTCAGCGGCACGGGTGTTCGACCCGTGGGAAAGGTTCCCGCCCCGGGCGTGCATCCCCGCATCTTCTTTTCTCCCGAGGACCTCCCCGCCATCCGCAAGCGGATCAAGGAGGATCGTGGCGCCGCGGAGGCCTGGAAGAACGTGCTCGCCTGGTCCAACGCGCTCAAGCTCACGTACGACGAGAAGGCCGACTACGCGCAGCCCGACTGGGCGAACGGCGGGTTCCATATCCGCGGGCGGTTCGTGGACATGCACCGCATAGGCGGCTACTCGCCGAAGCGCTAGGACTACTTCAAGATCCTCGCCGAGGGGGGCCGGCCCACGGTGTACGAGAAGGCGCACCCCGCGTCGTTCTTCAACCCCGCCACGATGGAAGCCTTCCGCTGCCTCATCGACGACGATGCGGAGGCGGCCCGCACGCTCGCCCGCGCGACCGTCACGGCGGTAAAGCTCGAGCAGGAGCGGCGGGCGAAGGAGGACAAGCCGGTGGCCGAGGGACAGCCGCCAAGGCCGTCCACCAACCGGCTCTCCGCCTGCTCGCTCGGCTTCATCTACGACTTCATCTTCAACTGGATGACGCCCGAGCAGCGCCAGATCGTCCATGAAGAGCTCGTCACGCTCTCGTCGTGGCAGGACAACTACGGCACGTTCAACAATGCCGAGGCGAGCCGGAGCAACTGGGCCACGTTCTCCTACTGGGTCTTCGACCTGATGGCGATCGAGGGGGAGCCGGGATTCAACGACCTGAAGTTCCTCGGGCTGTACCGGGGCTGGCGGAACTTCTACACCTATTCGTTCTTCGACAGCGGCGCCGCTTTCGAGGGGGAGGGCAAGCTGCTCTTCGGACTCGACGCGGCCGTGGCCTTCGATCGCGTGGCGCACAAGTACGGCCTCGAGCCGCTCACGCACCACCCGCTGCCCAGGGCCTACTACACGAACTTCTCCGCCCGCGCGATGCTCCCCACGCGGTCGTCGTTCGCCGTGTTCGACATCCTCGGGGGGATGGGGGGCGGGTTCACGACGCCGCAGGACCTCGTCGTGGCCCGGTACCTGTTCCCGGGCGACAAGGGGATCGACCTCGTCTACCGGGCGCTCGTCGGCGACGACTACCGCACGATGCCATCGAGCCTCCACCACATCTCGCATCAGGCCATCACATCGGCCGTGTTCGCCACGGCCTTCGATCCGGCGACCACGCCCGAGTCTGCCGCGATCCCGCTCACGTTCTTCTGCGGCCAACGCGCCCTGCTCATGACACGCTCATCGTGGGATCGCGACGCGACGATGCTCACGATGCACGTCCGCGGCGCCAGCGGCGGCCATCCCTACCCAGACCGCAACGGCATCATGCTCGCGGGCCAGGGGCGCACGTGGGTCACGATCCCGGGCAAGGACATCGGCGGCTGGGCGATGAACACCGTGCTCGTGGACGGCGCCGAGCAGAACGAATCGACCCCCGGCCGCGTCGTCGACTTTTCCGACGGCCCGGACGCCACGTTCGCCACCGGCGACGCCAAGTATTCGTGGGACTGGGTCTGGCGCAACGCCGGCAAGAACAAGGACGGCAAGCCGTGCACGAAGCAGGACGTGATCGACGGCACCGTGGACGTGCCTGCGGGCTGGCAGCTCGTGAAGCAGTGCTTCGACGACTTCGCCTGGACGAAGAGCGACCGCGAGGTGTATCGCCGGCCCCTCGAGTTCACGGCGTCATGGATCGGCATGGACGGCCAACTGACCCCTGTGATTCGCCAGCCGAACCTCCCGGTGGTGCGGTCGTTCCGCACCGCGGGAATCGTCCGTGGCCCGCGCCCCTACGTGCTCGTGGTGGACGACGTGCAGCGCGACACGCTGCCGACCCGCTACGACTGGAACCTCACGCTGCCGGCCGACGTCGTGGAGGTGAAGGGCGTCGCGGGCGCGGCCCGCGGCGACACGATCGTGACGGGCTCGGCGAGCCTCGACGACAAGGGCCGCCTCAAGAAGGGCGAGCCGGCGTTGCTCGTACGGCCGCTGTTCGTCCGAGGCGGGGAACCGGCGACGATCGGCGCGCGGGAAAAGTTCATGCTGCTCACGCTCCGCGCCCTGGCGGTGTCGCCCGACTACCGGATCCTGCTCCACGCCTTCCGTGGCGGTGAGCCGCTGCCGACGACATCGTGGCATGCCGAGCGCGGCGAGGCCACGGTCGAGTTTCCCGGTCAGAAGGACACGCTTCGGTTCGCGGCGGCTGCCGAGGGCGGTCGCACGGCGGTGACCATCACGCGGGCGGGCAAGGTGCTCGCGAAGCTCGATCGCCCCGTGCCCCCGCTCGACGATCCGGCATCGGTGGCGCTCACGAAGCGGCAGGTCGCCGCGGAGGCGCGGTCAGTGGCGATGCGTCGCGAGAGTTTCGATTCCGCGAAGGTGCCGGGGTTCGTGGCGGGATGGCAGTTCGGCCGGCCGGTCAAGGGCGTGTGGCCGCCCGTGGCCGGCAGCGTGGATGGCACGCCGGCGATTCCGGCCGCGGGGGCCACCGAGGTGCCGGGCGTCGCCGACGGAGCCGGATCGCTGATGCCGGCGGAGGGTATCAAGGCGCCGCTCGTGCTCCCGATGAAGTCCACCGCGCCCTTCACGGTGGCCTTCTGGGTCAAGACGAAGAGCAATCCCTCGATGGGCACGATCGTCGACTTTGGTGGCCATGGCGCGGTCTCGATGGACGTGTTGCAGGGGGGCCTTCGGGTGAGCGCGTGTCGTGCGTGGGGAATCGCCAGCATGCCGACGGCGACGCTTTCCGGATGGACCCATTTCGCGGTCACGGGCGACGGCAATGAGCTGCGCATCTATCGCGACGGTCTTCCGATCGCGACGGTGCCGGTCGCCGGAAAACCCTTCGGCTGGGGCAAGGAGATGCGGCTCGGAGGCACGAATGGCTATGGCGACGCCGAGGCGGCCTTCGCCGGCCTCGCGTTCTACGACCGGTCGCTCGATGTCGAAACGATCGAGAAGCTCGCCCTCGTCGGCCGCATGTCGGCGCGACCAGCCGCAAGGCCAGCCGCCCCAAAGTGACGGGCCTTGCTGCTGTCAACCGCTTCGTTGACAGGCCTGCAGACCGCGTGGAAAGTAGCCTACGGGTTCGCTGAGGGTGCAGGAAGCAGCCTCAGCCCTACGCCCGCGCAGGAGCGGCGTCCCACCTCTCGAGGACCCACACGATGCCATCGTCCTCTCCCCGGCTCTCCCTGCGCGGCCTCGCCACCGCGGCTGCGCGACGCCGTCGCTGTCGTGGAGCCGCTCGGCACCGCACTGGCACGCTCGCGGCCTATCTCGAGCAGCTCGAGAGCCGCTCGATGATGGCCCTCTCGCCGGGCATGACGCTCGTGGGCACCACGGCGCCCCCGTGGAACTGGCACTACGGCATCGACAACAAGCCGGCCGTGTCGAACGTGGGCTTTCTTCCGGGGATGTATGCCGAGCCTGGCAACAACCCGCAAGTCGCCCTCGACAAGGGAGGCAACCTCAATGTGCCCTTTACAGTGAACGGCAGCCCCGCCTTCTCGCAGCCTGTCCAGACCAGCGACTGGTGGAGCAACCTCATGCTTCGCCATGACCCGCAGCAGGTGTCCAACTCATACGGCACGTTTCCTTTCCAGTACGCCAACGCCTGGTTCTACTCGGATCCCACGGCGCTCAAGTTCCGAAACCATCCGGCTCTTGCGGCCGGGCAACCCTGGGTGCAGGGCCTCGGGATTTTGAATCAGGGCTCGTTCGGCATCGACCCCGATGACGTCGGTCCCAACTTCAGCTCCCTGCGGGAAGTGTGGGGTGTCTCTGCTCCGCCGCCGTTGACGGTGGGCATCGGCGGCAACGTGAAGACGAATAGCGACACGCGTCAACAGGAGATTTCGCCGCTCTCCACCGCTTTTCCCAATACCAGCGCGGCGAATCCGGAAGGCCAGCTCAACGTCCGCGTCAACAGCTACTCCGACTGGGGCGTGCAGGTCGTGTACGGCGACGGCAATCCCGACAATCCCGTCGACCGCAAGAACGCACTCACGATCGACATGCTCAATGGGAGCCCGTTCACGTACTTCACAAAGTCGAGCGCGTCGGCCGACACCAACGCCTTCGGGAAGGTATGGCTCACGGGAACGGCGGTGCCCGGACGTGCCCCCGCGCTGCCGATCAATCAGGTCTGGGGCCGCCCACAGAATCTCAGCAGCCCGGGGCCGGACGAACTGCCCGCCAACGTTCTTGGACTCACGCTCACGACCAACGGTTTCGACCCCTCGGGGGTGCTGCGAGCCAATACCACGAGCTACCTCGTGATCGCGAAGAGCAACGACGGAACCGACGACAGCTGGTCGTTCCGGAACGAGAACAGCAACCCCGTCCCCGATCCGACGCAGAACCAGGTCTGGACCACCCCGATGGCCAACGGCACGATCGCCGTCGTGAGCCTCCCGCACCAGATCGGGCAGACGACGTTCGAGGGTCTCTCGGACGCCGACAAGGTCGCGGTGGCGAAGCTCTTCCTGGACCGTGCGACGCCGCCGGTCGCCGGCCCGACCGCCACCCAGGTGTCGGATCCGAAACCACACGTCAAGACCTACAACAACGAGACGATCCTCTTCGGCGCCGACATCGCGACGGGCTTCGTCAACACCCGGCACACCGTCTCGATCCAGGGAGACAAGCCCACGCTCCAGGTGCTCTACCCGCACCAGTACAAGAACCTGTTCGCATCCGACCGCAAGAACTTCGCCACGTTCACACCCACCTCCGGCCCTGACGCGGGCAAGCCGGTGCGCCTCACCTACAACACGCCACTCGGCCCCGCACGGCTCTATGCGGGCAGTGAGTTTGCGACGCAGACCCGCTTCCAAGGGCTGCTCAACGACCTGCCGAACGTCGCCGTGCAGACCGACCGCCTCGCCGCCGAAGCGATCTACTCGGCGCTCGAAGCCTTCATGACGCGCTACCTGCCGAATCCCGACTTTGCGATCCCCGCGCTGGGCGACACGTATGCAACCGGCACCGGCATGATGAAGCTGTCTCGGACGCTTCAGGTGGCCGACTCGCTCGCCGCGCCCACGAGCCTCCTCACGACCGAGCAGCAGGCGCGGGCGACGGCGTGGCGTGACCGGCTGCTCCAGGATCTCCGCGCCCAACTGCTCTCGTGGTTCGATCCGGCAACCGGGCGCTTCTTTCAGCTCAACACGACCTACGACACGGTGATCGGCTATCCCGCCGGCTTCGGCAGCGACTTCAGCGTCAACGACCATCATTTCCACTACGGCTACTTCCTGGCGGCATTCGCCACGATTGGGCAGTTCAATCCGGGGCTCCTCCAGTCCATGAACAGCCAGATCCGGCTGCTCATCCGCGACATCGCCAACTTCGACCGCGCCGACAAGCAGCTGCCGTTCCTGCGGGAGTTCAACCCCTGGGCCGGCCACAGCTGGGCGGATGGGCTGGGGAGGGCGGGAAACAACCAGGAGTCGGCCTCGGAGGCTGTCAACGCCTACGCGAGCATCATCCGCCTCGGGATGCTCATGAATGACCAGTCGCTCGTGGCCCAGGGCGTCTACCTCTACCAGTCGGAGGTGGAGGCGATGAAGCAGTATTGGCTCAATACGTCGGCCGACGCGGCGGCGGGGAACTTCGGCAACTATTCGCAGGAGTTCGCCCAATACCTGGTGAACGGCCAGCCGGTAAACGTCACCCAGGCGTCGAACGTCAAGCAGAACAACCTCAAGCGGGACCTGTTCTTCAAGGGCGGCAACCCTGCCGAAGCGGCCTACTCCATCAACTGGCTGCCGACCGCTGCCTGGATGCTCTTTCTCGGCAACGACCAGGACTACCTGAAGCGCAACTGGGCGCAGTACGTCTCCGACGTCGCGGCCACCAGCGGGGGTGGCCTCCCGGAGGTGTACCAGGAGGTCGTGGCCGGCTATCAGGCGTTGATGGCGGACGACGGCTTCGGACTCGACAAGCCGGGAGCGAGGAACGCGCTCTTGCGGCTCGATCCGGATCGAAATCGGTTCGTGGCGGCTACCAACCAGACCGATCCCGGATTCGACTCGTATGCGGGCACGAATCAGGCCATCGCGCTGGACTGGGTGTATGGCATGAAGCACCTCGGGCAGGTGGACCCGACGGTCGTGGCCGATACCACGAGCTACGGCGTGTTCATCAAGGATGGCCAGAGGACCTACACGGCGTTCAATCCGGCTGTCTCGGGCTCCGCGGTGACGGTCACGTTCCGCGACGCGGTCAGCGGCGTCGTGCTCCAGACGCTCCGTGTCGAGCCAGGGCAGACGGTGACGAGGCTGCCCGACGGCCGATTGCTGATCGACGTGTCGATGCAATCGCGCACGAGCGCTGGCACGAGCCTGTTCCTCAGGAAGCCGGACGGCCAGGCCCCCGACGCGCCCGCCAACCTCACCCTCTCGAAGTCACCCGGTTCCGCCGTGCCGATCCAGGTGATCGCCGAGAACCCCTCGCAGAAGCTGCTGCTCGACGCCTACGCCTCGACCTATACGACCGTGCCCAAGCGGCCCGGCAACAACAACCAGAACATCCCTCCCGCCGATCCATCAGGGATCGAGGCGTTCACGATCAGGGGGCTCAACGGCGGCTACCGCCCCGGCGGCAAGACGGGACTCGAGGTGTTCCTCAACACCGCGTTGACCTGGGCCGACGCCACCCCCGATCCCACCTACGGGAACCAGTTTGGCCCCGGGGTGGTCCAGAACCAGTCGCTCGGGCAGCCCACCGCCGTCATCGAGGTGGGTTACGACTTCGACGGCGACGGCTTGTTCGACCGCGTGGAGACGTATACCTGGAAGGCCGTGACCGCCGGCCTCAACCGCTACGAGCTCGTTGGAAACCTCACGCCATTGACGGGCGTTATCGACCCCAACATTCCGGACGGACGCCCCGTCCTCGACCCATCGCTCAGCAAACTTGCTGACTTTCAGGACATGACCAACGGCTCGGTGCAGGTTCGCCTGTGGCAGGGAACCTGGGCGACAGCACCCAACGACCACAAGGAGTACGCCGTCTCGGTCAACGCCCAGCGCGGCATGGCCCGTTCGTCGCGGATCGTGATCCCGTTCGATGACGCGGACTCGGGGCCGCAGGTCCTCCTCGTCTCGCCACCCGCGGCGACGGTGACGAGCCAGCCGGTGGCCAGCATCACGGCCAGGCTGTCACAGCCCGCGGTCGCCGGCGCGTTCACCGCGGAGAGCCTCAGGCTTACCCGCGACGGCCAGCCGGTGACGATCCCCGACACCGTCACGGTCACCCAGATCGGGACCACCAACGACTACACGATCACCGGCCTGACGGGGCTCAACGCGACGCCAGGAGCCTATGTGCTCACGGTCGTCGGGTCCAAGATTCAGTCCGGCGGCGCGAAGCCGGGCAGCGGCACGGCCTCTGCCGCCTAGACCATCGACCAAGTCCGGCCGTCGCTCGCGCTCCTGACGGACAGCCCGACGACGACGAACGCGGGGCCGATCACCGTCACGGCGCTCTTCAGCGAGCCCGTGCTGGGCTTCGGGCTCTCGAGCGTGAAGGTCACGAACGGCACCGCCACGAACCTTCGCGGCGCGGGGCGGGCCTACGCCTTCGACGTCACGCCCTCGGGTCCCGGAGTGAGTCTCTCGGTGGCGGTCGCGGCCGACGCTGCCCGTGACGCCGCCGGCAATCCGTCGTCGGCCGCGGCGAGCCTCTCGCGCACCTGGAACGCCACGGGCCCCTCGGTGCGGATCACATCATCGTCGGGTGCCATCACGAATCTGGCCAAGATCCCCGTGACGGTCACCTTTTCGAGCCCGGTGACCGGGTTCGCGGCCTCGTCGCTGATCGTGGACAACGCCACGATCGACGGCTTCCCGACGGGCACGACCGGAGCGGTCTACTCGTTCTTCCTCGTGCCAAAGGGGACTGGACCAGTCACGCTCGACGTGCCGGCCGGCGTCGCGAAGGACGCCTCGAGCCGGCCGTCCACCGCCGCGGCGACATTCTCGGTCGTGGCCGACGCGACGGCCCCGACGGGTGCGCTTTCGTCGATTGCGAACTTCATCACGTACGACTCGACGATCCCGGTGGTGGTGCTCTTCAGCGAGCCCGTCACCGGATTCACGGCCTCGAAGATCGTCACGGCCAATGGCTCGGTGACCAACTTCCGCGGGTCGGGCGACCGCTATGCCTTCGACCTCGTGCCCCACGATCTCGGCGTCGTCTCGGCGACCGTGCCGGCGGGCGTCGTCACGGACGCAGCCGGCAATCCGAATGCCGCCCTGCCCGCGTTCTCGAGAAACTTCCGGCTCCTCCCGGCGGCCACGATCACGACGACGACCGCCCTTCCCACGGACGCAACCACGCTGCCGATTCAGATCGCGTTCAACCAGGCGATGGCCCTCGATCCGAGCAAGATCCTGCTCAAGAACGCCACGATCGTCGGCGGCCTCGGCGCCGTCACGTCCATCGATGGGGCGGTGTACACGTTCTCCGTGAAGCCGACGCCGCTTCCGCCGGATTCGCACACAGGGGTGATTCCGCCGGTTCCGGTCGACATCGAGATTCAGCCGTTCGCGGCCGTGAGTGGGGTCGGCCAAACCCATCCCGACACCAGGCTTTCGTTCTCTTGGGGACCGGCCCCGACCATCGCGAGCTTCACGAAGACTCAACAAGGCTCGAGCCCGACCTATCAGATCGCACTCACGTTCGATCAGAACGTCAATGGCCTCGATGCCAGCAAGTTCAAGGTGATCGGCGACAGCTACGCCTGGATCAGTGATGTCACGGGCGGCAGCAACAAATGGAACTTCTACGTCACTCCCCGCCCCAAGGCGGGCGTGTTCGGCAGCTCGTCTCCGAACATCGCGATCGACCCGGGGTCGATCACGGCAGACGGCACCGGTGTGTTGATCGGGAGCGGTCAGTCGTTCCAGTTCACGACTACCACACTCACCGGGCCGACCATGGTGATGACGTCGCCCGTGCCCACGACAACAACGAACGCTCCGATTCCGGTCACGGTCCAGTTCAGCGAGGCGGTCAAGGGGTTCACACAGAGCAACCTCATCACAGGTCCCGGCAACGGCGCGGTCTCCGACTTCAAACAACCCGACCCGGCTGACGCATCCGTCTACACCTTCACGCTGACGCCTTCGGCCGGCGGCACGAGCGCGTCGGTCAATGCCAGCATGGGGGGCGTCACGAGTGTCAAGGACGGCACGCCGGCGATGGAGGCGTTCTCGTTCACGCGCACGATTTCGAACCCCGCCGTCACCGGCGTCACGTCCACCGCCAAGGACGGTACGTATGGCGTGGGAGACGCGATCCCGATCGTGGTCTCGTTCAGCGCGCCGGTGAAGGTCGTCGGCACGCCCCTCATGGCCCTCAACTCACGGGGCTCGACGCCCGCGGCGTTCGCTACGTTCGACCATATCTCGAGTGATGGCCGGTCGCTCACGTACATCTACACGCCCAAGCCCGGGCAGACGGTGGACAGGCTCAACGTCGACTCCCAGGTGGCGCTCACCTACCGCCCGGGAGGCGCGAACTTTTTTGACGCCGCGACGAACCAACCCTTGGCGACCGACGCGCTCAAGGTGCCCTCGTCCGGAGCCGGGTCGCTCGCGAACCGTGCCATCGTGATCGACACGGGGAAGGTGACGTCGGTGCTCTCGGTGTCGTCCACGAAGGCAAACGGCCTCTATGGCGTGGGTACGACGATCCCGATCACCGTCAGATTCTCGCGGCCGGTCGTGGTCACCGGCACACCCACGCTCGACCTCAACATCGGACCCGATCCCGTGGTCGCGAAGTACATGTCGGGCTCGGGAACCGACACGCTCAGATTCGAATTCACCGTGGCCGGCAACCAGCGCTCGCTCCATCTCGATTACGACACGGCCGCGGCGCTCGACCCGAGCGGCGAGAAGTGGACGATCACCGACCAGGCCGGAAATCCCATCAGCCTCATGCTTCCCGAACCTGGGGCGCCCGGGTCGCTCTCGTTCAACAAGGCGATCGGGGTCGCCGGCGCCGGGCCACGGGTGCTCGCGATCACCTCGGACACCAAGACCACGTTCAACAACACCACCTTCGGCATCGGGAAGACGCTGACCCTGTTGGTGGGTTTCGATGCGGCCGTGACCGTCACCGGCGTGCCCACGCTGCGGCTCAACAGCGGTGGGACGGCGGTCTACGTGGCGGGCACCGGCACCAGCATGCTGAAGTTCAACTACACGGTGGCGGCCGGTCAGCAGACGCCGTCGCTCGACGTCGCCGACACGACCGCACTGGAAGGGGGCACGATCCGCGACTTCGCGGGCAACGACGCGATCCGCACGCTGCCGGCACCGGGAGCGGGCGGGTCGCTGAGCAACGTCAGCGACAACCGCAACCTGCGGATCGCCGGCGTGGCGCCCAAGGTGCTCGCCGTGTTTTCCCCACGGAACGGGCTGCTGACCGACGGCCAGCCGTTGGAGATCGAGATCAAGTTTGACGCCCTGCTGGTCGCGCCAACGGTCGAAGTACCGACGCTCCGTCTCACGAACGGCGGCGTCGCCACGTTCATCAAGATGAACGACCAGGATTTTGGCGACACCATGAAGTTTTTGTACGCCCCGACAAACAGCGTCGTGAAGACGAACGAGGCGGCCGCATCGGCAGGCCAGCCGGTGACGTCGAGCGTGATCAACGTTGATTCGACCGCGGGCTTCCCGTCCTCCGGCCGGATCAACGTGCCGACGACCATGGGGAATCCCGCCTCGGTGGTCATCGCCTACACCGGGACGACGGCCACGTCGTTCACCGGATGCACGCTCGTGTTCGGCGCCTCCGACGGCGTCATCCAGACGGCGGGCCAGGTGGGCAACGCGCCGATCGATGGCCGCGGCCTCGACGCGGTCGCGATCGATCTCAACGGCGCCAAACTCCGAGACCTCGGTGGCAACGACGCGGTGCTCACGCTCCCCGCCGCCGGCGCGGCCGGCTCACTCAGCTCGTCAAACGCCGTCATCATCAAGACGAATCCCTATTCGGCGCCGCTCGTGGTCGAGGTGTCGTCGTCGATCCCCTTCGGTACGACGCTCGGGGCGGGCGCCCAGGTGCCGATCACGGTGACGTTCAGCGAGCCGGTGACGGTGGCAGGCATTCCGGAGCTCGCGCTCTCGTCCGGCGGCACCGCGAAGTACACGAGGGGCTCCGGCGGCCGGGTGCTGTCGTTCGTCTACACGGTGGCGGCCGGGCAGAACGCGGCTCGACTCGACTACGCAGCCACGTCGTCACTGAAGACGCCGGGGGGCAACATCCGCAGCATCTTCGGCACGTTCCCCAACGCGGATCTCACGCTACCAACGCCCGGCAAGCCCGGCTCGCTCGGGTTCAATGAACGGATCACGATCGACACGGCCACGCAGGTGGCACCGCAGGTGGTGGAGGTCACGACGCTCAACCCGTCGGGAATCTACGCCGCCACGCAGACCGTGCTCGTGCAGGTCGTCTTCGACCGGGCCGTGACCGTGACGAAGAGCACCGGCGGGGCGTTTCCGAAGCTCGCCGTCCGCGCCAACGCCGTCGTTGATGCGGCCTACCAGAGTGGTTCGGGCACGCGAATCCTCACGTTCGCCTACACGATCGCCGCGGGACAGTCGGCTGCCGCGCTCAACTATGTGACGCGGCGGTCGCTCGACCTCAACGGCGCGACGATCAAGGACCGTATCAACGGCAAGGACGCGGTGCTGACCCTTCCGGTCCCCGGCTTGGCCCGTTCGCTCCGCGCGGATCGGCTCCTCGTCGTTCAGCCCTGATCGCCAACGGCCAGTCTCCCGAGATGCCCGCCGCCACGAGGGCTCGCTGTCGGCGACCGCTTCGTTGACAGGCCTGCAGACTGCGGGGACAGTAACGGATTGGCTCGCGGAGGGGGCAGGAAGCCCCCTTTCGCCTCGCGTCCGGATAGGACCGGCGCCCCGCCATTCGAGGAATCCCCCGATGCGATCGTCCTGCGTTCGGTTCACCTCCGAAGCTCTCGCCACTGCCGTCAGGGGGCGACGAGGACGGCCTCGAGCGACTCGACAGCGCACCGGCACGCTCGCAGCCTATCTCGAGCAGCTCGAGAGCCGGTCGATGATGGCGGTGTCGCCGGGGATGACGCTCGTCGGCACCACGGCGCCACCGTGGAACATGCAGTATACCGGGGCCAACAAGCCTCTGGTCGCCGATACCGGCTATCTCGTGGGCCAATATGCCTCGCCCGGGACCAACCCGTTCGCGGCGCTCACGGCAGGGGGCAACATCAATCTCCCCTACGCGGTGAACGGCAGCCCGACGTTCTCGCAGCCGGTGCAGACAAGCGACTGGTGGAGCAACCTCATGCTCCGTCTGGACCCGCAGAAGGCGTCGAACTCGAGCGGGACGTTCGACTACGCCTATGGCAACGCGACGCTGTTTTCCGAGCCGGTGGCGCTCAAGTTCCACAACCAGTATTTCGCGACCGCGACGTCGCCCTGGGTGCAGGGGCTCGGCATCCTCAATCCGGGCTCGTTCGGCGTGGATCCGGGCCAGGCGGGCCCCAACGCCAACTCGGCCCGGCGCACGTACGGCTGGCCCGACGCGATGCCGCTCGTCGTGGGAATCGGCGGCAACACGGCAAGCGACACCGACACCCGGGCCCAGGAGATCACGCCGCTGGGCACGGCCGGCTCGAGTCCGCCGGGCAACACGGACGAGGGCAAGCTCAACGTCCGCGTCAACAGCTACTCCGACTGGGGCGTGCAGGTGACATATGGCGACGGCAATCCCGACAACCCCGTCGACCGCAAGAACGCGCTCACGATCGACATGCTCAACGGGAGCCCGTTCACCTACTTCACGAAGACGAGCGCCTCGGCGGCCACCAACGCCTTCACGAAGGTCTGGCTGCGGGGCACCGGAGTGCCCGGGAGCGCGCCCGCGCTGCCGGTGAATCAGGTCTGGGGCTTTCCCACCGACCAAAACAATCCGGCGTCGAACGAGCTCCCCGCCAACGTCCTCGGGCTCACGCTCACCACCAACAACTTCGACGCCTCGGGCGTGCTCCGCACGAACACCACGAGCTACCTCGTGATCGCGTCGTCCACCGACGGTTCGAGCGACCGCTGGGCGTACCGGGACGAGAACAACAACCCGTCGAAGGACCCGAAGGTTCCCCAGTTGTGGGTCAACCCGATGGCCAACGGCACGATCACGGTCGTGAGCCTCCCGCACCAGATCGGGCAGGGACGGTTCGAAGACCTCTCGATCGACGATCGGGTGGCGGTCGCCAAGCAGCTCTTCGTGCCGGTGGCGGCGAACCTGCCGGTCGCCGGCCCGACCGCCACACGGGTGTCGGACCCGAGGCCGAACCTCGAAACCTACAACGGCGAGACGATCCTGTTCGGCAGCGATGTCGCCTCCGGCTTCATCAACACCCGTCACACCGTCTCGATCCAGAACGCGAAGCCCACGCTGCAGGTGCTCTATCCGCACCAGTACACGAACCTCTTCGCCTCCGACCGCAAGAAGTTCGCCACGTTCACGCCCACCAGCGGCCCGGATGCGGGCAAGGCGGTGCGGCTCGTCTACGACACGCCGCTCGGCAAGGCCCGGCTCTACGCGTCCAACGAGTTCGCGACGCAGATCCGCTTCCAGGGCACGCTCAACGACCTGCCGAACGTCGCGGTGCAGACCGACCGCCTCGCCGCGGAGGCGATCTATACCGCCGTCGAGTCATTCATGACTCGCTACGTACCCGACCCCGACTTCGCCATCGGGATCGCTGAGAACACGTACGACCGCGGCCTGATGACGCTCAGCCGGATGCTCCAGGTGGCGGACTCGCTCGCCGCCCCGACGAGCCTGCTCTCGACCGAGCAGCAGGCCCGCGCGACGGCGTGGCGCGACCGGCTGCTCCAGGATCTGCGCACCCAGCTCCTGTCGTGGTTCGATCCGGCCACCGGACGATTCTTCCAGCTCAACACGACCTACGACACGGTGATCGGTTATCCCGCCGGCTACGGCAGCGACACCGGCGTCAACGACCATCACTTCCACTACGGCTATTTCCTCACGGCCTTCGCGACGATCGGTCAGTTCAACCCCGGGCTGCTCCAGTCGATGGACGCACAGATCCGGCTGCTCATCCGCGACGTCGCCAACTTCGACCGCACCGACTCGCAACTGCCGTTCCTCCGCGAGTTCAACCCGTGGGCGGGCCACAGCTGGGCGAACGGCCTGGGGCAGGGGGGCAACGACCAGGAGTCGGCGTCGGAGGCGGTCAACTGCTACGCCAACATGATCCGGCTCGGCATGCTCATGAACGACCAGTCGTTGGTCGCGCAGGGCGTCTACCTCTATCAGACGGAGGTGGAGTCGATGAAGCAGTACTGGTTCAACGCCGCGGCCGACCCCGCCGCCGGCACCTTCGGCAACTACTCTCAGGAGTTCGCCCAGTATCTGTTGAACGGCCAGCCGGTGAACGTGACGCAGATCGCGAACGTCAAACAGAACGATCCGAAGCGCGAGCTGTTCTACGCGTCCGACAACTACGCCGAGGCGCTGTACGCGATCAACTGGGTGCCGACCGCCGCCTGGACGCTGTTCCTCGGCAACAACCAGGACTACCTGAAGCGGAACTGGGCCCAGTACCTCCAGGATTTCGCGACCGACGGTGGCCGCGGCGTGAATCAGGCCGTCGTCGCGGCCTACCAGGCGATGATGGCCGACGAGGGCTTCGGGCTCGACAAGCCCGGGCCCACCAACGCCCTGCTGCGGCTCGACCCCGACCGCAATCCGAGCTTCGCCGCCACCAACCAGATCGACCCGGGCTTCCTCGGCGGATACACGGGCACCAACCGGGCGATCGCGCTCGACTGGGTGTACGGCATGAAGTACCTCGGGCAAGTTGACCCGACGGTCGTCGCCGACACGACGAGTTACGCCGTGTTCATCAAGGATGGGCAGCGCACGTACACCGCGTTCAATCCGGCGGTGTCGGCGGCGCCGATCAACGTGACGTTCCGCGATGCGGCCAGCAACACGGTGCTCCAGACGCTCCACGTTCATCCCGGGCAGACCGTCACGCGGCTGCCCGACGGCCGCCTGTTGATCGACGTGTCCTTGCAGTCACGGGGTAACTCCGGCACGAACCTGTTCCTGACGAAGCCGGAGGGCCAGGACCCGATGTCGCCGTCGGGGCTGACGCTCTCGAAGCAGCCCGGGACGGCGCTGCCGACGGTGGTGACCGCCGAGAACCCGTCGCAGAAGACGATCCTCGACGCGTATGCAGGCACGTACACGATCGTGCCCAAGCGGCCCGGCGACAGCACCCAGAACAATGATCGGCCTCCCGCCGATCCGTCGGGGATCGACGCGTTCACGATCACGGGGGTCAACGGCGCCTACCGTCCCGGCGGCGAGACAGGGCTCGAGTTGTTTCTCAACAACGCCCTCACCTGGAAGGACGACCCGAATCCCGATCCCTCGACGAAGACCTTCCGCAACGAGTACGGCCCGGGCGTGGTCTTCAACGAGTCGTTCGCTGGGGCGACGGCGGTGATCGAGGTGGGTTATGACTTCCAGGGCGACGGCCGGTATGACCGCGTCGAGGCGTATACCCGCAAGCTGTCGGGTGTGAATCGCTTCGAACTCGTCGGGAACCTCACGCCCGTGACGGGCATCGTCGATGCCAACATCCAGGACAGCCGGCCGACCCTCAACGCCTCGATGAGCACGCTGGCGCCGTTTGAGGACATGAAGAACGGCGCGGTTCAGGTCCGCTTCTGGCAGGGGAACTGGCCTGTCAACAACAACGCCCACAAGGAGTACGCCGTCTCGGTCAACTCCCAGCGCGGCCTCTCGCGGCAGTCGCGCGTGGTGATCCCGTTCGACGACGCCGACGCGGGCCCACGGGTGCTGCTGGTCGTGCCACCGGCAGCGACGGTCACGAGCCAGCCGGTGGCCAGCATCACGGCCAGACTTTCCCAGCCCGCCGTCGCCGGCGCGTTTACCGCGGCCAGCCTCACGCTCACCCGCGACGGCCAGCCGGTGACGATTCCCGACAGCGTCACGGTCACCCAGATCGGGATCACCAACGACTACACCATCGCCGGCCTGACGGCGCTCAATCAGCAACCGGGAGCCTACGTCCTCACGGTCGTGGGATCGAAGATCCAGACGGGAACCTCCAAGCCGGGCACCGGCGCGGAATCCGCCGCATGGACGATCGACCAGGTGCGTCCTTCGCTCACGCTTCTCTCCGACAGCCCGACATCGACGAACGCAGGGCCGATCACCGTCACGGCGCTCTTCAGCGAATCGGTGCTGGGCTTCGGGCTTTCGAGCGTGAACGTCACGAACGGCACCGCGACGAACCTCCGCGGTGCGGGGCGGGCTTATGCGTTCGACGTCACACCGTCGGGGCCGGAAGTGACCGTTTCGGTGGCGGTGGCAGCCGATGCCGCCCGCGATGCCGCCGGCAATCCGTCGGCGGCGGCGAGCCTCTCGCGCACCTGGTACGCCACCGGCCCGTCCGTGCGGATCACGTCATCGGCGGGTGCCGTCACGAACCTGGCCAAGATTCCCGTGACGGTCACGTTCTCGAGCCCGGTGACCGGGTTCGCGGCCTCGTCGCTGATCGTGGACAACGCCACGATCGACGGCTTCCCGACGGGGCAGACCGGGGCGGCCTACTCCTTCTTCCTCGTGCCGAAGGCCACGGGGCGGGTCACGCTCGACGTGCCGGGCGGCGCCGCGGAGGACGCCTCGAGCCGGCCATCCACCGCCGCGGCCACGTTCTCGGTCGTGGCCGATTCAACCGCGCCCACGGGGGCGCTCACGTCGATCGCGAGCTACGTCACATATGTCTCTGCGATCCCGGTGGTCGTCCTCTTCAGTGAGCCGGTCACGGGCTTCACGGCCTCGAAGATCGTCACGTCCAACGGAACGGTCACGAACTTCCGCGGCTCGGGCGACCGCTACGCCTTCGAACTCGTGCCGAACGACCTCGGCGTGGTTTCGGCGAGCGTGCCGGCCGGCGCGGTGAAGGACACGGCAACCCGAACGCGGCCCTGCCCGCGTTCTCGCGGAACTTCACGACGCCGCCGACGGCCTTGCTGACGACGACCACGGTCCTCCCGACGGCGGCGACGACGATCCCGTTTCAGCTCGCTTTCAATCAGGCGATGGCCCTCGACCCGAACCAGATCAAGGTCACGAATGGCACGATCGTGGGCGGGGTCGCCGGCGTGAAGTCGATCGACGGGGCGGTCTACACGTTCGACGTGAGCCCAACACCGATCCCGAACGCGCCGGTCGTGCCGGTCACCGTCGAGACTCCGGAGGGTGCGGCCCTCAACGCGGTCGGTGTGAGAAGCCCCTCCACCCGATTGGTGTTCAACTGGAGTGCGGTCCCGGCGCTCAAGAGCTTCTCACAGGCACAGATCGGCACGACCGCCTCCTACACCGTGACGCTCGTCTTCAAGGAGCCCGTGGAGGGTCTCGACGCGAGCAAACTCGTCGCACTCGGCTACGTTCCCCCGCAGCCCGTACCGGTGGTCATGTCCGACCTCACCGGGGGTGGGACGACCTACAACCTCATCGTCACGCCACTGCCGACGCAGGGGATGTTCGGCTCCGCGATGACGCCGTCCTTCCAGATCAAGCCCGGCTCGATCACGAGCGCGGCGGGGGTGCCGATCGGTGACAGCGTCGACAACATCGTGCAGTTCACGACCGTCCCGATCACCGGCCCGACGATGATCATGACGTCGACGGCCCCCACCAAGACGACGCTCGCCCCGATCCCCGTGACCGTCCGGTTCAGTGAGCCCGTGAAGAACTTCACCGCCGCGACGCTCAACACGATCAACGGCACGATCACCAACTTCCAGCAGCCCGACGCGGCCGACGCGTCGGTCTACACGTTCACGCTGACGCCGACGGCAATCGGCAGTACGGCGGCCGTGCCGGACATGTCAGGCGTCGTCGGCCTCGCCAATGACGTCCCGGTGATGAGTGCCGCCGCGTTCAACCGCAACATCGCGTCACCGGTGGTCAACGGCGTGACGTCCACCGCCTCCGACGGCACGTACGGGGTGGGCGACGCGATCCCGATCGTGGTCTCGTTCAGCGCCCCGGTGAAGGTCGTCGGCAGGCCGCTCATGGCCCTCAACTCGCGGGGCTCGACGCTCGCGGCGTTCGCCGAGTTCGATCGCATCTCGTCCGACGGCCTGAAGCTCACCTACATCTACAAGCCGGCGCCGGGCCAGATGGCGGATCGCCTCAACGCCGACTCCCAGGTGGCTCTCGCCTACCGGCCGCAGGGGGCGGGCATCCTGGATGCCGCGACCAACCAGCCCCTCTCGGATGACGCGATCCAGGTGGCCACGGCCGGCCCGGGTTCCCTCGTGGCGACCCGTGCCATCACGATCGACACGGGGAAGGTGACGTCGGTGCTCGCGGTGTCGTCGACGAAGGCCAATGGCCTCTACGCCGTGGGCGCAACGATCCCGATCACGGTCAGGTTCTCGAGGCCGGTGGTGGTGACCGGCACGCCCACGCTCGACCTGAACATCGGTCCCGACCCCGTAACCGCGAAGTACATGGTCGGCTCGGGCACCGACACGCTCAGATTCGACTTCACCGTGGCCGGCAACCAGCGCTCGCTCCATCTCGATTACGACAGCGTCCTGGCGCTCGACCCGCGCGGCGAGAAGTGGACGATCACCGACCAGGCGGGCAACCCCATCAGCCTCGTGCTGCCCGAACCGGGGTCGCCCGGTTCGCTTTCGTTCAACAAGGCGATCGGCGTCGCGGGCATCGGGCCTCGGGTGCGCACGATCCGCAACGACGCCGCCACCACGCCAAACAACTCGACCTTCGGCATCGGCAGAACGCTCACGCTGTTGGTGGGCTTCGACACGGCCGTGGCGGTCACCGGGGCCCCCACGCTGCGGCTGAACAGTGGCGGGACGGCCGTCTACGCCGCCGGCACGGGCACCAGCACGCTGACGTTCACCTACACCGTCGCGGCCGGCCAGCAGACGCCGTCCCTCGATGCCGCCGACCCATCTGCGCTCGAGGGGGGCACCATCCGCGACTTCGCCGGCAACGATGCGATCCGCACGCTGCCGTCACCCGGGGCGGCCGGATCGCTCAGCAACGTCAGCGACAACCGCAACCTGCGGATCGCAGGCGTGCCGCCCAGGGCCCTCGCGGTGTTCACGCCCGTGAACGGCCTGCGAACCGACGGCGGCGCGATCGACCTCGCCGTGAAGTTCGACGCCCAACTGACCAAGCCCACGGGCGGCACACCGACGCTGCGGCTCTCGAATGGCGGAATCGCCACGTTCACCGGCCTCGAGAGCGACGGCAAGGGCGCCGGCAACACGCTGAAGTTCCAGTACAACCCGCTCAACGGCGTCACCACCACGAAGGTGGCGGCCGCATCGGCGGGCCAGCCGGTGACATCGACCGTGATCAACGTCGACTCGACCAGCGGGTTCCCGACGTCCGGGCGGATCAACGTACCGACGACGACGGGCGTGCCCGCCTCGGTGGTCATCGCGTACACGGGTATCACGGCCACGTCGTTCACAGGGTGCTCGCTCGTGTTCGGTGCATCCGATGCCGTCATCCAGACGGTAGGCCAGGTCGGCAACGCCGTGCTCGACGGCCGTGGACTGGATGCCGTGTCGCTCGACCTCAACGGCGCCACGCTCAAGGACGTCGGCGGCAATGACGCGGTGCTCACGCTCCCGGCCGCCGGCGCGGCCGGTTCGCTGAGCGCGTCGAACAACATCGTCATCAAGACGAATCCCTACACGCCGCCCCTCGTCGTCGATGTCTCGTCGTCGATCCCCTTCGGCACGACGCTCGGCGCCGGCGCCCAGGTGCCGATCACGGTGACGTTCAGCGAACCGGTGACGGTCGCCGGCACGCCCGAACTGGCACTCTCGTCCGGCGGCGCCGCGAAGTACACGACAGGATCCGGCGGCCGGGTGCTGTCGTTCGTCTACACGGTGTCAGCCGGGCAGAACGCTGCTCGGCTCGATTACGCAGCCACGTCATCGCTGACGACGCCGGGGGGCAACATCCGCAACACCTTTGGAGCGTTCCCCGACGCGAACCTCACGCTGCCGACGCCGGGCAAGCCCGGATCGCTCGGCTACAACGAGCGGATCACGATCGACACGGCCACGCAGGTGGCGCCGCAGGTCGTCCAGGTGACCACGCTCAACCCGTCCGGCATCTACGCCGCCACGCAGACCGTGCTCGTGCAGGTGGTCTTCGACCGGGCCGTGACCGTGACCGCCGGTGCCAACCGCGCGCTTCCGAAGCTCGCCATACGGGCCAACGCCATCGTTGATGCGACCTACCAGAGTGGCTCAGGCACGCGGATTCTCACGTTCGCCTACAAGATCGCCGCAGGGCAGTCGGCAGCCGCGCTCAACTATGTGACGCGGCGGTCGCTCGACCTCAATGGCGCGACGATCAAGGACCGCGTCAGCGGCACCGATGCGGTGACGACGCTCCCCGTCCCGGGGCTCGCCGGCTCGCTCCGCGCGAATCGGCTCCTCGTCGTCCAGCCCTGATCACGAGTCGGCCGGCACGGAAGGGGAACGGGGGGACGGCACGTCGTCGTCCCGCCTCGGGATCGTCCGCCCGACGGTCTGCCACCTCGCCGCAACTTGCCGGCCGGCGCACCGTTCAACACCGCATAGGGGCAGGTTTCCCAGGTTCGGGGGCACCGCGGTCGCGCGGCTCAGTTCCCGCCTTACAAGGAGCATGGTCATGAACTCGCACGACTCGTGGCATCGGCTCCCGCGCCGTCAGCGGCCGGGCTCGAGAATGATTTCGCTCGAACGGCTGGAGGGTCGCACGATGATGGCCGCCGACGCGGGGATCGCGCACCTGCCGGCCTCCGACTCGTCCTCGGTCGCGGCCCATGTGTTCACACCGCCGCGAGGAACCGGCGATGGCCCCACGACGCCGGTGAAACTTCCGGGCGCTCCCACCGGCGTCACGGGACGGGCGGCCGATGGACGCGCGATCCTCTCGTGGACGGCTCCCGCCGACATGGGGGGCGCGAAGCGGCTCGGGTACATGGTCCAGTTCAGCAGCGACAGCGGGAAGACGTGGAACACCGTCGCACCCCGGTTCAACGAGACGCACGCGGTGGTGCCGCTCCTGACGAACGGTACGCCGTATGTGTTCCGCGTGGCGGCGTTCAACAAAGCCGGGCAGGGGGCGTTCAGTGATGCCTCGGCCCCCGTGACGCCCACGGCGGTCACGCTGCCGAGCGCCCCGACCGGCCTCAAGGCGGTCGCCGGCAACGGCCGCGTCCTGCTCACGTGGACGCCACCGGCCAACACCGGTGGGGCCGAGCGACTCGGCTATGTGGTGGAGGCGAGCACCGACGGTGGCAAGACGTGGACGACGATCACCCGCCGGGGTGACGAACCGCGGGCCGTGATTCCGTTCCTGACCAACGGCACCGCCTACACGTTCCGCGTGGCGGCCGTGAACAAGGCGGGCCAGGGTGCCTTCAGCGACCCGTCGGCGACGGTGACGCCGTCGGCCTCGACGAGCCTGCCGCCGGGACGCCGTTAGGCCGTCGGCACTCCGGGTGACATCCCACTATGCTGGATCGGGCCGGGACGGCGGTGCGCCTCCCGGCCCGACACCGGTATGGCGGAGCCAACGAGTGGGTGACGATCCGCACGCAGCGTTGAACCAGGCGTTTCGGGCGCTGTACGCGACGAACCGTGCCGAACTCGTGCGAACCGTGCCACTGGCGGCGGTGACGCACATCGGCACCGCCGAGATCGCCCGAATCGAGTTTGGCCGGATCACGAAGACATACCCGCCGGCGCATGCGTGGATCGCGCACGCGAAGGGACTGATGCATGGGCTGCTGGCCGTGCAGGCCGTCGGCTCGCGAATTGGGCGCGGTGCCGCGGGAGAGGGGATGCGCCGCGACGCGATGGCCCTCGCGATGCTCCTCGACCGTGCGGCGACGCTCGCGCCCGCCTCGTTGCCAAACGACATCGTCGCGCCCGCCTCGCGTGTGCTCGCGGCGGGCCTCGCTCTGGCACGGCGGTGGACTGACGCCGCCGATCGAGGCCCGGGCGACGTGCGACGCACGTTCGACGCCGTGCGCGGGGATCTCGCCGCCGTGCTCGACCGCGTCGGCGAGGCGGTGTATGCGTCGGTCGTGTCAGGGTTCACGGCGATGCGGGCCGAGAGCCGCCCCGAGGACTGGGACTCGTGTATCGTCCTCGTCTGCGGGCCGCCGTTCGGTCGCCGGGACAACATCGAGTTCGCGGCGGCCACGCAGGTGCTCGGGGCCGCGGCCGTGGGCACCCGACTGTTGTACGTCGAGAACGTGACGACGATCCCCGCCGCAATCGACCAGCTCGCGGCGGCGATCGCCGATCGCGACCTCGGGGCGGACATCTTCGCCGACCCCGTCCGCCTGTGGCGGGACCTGCTCGGCGACGTGGCCCGCCGGCACGCTGGCGGCGGATTCTTCCCGGAGACAGGCCGCCCATGACGGGCTCGGTGGCTTCACGCGCGATCCGGGCACGGTCATCGCCGCGTGCGGATGCTCGACGGCCGCGAGGAGTGGCTCCACGGCCTGAAAAGGCCAACTGGCATCGGCGAGGTTACGGCTCCGAGTGCGGCGCGGGGGGCCGAACATGGTACAACTCCGCAGACTGCGGACCTCCGGTGCGAGGGCCTGCGTTTCTCAGCCGATGGTCGGCCCGCCGATGTTCGTGAACGCATTTCATGCCGTCGCGGCCCACATCTCCCGAAGGTACGGCGTGGCCGTCGTGATCGCGGACCTGCCCGAGCCCGCAAAAGGTGACCTCGACGGCATGGAGGTCGTCATCGGCCCCGACAACGATCCCGAGACGCGGCTGTTTCTCGTGGCCCACCTCTTTGGGCACACGGTCCAGTGGAACACGTCCGAGGCGTCGCGCCGGCTCGGGATGACGATGCCCGTCGATCCCGACGAGACGCAGCTCGACATCCTCGAGGCGTACGAGCGGGAGGCGTGTGGTTACAGCCAGCAGGCCCTGCACGAGGCGGGCGTACGGCATCTCGACCAGTGGCTGGCCGATTATTCGTCGTGCGACTTCGCCTTCCTGCGGCACTTCTACCGGACCGGCGAGCGGAAGGCGTTCGCAGGCTTCTGGCGGGAAGGGCAGCCGCTCATCAAACCCCGGCCGATCCCGTCCTTCGCGCCCCATCGCTGGCGGCCGCGGGGCCGGGCGATCGTCGTGTAACCGTCCGATCGCCCAGCCCGCATCGCCGGGTGTGGGATCTCAGGCGACCTTCACCCACCAACGCTGCTCCGTGGGCACGCCGGCGAACTCCGCCAGCACGTCGAGCAGGCGAACGAGCGACGTTGGCTCGACGGAGCTCGCCGTCTTCAGGGCATGCACGAGGGCAAACGCGGCGCCGATCCGCTCGATCTCCTCCGTCACCGCCTGCGTCTGCCCACCGTTCTGCCCGAGGGCTTCGAGGAGCGCGAGCGTGCCGCGCAGCAGCCGCTTCACCTTCGCCGGACTCACCGACTCCGGGTCGCCGTTTCGCGGCCGCGCCTTGGCGACGAGGTCCGCGGCCTGGAACCGCACCCGGTCGAGCGGGTCTTCGGTGAAGCCATCGCCAAAGAAGTCATCCCAACCGGACAACCACGACGGCGGGGGCAAGGCGCCGCTCCGGCGACGAAGCTTCTGACTCCTGCAGCGTGCGCCGTCAGCCTCCATCATGTAGCAGCAGGCGTCACGTCTCACCGCATAATCCACCGGCTGGATGATCCGGCGCATCGGGTCGCAGGCCACCACGCGGTCGGGATCGTTCGGGTCGATCGCCACGAGCGCCGTGTACCGGCACAGGACGCCGAACGACGTGGAAAGCTCGACGATCCGCTGTTCGAGCGACGTGTCGTCGGTCGTCACGAGCCGATCCTCGAGCGCCCGCAGACGTCCGCGAGCCCAGAGGCTGCCGAGCCCGGCCGTCGTCCCACCGCTCGCCATCGCTTCGGCCGTCCATGCTGCGCCCGTGGCATCGAGGCCCGTGACGTGGATTCGGCCCGCCGCGGCGCCCCGATAGCGGCCGCGCACGACGAACGGCACACCGGGCACGAGGTCGGGCAGCCGCGATGGCACGAGCGTGCCGGGAACGATCGTGAGGTCCGATCCCGCGAGCGCGACGTCCGTCACCACCGGCGCCGTGATCCGCGACCGGATGCGGTCCATGACCTCGTCGAGACGATCCTCACTTTCCACGAACTCCACGAGTCCGCCCGTGGCATCGGCCAGCCGGCCGAGCAGCCCGTCGTTGACCGCCGCATCGATGCCCACGACGAAGAGCCGGGCGGTGCGGGCCGACCTGGCGAGCTTCCGCAGGACGGCGTCCTCGTGCCCGACCTGGCCGTCCGTGAGGAGCACGACGAACCGGTCACGCGCCTCGCCCACCGGCCCTCCGGCCTCTGCCTCGGCGAGCTCGAATCCCCGTGCGAGCGAGGTCGCAAGCTCGGTGCCCCCGCGGGCGTCGACGGTCCCGAGCCACTCCACGAGCTGCCAGCGGTGGCGATCGGTCGCCCACTCGACGGCCGGCGCGTCACCCGGGTGCTCGATCGTGTCGTCGAACGCCAGGATCGCCACCCGGTCGTCGGCCGACAGCGTGTCGATCATCCGGGCGACGGTCCGCCTGGCGGCGGTGATCTTCCAGCCGCCCATGCTGCCGGAGCGGTCGATCACGAACACGACGTCGCGGGGCCGCCGCGAGGGCGCCGGCGCCGCCGGTGGCACGATCGTGACGACGAACGTGCCGTCGCCGTCGGCCTCGGTGGCCGGCGTCCCGTGACCGAGGCCTCGGGGGCGGGCGGTGTCGGGTTCGAGCGACACCGTCGACGTGCATGCCGCGTCGCTGCCGATCCGCCAGCGGAGGATGAAGTCGCGGTCGAGCCGCTGCCCGGGGGCGACGACGATCAGCCGCTCGTCCGAGTCCGTCACCTGCTCCGTCGCCGGAAGGGAGCAGCCGAACTCGCCACGGGTGCCGGTGGCCACGGCGGTGCGGGCCACCCGCACCCGCAGACCGAGGGCGACCGGAGCGGGCATCCCCGGCAGGAGAACGGGGGGCGAGAGCCGCGATGCATCGGGCACGACGTCGGTATCGGGCTGCCAGCCGTCACCGACCGGTGCGCCGTCGAGCGCCGTGCCGGGGCAGTAGCGCGGCGCCACGACGAGCGGGAAGCGGTAGGTGGCCTCGAGCGTGTCGACCGCGACCTCGGCGACGAGCGTGAACTCCACGAGCACGGCGGTCTTCGCGGGAATGTTGCCGACGCGGAGCGTAAACACGTTCGGCCGTTCCTCCTCGGCGATCGCGGCACGTCGCCCCTGGGCCACGGCCTCGTCGTAGGCGGCCCGGGCCTTCGCCCGCTCGTCGATCCGGCCCTCGACCACCTGCCCGTCGATCGTCATCCGGAAACCGATCACGGCGGCCCGCGGCGGCAGGGGAAAGACGTAGGTGGCCTCGAGCGGCTCCGCGAACGCGTTGGCGAACACCTGGCGGACGTGCGTCGCGGCCTGGAGGCCGTCGATCGAGACGTCAACATCGAGCACCCGCAGCGGCAGGCAGCCGTGCTCGGTGAGGAGGGCTCCGAAGCCCGACTCCTCCTGACCGCCGATCATGTCGTTGAGTTCTTCCGGCGACAGCGCACGAATCATGGGCGGGCTCCTTCTTCGGGCCGAGGGGCGGGTGAAGCTGCGCGCGGCGCCTGCTCGGCCACGGGCTGGGCAGCGAACGACGAGAGGAACGCGACCACCGGCCGTGCGAGCTGTTCCAGCCTCGCACGATTCGTGGCCGAGAGCGGCTGGCCATGCCAGAGGAGAACGACGGCGTCACCGACTGGCACGGTCTGGAGGGCAGGGGCGGAGATGGCAGCGGCCGCCGGCACGTCGGCCGTTGTGCCACGCGCGGTGGTGGACGGCTTCCAGAACGCGGCGGCCCGGCCTGGCGACACGCTGCCGCCATCGACCGCAAGGCAGCGGTCGATCCGCACCTTCGCGGCCCTCGAACGAGTCGCAACCGTGCGCTGCATCAGGTCGTCGACGGCGGCCAGCGGATGCCCGACGGCACGGGCCAGTTCCGCATCGGTCCTGCCCGCCAAGCCCTGCTGTACTTCCGCGAGCGACATGCCCTTGGCCTGGAGTGCCTTGATGGCGGCGACCTGCAGCACATGCCGCCGTCCGAAGAGGGCCGTGCGGCCGCGGTACGACGCGGGCCGGTCGACCACGCCGAGCGTCTGATACCAGCGGATCGTACGGACGTCTGGAACCGCCCGAACGCGGCGGTTGGCGATGACGGGCGCCGCCGAGGCGACCAGCTCGACCACAACAGCCGCCAGTTCCGGCAGCGTCAGATCCGAGACGGGGGCGGCGTTTTTCGTGGGCATGGCAACATATTACAGCGTTATCTGACAGTGTCAATCAGGCCCTATCCGTCGCACGCGCATGCTGCCGCGACGATGGCCGCGGCCGACCGGACACCTGGGAGCCGTCGCGGACGCCGCGCGCAGACCAGTTCCGGCGGGCCATCGACGGTGGCACACCCGACCGATCACTTCGCCATCGAGATGATCGCGGCGCCGACGAAGATGAAGGCACCCCCCACGACCACGGCCGGCTGGAGGTGGCCGCCGAAGAAGCCCCAGGAGAAGAGGGCCACGAAGAGTGGGTAGGAGATCTCGAGGATCGCCGACTTCGAGGCCCCGAGCGACTGGATCGAGCCCAGGATCGCGAGCGCCGCGGCCGTTGCGGTGACGAGCGTGACCGCGACGAGCGACAGGCTCGCCGCCTTCGTATCGACGCGGAACAGCGTCGCCGGCGCGTGCCCCTGGGCCACGAGGATCGCCGCTGAGACGACCGCGCCGGCACAGCAGTGGAGGAAGTAGAGCTTGAAGACGGAGAGCGATTCCAGCACCCGCTCGTCGAGGCAGTACGTCAGCCCCCAGAGCACCGAAGCGAGCACCGCCAGCAGGAATCCGGTCGTGGGTGTCATCGCGGCTCCTCGACGGGGTCGGGCACCAGACGTCGGTGCCGGGGCGGGGTCGGCCGAAGTGTAGCCGACCCGATCCGACCTAGCCGCCGCCGGCCGCGCTGCCGCAGAATGCCCTGATCCATCCTGAGTGCCTCCGATGACCGACCAGCCGCGTCGCCCGCGCCTCGAAACCGCCGCCCTCTGTGCCGACCTCGTCAGCAAGGTGCTCGGCGGGATCGCGCTCGTCGTCGCGGCCTGGTGGACCTACACCAACTTCACGGTCGAGCGCACGCACGACCCCACGATGGAGGTGAGCGTGACCCCCACCGTGCAGCCCCTCCGCGACGACAAGGTCCTGCTGAACGTGGACGTGTTCCTCCGCAACATCGGCAAGGTGGCGATCGTGCCACGCTTTCCGACGGAGGACCACGACCGCGACGTGGGCCTCGAGATCTCGATCGTCGAGATCCAGCCGTTCACCCGGCTCCCTGCCGAGGCCGAGGTGCCGCCCCCGCCGTCGGCCCCGGACGTGCCCTGGTTCGACTGGACCTCGGGCGACGGCAGCCCAAAGCCGATCCTCGTGAAGCGGAACCTGCTCGATTCGAACGAGGACTTCCGCCACCGCCGCTACCAACTCAATCCCGGCGTGCGGTACCGGGAACCGTTCGCGTGCATCGTGGACCGCGACCGCTTGTACGCGATCCGGGCCCGGTTCTGGACCGACGAGGGCTCGGTGGCCGACCTCGTGTACATCGACACGTTCGACGTGGGCACGAGCGCTCGCTAGCGGTCCGTGCGTCGGCCGTCCATGCTCTCACCCACGCGGTGGTATGCTCGCCCCACTGGCGGCACGAAGACCGCCGGGCTCCTCCGGAGGCTCGATCGTGGACATGAGTTTCGTGTGGTTCATGCTGATCGGACTCGCAGCCGGATGGCTCGCCGGCCAGCTCGTCAAGGGAGGCGGCTTCGGACTCGTCGGTGATCTTGTGGTGGGCATGATCGGGGCGCTCATCGGCGGCACGCTGTTCGGCATGTTCGGCCTCGCCGCGACCGGGCTCCTCGGCAGCCTGATCACCGCCACCGTCGGTGCGATCGTCCTGATCGTCATCCTCCGTGCACTCAGGCGTGCGGGAGCCTAGGTTGTCCGCGGCTCGTCGGCGGTGATGCCGCCGGCCGTGGCCTATCGTTCCTGCGTCCGCCCGTTCGCGACCGCAGGAATGCCCCCGTGCCCGGTCTCATCGTTCTCGCTCTCATCGCCGTCTGGGCCGTCGCCGGCACCTGGCTGATCATCGCCGCCATCCCGCTGCCCAACGCATGGACCTTTACATCGAGAGCACGGCATCGGGGGAAGCGGTCGACCTCGTGGCGACCGGCCGCATCGACGCCGAGACCGCGGCCGACCTCGCCGCGGCCGTCGCGGAGGAGCTCCGACGCGGACGCCACGAGATCCGCCTCGATCTCCACGCCGTCACGTTCCTGAGCTCGGCTGGTATCCGCGGCCTGTTCGAGACCCAGCGGGCCGCGCGGACCGCGGGCGCGACCTGCTTCGTGAGCCGCGCGAGCGACCCCGTGCGACGCGTGCTCGACCTCACGCGACTCACGCCACTGCTGATGGGCAACGTCGCCGCGGAAACCCGTGCGGCTGCCGGTGGCGGCGAGGCGCCGTCCGAGGAGGTCTCCTTCCGGTCCGTGCGGCTCGGCCCGCTCGCCCGGCCCAGCGCGGCCGTCCTGGGACGGCTCGTGGGATCGGACTGCCTCGCGTCCGTCGGCCGCCCCACGGGTGTGCGCACGCACGTCGCGCGAGACGGGTTCGCCCTCGGCCTGGGGGCGCTGGCCGCCGGCGAGCCGTCCGCCGACCGCGCCGGCGAACTCGTCGCCGCCTGCGGCGCCGTGTTTCATCGGCCGCCCCATTCACACGCCTCGATCGACTATACGCTTCCCGCGGGCGACCTCACCGCTGAGATCGACATGGCCTTCGGGCTCGTGTGGCGAGGCATCCCGTCGGGCCGCGCCGGCTTCGAGCCGGTGGATGACGCGGCCTCTGTGTCACTTGATGAACTGTCGCTCGCGCTTCTCGACGTCTCCGGGGCCGCTGCGATCGCATTCGTGGTCATCGCCGATGTCGCCGGACTCGTGGGCGCGGAGCTCATCCGCCCCCTGACCGACGCCTCCCCCGCCGATTCGCCGCGATGCAGCACACGAGCGGTGGCCGCCCGCTGGATCTCGTTCTCGCGAGAGCCGGTCTACCCGCGTCATACTGCGCTCCTCGTGGGTGTGGCGTGCCGAGACGCCGGAAACCCGTCGTTCGCGTCGTTTCTCCGTCCGATCGGCACGCAGAACGTGCGCGGGCACGTGCACACCGCCGTGTTTCCCGGCCGGCCGCTCGGACGCACGGCGACCGACCTGACCGAGACGGTAGCCGACCTGACCGGCTCGACGCCCGACGCGGTGCTCCACCTCCTCGCCGATCCCCAGCCGGTTCTCGGCAGCGGCCGGTCGGAGTTGGTTCGTGGCACGGCCTGGTTCGCGCCTCTCGAGATCACGGCATCACCGGAGTCGCGCCCGTGATCACGCTCCTCTCGACCTGGACGTTCGGGCTCGCGCTGGCCTTTGTCGCGCTCGGCGTGTTCGTGAGCTACCGCCTCTTCTCGTTTCCCGACATCACGACCGACGGGTCGTTCACGCTGGGCGCTGTGGTGGCCGCGGTGATGCTCACGGCCGGCGTCGATCCTGGGGTCGCGACGCTCGCCGCCATGGCTGCCGGCATTGCCGCGGGTTCGGTGACCGGCATGCTGCACGCCTTCCTGGGTGTCGAGCCGCTCCTGGCCGGCATCCTCGTGAGCGCGGCCCTCGCGAGCGTGAACCTCGTCACGCTCGGACGGAGCAACGTGCCCCTGACGCACACCGTGACGCTCTTCGATCGGGCCGAGACGATCCTCGCCGCCCCCCTCGAACGGGCCGGCCTCGGCGACGCGGCGGCTGCGGAGGGGGCGGGGCTCGCCCTGGTCGCCACCCTCGCGGCCGTGACGGTCACGGGGCTCTACGTCTTCTTCCGCACCCAACTCGGAACCGCGATGCGGGCCGGAGGCGACACGCCGACGATGGCGCGGGCCCTCGGCCGACACACCGGGCTGCTCACCGTGGCCGGGCTGGCGATCGCCAACGCGCTCACCGCGGCGTCGGGTGCGCTCGTCGCCCAGTACCAGGGGTTCACCGACGTGCAGATGGGGATCGGCATGGTCGTGTGGGGCATGGCGAGCGTGTTCCTGGGATCCGCGCTCGTGGGGCCGGTGCGTCTGGGTTCGGCGCTCGTGGCCACGGCGGCAGGGAGCGTGACCTTCCGGCTGCTCGTGGCAAGCGCCCTGCGGGCCGGGCTCGACCCCGACTGGCTCAAGGCGGCGACCGCGGCCGTGGTGCTCGCCGCCCTGGTGCTCCCGCGGTTCATCCCGAAGCGGGGAGACGCCTGATGCTCGAAGTGCGCGGGCTCACCGTCGTGTTCGCCTCTCCCGGCGGGCCTGCGGTGCGCGCTGTGGACGATGTGTCTTTCAGCGTTCCCGCCGGACAGTTCGTGGCCGTGATCGGTACGAACGGTTCCGGCAAGAGCACGCTCCTGGGTTCGATCGCCGGCACCGTGAAACCCGCCGCGGGATCGATCTGCCTCGCGGGCCGCGACATCACCACCTGGTCGCAGCATGCCCGCGCGGCCCTCGTGGCCCGCGTGTTTCAGGATCCCCGTGCCGGCACCGCCTCGAGCCTCACGGTGCTCGAGAACATCGCGGTCGCCGCACGCCGCGGGCTGTCGGTCGGCCTGCGCTGGGCCACGAGCCGCGGCCTTCGCGCCGAGGCCGCGGCCCGGCTCGGCCGCATCGCGCCGGGCCTCGAGACCAGGCTCGACCAGCCGATCGGATCGCTCTCGGGCGGTCAGCGGCAGATCGTGTCGCTCGTCATGGCCACCTGGCTCCGACCGGAACTCCTGCTCCTCGACGAGCCCACGGCGGCGCTCGATCCGGCCGCGGCCGACCGGGTCGTGCAGGCAACGGCCCGGCTCGTGCGCGAGCAGGGCCTCACCGCGGTCATGGTCACGCATTCCCTCGTGCAGGCGGCGTCGCTCGGCGACCGCGTCGTGCTCGTCCACCGCGGCCGCCTCGAACTCGACGTCGAGGGGGCGGCCCGGCGGCGGCTCACCCCGGCCGACCTTGCCGCGCGTTTCGACCGGCTGCGACGCGCCGACCAGCTCGACGACGCCGCGGCGCGGACGCTCGCCGAGACCTACGTCTGATCCTCATTCCATCGATTCCCCCGATGCCGCCGCTCATGTCCATCCGTCGCTGGCTGCCGCTCACAGGCCTTCTCGTGGGAGCATCGCTCCTCCTGCTCGCGACCGACGGCGCTTCGGCGCGGCGCTCGCTTCCGGCGGTCGGCGTGCTCCAGCAGGTGAGCAGCGCCCTCCTCGACGACGCCGTCCGCGGCATGCTGGACGGCCTGGCGGAGAAGGGCTTCGTGGACGGCCGCACCGTGACGATCCGCCGCTTCAATGCCGAGGGCGACATGGCCCAGGCCGGCGCGATCGCACGCGAGATCGTGGAGGGGCCCTTCGACCTCGCGCTCACGTCGAGCACCCCGTCGCTCCAGGCCCTCGCCGGGGCGAACGAGCGGGGCCGGATCCTCCACGTGTTCGCGGCGGTCGCCGATCCATTCTCGGCGGGTGTGGGGCTCGATCGCCGAAACCCCGCGGTTCATCCACGTCATCTCGTCGGGTTCGGTAGCCTCTCGCCGGTCGATGCGACGTTCCGCATCCTGCGCACGATCAACCCACGGGTGACGCGGGTCGGGGTGGCCCACAATCCCGCGGAGAGCAACTCGCGACGATTCATGGAACTGGCCCGCGGCGCGTGCGGGGCGCGCGGCATCGAGCTCATCGAGTCGCCGGTCGAGAACTCGTCGGGGGTGGTCGAGGCGATCCAGGCCACGATCGCCCGCGGGGCGGAGGCGATCTTCATTCCGGGCGACACCACGATCGGCAGCGTGGCGGAGTCGGTCGTGGCCACCGCGGCCCGCGCGGGGCTACCCGTGTTCTCGGTCACGCCGGGAACGATCGGCCGGGGAACGTTCTTCGACGTCGGCTTCGACTTCCACGAGGTCGGCCTCCTCGCCGGGCGGCTGGCGGGCGACCTGCTCTCGGGCACCGATCCCGCCACCGTGCCGATCGCGGAGACGGCCGCCGTGATCCCTCCGAGGCTGATCGTCGATCTCACCGCCCCGGGCTACGACCGCACGGCGTGGCGCGTGCCCGATGAGCTGCTCAAGCAGGCCGTCGTGGTGCTGGCCCCCGACGGCCGGCGCAACCAGCCCCACGCCGTCCTCGAGGGGCCGTTCACCGAGCCCCACGATCCCGCCCGTCAATAACGACCGCCCGCCGCATCGTCAGGCCCCGGTGGCCAGGGCCTTCTCCTTCCAATAGCGCCGTTCCAGGCAGGCGTTGATGCGGCACTTGAGGAGGATGGGATTGAACATCTTGGGCATGTAGTCCTCCGCCCCCATCTCGATGCAGCGGGCGACGCTCTCGATGTCGTCCACCGAGGTGATCATGATCACGGGGATTCGTCGAAGGCCCTCGTCGGCGCGGATCGCGGCAAGCGTCTCATACCCGTCCATCTCGGGCATGAGGATGTCGAGGATCACGAGATCGACGGGCTGGGCACGCAACACCTCGAGCGCCTCGACGCCATTGGTGGCCTCGAGCACGCTCGTAAACCCGCACTGCCGGAGGTAGCGGCCCATCAGGTGCCGCATGATCCGGGCGTCTTCCACGACGAGGATCGTGGCGTGCTCGAAGGAGGGGGTGTCGCTCACGGTGTGGCCTCGACGCGCATCAGGTAGGCCTCCTCGTCCTTGATCACCTTCGCGACCCGCGTGGTGTGGGGCGCGGTCTCGATCATGTAGGGAGCGGTCGCCGCCTCCTTCGCCACCCGGCGGAACTGCTCGATCATGAAGTCGAGGCTGGCCAGGGATTCGGATTCGGTGGGTTCGACGAGCATGCCGGCGGTGTAGCGGTCGGGCATGTGGACGCAGCCCGCCCCCACGAGCGACGGCGGGTGGACGCCGAGGTCGATGAGCCGCTTCACGAAGTCGAAGGGGCTGATGGTGAGCGATCCGCCTCCGAGCAGGCATTCGTGCATGCAACGCTTGGCAAAGATCGGCGGCAGGAGATCCTCGAGACGGGCGCGAACGTAGTTGGCGTTGAGCACCGCGTCTTCGGAGGCGCGGCGGAGGCCGGCCGGGCCGCAGGTGAGCACGTAGGCCAGCGCCTTGACGAGCACCTCGACGTGGCCGGCATGGGCCTTCACCTTGCCGATGCTCTCGGGCCGGTCGTCGTCGGCCACGGCGCGGCCGTTCACCCGACGGATCACGGGCCTGGGCAGGTACGGTTCGAGAAACGCCTTCACGCCGCAGGGCCCGGCCCCCGGGCCGCCGCCGCCGTGCGGCGCCGAGAACGTCTTGTGGAGGTTCACCTGCATCACGTCGAAGCCCATGTCACCCGGTCGCACGAGGCCCATGAGCGCGTTGAGGTTCGCGCCGTCGTAGTAGAGGAGCCCGCCCCGGCCATGGACGAGGTCGGAAATCTCCAGGATCTGCTCCTCGAACAGTCCGAACGTGGACGGATTGGTGAGCATCATGGCGGCCACGTCGTCGTCCACGAGCTTCGCGAGCGCCGCCACGTCGAGCAGACCGTCGGGCCGCGTCGGCACCATCCGGCAGCGAAACCCGGCCATGGCGGCACTCGCGGGATTGGTGCCGTGGGCGGAGTCGGGCGTGAGGATCGTCGTGCGGCGCTCGCCGCGGCGCTCGAAGTGGCGGCGGATCACGAACAGGCCCGTCAGCTCCCCGTGGGCGCCGGCCGCGGGCTGGAGCGTGACGGCGTCCATCCCCGTGATCTCGGCGAGCGCCTCCTGGAGCTCGGCCATCATCTCCCAGAGACCCGGCGTCGAATCGCCCGGCTGCAGCGGGTGCACGTGACGGAAGCCGTCGAGCACGGCGAGCCGGTCGTTCCGCTTGGGGTTGTACTTCATCGTGCACGAGCCGAGCGGATATGGGCCGACGTCCACGCCGTGCGAGGCACCGCTCGCGGCCGTGAAGTGACGCACGACGTCCACCTCGGACAGTTCCGGCAGCCCGATCGGGCCCGTGCGGGCCATTCCCGTGGGCAGCGACAGCGCGGGGGAAACGGCGTCGTGCACCGCATCGTGCACGTGGCCCCCGCTGATGCCCGGCCGCGACCGCGACTCGACCGACTGCGGCTTCATCGCGCCTCCTCGATGCAGGCCTCGAACGCCTCGGCCGCCCGGTCGAGCATGGCCTGCGACTTGGTCTCGGTGACCGACACGAGGAGCCGGTCTCCCTCGAGCGGCAGCCCGGCGAAGACGCCCCGCTCCCGCAGCCGCGCCACGAGCGGCCCCACCGGCACCGGCATGTGCAGGAGGAACTCGTGGAAGAACTCCCCCGTCACGGCGGGCGCCACGCCGGGGATCGCACACAGCCGATCGCGGAACGCGCGGGCTTTCGTGGCGCAGAGCGCCGCGAGCCGCGTGAACCCGTGCTCCCCGAGCCACGCCAGATGAATGGCGACGCGGAGCGCGAGCCACGCCTGGTTCGAGCAGATGTGACTCGTGGCGCGGTCGCGGGACACGTGCTGCTCCCGCTCCTCGGCCACGAGCGCGAGGGCCTCGTCGCCGCGGATGTCCTGGCAAACGCCCACGACGCGGCCGGGAAGAAGGCCCGCCCGCTCGTGCGTCGTGGCGATCACGCCGAGATACGGACCGCCGGCCGAGAGCGGCAGGCCGAGCGACTGGGCCTCGCAGGCCGCGATGTCGGCGCCACAGGCACCCGGCGACGCCACGAGC
>Ga0233425_10002260_pt1 | contig 38807 bp, 28 predicted proteins | sample Watercolumn_Towu_2_FD_181712 | JGI IMG/M metagenome (GOLD analysis project Ga0233425, IMG submission 181712) | Freshwater microbial communities from Lake Towuti, South Sulawesi, Indonesia - Watercolumn_Towuti2014_140_MG | ecosystem: Environmental > Aquatic > Freshwater > Lake | place... | reverse complement strand
TGGTCCGGTAGTTCAGTTGGTTAGAATGTCCCGACTTTCAGTCGGGAAGGTCGCTGAGGAACCGAAAAACGTTCATAAAAATATTGGTCCGGTAGTTCAGTTGGTTAGAATGTCCCGACTTTCAGTCGGGAAGGTCGCTGAGGAACCGAAAAACGTTCATAAAAATATTGGTCCGGTAGTTCAGTTGGTTAGAATGTCCCGACTTTCAGTCGGGAAGGTCGCTGAGGAACCGAAAAACGTTCATAAAAATATTGGTCCGGTAGTTCAGTTGGTTAGAATGCCTGCCTGTCACGCAGGAGGTCGCGAGTTCGAGTCTCGTCCGGACCGCATAACAAAGGTCACAGGATTTCCGCTGTGGCTTTTTTTTATTAATAAAGCCCGTTAGTTCAGTTGGTTGGAATGTCCCGACTTTCAGTCGGGAAGGTCGCGAGTTCGAGTCTCGTCCGGACCGCATAACAAAGGTCACAGGATTTCCGCTGTGGCTTTTTTTTTATTAATAAAGTCCGTTAGTTCAGTTGGTTGGAATGTCCCGACTTTCAGTCGGGAAGGTCGCGAGTTCGAGTCTCGTCCGGACCGCTCACTATAAATTGAAACCGATTCACCTTGAGAATTGATTTATTATTAGCTGCCGTTTTCTGAATCATATTATTAATGAATCCACCTGTCGCTCCGTTCAATGCCATTAAATCCCTTCTTTTCGGAGTTGCGCTTGGAGATGCCCCGGGTGTTCCGGTAGAATTTAAAAGCCGGGATTACCTAAAAGAAAATTCTGTAAAAGAAAAGATATATCTGATCTTGCGGCAAGACTTGCTGAAAGGTTGAGAACAAAGAACAAACCCCCTTTTCTGTTTTTCATCTCAGAGTATAGTGTTACTCGGAGGCGAGTACAGTGATACTCCAAACCGAGTACGGTGCTACTCGGAAGCGAATACAGTGTTACTCCCAGATGGCAGGTTATCCGTTTCGGAGAATCGCTTCTGCTATGTGTCTGGGTCTAAAATTCAATAAATCTTAAATTAAGAACTTTCTTATTTAAGATTTTGCCGATAATCTTAAATAAGACTTATCTTTGCTAAAGAAATTCAGAAAACATGAAAAACTTCAAAGCAGGACAGTTCATAAGTCAGGGATATTATAAGAGTTTCCATCCAAACCTGATCGACAGGCAATGGCAGATCGAAAACATGGAGGTTATCAGCCTACTGAGTCAGGCAGACCGCGACCTTGGACGGTTGGATATGTTTTCGGACTATATTCCGAACATCGATCTTTTTATCAGTATGCACGTCTTGAAGGAAGCCACCCAAAGCAGTAAAATTGAAGGCACACAAACCAATATTCAGGATAATTTATTGGATATTGAGGATATTCCGGTCGATAAAAGAGATGACTGGCAGGAAGTGCAAAACTATATCCAGGCGATGGAATCAGCGATCAGGGAACTGGAAACGCTGCCTTTTTCCTCCCGGCTGATCCGTGAAACACACAAAGTCCTGATGCAGGGAGTAAGAGGGGAACACAAACAACCGGGCGAATTCAGAACCAGCCAGAACTGGATTGGCGGCGCAACTCTCCGGGATGCAACATTTATCCCACCGGTGCATACTTCAGTATCAGAGCTAATGGGCGATATTGAAAAATTCGTTCACAACGATAAACTATATTTTCCGGAACTGCTTAAGATTGCGCTGATACATTATCAGTTTGAAACAATTCATCCATTCCTTGATGGCAATGGTCGGGTTGGACGGTTAATGATCACGCTGTACCTTGTTAGCAAGGGTATACTGAAAAGACCTGTATTATATCTGTCGGATTTTTTTGAACGCAACCGGAAACATTATTACGATAACCTGATGCGTGTGAGAGAAGAGAACAACCTGAATCAATGGTTTAAATTCTTCCTGGTCGGTATTATTGAAACAGCTAAAAGCGGAATTAATACTTTCGATCAGATTTTACAATTACAAAAACTGACTGATGCGAAAATTCAAAAACTGGGAAGCAGGGCTGCCAATGCACAGAAAGTAGCCCATTATCTCTACCAGCGCCCGGTAATCAATGCCGAAAAAGCGAGGGATGTAACCGGTATATCACTTCCTTCTGCTTATGCTTTGCTAAAAGATTTGGAGCAGCTGAAAATATTGGAAGAAGTAACCGGCAGCCAGCGCGGAAGGATATATGTTTACGCCGATTATTTAAAAATATTCAAATAAATCAATTCGCTGGTAAAAGCCGTGAACCCGGGTGAGAACATGGATATCACAGGAGCTGTTACAGGTGGACTTGCATTGCTTTATTACGGATTTGAAAGTTTCCCTCATTTCTGGGTGGCTACACTGGCACGCAAGGATGATATTCAAAATCTTGAGGAAAGACCGGCAAAGCGCATGAGAAAAAAGTATTAACCTCTTTTTCTATATTCATCTCAGAGTAAAGTGATACCCGGAAGCGAGTACAGTGATACTCCCGGATGGCAGGTAAACCGTTTCGGAGGATCGCTTCTGAACTGTGTCCGGTATAGGTTTTATAAAATCGTAAATTTGAAATTACCGTAGTTCTGTTTGGAATCATGTTTACCTTTATTCCTTGATTTTTTTTCATTGCCTGTTCCTCAACGATCCCGGTGCAGAATAAGTTGGTGAATTATCCGGGTCAAAATAACAAGTTCACATTCTATGAAGAGGTAGAATATTTTTTTGCAACTGTGAGTATTAATCTCTGATTTTGTAAGTTTGTTTTAAAATTAATACCTATGGATAAAAAGTATAAAGCAAAGGCTAACGATAGTTTTAGGACAAAACTGGAACTTTATCTTTTCGACAGGATAAGCAGTGAGTTGATGCAGCATATTAACCATTCCGATTTTAAAGATTTTCACATCAGCCAGATGCTTGTTGAACTATTTTCAACAGTATATTGACAGGAATTACCGGAATATCAAATCAGGAATAAAACCATAGCAGAAATTGAAGGGTCAATCCGCTATTGGAAAAGCGAAAATAAACCATTGATCACTGAATTTCAGAAATATTATGTTAATGAGATGTTTGCAGAAATTTTCCCCGAAGAAAAATTCAACTTATTAACAAAATCGGACACTTGTGCTTATTGCGGAATTACAATCGGACAAATCGAGAAACTGGGTACCGGTCATAAGTTGCATAAAAAAAACTACCGGGGCTGGACACTTGAAATTGACCGGTTGGATTCAAATTTTGAATATACTCCAGATAACACTGTCATGGCTTGTTATTGGTGTAATAATGCTACAAACGATGACTCTACCTGAAATCCAATACTGCATTGCTGCCATAACCACTATGTGGTTGAATGGAAACTCCAATTTCATGGTATAAACCAAGACAAATCCGGCGATGACCCAGCGATGGTACACCTTCATCAATCAGCAGCTGTAGAATAATATTCAGGGGATCAGACGAACCATACTGGCAGCATTCACCCCAGAAATAGGATTCACAGCCACTACGATCATGACCAACATAACCAGTATTTCCCGAAAACACAGCATGGCATTTAGCCGACTCCCAGCATTGTTTGTTAGGCAGGAGACAGGGAAGGGGTTGCATTTCATGCAATTCATTGAACAGGGAAATCTCATTTTCCGAGTCAGGTTCTCCAATTCTTTCACTGAGGAATGTTTCTGCAAACAATCCCGGATTCAACCGAACCAGGTTGAGGTAAAAGATGACCTTTATTTCAGCTTCTGTCAGATAGCTTGCAGTCACTGCTGTATTTGCTTGGAGAAACACCTTTTCATTCCATTTTCGGTATAAATCTTTTGTCACTTCCAAATCAAGCAGAACCGCATTCTTGTCGGGAGGACGATTTTCATGGTTTTGAGAAACTTCTTTTCCTATAGTTGGCAGGATTTGTTTTTTCCGATTATATAATTGAAACCAGACAACAGCATCATTTTCAGTCCGGGTTATTTTAGCGCGTTTATAACTATTCCTGATTCTTGCAAGTTTATTCCTCGCACTGGATTTCCGCGTGAAATCTCCAACCAAAATCACTCTGCCTTTTTTCCCCTGGACCAGGTAAGAATTAATCCTGAGTTCGTTGCTTATGAATTCGGTTTTTGCTTTCAAGGAATCAATGTCAGAATTTTTTGAATTCAATACTTTGATCCGGAAGCGGCTGTAATATGCTTTTGCCGGAAGCTGTTGACTTTTCAGGGTTGGAGTAATCAAGATGTATCCGATGGTTATCAAAACATCCAACCTCTTGAATAAAAACAGTTGCTTTGGCATATTGCTCTTTTAAGAGCTTATAACGTTGGATACCGATACCAATTATATAAATCACAGCAAAGCTCAGAAACAGTCAGACCCGGCATAACCGGGTCTGAAACGTAAGAGTAATATCGAAAGGTAAAAATTCTACCTGTAATATTTTAGTTCGGAACCTTGGAAGTTTTTCCGTTGTTCGGAACCCAGATACCGTTCTTGTCCGGATTATTTACATGTGCATTCAGGTTAAAATCGCCGGCTTTGTAGCCTTTCGTTCCTGCAGTCGGTTTCCAGACATTATTTTTGTCGGTGGTGTTTACAGCCTTGTCAGCATTTCCGTCTGCACCATACATGCCATATTTTCCACCCGGAAGTAATTTGTGAGCATCAGCTCCATAAGCCTGTCCCGCTGCGGTTGTAAAATTGTATGAGTAAATTCCTCCGACATTCACCAGCGGATTTGCTGACATTACACCCAGGTGATTCCGGTGCCAAACCACCACAAATAACTGGTTTATTACTGTATTATTGAAGAGCAAATCGCTGGCACCATCCATAGCTACAATGGTTCCGTCGCTAAGTACAAATGCAGCCTGCCTGGCAATCATTGTAGCGCCGGTGGCATTGGGGGCACTTGTAGCATCTCTCAACTCAACCAGTACCCAGTCAATCACATTTGCATTTGGAATGGCTCCGACATTTTCAGAACCTGCATAGTTCCAGGGAGCAATATTATAGGGTTGTGATAAAGGCAGATATCCTCCGGAATTCAATGTCGGATTCATCGTGGCACCGTTATAAGGTCCTTCAAGCAACGCTGTAACATCCAATACGATATGAAGAGGAATCGCCATCGGTGATTGCAGGTCACCAACTGCGAATGCCGACAATGATGTAATGCCCGTCCGAGTGATAAAGTACGGATTCGCTCCACCGGCAGCCCCGGAAGATTGCGGATTCCATGCGCCACCGGTATAATGTCCCACACCGCAGTTCGTCCGGTCAAAACTTACCCCTTCGTTTGAGGCATTCCAATAGGGTGTCACTGAGAGGTTCGATCCGCCGGCTACATTTTCAGTGATGACCCAGGTCATGTTAACACAATCGTTGATTTGGGGAATGGTTCCACCTGTTGTTCCGTTTTGCCTTACATCTGCAAACACATTCACTCCAAAATTGTCAACTGTGCCTGAATTATTCAGAACTACGGGAACGTAAGAAGTTGCAGTTCCCACTGGAAATTGTGTGTTAACCGCACCAACCTGGCGCAGTAGTTTTCCGGTTCCTGCAGCAACCACATATCCCAGCGAAGATGCTCCGGAAATGGAAGCGCTGCCTTCCATCACCAGATTGTAACTTCCAAGCGTCACCGACTTATTGACCAATGTCAGTAAGCTCGAAACCGATGTCTCAACTCCCAAAGCCGCATGATTAAGCATGTTTAGATTGCTGAACCAGGTCTTCGTTGTTCCGGCGATATTCTGAGCAATTGCCCCGTTGAAATGAACCGTTCCGGTGGTTCCCTGGAGTAAGTTTCCTGAAGAGGCATCATTGGTCCAGTTTCCAGAAACAAACAGGTTGCCCGAGTTGGTTATTGTTCCGTCAAGAGAATTGCGGAAATTACCGGCAATCACCAGGGAGGAACCCGAATTGATCCGGATATCGGCGCCCTGGTTCACAAGGTATTGTGCCACTGCATCACGTGCAACTAAGGTAGCCAACAATAATAAAACGGTATTAATTATTTTCATTTTTAAAGATTTTAGTTGTATGGTAAACATTCGCGTCGTATAGAAAGTTCTTTATTGTGAAGGATTTTTTTCTACCGATTCATTTTTTTCTTCGGTGATGTCACCGCTGGATTTATCGCTGGTATAGCATGGACCCAATTTTGCCCTGAACAGGTTGCCCTCTTTCGCATTGAAACCGATCCCAAGAGTAATGTAATTACCTGCCTGGTAGGTTACATCGGTTCCTATACCACCGGTTATAACACGTGTAGAAGTAACACTGTTGCTTGCATTGTAAAGCTGAAATCCGGTATAATTCGGATTGCTTGGATCATTTCCGGTAGTAAGAAAATAATCTGTCGGACATCCCGAAAAAAGATCCGATGACCATAACCCTCTTCCATAAGTTGCTGCCCTAATAAGTCCGGCGGTTTCATTGATCTCGATGTCGAAAACTCTTACCGTTGGAAGACCGTTCTGGAAAGGTATCCAGTCACCAAGGTTGTCATCCCTGTAAAAAACACCGATATCCGTACCCACATAAATACCATCAGCCGAGTTGAAATCATAGGCAATACAATTTATCGGGACATTAGGCAGGGAACCTGAAATATTTGTCCAGGAGTCGCCACCGTTGATGGATTCATATACCTTTTGTCCGCTGGTATAACCGCCATAAGTCACAAATACATCTGAAGAATTGGTGTTATCAACGGCAATAAAGGTAATCGAAATGGCAGGTAATCCCGTGCTTTTGGTTGCCCAGGTTCCTGCAGCATTATCCGAACGGTATATTGTGCTCCCATTGGAAGCGTAAATAACGCTTGTATTGTTCACCCCCATAGCCATGGCTCCTCTTCCGTCGGCTCCTGTGTTCGTCCATGAGGATCCTCCGTTCGTTGATTTATAAACATCAGCGTATCCCGCATAAAGAATTGAAGCATTCGATGGATCCATAATAAGCGGTGTGACCCAGGATCCAGAAGTTGGAGCGACACCCGTGAACGAGGTTCCTCCATTAGTGGTTTTTTCGATATAACCGTATTGCCGGGTGGTATAGAAAATATTCGAGTTGGAATGATCAACCATGGCATCCATTCCATCGGCTCCTCTTACGTGGGTAAACCCGGTTCCGCCTGTCCATTTGTTCGATCCGTTGTCCTGGGTCCCCCCGACAAGTAAATTGCTGTTCGATTCGGTCCCTTCAATCCGGTACCATTGCGTACAAGCGATACCCGGCGAAAGATCAGTCCAGTCCAATCCGAAATTTGTTGATCTGTAAAAACCGCCGTCACTTCCACAATAAACCCAGTTATTCAGCGGATTAACCTCGAGTGCATGAATATCGGCATGTGTATATCCGATTGTGTTTCCGGCTTCATACCAGTGTGATGATATCGTCCATCCAACACCTCCATTGGTTGACATCCAGCAGTTTATACCTCCCGTTATCAGATCCTGTGCGTCAGTTCTCGATACGCAAACAGCAAGATCATAAGTTGTCTGGTGATCCGAATCGTTACCGGCGGCGTCGTAGCCTAACAAATTGGGCGTGGTTGCCTGTGTACTGAAATTCACGCCACTGTCCGTTGACCGGAAAACCCCTTTAAAAGCCCCAACTGCAGTAGTCGGTCCTGTAAAAAGATAAACATAGGAAACATTATTAGGTGTAACCCCGATGGCAATCCGTGTGGTTCCCGAGGGTGTTCCGGATGATATCAGTGTCCATGTATCGCCGGTATTGGTTGATCTGTAGAACTGCGATCCGGTGCAACAATACATTGTTGCCGGAGTTCCGGGTTTAAACTCTGCGTCATAGATATTTCCTGATTTCACATTTGTCCACGAGTTCCCGCTGTTTGTGGTTTTGAATAAACCCTGGGTAGTGGCGGCAAAAAGAGTGCTCGAAGTAGAAGGATGCATCAGAAGCTTATACCCGCGGTTCAGATCGGTGATATTCCAGTTAAGTCCAGTAGGATACCATGTAACACCTCCGTCGGTAGTTTTTAGCACTCCGATAGATTGCGTATCACCGCCATCACCGTCACCCGTCAGGATGTACATAATGTTGGTGTTGTTGTAGTCAATGGCAATTCCTGAAACGCCAAGTGTCGGAATTCCGTCGGTCAGGCAAGTCCATGTTGAACCTCCGTCCGTTGTTCTCCAAAGACCGCCAGATGGCATCCCGATATAAATTGTGTTGGCAAGCGTAGGATGGAATGTTATGCAGTTTACCCTTCCGATTCCTCCATTCCAGCCTGCACCGAGTGTATGGCTCGTAGGAGCCAGAAAATCCCAGTAGCCGAACGTAGATTCGGTTTGATCCGGTCCCATCATTTGCTTCGATGCGTTATATTCCTGAATCGCTTTCATGTTCATTGCTGTGGCATTTGCGATGGTTCCATCAGGCATCAGCCTGTTCTGTGTCAGCCATTCCCAACGCTTATATTGCTTATAGCTGCCCTGGGTTTTATCCTGACCGGAGAAGTAATCTTCCGCTTTTTTCTGGATATCGGAAAATTTAACGCCCGCAGGATTCTTCATGAGTTGAAGGTATTCCGGCTCCTGACCCATGATCGTTGCTGAAATAAGAATAGTCCTAATCAGGAGTGTATTTAAAATCTTTAAGTTCATAGTTTTAAATTTAAAAAATTAGATATCACGGAACGATCATTTTCCCGATGGATTTCCCTTCGGTTGTTTATTTTCGCCTTTCATACTCCGGTAATCGGTAACTTGCCGAGGTTTTATTCCGGCTGGCTGCTCCTGCAAACCATTTATAGACCTGTAATTGGTCAACATTTCAGGTTTTATTCCGGCAGGTTGATCCTGCGCAGTTCGGATTATTTTAGATGGAACTGAAGCCTCTTTTTCGGAAATGGTTGTTCTGTCTTCAAGTTCAGGTAATGGCTTTGCTTTCCAAATAACCGGGGCGTTGCCTTCAGCCGGAAGATTTTCCTTTGAATCCAATGCCAGAGGTTGGACGATCTTAACCGGATTCGGATTATCGGCTTTCATCATTTGCAGTCTTTGATCCTCGGTAAGCTTCGGGTCATCCCACGGCTTATGAGTTGTGGTCAACGAAGCATCACTTTTGCCGGAATCCGGTATAACCCTTTTCTGAGCTATCAAAGCCTGACTGCAAACCAGAAAAAGCAGCATGTAAATTATTGCTTTCATGTTGTATGGTTTTATTGAAATCATAAGTAATTACCGCTGTTTTCTGTTCACAGCCTTTTTCAGGTCTTTATTTTCCTTTTTCAGGATTTCCATTTCCTGCTGCAAAGCTTTAATCTGTTTGTTCTGTTCGATGGTGTAAAGAGTCAGTTCTTCCACTTTTTCCAACACTCTCTTTTGCATATCTGCCAGTTCGAATCCTTGCTCTTCAACAGTTGCTGCCGATGGTAATCCCGGTAAGTGATTGTTTTTCTTGATGTTCTTTTCGAGATCATCGAGGCTCATCAGTTTATAATTATCAGCAAATACATAGTCGGGCCAGCTTGCGGCATCCTGGACGAGAACTTCTTCGCAGGCTATTTTGCCATTCACAGAAACTGCATAGCCGGTTGCTGCACTGGTCGTGGCAACGCGCAGATCAGAGCTTACATAAGTTGATCCTGCAAAATAACCTGCCCAGCTTGCTGTCGTTCCGCTGGCATAACCGTAAACACCAATCGCTTCGCCACCAGAATTGTAGCCATATCCGTAAACACCGTAACGGCTTCCGGCAGTACCCGTACAGTAACCATAAACACCGATAACACCTCCGCCATAACTGGTTCCATCCCCGAAACCAAACACGCCCCGGTAGCCACCCTGTGCGTAAAGTCCATAACCCCAACCCGGCGATGGCACGGAATTGCCCTCGATGGCATAAGTGTCATAAGTAAGATTATGTGTAGTGCGTGATTTTAAAACCGGGAAATAGAAATCATTACCGGTGGTATTTGCCTCTACTTCCACTCTTCCTTTAAAGTAGCCTGCAAAGTTATTACCCGTAGAGTTGCTTGCCGAAGAAAAAAGTCCGAAGTTATTGTTGGACCCAGCTCCATCGGTGACAAATCCACCTGCATAATTATCAGCATTGTCATCATTATTCCAGCCAACGACAGCGCCGCCATTTGCGCCATTATTCGGCTTTATTCCAAGAACGCCTGCATTATAGATATCAAGTATACCGGTCGGAAATCCCAAATCGACAGGTGTCAATACACCCAGCATTCCATCAGCATAGATGCTGACCCCGCTTTGATCGGTTCCTCTGACAGCTCCTTTGCCGTAGACATAGTTTTGGGTATAAAGACCATGTGATTCGGCTGAAGTAACACCGATTGAAACCTTACCTGCAGAATAATAAATATCAGCTCCGTTCGGTTGCCAGTAATCATTGCTGGCTCGTCCTACTTTCTGCCATGCAGCACCGTCGTAATAGTAGAACCCCGGATCGGAATCCGTTTGGTAAATTACCAGCCCGGTTGCAGGCGCAACCGGTCGTTGTGCAAAGGTCATCCTTGGAGCCAGAAAGCCCAGCCCGGTAGCTTTAACATCGAGCATTGCCGATGCATTGGGAGCGCTGTTGTCGGTATTGATTGCAACCTGCGCGTAAGAAATTCTGAAGGAGATGGCTATAACAGCCACTAACATTGTCCACTTTACCAGTGAAAACGGAAATGCAGTTTTTTGTAAGGTAATGTCTGATTTCATAATCATTAAAATTATTTGTTGAATAATATAACAGATGTAATTGCAAAATTACCCATCACATGTCAATTTCCACAGGTATATTTTGTTATTAAAATGTTAAATACTGATACAGTGGCAATAACAGATCATCATCAGCGATCTGATGCTGATATTGATCAAAGGAAAAGGGTATCAGATTTGCGGTACAAACCTATTTCTGAAGCAGAAAACTGGTCAGGTTGGTTTTACCTTACAGGAATATTTTTAAGCGTTTCAAGCAGAAAGTCCCAGAATTTCTGAACTGAGGGTATATTCACCTTTTCATCGGGAGAATGGGGAAAACGGATGGTGGGTCCGAAAGAAACCATGTCCCAGTTTGTATAGGTTGCTCCAAGGATACCGCATTCAAGCCCTGCATGGATCACTTTTACTTCCGGCACTTTCCCGAATTTCTGCTGATAGACCTTCTTCATGGTTTCAAGTATTGGAGACTTGACATTGGGTTTCCAGCCGGGATATGCACCATGCGTCAGGGTTTCGGCTGAGTAATTCTGAAAAACGGATGTTATGTCGGCGGCAGCTTTATCCCGCTCTTTATCAACTGCGCTTCGGGTCAGGATCGAAATATTGATAATTCCATTTTCCGATTTAATAATCGCAAGGTTCGAAGATGTTTCGACAATGCCCGGCATATTCTTATCCCAGGCAAGAGCTCCATTCGGGCACTCAGCAACGGCATTTACCAGGTTGTGGAAAGTCAGCGAATCGAAAACGGTATCGGGAATATTTGTCTTTTCTGCAGTTATTTTCAAATCGGGATCTATTTCACCGAGTGATTTCCTTGTTTCGGATTCATAAACCTGAATGAAGCCAAGAAACTGTTGTTCTGATGCAACAGGCAGGCACACCGTTGCAAATGCTTCTCTTGGTATGGCATTACGCAGGCTACCTGCATCAATTGATGTCAGGAAGGCACCATAACGTTCATAAGAATTCAGCAGAATCTTATTCAAAATAAGGCAGGCATTGCCCTTCCCCAGGTGAATATCCAAGCCGGAATGACCACCTTTGAGTCCGGTAACACTGATTTTTAAGGCTATCATCCCACCGTTAGGCTTTTCCCGCTTTCCTTTAAATTTCACGGAAACGTCCACACCTCCCGCGCAACCAATGTAGAGTTCACCTTCATCCTCCGAATCGAGGTTCAGTAAAATATCGCCATGAAGCAATCCGGGCTTAAGGTTTTCGGCTCCTGTCATTCCGGTTTCCTCATCAATAGTAAAAAGTGCTTCCACTGGTCCATGGGACAGATCTTTCGATTCCAGCAAAGCCATGGTTGCAGCCACACCCATTCCATTATCCGAGCCGAGAGTCGTACCTTTTGCCTTCACCCATTCACTGTCAATCCAGGCGTCGATAGGATCTTTTTCAAAATCGTGAACAGTAGTGCTGTTTTTCTGCGGAACCATGTCAAGATGTCCCTGCAGGATAACACCTTTCCGGTTTTCCATTCCCGGAGTTGCTGGTTTACGGATAATTACATTCCCGACCTTGTCAACATGCGTTTCAAGTCCAAGGTCTTCACCGAATTTCTTCATGTATTCGATGATCCTGCCTTCTTTCTTTGATGGACGCGGTATCTGAGTGAGATTGTAGAAATGTTTCCACACATTTTTGGGTTCAAGCTTTAAAATTTCCTGGCTCATATTTTTTCCGTTTTTTATTTGTAAAATCTGTTTAAAATCGGGGTTATAAAATTACTTGTTTTTAGTTCCAAATTCCTATAAAATTGTTTTGACTCAGTGAACCTCCGTGTTAACTCCGTGGTTCTCAGTGTAACTCTTTATTTATTTCACAGAGCGCCACAGAGGAGGCACAAAGAACCACAGAGAAATAAATTTCATACACCATATTAAAGCTTAATCCAAACCACCTCCATTGCATGTGGGCTTACGCCCGTGATCCAATCTTCGGCTCCCGATCCATCGAGGTTTGCACGAACGATCTTCCCATCCGGATCCGAACTGGAATCTTTATAAGACCAAAACAACTTTTGGTGTTCATGATCAACGGCTATTCCCCAGGTGGCTTTAAGTCCGTAATCGCCGATCTTGTTCAACTCGCTGCCGTCCATATTGCACCACCAGATTCCATCTTCATCTTCGGTTGTGTTCGGATCATCGTAAATTGCCAGGTATATTTTAGCATGTTCTGAATCCACTTCGATGGCTGTTCCGTCAATGTCGGGAATAATCATTGTTGTACCTGTACCGTCCGGATTTACTGAATACAACCCTCCCGAAAAATCGGTTTTATCGTTTACAAAAAAGATTTTACCTGTCGTTGTATCTAACTGCATATCTATGGGATATTCAGGAGCTGATGACCCGGTATAGAGCATTGTGTCAACATTAGTTCCATCAAAACTGCAGGTGAAGATACCTCCTACACGTCCGAAATACAAAGTGCTTCCAATCACCATCAGTGCTTCTGCATCCTCAACGACCTCTTGTCCTGCAATATTTATATCGAGAATTTTTACCGGGTTTTTACCGTCGGCATCAAAGCTGAAAATGGCGTCCACGCTGAAATCGGAAATAAATACTTTTCGTGTTGCTGTATCAGCAGTAATGCCATAAGGACGGTTCATTTCGGCAAAATCAAAGTTATAAACCGTTTTTGTTGTGTCGGACAGGATCACATAATTGCCACTACCGCCTGCCGGATTTCTTTGCGTAAAATAGAGAACCTGCGTTTTCCCGGCATTGGGATCCTTGGCTGTGATCATGACCGATTTTACCAGTTGGTTATAATGCACATCATTTAACGGAGTACAGGTTAACGTTACGGTGAAAGTTCCGATCGTGTCATACTGAACTGCCGGATTCATCTCCGTCGAAGTCTGTCCGTTTCCAAAATCCCATAAATAGCCTGTGGCATTAAGTGAAAGGTTGGTAAATATAACTGTACACGGAGCATAGCCACCATTGGATATTGTGTATGAAAAATCAGCTACAGTGCTGGGCAGCGGATTACCAAGTTCCTTATCCTCGCATCCTGTGTTCAGTAACACAGCAAGAAGGATGATGAAGGAATAATATATTGCTCTTTTCATAAGTATTACTTTAATGGTTGAAAAATCATTAATAACCGGGATTCTGTGTCATCAGTTTATTGGTCTGCATTTCGCTCAGCGGGATCGGGAAAAGGGTGTATTTCTCATCAATCCCAAGAACTGCAGTCGCCCTGTGTGTTCTCACAAGGTCGAACCAGCGGTGACCTTCGAAAGCAAACTCGTGCCTGCGTTCGTATTCAATGGCAAGCTTAAGTGAAGGATAATCGGTTGCAGTTGTTCCCTGCAAACCGGCACGCGTCCTGACCACATCGATATCCGCTTTGATGGCATCGATGCTGCCGTTGGAGTATGCGAGCGCCTCGGCACGGATCAGATACATTTCAGCCAGGCGGATCACAATAACCCGATCCGATCCCTCACTCACATCGGTGTATTTTATTCCGTAAGGCAAGTTTACGGTATCAAAAGTAATTGATGCCTGAAACCTGATTGAATCACCTTCCTCGAAACTCTGGATCAGATCCTGCGACGGACCGATCTCATACCTGCCGCCCGGAAGGCTGAGCGGGAAAAAATACTGAGACAAACGGTTTCGGTTCTGAGCATCGGAAACCACTTCGAAAACAGGTTCCGACGTATTGCTGGCGCTCATGCCGAACAGGTCGCTGAAAACCGGCGATAGGGCGAATCCACCGTCATCGATCACTTGGGTTGCTTTCTCGATAGCCGATTGAGCGTTTGCTTGATCGCCAAGCGCCATGAACTTTGCAAGATGAACCCGTGCAAGCAATGCAGTCGCACTGAATGAGCCTGCTCTTCCTGCCATAGCAGTTGCCGGTAGTTTTTGTTCTGCTGCCTGAAGATCGGAAATAACCTGGTTATATACTTCTTCCTCCGTGTTACGGGATTGATCCAGTTGATTCAGATCGGCGGTAGGTGTTGTTTTTACCGGGACACCTCCGAAATAAGTTACTAAATGAAAATGGAATAGCGCCCTGAGAAACAAAGCCTCGCCTTCGAAATTATTTTTTTCATCGGCTGAAATGTCGCTTATGTCCGGCAATGCAGCCAACACATTATTTACCCTGTTGATTCCATCATAATTGGAAGTCCAGATTCCATCCACAATGCCGTTCTCGGCAGGGATAGGAATACTCGTAATCTGTGAATAATCCGGAGAAGTCCCTGTCCAGTCGAGGTTATCGGATACAAGATCCTGGGCTATGATTTGGTTTCGCCCGTATGATCCGACATTCTGCAGGGTGTTATAAGCACCTGTAATCGCATACCTGATTCCCTCTTTATCTTTTAATGCCTCATCAACCGAGATGGCATCGGTTGGTTCAATATCGAGCATCCCTGAGCACGAGCAAAGTGACAACAGGATCACGAATAGAATTATATCTGTCTTTTTCATTTTCTTGTCGATTTAAGTTTAAATGCCAAGGTTTAATCCGATTAAAAATGTCCTTGACTGGGGATAGGTAAAGAAGTCTGTTCCCATAATGATATTGCTGGAGCCGCCGTAATAATTCACTTCCGGATCCATCCCGGAGTATTTGGTGAATGTGTATAAATTCTGAATGGTAACATAAACCTTCACCGATTTCAGGTAAATTTTACTCAACAAATCCTTTGGCAGGTTATAGCCAAGTGTTACGTTTTTGATGCGCAGGAATGATCCGTCCTCGATGAACCGTGTGGATTTTTTGGTGTCGCCAACACGCGGCATATCCGTTATGTCACCCGGTTGTTTCCATTGCCTGACCATATTCGTGGTTTGATTATCTTCTCCGGAGCCGTCCTCGAAGCCGGCAGATTCGAGATAGATCAGCGTTCCGTTGAAAACGTCATTTCCATAAATCATGTGGAGGAAAATCGAAAGATCAAATCCTTTATAGCTAAAGGTATTTGTGAATCCGCCGGTGAAGTCGGGATTCGGATCGCCGATTTTCGCCCGGTCTTCAGCAGTGATGATTCCATCACCATTAAGATCATCATATACGAGATTGCCCGTTGTCGGGTCTACACCGAGGCAAACGTATCCAAAGAATATCCCGATCGGTTCTCCTTCCTGTACCCTGTTGCCGCCACGCCCATAGTCATCGAGCGGCTGTCCTTCATATAAGGTTTTAACTGTGTTCCGGTTCGAAGCAAAATTCAGCGACGAAGTCCACCTGAATTTCCGGTTGATGTTCACGGTATTTATATCGAGTTCTATTCCCTTGTTGTCCATCGTACCTATATTGGCTGTGATTCCGGTATATCCTGACGAAGGCGGCAGAGGTCTGTCCAAAAGCAAGTTGCGCGTATGGTTGAAGTAATAATCGAATGTAACACTGACCCTTTCCTTAAGAACCGTAAGGTCAAGACCAAATCCGGTTTGAACCGTCGACTCCCATTTCAGATAAGGATTGGGCAATTGTGTAGGAGAGGTTCCTGATTCGCCGCCATAGTTATACCCGCCGTAGTAAAGTCCGAGCGACTGGAAGTCACCGATCTTGTCGTTACCGGTTAATCCGTAAATACCTCTGAGTTTTAATTCATTGAAAATCGACAAGTCCCTAATAAAATCTTCTTCCGAGAGCCTCCATGCCACCGAAACCGACGGGAAATACCCGTACCGGTTATTCTTACCGAACTTAGATGAACCGTCGGCACGAGCGCTCAGGGTGAACAAATATTTGTATTTATAATTGTATTTCAAATGTCCGAAATAGGAAACCAGTCCCTGTTCAAGTGATTGGGCATCGGCAGCCCTGATGGTTCCGGCTGAAGTGATGTACTGAAGGTTCGGATTCGGAAAATTGATAGCCTCGATATAGGTCGTGCGGGATGAATATTTTTCGGTGCTGTAGCCGGCGAGAGCCTCTATATTGTGGTTCTTGCCGATCGTCCTGGAATACTGCAGCACATTGTTTGTAACCAGGTTGCTGACATAGCTGGTTCCTTCGATGCCGAGACCATTGTAGGTTCTGCCCTGCCGGGTTGATATCGGGTCGTACTCATGCTCGCGGAGATGATAAATATCGGCTCCCCATCTTGAGGTAAATGAAAATCCGTTAAAGAATTTGTATTCGAGGAAAAGGTTGCCGTTTGTTCTGTTGGTATAGGCTTTATTCACAGCCTCGTTGGCAATTGCGACCGGGTTCGAGTAGGGACCATCCTCATTGTATGTTCCATCAGAATTGTAAACCGGGTAAATGGCTGGTATCGAAAGCGCATTTGGCAATGGTCCATGCAAAGTCTGATCGCCTTCAACGCGGGCATTATCGGAATAGGACATTGATACACCTCCGCCGATTTTCAGATTCTTCAGGATGCTGCGATCCACATTTATCCTTCCGCTGTAGCGGTCGTAAGAAGTGCCTTTAACGATTCCATCCTGGAAATAATAGTTGCCGGAAATAAACAGCCGGGTTTTGTCGTTTCCCGTGCTCACCGAAAGCTCTGTGTTGGATGTGGGCGCTGTTTGCAGTATTTCAGCCATCCAGTCGGTGTCGATCCCCTGCACGTTGGTCCCTCTGTATTCGTTCCACTGAGATGCATTCATGAGCTTTGGCATCCGTTCGCCGGGTAACGTCTGCCAGCCGAAGTTTGTGTTGAGGTTAATATTTGTGCTGTTCAGCGAACCTTTTTTCGTGGTGATGACGATAACACCGTTCGAAGCCCTTGCGCCATAAATAGCTGTAGTGGCGGCATCCTTGAGAACAGTAACCGATTCGATATCATTGGGATTAAGATCAGATAAAGCATCGATTTCCTGACCGAGATAGCTGATCTGACCAAAGGATCCCGTGATTGCAGGTACGCCGTCGATGATGATCAGCGGAGTAGTGCCGGCGTTGATCGAGCTTCCTCCCCTCAGCTTGATTGATGTCTGACCGCCTGGAGTCCCGGAGTTCATAAATACCGAGAGACCCGCGGTCTGACCCTGAAGCACACCGTCAACAGTTCTTATGGGTACATTTTTAATATCGTTCTCGCTGACAAGCCCGAATGATCCGGTTATTAGTTTCTTGCTGTCGGTACTGTAACCGAGAACGACGACTTCGCCGAGATCGGTTCTGGCTTCAGCCAGTTCAACATTGATCACCTTCCGTCCGTTAACCGGTATTTCTGCTTTTTGCATCCCGATAAATGAGAATACGAGCCAGGCATCGGACGGCGCCTGAATTGAGTAAGTGCCGTCGACACTGGTCACTACGCCGGTAGTGGTTCCCTTCACCATGACCGTAACTCCCGGAAGAGCTATTTTGTCGGCAGCTGAGGTAACCTTTCCGCTGACCTGTATTTCCTGCCCAAGCAGGGTAATGCAGATCAGGGAGAATGTTAACAGTAAAATGGATTGTCTTTTCATCTAATTATATTTGGTTCTATTATTTCACTGGAGTAATTGAAACCTGCACAGGAATGATATCCATCCTGACGCCGGTGGCAGTATAATGATCGTTTCCGTCAGGCTTGTCGGTATAGAATCCCCGGCTTTCTGCCAATTTCGTAAGTGTTACCTGGAAGGCAATGCCCTGGTCGTAAAAGCTCAGGTTCTGAACCCGGTCAGATCCTTTGTTATCCATCAGGTTGATCGTGATCAGGTCGTGAAATCCGTTTGTGTACCCTGAAAAAATTCCTGCCTGCCCTGGATTTTCGATGTTGTAATATTCGTTCCCTGCCGTAGACTTTTTGCCTTCGAACGGCTGAATGCTTCCGTCAACCAGGTTGAATGAGTCTCCGTTTTCCAGGTAATGTACAAGGATATTTTCGATGCAAGGAAGATTATTCTTCATGCCGATAGTAGCCTGGGCAATGTCAAAAACCGAAACACCGCCTTCTCCGGCAACCTCCACCCGATTCTTTCCGCTTTCATAAATCATTGCTGTGTTCTCATCAATTCCGAAACCCAGGTGGAATTTATCCTTTGAATGAATCAGCGCGACGATCAGCCTTCCAAGCCTTCCCCTTGCATCCACATGCTGGTCGATCATTCCGGAAGGGAAAAAACCAAGCCCCCGTGCCATCAACAATCCGTCGCTTTCCGGGAAGTCATCTCCCTTATAATCCGTGATGATTCCTTTGGTAAGAGCCGAAAGGCTGTTCCCGCCTCCGATCATCGGATCGCACATGATGGCTGCTCCGGCGCTCGTTCCGCCTATTACTCCTCCCGAATTATAAACTTCCCATACGGCTTCAAGTACAGTTGTTTTACTTCCATCGGGCAGGTAAAGCGCTTTGGTGGTTCTCGTCTGATCGCCGCCCGTAAACCATACGGCAGAGCATTTCCTTACCTGAGCGGCAAGCATGGGATCGTTCGCGTTATCTTTCCAAAGGGATTCATCGGCTTGTGTCGTGCTGTCATCATCCACAAGCGCTATCGGGATCAGAAAAATATGATCGGGATTTACGCCATAGGAAACCAGTGCACTTTTAAACGCCACAAAGGATTGAACGGCAACCCCGCTGGCTGAAGGAATAACGGCGAATGTGGCTTTTTCGGCTCCGCTTGCCAGACCAATAAGGCTGGAGTAAATGCTAACGTTGTCGTCCCTTGTTCCGCCTCCGGCGATGACGAGATTGCCCTGGGCGAATGCATTACAGTCAGGATAAATGACCAGAATCAAAAGAAACAGGATAATTTTTTTCAATGAAACAGGAGTCTGTAAATTCATATTTTTTCCTGATTCAAAATTATGAGAAAAACAATTGAAGTTCTAAAAGGTAAAAAATAAAAAATAGCCGGGGTTATTTCAGGAATTATATACCCTCTCATTTACTTGCCTGACAAGGACTTGCTCGTCTAATTATCAGAAATCAAACGGAATCGCTTCAAAAAAGATAAAGAAGCCTTTGATAAATCTTCAAGAAGATTTTTTAAATGATCAGACTCCTTGTTGTACTCGATAAAAGCCTTTCTCCTTTTTTCGGGTTATACAAGGGTTTAATGTTTCCTCTCCTAATTCGGAGTCCCGAAATAATACAACCGAATTATTTCCATTTCTTTAAAACCACTTTCTCCGAACACGCCTTATGCCCGTCAACAAAAACTGAAACAAGATAAGTCCCGCTCTCAGCCTTATTTCCGCCCTCATCCTCACCGCTCCAGGTCAGGTTGTAATTCCCTGCTGGCAAAGAAGCATTCATCAGTTCTTTCACTGCATTGCCCTGCAGGTCATAAATAATTACCCGAACTTCAGCCTCGTTTTCCATTTCAAACATGATGAAAGTATTGTAGCAAAACGGATTCGGATAAACATCCACTTTTAACTTTGTTGTTTGATATTTGTACTTTGTAACCCCCGTCCCCGTATCCTGGCATTCATAAGCGCCCATATCTATCCTCCCGCCGAATATCCTCGGATTTCCCACCAGGTCGGTTTGCGGCAAGTCAATGGTATCATAATCGAAGGTGATCAGCTTATACACCGTATCTTCCTGGATGATATAAGGCGGCTGCATCCCCGGCTCATACATCGGTGTGCCGGTGTTTACACAGGGCGAGTTCCAGGGAATGGCATAAGGTATTGCAGCAGTGGTATCCCATAGCGGGTCGCAATCGATGTTTCCCGGCCCCCAAACGAGAGTGTTGATGTTGTTCCAGTTCACAATTTCATACTGCCCGTCTTCGATATTAGAGTAATAGACACGGCATGTGGAAGGATCAGTGGTTTCAGTGGGATAACCAAGCGACAATTCTTTTAAAGAATCACCGTATAAGATTGAATTGTAGATGTTAAGTTCAGCTCCCCAGGATGCATTGGTTCCAAAACCATAAGAACCCCTGAGAATATTGTTTCCGATGGTGGAATTAATCATGTTAATTTTACAATATTGTGAGGCAGAAAATCCGACATAGTTTCCGGGACCCCAAAATGGATCGGGGATACGAAGATTATTCGTAACCTGTATATTTACTATTTCCCCCTGGTATGAAACCGGCGGATCATTGTCACCACTTATCCCGATTCCTCCTCCTTCGTTTCCTGTATTAATCGGGTCTGCATCAGGACCATTATTCATTACAATACAATCTTCTATCCGAAAAGATTTGACCGTTTCACTATTGTTGCCAATTGCTAATACAGCATTTCCTGTTAAATTTTTTATAGTAATATTTTTAAGAAATAAAGAATCAATTTGAAATAAATTAAAGCCTGTCCATGGACCAGAAAATCCATCTTTCAATAAAATATTTTTGAACGTTAATTTATCATTTTTTTCTATATACACTCCCTTTTTACCATGAAGAATAGTTAAGTTTTCGATCGAGAAATTTTTTTTAAAGGCAAAACCCCTGTAAAAATCTGATAACGAATCTGCATCAATAATCGTAGAATCCCTGCTTTTACCTATTAAGGAAATATAACTTCTTGTACCAAATGGTAATTTTTCATCATTTGTATTTGGCGAGTAAATACCATTAGCCAAGAAAATATTGTGAGGATTTAAGCTGTCAGACTTAATAAGAATGTAAGCATAAGCAATTGTTCTCAGTGGATCGTTGATGCTTGTACCACTATTGGCATCATTTCCTGATACAGGATTAATATACAGATCATGGTCAACAGGTTCAAGATAACCATTTTCTATTTGAATATTTATATCATTTACCGGATTATTCTGGTTGTCGTAGGAAGAAATAAAAAAGTTATCTGGGTTCATAATTGTGAAGGTATCAACAATAATTGTTTGTGAAGGTGACAAATAACTTTTTGCATAATCCGAACCAGGAGCGCCATAATTGCAATAGATGTTACATTTGTTGTTCGGATCAAAAATTATGTTTGAATAATGGTTACACAAAATACCTCCAGCTGCAACAGCATGATTAAACCTAATAGTAGAACCAGATAAGTACGCTGTCGTTTGATTACAAAAAATTCCACCACCACCACTATCTAATGCTTTATTAAACTCAATAATACAGTTTTCTATTGAAATTGTAGTAAGATTTGCATAGATACCACCGCCAGGATCACCGCAACCGTTTCTGATAGTAAACCCATTAATGGTTAACGTATCCGATCCGCCATACATGTAAACAGTTGCTCCTGCATAGCTCCCGTCAATTATGGTATTATAGATATACCATTTATCGGGGTTTGTGATGTAAAGGCTTGCAACAGTGATATACTTTCCCAAATATACAATGTTCTCAAAATACACTCCCGGCCACACCAGCACCGTATCGCCGCTATTATAGGAACATGCCACTATCCCTGCCTGTATTGTCGTGTAATTCCCCGTCCCGTCCTGCTTCACCGTAATGATGGCGGCTTTCATCGCTGTAACGAATCCAGCGATTAAAGCAATGCTTATTACTATTCTTTTAATCATGGGTATAAAGATAAACCACAGAGAAAACAGAGGTTCCGCAACTTGTCCCGCCGCATGCGGGAGAGTTATTCTCTGTATATTCTCCGTGTTCTCCGTGTTCTCTGTGGTTAAAAAACATAATTTAGTTGATCAAAACAATCTTCTCCGAAATCTCCGTCCCGTTCCCGGTCTTTATCTTATAAAAATAAACACCCTCTTTCACTTTGTTCCCGGATTCATTGGTTCCGTTCCACTTTATTTCGTAATAACCGCCCGGCAAAGTGCCATGCATCAGGGTTTTGACTAGTGAACCGGTAATGTCAAATATCTGCACACTAACCTGTTGGTTGTTGTTTAACCGCATGGTAATCACCATTTCATTCTTAAAAGGATTCGGCTGACAACTTATCTGGCTAATATCGTCTGGTATTGTATAAACTTCCCCAGATTTGAAAGAAACATCATAATATTCCTGTTTTTCGCCGATGTAAATATTTCTTTTTTCTTTCTTTCCCGTAAACGGATTTTCGACAACATATCCGCCTTTCTCCACCGGGACTGATTTTTGCCCGTTCCAGGTCTCGAACTCAACCACTGCTCCTATAGGTAATTCTTCCAGGTAGCCATCCACTTCTACCAGAGTATCCCCGGGCAGCCTCACTGTTGCCCCCTTGCATTCTCCATCAACCTTAACCGCAATTTCGGTAATATCGCTCGTGGAATCGGTTTCGATAAAAAACGGTATATAATCCGATTGTTCTGTCCACGTAAAAGCAATCGGAGTTGGAATTATTTTATCACCTTCTGATTCTTCAGGATGATTCCATTGGAAAAAAATAGTCTGTGCTTGATTGGTTTTGACGATCACCATATCCCCGTATTTGATCGGTGTTACTTTACCTGTTATTTTCCATGACCCTTTTGTTTCATCTTTCACCATACTCCAGTATTGTGCCTGGATCAGGGTCAGTTTTGTATTATAAAGGTCTGCCGGGAAAGCCTGCCAGGGATACTGGCTTTCTTCGATGAAATACCCGATCCAATTCCTGGTTCCGTTTCCTGCCAAATTAATATGACAATCGGAATACAATCGTGCGCCTTCCAGGGTAATGTACGGGGCAGGCAGATCGGCAGGATTGAGGTTTAATTTATATCCACGGGTACTATAAACTTCATCTAATTGGCCAGACCAAAATGGAGGTGTATTTGGGTCATATTGCTTCTTTTTATTTGGATCCTCGCTTTCCAGTACCAAGTCAGTAGGGAACCAACTGATATTCTCCAAAACGCTGACTGTTGAATAGGGCTCATCGGCAAAGGCATACCGTGGCATACGCGGGAAGGAGAGCCAGCGGTAGCCGTAGTTGAGGTAAAGCGTATCAGAAAATTTGCCCACAGAAACCTGCTTGTTTTTCGAACTGGATTTCGAATTGAAAATTTGATCCTGGGAACAAACGGAGTTGACCATAATCAACAAGTAAATGCAAAAAATCCATATTGTTTTCATAACGCTGTAAAAAAATCAAGGTAAAGATAACTAAATTCACCTCCCCTTCTTCACCACTTTATCCGAACACGCCTCATGCCCGTCAACAAAAACAGAAACAAGATAAGTCCCGTTCTCAGCCCTATTTCCACCCTCATCCTCACCGCTCCAGGTCAGGTTGTAATTCCCTGCCGGTACATTTGCATTCATCAGTTCGTTCACTGCATTGCCCTGCACGTCATAAATAATTACCCGAACCTCAGCCTCGTTTTCCATTTCAAACATGATGAAAGTATTGTAGCAAAACGGATTCGGGTACACCTCCACTTCCAACTTTGCTGTTTGATATTTGTGCAACATCAAGTCTCGTATAATCACTCTTCATTTCCTCTTTTCTTTACATTTGCCCTAAAATTGACACCATGCTTACACTTATTAAAAATGCTGAGGTTTATGCCCCGGAATTTCTCGAAAAGAAAGATATCCTGCTTGCCGGTTCAAAAATAGCTGCAATCGGGAACGATATTGAAATTCCAAAAAATCTCCCGGTGAAAGTGGTTGATGGATCGGGATTGATCTGCACTCCCGGACTGATCGATGCCCATGTTCACATTGCCGGAGCCGGCGGCGAAGGCGGTCCCGCCACCCGTACTCCCGAACTGATGCTGAGCCGGATGATCGCTGCCGGTGTCACGACTGTGATCGGATGCCTCGGAACCGACGGCTTTACCCGGAGCGTCGAAAGCGTCCTGATGAAAGTGAAATCGCTGAGAGCCGAAGGCGTTTCCGCCTGGATGTACACCGGCGCTTACCAGGTTCCAACACCAAGCATAACCGGTGATTTTGGAAAGGACATCGCCTTATTCGAAGAAATCATCGGGGTAGGGGAGATGGCGATTTCCGATCACCGCTCTTCATGTCCGACCATCGATGAACTTATCCGAATTACGGCTCATGCAAGGGTAGCCGGGATGCTCAGCGGCTGCGCCGGGATCGTGAACATCCACATGGGCGACGCAAAAGACCCCTTCCGCCCGCTATACCAGGTGGCTGAAAAAAGCATGATGAGTCTTCGCCAGTTTTTACCCACGCACATCAACCGGAATGATTATATTTTTGAAGATGCCAAAACGTATGGAAAGGAAGGGTATGTGGACATTACAACGAGCTCGTATCCCTATTTCCCGGATGAAGAGATCAAGCCGTCGAAAGCCATCCGCCTGCTGATGGAGGCGGGAGTTCCCATCGAACATATTACCTTTACCTCGGATGCCTGCGGTTCCCTCCCGAGGTTCGATCTCAAAACAGGTGAACTCGTATCTCTTGATACCGGCTTACCCGCTTCAAACCTGGCAGAGGTGAGAGATGCTGTCCTGTCGGAGAAAATTCCTTTGCAGACAGCCCTGATGGTTTCTACCTCCAATCCCGCACAAATCCTGAAACTCAAAAACAAGGGCAGAATCCGGGTCGGAATGGATGCCGACATGATCCTGCTGGATCAGGATTTAAAACTCATGTCTGTCTTTGCCATGGGACAGCAAATGATGGAAAAAGGGGTTCTCCTGAAGAAGGGGGCGTATGATAAATAACAAGAAATAATATGCAAAACACATCTGGTTCATTCATTTGCAAGCTTACCACTTCGAATGATACGGTATCACTTAGAACTATGCTAAAATAGAGCAATTGATGTAAAGTATCGGTAATAATTTTTGATTCAGCGTAATCATTTATATGATTAAATATTGGAGACTGTTTAAAATTCAAATAATATTGCTAGAAATTTTTTTGCCACGAACCTGCCCGCCAAAGTATAGTCCTGCCTGGCATGCGGGGGCACTAAGACACCAAGAAAACACAAAGGGCAATAAATGAATAATCTTACTTGGTGAAACTTTGTGCCTTGGTGTCTTTGTGGCGGTGAAAATCTTAATTTATATCTTTTTTAAACAGTCTCTTAATTCCCTCCTGTAAAATAGAATAACCCAATAGTTAAAACCTTTCTTCCAGGCTGTAACAGAATTTCATTATAGAATGAATAAGGTAAATTTTTCTTTTTTCTATAGTCTATATCAAAAACTTTATACTTTTGTGCTAATAATACATTAAGGTATCATTTATGAAATTCAATAAAACTACGGAATACGCACTTAGGATATTGAGCTTTATGGCAACGGACGAAACCCGGCTTTATCGTGTTGACGATATCAGGGAAAATCTGAATATTCCCTTCCGGTATTTGCGCCGCCTGATGACTAAACTTACTAAAAGCGGATTGCTTATCAGCATTCAGGGGAATAAGGGTGGGTTTAAGGTATCAAGAAGTACCGGCGAAATAACCCTGATGGACATTGTCCTGTCGGCTGGTAGCCCGGCCATGGAGGACGTATGCTTTTTTGGATTTCAGGAATGTCCGTTAACGGACCGGTGTGTTATGCATGACAAATGGACGGATGTGAAAGAGAATATCCGGGATATTTTAAACACAACCAATTTATCGCAAATAAAAGCATCCGGGCATTCGCTTTCAGGCTTCGGATTAAATAAATAATTCACTTAAAACACGTTTTTTATGGTTGATTCACAGATTGTACTTAATGGTCAGACAATAGCATACACCTGTTATGCCATTGTCATTATCCTGCTGATGGGCTGGTTTGGATTAAATATCACCAAATCGGGCAGGGGCAATAAAACAAGCAAAGCCCTTTTCTATTCATTCGTGAGCATGCTGGTCGTGCTGGGAGTTTCACTTCATATCGTAACTTACAACACAATTCCGTGGGCACCTATAGATATCAACAGGGCAGACATCAAACCGGATAGAACTTTTGCGATTGAGGTTGCGAATCATGAGTTTCGCCTGCCATCTGAAAAGCTTAGTATCCATGCAGGTGAAAAAGTTTTATTCGATGTAACATCTCTTGACCTGACTTATGGTTTCGGCTTATTCAGAAGCGATAATTCAATGGTCTTTCAGATGCAAATAGTTCCCGGGCACCGGAACGACATTTTATGGCAATTCGATAAGCCCGGTGTTTATACCATCCGGTCAACGGAATACAGCGGACCCAAAGGTGCGCAGATGATTCTGAAGGATGCGGTTGAAGTTTTGTGAAATTACAGAGGTTATTAATATTAAAAGTTTACGATTATGAGTTTTAGCAATACAATAATGAATGGCGAGCAGGGCTTGTTCAAACCATCAGGTCTCACGCCGATGCAGAAACTGATTTTACGCTTTGTGGTCGTCGGTTTGATATACTACGGTTTTGCCATAATCGAAGGAATGATCATGAGGATTTACCAGATTGAACCGATAAGTGCGGTTTCCGATTATCAATACTTTGCCATATTAACTGCCCACCCTCTTGTTGGAATATTCGGGTCAACCTATTCACTGGTGTTTGGCGCTTTCCTTTTTCTTGTTCCCTTTCTCATGAAAAAGCCATTATGGAGCTACAAACTGGGAAACTGGACATTTCTTCTCATCGCCATCGGGACATTGGTTTTCTGGCTTTCAGGCTTTGTAACCCATTATGCGCCGTTATACACGCTTTACTGGCCGCTGCCTGCCGATTTTAGCCAGTTCAATCCTGTGGGAGGCACTTTCTTTGTTGTCGGGATTGCATTGGTTATGCTTGGAACCGTATTTTTTGTCATCAACATTTTTAAAACAATAACTTACACACCCGAAGGCTGGCAACAGCAGCCGGGTAAAGCGCTGCTGAAATCGGCTCTTGGGATCACCGGATTCAAAAACCTGTTCAGGAAAAAACAGGAAGAACACCTCGTATCCTTACCGGTTGCTGCCATTGCACGCGGTACTGTGGATACAGCATTGAATGCCGGAATCATCTTGTTTACGGGTGTGCTGATACTGATTTACATGATCGGACATTTATTGGGTTTCGACTTAAAAGAAAGTGCGGTTGATGCTTTACTTTATAAAAACTGGTTCTGGTGGGGACTCGATTTAATTGCCGACGGACTGGTACTGATCTTTGTTGCAGGCACCTGGTACCTGCTTGCCATGTTGATTTCTGGTAAAAATCTGTTTATGCAGAATATTGCACGGGCGGCACTGTTGGTTGAGCTGATCGTTTCCTGGACCGTCTGGTCGCATCACCTTTTATCGGATCAGGCTCAGCCGGGAATTTTAAAGATCGTGTCGGGAGAGCTTGTCACTGCCTTTGAATTAATCACCCAGGGACTTGCATTTTTCATCACCCTTGCCACACTCTGGAGCGCCCGCCCGCTTAAGATGTCGAACGAGCTTAAGTTCCTGCTTGGCGGATTGCTTGGATTTGCTTTAGCCGTCCCCGCCGGGATTATGCAGGCAGATATCGGGCTCAACCGGATTTTGCATAACACGCAGTGGATTGTCGGTCCGCATGTGCATGTAGCCGTACTGGTGGGATTGACGATGACACTATATTCAGCCGTTTATATTCTTTTCCCTATCGTAACCAATGGCGCCAAATTGTACAGTCAAAAATTAGCCAACTTCCACTTCTGGGCACATTTAACCGGAGGGATTGGAATGGGCGCCTTTATGGGAATGGCAGGATTGGAAGGCATGCTCAGGAGGACCATTTATCTGAACGGTGAGTACCAAATCTACATGATCCTCGCAGGATTGAGCGGATTATTATTGCTGCTCGGATTCCTTGCTTTCTTTTTTAACATTGTGATGAGCGTTGGGATTAATGGAGTTATCGGGATTTTCTTACCCTCAAAACTCGATGTAAAAGAACTGGTGCCTGAAGCGAAATAAACGTGATTAAACAATCTATTCATAGCCTGGGGTAATTTCCCGGGCTTTATTTTTTATAAAACAATACAACTACAAACCATGACATTCTTTTACAATCCTCTGTTAAGCTAAGACTTCGCCTCTGTCGCTCATATCTTTTCGCACTCCAGCCTATAAAGCAAAAACTTCAATTTCAATTTCCGTGTTTTATTGTAGCCTTCACAACTTAAACACCCCGTTTTAGTCTTAAATAAAGTACCTGATTCGAATAAGTCAGAAATCCCGCCAACTAAGGAATGATGGATGATAGTATGTCTTACTCTTTTCCCTTCAATCCAGCCAGGTGATCGTTAATACATCCATTTACAATGTTCAAAACATTCTTCATTTTTTCGAAATCCACTTTCTGAATCACATCGCGTGGAGTATGATAATCGTCATGAAAGCCAGAAAAGAATGTCATCACCGGAATTTCTTTCTTGGCAAAGGGAGTATAATCGCTGTCGCCGTTTTCATCGCTTTGCCACAAGTCGAGTTGGAAAGGCTTTTCCTGTATCAGGTTTTGGGCGCTGACCAGGTCTTTCATGCTTTCGCTGCCCTTCAAAGTTCCGACGCTCAGAATGATGCGCATTGTGTCAGTGGGGTCGCTCCTCGAAATCATATCGAGGTTTAAATAAAGCGGAGTGTTGTTTTTGGTGGAACGAAAATGATCGGTATAATAGCTGCTTCCCAGCATTCCTTCCTCTTCGGCAGTCCAGGCTGCAAAAACAAGATTGCAGGGCGGTTTCTCATTTTTGTCTGCCCAAAATTGTGCGAGCGCCAGCATTCCCGAAGTCCCGGAAGCATTATCATCGGCTCCGTAATAAATTAATGTATCTCGTTTTCCAAGGTGATCGTAGTGAGCCCCGACTATAACCTGCCGGGTGCTATCCTTACCATAAATTACTCCCAAAACATTGTTTACCCCGATATGTTCCCTCTTCACTTGTAATGAAATCCGGCAGTACCCGTTTCGAACGAGAACGGAAGAGGTCTTCAGCGAAGAGGCAGCCCGGTCTTCCGCTTCCTGCAGCTGAATTCCCGACCCTTCCAGTAATATTCCGGCGGCTTCATTATGCAAATCAATTACCGGAATGGCAAATAAAGCTGTATCTTCCGGCGGTAAAAGGAGATAATCCTCATATTCCGGTTCGGATGAATTTCCTGTTGCTTCGGATTCAGAGATCACTATTAGAGCAACAGCTCCTTTTGCCTGTGCCGTCTTTCTTTTTTCAAACTCATAGTCATCGGATTGCTCTATAATTTTTCCGATTTTTTGCCACGCATAAGAGGCAGTATCTTTTGAACCGGGAAAGCCGGAAAGCATTACTACAATTTTGTTTTCCACATCCAGGTCCGAATAGTCATCGTAGCCTTGTTCGGGTAAACTGATGCCATAACCCGCAAACACGACAGGATATTCAACAGAAACATTATTGGTTACGGGCTCAACGCTAAAATCGGTTCGGAATGCAAACAGATGTTCCGAATCATTACCTTTATCCGAATTCACCCATGAAAGCGAAGATTCCTCTGTTGTAAAACGGAACAGCGTAAAGTTCTGAAAGTAACTCCGTCCGGAAAATTGATTTTCATGGTTAACCGAATCACCGAAAGGTTGAAGTCCATAAGACTCCATGAGTGAAGCAATGTAATCCGCAGCCATGAAGCAGCCTTTTTCACCGGCTTCGCGTCCTTCCATCCAACCGGAAGCAAGAAAGGTGACTATACCCCTGAAATCACTGATGCTGATTTCCTTTCCGCCGGCTTGGAGTGTCTGGTTTCGAACCGCAAACGGGAACAGTACAAAAAGCAAAAGTAAATTTCTGATCCTGAACATTACGCCTGGTATAATTTGCTCCTGACGGTTACTTTTTCAAGCATTTTCATATTCACCTCCACACCGATACCCGGCTTTTGTGGAACATCCATCGTTCCGTCGGGATTCACCACAAACTCAGGTTCCACAATATCCTCCACATAATACCTTTTACTTGCCGAAATATCTCCAGGCAGGATAAAGTTGCGAAGTGACGCCAGCGCCACATTTCCGGCTCTGCCGATTCCCGATTCGAGCATGCCGCCATGCCACACCGGAATATTTTTAGATGCACAGTAATCATGGATCAGTTTCGACTCAGTGTAACCCCCGACACGCCCGGGCTTGATGTTGATGATCCGGCAACTGTCGAGTTCGATGGCTGCCCTGGTGTCATCCAGCGAATGAATGCTTTCGTCGAGGCAAATGGGTGTCTTCAATTCCCGCTGCATTTTCGAGTGGTCGTAAATATCCTCATAACCGAGTGGCTGCTCAATAAGAGAAAGATTAAAACCATCCATTTTTTTGAATAAACCGATATCGTTTAAAGTATATGCCGAGTTTGCATCCACCTGGAACATGAGATCGGGATAAACTTTTCTGACAGCCTGGATATACTGAATATCTTCTCCCGGTGCAATCTTGATTTTGATTCTTTTGTAACCCTCGGAGAGATAACCTTCGATTTTCTTTAACAGGACTTGAGGTGAGGACTGAATCCCGATACTCACTCCGACATCGATTTTATTTCTTATCCCTCCAAGCAATTTTGAGAGTGAAATGTTTTTTTGTTTTGCAAACAAATCCCACAAAGCAGCTTCCAGCCCGGCTTTTGCCATCTTATGACCACGGACTTTATCGTACAGGGCAATGGCTTCCGCAGCATTCTTTATTTCCTTTCCCAGGATAGATGGGATCAAAAAGTCCTGCAGAATGTGCCAGGCTGTGGTAACGGTTTCGTAAGAATAAAAGGGCGTTCCCTCCGCAACGCTCTCGCCCCAGCCGGTCAACCCTTCAGAGTCAACTCTGACAATTATATGCTCTTCGTCGTATTCGGTTCCCATAGAAGTCACAAAGGGACTCACAAGGATCATTTTGATGTGCCTTAATTCAATTTTTTCAATTTTCATAATCTTCAGTTATGTGTTAATTATTTCAGTGATCTGTCTCTTTTGTTACAACCCGAAGAACAGGGAATGTTTCACCGGATTTGAGCAATGATGCAAACTGCAGGTAGGTGGCAAGCCCTAACATTGATTTGGGCTCGAGGGCAAGCACCATCATATTTCCTTTCAATTGAGCCGTTGGAATGAACATATATTGCCAGGGATTTCTGATCCTGATTTTTTCTGATTCCACCACCGGATCGACAATGGTATCTAACTCAAAATCGATTGAATCGATACGGAGTATCATGTATTGCTCTATTTCTTCGAGGGGATTCCCGTGATATTCATGCATCCGAAGATCATTTCTTTGTGCCCAATCGATGATGATTTCAAGCTCCTTTGGAACAAGGTATCCCTTTGGCTTTCGGACATCGGTGAGTGATTTCACAATGGGACGGAAATCATGTACCCGGATGATCGAATCATTACCGGAAGCAATAACATAAACCGGTAAGTCAAGCTTTGAACCGTCAGCAGAATGAACCGACTGGATCGCGATCCGTTGTCCTTCGTCACCGCCGATCAGCTTTTCTCTTTCTTTGTCAATGATTTGCTTTATCCTGCTTTTATTCTGAGAAACGAATTCCAGCAGGCAAACCATCCCGCTCATCTGACCATTAGCACGCCGTTCAAGATTTTCACAATAATCGTCCTTGCTGTTTTTTCCTTCCTGGATAAATGAAAAAGTGCCCAGTATGCCAAGGCTCTGCCTTCCGTCGTTAATGTCGAATGTGCTCAGACGGATATAGTCCGTTTCGGGCGGTCCGCCGGGGCAATATTCAAATGCTGAGTAACCCTTATCGTTCAAATACTTCTTATAAAAGGGAACAAAATCATTTTTCGAAATGTTCCTGATGGAATCCGGAACATCGATATTGGTTGTCGTACCGATCATTTCATCTGAATTTTTATGAATACCCTTGCTTAACCATTCTTCAGAGTATGGCGAATATTCATGAACGTCCATTGTCACCTCGAAAAGATGTTTGTCGAAGAGTTTGTGCAAAGCCATTGTTTCCGGCTCGGTGAGGATAAGATGATTGCGGTTCAGGTCCATATCGTTTCCGTTCCTCCGCTGGTTCACCTCCGAACCATCAGGATTCATTTGCGGAATGAGTACCAGATCGATGCTGTTGAAAAGATATTGATATTCGGGTTTTATCAGTTCATTTGCCAGCAGAAGCGCTCCCTCTTTTCCCGATTGCTCGTTGCCGTGCTGCTGTGCGAAAATCAATACTTTGATCTTGCCGGTATCGCTTCCGAACTCTGTTGAAGAAAAGTATAAAGCGAACAGGTTTCTTCCTTCAGCAGAGGTTCCGATCACTTCGGTTGTCAGTAAATCGCTGGCGTCGTCTAACTGCCCGACGCATACGGATAATTCCCCGAAAGTGGTTGGCTTAGACCAATCCTTCTGCCGTTCAGTTTCAGGTGAAATCTGGCAGAACATCACTTTTGAAATTAAAAGGATTATAGCAATGAAAATTCCTTTCATTCAATTGTTAATATTTTTTCCTTTCATCGTGTAAAGAAGTCCTTAAAAATAGCTATAATTGTAAAATGAAATAATCAAAAAATACTGACTATGAAAAAGACATTACTTCTATCCGTAATTTTTGTGTTTAGCCTATTTGGGATCAGTCAGGATGTTCTCCTGGAAGAATATTTCAACGATTCGATCAACCTGCCATCTACATGGACGACTATTGATGCTGACGGCGACACCTATAACTGGCGCATCAACACCTGGGAAACCGAGATATATGCAGTTTCCGACTCCTGGTTGAGCGGGATCGGTCCGCTCACACCTGAAAACTATCTTGTTTCGCCGCAGATCAGCCTTGCCGGTCTTGACGGAACCCTCCAACTGCGGTACACAATCCAGGTCGCAAATATGGAATGGCCTGCAGAAACCTATAAAGTAGCAGTATCGACCACAGGTAACCAGGCTGAGGATTTTACCAATATTCTGATTACCGAAACAACCGACACGACGATGTACTATATCTGGGTCGAACGACTCCTCGACCTGACCGAATTTATCGGTGATTCTATTTATATTACCTGGTGTCACTTCGATACCTACGACATGTATAAACTTTTGCTCGACAGTATTCAATTGACTTATACACCGAATACGGGTATTGATATTTCTTCAGGAAAGGAACTGAGTGTTTATCCGAATCCCGCTAGAGAAAAACTTTTTATTAAAGGGGACCTTAACAATTCGGCATTGATGTTTTACAGCGCAGATGGGCGATTAGTATATTCGGGAGAAGCAGAATCGAATGAAAAGATGATCGATCTTACAGGATATACAGAAGGGTTGTATTTTCTTAATGTTGAAACCAACAAAGGTTTAATTACCAGAAAGGTTTCAATTATTAGGTAGAAGATCCGAAACGAAATTAATAAGGCTGACCGGATAAGATCAGCCTTTTTTAATTCCTTCAAACAAGATTTTATTTCTTATTCGGTAATTCAAGTCCATAGCCTTTTTTCCGGTCAACTCGTTTTAATACAATTGCCATGAAAAAGGCCAATACCCCGAAGCTTGAAAAAATCACTTCGGGAACGGTATAATTGTATTTTACACCCTCAACACCGGCACTGATTTGCTCAGATACACCAGGGTTTGAAGCTGACAATGCCCAGCCAATCAGAATAGGTACGCCCCATAGTCCGATATTTTGAATCCAAAAAATGCTGCCGTATGCCGAACCCAGATATCGTTCCTCGACGATTTTAGGTACGGATGGCCACATAGAAGCCGGAACCAGCGAGAATGCAGTTCCCAGGATGACAATGGTAATAATGGCGGTAAATACCGAAAAGGATTCAGCCGGAACGAAGGCAAAAATCAGGTGAGATACCGTAAGTAATATTGCGCCGTAAAGCATCATGGAAGCGCCTTTACCTTTTACATCAAGGAAATACCCTATAAATGGAGTTAATATCATGGCTCCGATCGGAAAATATGAAAAATAGGCTGCTGCAGTCTTGATATCCAGGTCGAGCTTGGAAGCAAGCATATCTGTTGCAAATTTCTGGAACGGGAAGATGGCAGAATAAAAAAGCACGCATAAACTTGCAATGGCAAGAAATCCCGGGTTTGAAAAAATCTTTCCGATATCTGAGATTTTAAATTCGTCTTCAGCAGAAGTTGTCCCTTCTTCACCCGTTTGCTTGTCGAGTTTGCGATCCATGAATGTATAAATAAAGAAGGTGATGAACCCTATGCAGAGGAACACCAGTCCCATGAATACGGAGTTTGATGGACCACCCTGTTCGGCAAAGATTGGGGTTAGCCGAAAAACAGCAAACACACCCAAACGGGCTACCGCCATTTCAAGACCCATCGCCAGTGCCATTTCTTTACCTTTAAACCATTTTACTATTGTTTTTGAGACTGTGATCCCTGCCATTTCAACTCCAACCCCGAATATGGCAAATCCAACAAAGGCAAGCTTTGCAGAAGCCGGAATATGAACAATGAACGAACCCAACCACGTGGCAAGTCCTGTTTGTTGAAATCCAGTCGTAAGAGCATAGAATTTAAGTGCCGCACCAATCACCATAGTTAAACCGGCTGTAATCAATGTAAATCGTATTCCCATTTTATCCAGAATAATGCCCGAGAGAATAAGGAAAAAGGCGAATACATTCAGGAAAAACTCAGAACCACCCAACATGCCGAAAACTTCAGGTGTCCACTTGTAATCGGTTTCCATGATAATTTGAAGAGGTGCCACAACATCCACAAAAAAGTAAGCAAAGAACATGGTCATCGAAATCAATGCCAACGCTATCCAGCGTGCTGTCTTTGAATCCCGCAATGACTTTCTGATAGCTTCTGTCATAATAAATACATTAAATTGTTACTAAATGAAATATTTGATCAGCGAAGATAAATTAAATTCGAAAAGAGATAAAAAATTATTTGAGTCCCTCAATATTTAAGGGATTAGATGTACGAGCTTTTTTGTTTCAAAAAAAGGCTCATCGAAAACCGTTGAAAGATCCATGACAGAATATTTTCTCCGGATACTCTTCATGTCCTGATCGATGTCACCGCCTTTGAGGTAAATAATTCCGTTGGCTTTATCATTCATGCAGTGTTTTGAAACAAGGGTCCCAAAGTTCCTGCAAAATCCGGGCAGGTCGCTTACAGCACGGCTGACGATGAAATCGAAAGCATCACTGATTTGTTCGGCACGTATATTCAGACATTGTGTGTTTGTAAGCGACAGCGCACTAACTATCTCCGATACAACCCTGATTTTTTTACCGATCGAGTCCACAAGGGTGAACCGGACTTGCGGAAAAAAAATAGCAAGGGGTATACCGGGAAATCCCCCACCCGTTCCCACGTCGAGGATCCGGGTGCCGGGAACAAAATGGAAAAGCTTAGCTATGCTTAAGGAATGAAGGACGTGGCGCTCGTACAGGTGGTCGATATCTTTTCGGGAAATGACATTTATTTTATTGTTCCAATCCCTGTATAAGGATTCCAGGCTTCTGAAACGATAAATCTGATCACCGGATAAGTCGGGGAAATACTTTAAAATGATATCCATGAATTATTGCCGGCGACATGCCGGATATGAGGCAAAGATAGGATAATAGCAGTTTAATTAGCAGAGATAGTCGTCCATTTGGGCAGCGTGAATCCAAAGGTGCTTCCGAAACCCTCTTCGCTGATAATGCTGATTTCACCTCCGTTCTTTTCGATAAAATCCTTGCAAAGCATTAATCCAAGACCCGTCCCCGACTCCTGTTCAGTTCCGGGTTTTGAAAAGTTAATATCCGGTCTGAACAGTTTATCGATTTCTGCCTGCGACATTCCAACCCCGGTATCTGTTACAGTAATTTCGACCGACATGTCTTTCGCCCTTGCGCGGACTTTTATTTCACCTGCTTGAGGTGTGAATTTTACAGCATTGTATATCAGGTTCCGCATTACGGTTGAAATCATATATTCATCGGCAAATACAGCCAGCGATTCGTCAACATCCCAGCGCAATGTGATTCCCTTGTTCGACGCAATGCTTCTCAGGAGCATGATATTTTCCCTGAAAACCTGGGCTATCTTTACTTTCACCGGATTAAAGCTGATTTCGTTACGATGCATCCTTACCCAGAACAGGAAATTATCCAGGAGGTCCTGTATCGAAGAAGCCGATTCCTTTACGCTCATCAGCAATTCTTTGGAGGTCTTCAGATCGAGCAAATCGGGTTCATTGGTCAAAAAATCGAGCAAAACCTTGATGTTACTTATCGGAGCCTTGAGGTCATGAGCCAGGATGGAGTACAGTTTTTCGCGTGTCTTCGAAACTCCAGCGAAATCGGATTCCTCCTTCATCGAGTCATAGATACCGCTCTCTCTCAGAATGGGCTCGTTTTCGATTTTTGTTTCCATTTCTGTAGTCCACATAATCATGCGGATAAGATCAAGAAGGCGCTCGCGCGCAAACTCGAATTCCGTCATTTCCCTGTGTGTTCCCTGGTCCTTTTCGTTTACGATCCGCATGCTGTCTTTAAAAGCAATGAGACAACTTTCGTTCGAGAGTTCATCCTTGATGAACTGTACAAAGGAAATATAGGTACCATTCAGGTGAACATTGTTGTCGATTACAATTAAAACGATGTCAGGATTGCCTTCAACTATTTTCTTTGCCTCCGGCAAGGAAAAAGCCTTAAGGATGGTGATCTTCTTCCCGTTGAATGAAAAAAACCTCAGATTCTGCGAAACGGATTCGTGAACTTGATCGAGTGCGCTTACATTCAGAATTTTGTAAGCATCAATTTCATCTGTGGGATTTTCCTGGGAATGAATGCTCTTTAAAAAACCTTCCTCTCTTGTTTTTTCAGAATTTACTTTCACGACTTTTCTATTTCTCGATTGTTTAGACCTGAAAGATTTTACAATTATTATACCATTGCTCTAAAACACTGAACCACAAAGATTAATGGCTTTAACTGAATAGCCGCTTCCTGTTTCTTTTCGCTTTCGGATAGGATTGTTATAGTGATAGCGGAGTACTATTGGCGGAAGGTAAAAAGAAAGAGCCACCCATTCAGTGCGGCTCTTTAACCAGGATAATTCATGAACTTAATACAAATTATCCGTAATCATTATGCGACTAAGAAGAGCTAATATTTTAATGCAACTTTTTTTAAAATATAAACTTTTCTAAGTCGGCCTGCCCGCCGGAGTAGCTTCTTCCGCACGCAGGCGGGGATTGACCTGCATAAGTAGCCTGAAGTATAAATTTTAGGAATAATGCAGGTTAAAAAGTATTTAAGTAAAATTGTTACTGATAATAGCTGTTTTAAACATTACCTGCAGTTAATTTTCATTCGTTCTTTTTCCGGTTCCAAGGTAAATATCTTTAATGTATGCTTTACCGCTTAAAACATTAACTTCCAACCCTGCAGCAGGTAGTGACGAATTTTCAAGGGCGGCTGGAAAATTTGCCTGCTGACGGTAATCAGACCCAGCATTTGTAACCACAATAGTATTGATGCTCCCACCGCCAATTCCGGTTGTTAATGCCTGCGCTCCGCTGCCGACACCCAGGTTCGAAGTAATTGTTACAGCCGGAGGTGCAATATAACCCTCTCCAATATTGATTATGTTAATTCCGGTTATATAACCACCTGCTGAAATATTCGCAGTGGCTGTAGCCTGTTCGTGGTAAAGGGTGATATAAAGACTTGCGTTCGCAAAGGTATATCCCGAACCGCCGTTAGTGACCAGTATAGAGTTAACCTCCCCTCCAACGACATTTGCAATTGCAGTTGCTCCCGAACCATCACCGGTAATGATTACATTGGGAGCATTGGTATAACCGCTTCCATTAACCAGAACGTCAATTTCAGTGATCACACCTACAGCAATTACGGGATTCGCGAGTATTGCAGCCTGAGAATAATACCCGACTGCACTGGTTGGCGGACCTATTGTTACATAAGCGCCCGGGACAACGGGTATAAAGGTTGGAGTTACAGAAGCATTTCCAAAAATTGTCCTGACGGTTTGGATACCATTCACCTCTTCACCGTTTAGAGTCTCCAAAACAATTTGCTGATCCGTTTCAAACTCCGTAATATCAATAAGTATATCGAGTCCGTTGACCGAGGCAGGTACGATAAGAGTGTAATTGCCTTCGGAATCCGTCGTTGTTTTCATCATGGCGCTCGAGTAATTAACCTGAACCACACTTCCCGGTCCGGCATTGTTTGGGAAATAAGTGTTCATAAAGGTTGCATCAGTTACCAGCCTTCCAAAAATATCAGTTTCGGTTACTTGTTCTTTGGTCAGGTTGGTGAGGTCGGACTGACTGGCGACCTTACCAGAAATAGTCGCCGTTCCTTCTCCGGTTACCGGAAACAACGGGACAATCGTTGAAGCATAGGTATAATTCTGTTCCATCTCGGCTTCGGGTGTCAGGTTCGTTAAATAGGTGACATCGGTATAACCGTCCAG
>Ga0233425_10002259_pt1 | contig 38813 bp, 37 predicted proteins | sample Watercolumn_Towu_2_FD_181712 | JGI IMG/M metagenome (GOLD analysis project Ga0233425, IMG submission 181712) | Freshwater microbial communities from Lake Towuti, South Sulawesi, Indonesia - Watercolumn_Towuti2014_140_MG | ecosystem: Environmental > Aquatic > Freshwater > Lake | place... | reverse complement strand
TCTGCTTGAGACATAATTTTAGAGGGATTGGTTATGAGCTTACGATACCACATCGGCCGTAAACTTAAAATCTTTCCCTGTGGAAATCCCATTTGCGTACTGGTTCAGTATAGCTAGGACTAATCATCGCTTACAATCTTAAAAAAACAATCAGAGTTTTGCCGGGACTAATCGGAGCCTGACGGCTCCGCAAGGGAGCTTTGCGCCAGACGACGCAAAGAAAGAATATGGAGATGATAAAAAGTTAACAATAGTTAACTCAGATTGAGTTAATTGCTGTTAATTTTTTACCAAAAAATTTTTGGTCGCCTTTCGGCGACAGGCCCATAATCCCCCAAAGTAGAGCAATCTTAACCCTGCAATCGTACACTATTTGACAAACACCTGGCAGTTTGTTATTATTTAAAGCACGATTGGAATTTGGCTATTATTCAATAAATTTATTAAACGGGATTGTAAGCGGCTATTTTTTATGCCTTTCCGGCTCGAAAATCACGCAAACAACGATACGTCGTTTTTTATTTTGCCCCCGTATTCATTGGAGAAAATAAAATTTTTAAGATAAAAAGAGTTAATCCCCCATGCGCTACTAAATTCATCTTCATCGCAAAAAGACGTGGCCATTTTCAAGAGAACTCATAAATAAAATCTAAAAAAAATCATAACTCAAGCCGAGCTTGGGTTTTTTGCGTTTTAAATATTTTAAATTTATGCCAAAAAACAAACTGGCGGAACGCCGTCACTTTACAAACCGTCACACTTCCATGGATCTGCCAGACCTAATCGAGGCGCAGAAGAATTCCTATGACTGGTTTTTAAAAGAAGGCTTGGCCGAATTATTCGATGAGATTTCCCCGATCACTGATTTCATCGGCCGCGATTTGGAATTGTATTTCGAAGAATATTACCTGGACGAACCGAAATTCAACGAAGCGGAATCCAAAGCTAAGAATGTCACTTATGAGGCGCCGCTCCGGGTTAATGTCCGTTTGTCGAACAAGCGTACCGGCCAGACTAGCACGCAAGAAGTCTTTTTGGGCGATTTTCCGCTCATGACCAGGAACGGCACTTTTATCGTCAACGGCATTGAGCGCGTCGTCGTTTCCCAGCTGATCCGCTCGGCCGGCGTCATTTTCACTTCCGACTTCCAGAAGGGCCGGAAATATTACGGCGCCAAAATCATCCCGAACCGCGGCGCCTGGTTGGAAATCGAAACCGACGCCAACAAGGTCATCTGGGTGCGCATCGACCGCAAGCGGAAAGTGGCTGTAACTTCGCTTTTGCGGATATTCGGCTTTCCGACCGACGAAGAAATTTTAGATGCCTTTAAGGACATTAAAATCCTGTCTCCGGATGAGGATAAAAATGGTTATATCGAGGCGACCATTGCTAAAGATATCGCCAAGAACGAAGCCGAGGGATTAAAAGAAGTTTATAAGAGGATCCGGCCGGGCGATTTGGCGACTACGGATAATGCCCGCCAATTGATCCATTCTATGTTTTTGCGTTTCGACCGCTACGACTTCGACCGCGTCGGCCGCTATAAGTTAAATCGCAAGTTCAATTTTGATATTCCGGTCAACAAAGAAACGAGGGTTTTCCGTCCCGAAGATCTGGTGGCCGTGATCAAGGAAGTGATCCGCTTGAATATCACCCAGGAAAAAGAAGATGATATCGACCATCTCGGCAACCGCCGCGTCCGAGCCATCGGCGAACTGATTCAGAATAAATTCCGCGTCGGCTTGGCGCGCATGGAAAGAATTATCAAGGATCGGATGAGTACGGCCGATATGACCAGCCTGACGCCGAACAAATTGATCAACGCCCGCCCGGTTATCGGCATTGTCAAGGAATTCTTTATGTCCTCCCAGCTTTCCCAATTCATGGACCAGACCAATCCGCTGGCCGAGCTTGAGCATAAACGCCGCTTGTCGGCCATGGGGCCGGGTGGTCTCACCCGCGAGCGGGCCGGTTTCGACGTTCGCGACGTGCATACCACCCATTACGGTCGCATTTGTCCAATTGCTACGCCGGAAGGTCCGAATATCGGCCTGGTCGGCCATTTGGCTAGCTATTCCAAATTAAACAAATACGGTTTTTTGGAAGCGCCTTATCGCCGCGTTTTGCACGACGTCAAGAACGATCCGAAAGAAACGACCGGCAAAATCGCCCGCGAAGACATTCATGAAAACAACAATGCCGGCAATGGCAAAGTGATCATCAAGGCCGGCGAAAAAATTGACGACAAAAAAGCCAAGGAGCTGAAAGATAAGCTGGGCATGGTGACTGTCCCGATCATGCCGATCGTCACCGACGAGATTGTTTATCTTGATGCCTTTGAAGAAGAAAAATATATTACAGCCGCGGCCACGACGCCGATCGACCAAGAAGGGCATTTTCTGGTCGACAAATGCGAAGTTAGGAAATATGGCGTGCCAGCCACCGACGTCGTCACCAAGATCGACTTTTTCGGCGTAGCCGCCCATCAGATCATTTCCGTGGCCACCGCCTTAATCCCGTTTATGGAACATGACGATGGCCAGCGCGCCCTTATGGGCACGAACATGCAGCGCCAGGCCGTGCCGCTCGTTATGGGCGAATCGCCGATCGTCGGCACCGGCATCGAAGCTCGCGCCGCCCGCGATTCCGGCCATGTCATCATGGCTGAAGACGACGGCGAGGTAGTTAAGATTGACGGCGCTTCAATCACGGTCAAAAATAGCCAGGGCAAGAATGCGCATTATCCTCTGATAAAATATCTGCGTTCGAACGCTTCCACCTGCATTAATCAGACGCCGATTGTCAGCAAAGGCGATCTGGTTAAGAAAGGCGAAGTCATGACCGACTCTTCCGCGGTCGACAAAGGCGAGTTGGCCTTGGGCCGGAACGTCCTTGTGGCCTTTATGGCCTGGGAGGGGTTTAATTATGAAGACGCCATTATCATCTCGGAAAGGCTTGTTGAGAACGATGCTTATTCTTCGATCTATATTGAGGACTATACTATCGACGTCCGCGATACCAAGCTTGGACCGGAAGTTATCACCAACGATATTCCGAACATCGGCGAAGAAAAGTTGAAAGATCTGGATGAGAACGGCATCATTCGCATCGGCGCCGAAGTTTCTTCCGGCGATATTCTGGTCGGCAAGATTACGCCGAAGGGCGAAACCGAGCTGTCGGCCGAAGAGAAGCTGCTCCGGGCCATCTTCGGCGAGAAAGCCAAGGATGTCCGCGACTCGTCCCTTTATCTGGAGCACGGCGAGCACGGCAAGGTAGTGGACGTGAAGATTTTTTCCCGCGAGGAAGGCGACAAACTTTCCGCCGGTGTTATCCAGTCGATCCAGGTATCCGTGGCCAATCTGCGAAAAATCCAGTCCGGCGACAAGATGGCCGGCCGCCACGGCAACAAAGGCGTGGTCTCGAAGATCGTGCCGGTCGAAGATATGCCCTATATGGCTGACGGCACGCCGGTCGACATTATTTTGTCGCCGCTGGGCATTGTCTCCCGCATGAACCTTGGACAGCTTTTGGAAACCCATCTCGGGTTGGCCGCCAGGAAACTTGGCTATAAAGTGGCCACGCCGCCTCTGGATGGCATCTCAGAGGAGACGATCCGCGCCGAATTAAGAAGGGCCGGCCTGCCGGAAGACGGCAAGGTCACGCTTTATGACGGCAAAACCGGCGAAGCCTATGACCACAAAATCACCGTCGGCTACAAGTATATGCTCAAGCTCAATCATATGGTTGAAGACAAGATCCACCAGCGTTCGATCGGCCCGTACTCGCTCATCACCCAGCAACCTTTGGGCGGCAAGGCCCAGTTCGGCGGCCAGAGATTCGGCGAAATGGAAGTCTGGGCGCTCGAGGCTTACGGCGCGGCCCATTGTCTCCAGGAAATCCTGACCATCAAATCGGACGACGTGCCGGGCCGGAGTAAGGCTTATGAATCGATCATCAAGGGCGAAACGATCCGCAAATTGAACGTGCCGGAATCTTTCAATGTCTTAATCCGGGAATTGAAAGGTCTTTGTTTGGATGTGGAGTTGATCGGCGAAAAAGTGGATGCTGAAGAAGCAATAGAAGAAGCCGGCGGAGAAAAAGCGCCGGAAGAAAAAGCAGAGAAAACCGAGGCCGCCGAGGTGAAAGAAGAATAAATTTACATAGATACTTAAAAGTTTGTAAGGTTATGAGGCTTTTAAAGTTCAATAAAATGGACTTACTTTCTTCATAAATTTTATAAACTTTATAAACTTTATATGCTTAATCCGATCAAAACGACCGACTTTGACGCCATCAAGCTAAAACTGGCTTCGCCCGACGATATTCTCGGCTGGTCGCATGGCCATGTGACGCGGCCGGAGACCATCAACTACCGCACGCAGAAGCCGGAAAAAGACGGCTTGTTCTGCGAGCGCATTTTTGGCCCGTCCAAAGACTGGGAATGTTATTGTGGCAAATATAAAAAAATCCGGTACAAAGGCATTGTTTGCGACAAGTGCGGCGTTGAAGTGACCCGTTCGATGGTCCGGCGTGAGCGTATGGGCCATATTGTCCTACAATCGCCGACCACCCATATTTGGTTTCTCAGGGGCATCTCTTCGAAGATCGGCCTGATCTTGGATTTGTCCATGCAGTCCCTGGAAAAGGTGGTTTATTTCGCCAGTTTCATCATTACCGACGTCAACGAAGAGCTGAAGAATGATACGATCGAGCAGATCAAGGAAGAATTTAAATCCAAGAAAAAGAATATTGAGGGCGATTACGGCCGGCAGGTCAATGAAATCAAGAATAAAAAAGGCAAGATTATGCAGGCCGGCAAGTCGGAAGGTGAAGCCGACGAAGAGATCGCCGAGGAAATCAATTCTCTAACCAAGGCCCGGGATGAGAAGCTCGAGAACCTAAACAATGCCTTCGATCAGGCGCAGAAAGAGCTGAAAGAATTAAAGCCCTTGGCCATCATCTCAGAAAACGTCTACCAGAATTTGAGCTTGAAATACGGCCACATTTTTGAGGCCGGCATTGGCGCTGAGTCGATTCGGAAACTGCTCGAACGGATCAATTTGGAAAAGGGCATCAAGGACATGGAAAAAGATTTCGAGACCGCCATCGATTCCAAGAAAGACAAGCTGACCCGGCGCTTGAAGCTTTTTAAGAGCCTCAAGGCCAATAATCTCCGTCCAGAGTGGATGGTTCTGGCCATCATCCCGGTCATCCCGCCGGATTTGCGGCCGATGGTCGCCCTGGACGGCGGCCGGTTCGCTACTTCCGATTTAAACGATCTTTACCGCCGGGTGATTAACCGCAATAACCGTTTGAAACAGCTGGTCGAATTGAATGCGCCGGAAGTCATCTGTCGCAACGAGAAAAGAATGCTCCAGGAAGCGGTCGATGCCTTGATCGACAACTCGGCCAGGCACGGCAAAACCGTGGTGGCTTCGACCGGCCAGAAACGGATGCTTAAGTCATTGGCCGATTCGCTTAAAGGCAAACAGGGACGGTTTCGTCAGAATTTGCTCGGCAAACGCATCGACTATTCCGGCCGCTCAGTTATCGTGGTCAATCCGCGCCTCCGTCTCGACCAGTGCGGTTTGCCCAAGACAATGGCTTTGGAGTTATTCAAGCCGTTCATCATCAGCCAGCTCATTAAGGAAGAAATCGTCCACAACGTTCGGAGCGCTTCCCGCTATATCGAAGCCGGCCATGACAAGGTCTGGGACATCCTGGAAGAAATCGTCCATAAGTCCTATGTGCTTTTAAACCGCGCGCCGACTCTGCATCGTCTGGGTATCCAGGCTTTCAAGCCGACCTTGATCGAGGGCAAGGCCATCCAAATTCATCCGCTCGTCTGCTCGGCTTTCAACGCCGACTTCGATGGCGACCAGATGGCCGTCCATGTGCCCTTGACCAAGGAAGCGATCGAGGAAGCCAAGACGATCATGCTTTCCGCCCATAATTTATTGAAACCGGCCACCGGCGATCCGATTGTCGCGCCGGCCCAGGATATCGTCTGGGGCAGTTTTTACATGACCACGGAAGTCGGCACGGAAAGCGACGAAAAAAAATTAAAATATTATTCTTCGGAAATCGAAGCCAAATTCGCCTACTCGAGCGGCGTTATCGCTTTGCAGCAGCCAGTCATGGCGGCAATCGGCGGCCAGCTTGTCCGCACGACCGTCGGCCGGATTTATTTCAACGACGTCCTGCCGGAAAAATTGCGCTATGTCAATGAAGTGGTCGGCAAGGGCAAGATCAAGAACTTGGTAAAAGAATGCCTGCGCCATTACGGCGAAGAACGGACGGTCGTCTTCTTGGACGAACTCAAGGCTAAGAGCTTTGAGTTCATCACCAAGAGCGGCCTGTCCTGGGGTATGGATGATTTGCCGTATTTTGAAGAAAAAGACAAGTTGATTAAAGACGCGGCCAAACAGGTGGAACTGATTCAGGAGCAGTACGAAGACGGTCTTCTGACCGACAGCGAGCGCTATGCCAAAGTCATCGAAGTTTGGACGATCGTTAAGGATAAGGTAACCGACATCTGCAAAGCCGGACTCTCGAAAGATGGACCGGTCTTCTCCATGATCGAATCCGGCGCCCGCGGCTCCTGGACACAGCTCACCCAGATTCTCGGCATGAAGGGCTTGGTGACTTCCCCGTCCGGCGACATCATCGAGTTGCCGGTCAAAGGCAACTTCAAGCGCGGCTTCGGCGTGCTCGAATATTTCATTTCCACGCACGCTACCAGAAAGGGTCTTTCCGACACGGCCTTAAGAACCGCCAATGCCGGTTATCTGACTAGGCGCTTGGTTGACGTTTCTCAGGATATTATTATTACTGATCACGATTGCGGCGACGAGGAAGGCTTGCTTTTGACTAAGGTGGAAAGCGACGAAATGGGTTATGACCTGATTAAGAGAATTACCGGCCGCTATTTGGCGGACGATTTGAAGAATGCCAAGGGCAAGATCCTGCTGACTAAGGGCGAGTTGGTTACCGAAAGCGTGGCGGAAAAATTAACCAAGGAAGATATCGGCGAAGCCCACATCCGTTCGGTCCTGAATTGCAAATTGAACCGCGGCATCTGCGTCAAATGTTACGGCTATGATTTGGGCTATAATAAGCCGGTGAGGATCGGCACGGCGGTCGGCATTATTGCCGCCCAGTCGATCGGCGAACCGGGTACCCAGCTCACCATGAGAACTTTCCATACTGGCGGCGTGGCCGGCAGCGAAGATATCACTCAGGGTTTGCCGAGAGTCGAAGAAATTTTCGAATCGCGGCCGCCGAAACGGAAAGCCTTCGTTTCCGAAGTGGACGGCCAGGCGGAGATCGAGACTGCCCAGCGGGAGATCCAGGATGAGAAAGGCAGGACCATTATTTCCAGTGCCCAGGCTAAGATCGTCCGCATCAAGTACGAAGGTTCGGAATCGGAGAAATACCATTTTGCCGAAGCCATCAAAGAAGCGCAAGCCGAAGGCGCGCTAAATGGCGGCAAAGAAGAGGCTGGCCCGAAGATTCTGGTTAAGGACGGCGCGGAGATCGTGGCAGGCACGGAACTGTTCGCCGTCGGCAAAAAAACGGTCAAGGCGAAAACGGGCGGCCGGGTGAAAATTGAAGACAAATATGTCAAAGTGTCTTATGCGGCGGATAAGGTTAAAGAATACGTGATCCCGAAAGGCTTTGCCCTTTGGGTCAAAGAAGGTGAAAAGGTAGCTAAGGGCCAGCAGCTGACCGAAGGCAGTCTGGAGTTGCAGCAACTTTATAGCTTGCGTGGCAAACTGGAAACGCAGAAATATATTATCAAAGAGATCCAGTTCGTCTATTCGTCCCAGGGCCAGCCGTTGAATGACAAGCATATCGAGACGATCGCGCGCCAGATGTTCTCGCGTGTCTATGTGACCGATGCCGGCGAAACCGAACTTTTGCCGGGCGAGACGATTGAAAAGACTGTCTTCAATCTGGCTAACGAAGCCGCTCGCAAGGACGGCCGCAAAGAAGCTAAGGCCACGAACATCCTGCTCGGCATCAGCAAGGCCTCGTTGACCACCGACAGCTTCCTGTCCGCCGCCTCCTTTCAAGAAACGGCCAGAGTTCTTATTGAAGCGGCCGTCAACGGCAAAGTCGATGCTCTCCGCGGCCTGAAAGAGAATGTTATCATCGGCCGCTTGATCCCGGCTGGCACCGGCTACCGCGAGAGCCAAACAGAATAAGTTGTTCTTTAATATACGCAAAAACAAAACCCCGCTCGAGCAATTGAGCGGGGTTTTGTTTTTTGGGCGAGACAATATCGCTGTTAACAATTTAACCACCGAAGGCGTTAGGAGTTTAGGTTTGGGCAGTAATTGCGGCCAGCTTATGCCAATCTATACTTTCGAATATTCTCATCGGCCAGTCTTTGGATTTCGGCGATTTGTTTCTTGCCTTCTTCGTTCTTAAAGAGATGGGCGAAGCGGCCTTGGAGTTTTAGATATTCTTCGACTTTGATTTGCGGCTCCGGCACTTTCATCGCTTTTGTCAGCCGGCCGTTCATATATTCGATGGCCGGGTACAAGCCAGTCTGGGCGGCCAGCTTACCGATTTTTACTGTCTGGCTCGGATCAATCCGCCAGCCGGGCACGCAGGGCACGGCGATCTGGATGTAGCCCGGGCCGGGAACGGTCAGGGCTTTTTTCACTTTTTCGGTGATATCCAGCGGGAAGCCGGCGGTCGTTTGCGCCACGTAATTGACGCCGTGGGCCAGAGCGATGGCGATCATGTCTTTTTTTCTTTGATGGGAGCCGATGGCGCCGGCCGGGCAGGTTGGCGCCATTTTGTCATCCATGCATTTGCCCACCGGCGTGGTCGTCGTGTCAGCGCCGTAAGGCGTGGCGCCGGAAGCCTGGATGCCGGTATTGGCGTAGGCTTCGTTGTCGTAGGTGATATAGAGAATGTCATCGCCTCTTTCCCACATGCCGGACAAGAGGCCGAAGCCGATGTCGAAAGTGGCCCCGTCGCCGCCCTGAGCAACCACTTTAACTCCCCTCTTAGCCAGTGGGGGGTGAGAGGATTTTTTTATCTTATAATCCAGCGCCGCTAAAATGCCTGAGGCGACGGCCGGGGCGTTTTCGAAGAGCGAATGGATCCAGGGCATGCCCCAGGCGGTCATCGGATATTGCGTGGTTGTCACTTCGGAACAGCCGGTGGCATTGGCGATAATCGTGTTCGGGCCGAGCGCCTCGGCCGCGGTGCGCGCCGCTAAAAGCTCCCCGCAGCCGGCGCAAGCCGAATGGCCGGGAGAAAGAAGGCGGACGGTTTTTTTAACAGCGGTGGCAGTCTTTATAGGCATAAAGTAGAATTTTTAATCATCTTTTTAAGAGAGGGTATCCCGCAGGACGAGGCATGTTGATTGGCAAAATTAAAAAGGGGACAATCAATTTGCCGGCATCGCTTCTCCCAGTATTCTCTTGGTTTTTGTTTTATTGAATTGCTTGTGGAATTTATCCGCGTCGAGCATTTCCACCATGATCGGCTTTTCCGTTTTGGAAAAATGGATGATGAAATTGCCGAAAACCCGCGCGTGCGAGATGACGCCGCCGGCCAATTCGATGGATATGATATTAGCTTCAGGATCGTAGAGCATGGAAAATTAAAGTTGCTTTACCGGATAAAACGTCACCACTTTGATAGCGCCGCCCTCTTTCCGATAAACCGTTTCTGCGTCATTTTTTCGGGCAAAAAAATTCTTGCCCTTTTTTCTGACAACGTCCGGCAATTTAATTATATCCTCAATCTGCTCTTTCGTAAAATAGACTTTATGCCTGTTCAACAGATCGAATTTTTGTTCGGCGTATTTGGTGAAGTAGAGCATGTATTTATGATCCGCGGCATCCGGGCGCGCTGACGTGGATGTGATTGCCTTCGTCTAAAACGTTGCCATCGCATTCTCGGGCGACACTGGTAATTATTGCCGCATTTTTTTCATCGCCAAAGTCAACGGCATATGACTTGTTTTCGTGGTTAACCCCTCCTCCATAATGGCAGGATTTGCAAGAATGGGTGCATTTAGGGCTGGTGGGGCAGCCGTTTGAATTGCATTTTTCAAGATCACCGACATACTTGCTGTCGCTGATAGACGAAATTTCGCCGACGCCTACCGGGAGTTTGGGGCGCATGCAATTTATTAGTTGTTGCAACGCCGGCGAGATGTCTTTCTTTTGCTGGCTTATTTGCTCTTGATATGACCATTCTCCGCCAAGTCTTTGGCAGCAGCAATTCCACCAGTTTTTTGTTTCTTCTGTTTTTGCCGGACATTGATTTTGGCTGGCGAGATAGTAATTATTGCCACAGGTTTGGCTCGGGTTGGTTATATGTTTTCCTATCCCGTCAATAAGGCCTGGTTTCCATTGGCAAGAAATGGTTGTGGTCGTCATTTCCACCTTGTTCACTTCGACTACTTTGATCGGCTTGATCCGGGTCAGTTCGGGGTTGATTTGGTAGAGGATCATATAGGAGGCGAAGGCGATGACCAGGCCGGAAATCGAGGCGCCGATGTAGGACTTGGCTTCGCCGACTTTGCCGGAATCGCCGCCAGCCGTCATCCAGACGAGGCCGCCGATCATCATCATGACCGTGGCCAGGATGCCGACGACGCCGATGGCGAATTTATAAAAGACGCGGATGTATTCGCCGATCCAGTTGATGCACCAGACTGGATTGGTCTTGCCGTCAATCGTCTTGGTGCCGCATTGCTTCGGCTGGGAAAATTTGTCAAGGCCGGGAATTTTGATTTTCATTTCCGGGATTGCCCACTTAGGAATACTGGCATTGGCCGAAGCGGCCCGGGGCTGGAAAGCAAGGAACCCGAAAACAAGCTGGGCGGAAAACAGCAAGGCGAAGAGGATGATTTTTATTGACTTTAGTTCCATAAACTATTTATCAACGCAGTAAGCATCATTTACAATAGATCCATTTTGCATAGCTTTTAGGCTGCATCGTTTATTTTCCGCATAAGCACATGTACCGCCTGATGAGCATTTTGTTTGACATTCCGAATCAGAATTCAAATTTTCGCACCGATTTGCCTTTAATGCCCCCGGGTTAATAATACAACAGCCGTTGCCGGCGCTGACAAATGAAACCGACGGCTGCTTTTTTATTTCTACTTCTTTTGTTCCTCTCACAGTAATCGGCTTTAATTTGGTTAAATCCGGGTTAACGGTGGCTAAGATCATGAAGGAGGCGAAGGCGATGACCAGGCCGGAAATCGAGGCGCCGATGTAGGACTTGGCTTCGCCGACTTTGCCGGAATCGCCGCCAGCCATCATCCAGACGAGGCCGCCGATCATCATCATGACCGTGGCCAGGATGCCGACGACGCCGATCATGTACTTATAAATCTCGCGGATGTATTCGCCGATGGAGTTTGGGTTGATGGTCGTTTCTTTGAAATTCCCGAACGGCACCTGGGGCTTGAATCTGATGGGGTCGGCGGCTGAGGCCGGAGTCATGGATAGGCCGAAGGAAAAGACGAGCATGACCATGACTATAAAAATTTTAAGAGTCTGCGGCATATTTATCGTTTATTTTAGAAAAAAATTATTTTCCCACAAACCTAACCCCCTCATCTCTTCCCTCGACTTCCTTAACAATCTTTTTAATCATCTCCTTAGTGATATCCCGTCCGCCCAGGCCGGCGATGAAGCTTTGGATTTTACCGCTCATTTTTCCCTGGGCGGCCGCTTTGATGTCCGCGGCCAAGGGGCCCATGTGGCCGAGGGTGATGGCTTTGTCGATGACGGCGACGTATTTTGCTTTTTTAATGATATTTAAAATTGCTTCGGCCGGAAACGGGCGATAGGTTTTAATTTTCAAAACGCCTATGCCTTCTTTAATAAAGGGTGGCAAGGAGGATTTTTTATTCATCTCATCGACCGCATCTTTGATCGTGCCCAGAATCGAACCCATGGCGACGATGATCGTCTTGGGATTTTTCGGGCCGGCATATTCGACCAGGCCGTTATCGTATGCCGCCAAGATGTCGCGCCGCAACATCTTTTTTATTTTTTCGTATTCTTTGTTAATCAAATCAAAGCTGGCCGTGAGGTCATTGTGCAGTTCCTCCCGGATTTCCATGTAGTGCGCCGGGGTGGCGAAGGCGCCGAGGGTGGCCGGGCTGGCCGGATCCAGGTATTCGCCTTTGGCCGGCTTGTAGGCCGGCAGGAATTTTTTAATCTCCTTAGCCGTCGGGATGGCAACCGGTTCGTAGGTGTGTGTTAGGACGAAACCGTCAACGTTGACCATGACCGGCAGCTTGGCTTCCTCGGCAATCTTGAAAGCAAGAATGTGCTGGTCGACCGCTTCTTGGTTGTTTTCCGCGAAAAAATGGACCCAGCCGGCCGGACTTACGGTATGCATGTCCTGTTGGTCATTCCAGATATTGATCGGCGCGGATACGGCCCGGTTGGCGCAGGTGATAACGACCGGCAAGCGCATGCCAGCGATATTATAGATTACCTCGTTCATTAGCAAAAGCCCTTGCGAGCTGGTGGCCGAATAAGTGCGTACGCCGGCGGCCGCGGCGCCGACGATCATGGAGGCGGCCGCGAATTCGCTTTCGGCGCGCAGGAATTCGAAATCCGCCTCGCCATCCGCTTTAAATTTAGCCAAGGCTTCGACGATGTGCGTCTGCGGCGTGATCGGATAGGCGGCCACGACAGCCGGAGCGATATTTTTGACAGCCAGCGCAATGGCGCGGGAACCTTCGAGTATTTGTTTGGGCATAAATTTAATTATTTTTCTTCCAATTCCATTTCAATGCACTTGACCGGGCATTCGGCGGCGCAGACGCCGCAGCCTTTGCAATAATCGTAATCGGTTGCCGGTTTTTCTTTTTCATAGGCGGCCAGCTTGGCCATGGCGATGATGCCGTCCGGGCAGACGCGGACGCAGGTGGCGCAGCCGATGCACTTATCCAAGCCGGTCTTCGGACGGAAAGTCCGCCAGGAGCCGGTTTTGTTATTCATGGTCGTGCCCGGTTGGGCTGATAAAGCAATATTCATAAAAGCGTTTGAGTAATCATTTTTTTCTAAAGAGGAGAATTAAAGCACTTTATAATAAGTACTTTCTATGGCTTTGATGTTTTTCTCGATAATGCCTTCGCCCTTTTCCTGAAATTTTTTTTTGGCGGCTTTTTTCAGGGCGGGGAGGCTTATGAGGCCAGTGGCTTTGGCGACGGCGCCGAGGATGGTGGTATTGACCAGATTTTTGCCGAAAATTTCCAAGGCGATCTTGGTGGCGTCAACCGTATGGATATTGTTTTTTTCCAGCTTGAGATCCTGGGCGATTTCTTCCCTGGTTTTGGCCGTATTGACGATAATGACGGTTTTCGCGTCGGTGCCGGCGGTCAGATTGACTTGGCCGATCAGGCTGGCGTCTTGGATGATTAAAACATCCGGATTATAAATCTGCTCCCGCAGCCTTATTTCTTTATCGTCAATGCGCGCGAACGCCTGGATGGGCGCGCCGGTTCTTTCCACGCCAAAAAAGGGAAAGGCTTGGGCGAAACGGCCTTCCTGAAAAGCGGCGATGGCGATGAGCTCGGCGGCGGTGACGACGCCCTGGCCGCCGCGCCCGTGAATGCGGATTTGATGCATAATTAAGAAAATGTTTTTTATTTAGTTATTTCTTCCCAAACGGCGAGCGGGACGTCGCCTTCGATCTTCCGGCCGTTGACGAACCAGGTGGGCGTGCCGGTGACGCCGAGTTTTTCGCCGGCCAAGTAGTCTTTTTTAATCGCGTCCATGTATTTTTCTTTTTTAAAGCAATCATCGAATCTTTTCATGTCGGTGCCGGCTTGGCCGGCCAAGGCGTAGAGCTGGTCATTGCCGGTTATCGAAGTGCCCTGATAAAGCCGGTCGTGCATCGGCCAGAAGAGGCCTTGTTCGCCGGCGCAGCGTCCGGCCATGGCCAAGTTCATGGAAAAATCTTCCCTGACCGGAAAATCCCGAAAAATTATTTTGACTTTGTCTTTGTGCCTGATGCCGAGTTCGCGGATTTTGGCGTATGATTTTCGGCAATAAGGGCAGGAAAAGTCGGCGAATTCCACGATGGTAATGTCTGGCTTGGCCGAGCCGAGCCAGAAATTATCGCCGTCGCCGATCGCCAGCCGGTGATTCGCTTCCTCAAACATCCTGCCCGTTTTCGCCCTGTCTTCGATTTTGGTCGTCCCATTTTTTTCGGCGACGGCATTGATTCTGAAAAGCAGGGCGAAGATAAAAGACAGAAGGAGTATTAAAAAGGCGAGCAGAACGATCGCCCACCATCGCCGATACCAGGGTTTGTCATTTCTTTGCATGGGCTAAAGTGATATAATGAAATTATTATAACACTTTTATGCAGAAAAGGACAATCAATAATCCCTACATTCTGCCCCCAAGCTTAATTTAATACAAAAGGACACCTAAGTTAGGTAAAATAATAGTGTCAACTAGTTATTAAGCCAAAATAGAGAAATGAGCTATCCGCCTTGCTCAGAGCAGGTCATACCCCCAGAAAGAAGCGGCTAAGCTCTTAGGCAAGACGGCGTCAGCCGTCTGCCAAGAGCTAAAAAGGAATCAAACAAGCACTAAAACAGGTTATGATGCCGGATTGGCCAAGGCTAATGCTATTCTAAAAAGGATTGAAGCTAATCAGAGGTTTAGAAAAATAGAAAATAATACCTGGTTACGAAATTACATAATCAGATGAAAATACTCATGGCCTACCCCGACAGTTCTTCCCAAAAAAATCGTCCTTTGCTACAATCACTCAAAGACAGATTGATGAGGCCTACGACCTCATCAATAACCGACCGAGAAAACGGCTCGGCTATCTAACCCCTAACGAGGTGTTCCAAAATCGCCAAATAGATTAAGCTTTGGATTAGAATTTTAGCAGTGACGGTTGAATAGAAAATTAAAAACCAAAAGTCAAAAATATAAACATCAAAGCATAAACCTTGGTTTTTATTATGTCCACGCAAATTAATCAACAGATAGTTAATGCCAGCGGCGTTAAATTATTCATCGAGCAGGATGGCCGGGAAGTGGCTCGAGCTTTTTTGTATGTCCTGAAGAATGGCTTGCACGCCGAGCCTTTCGGCCTTCTGGAAGACGTGTTCGTCGAGGAGAATTTGCGCGGCCAGGGAATTGGCACTGAACTGGTCAAGAAAATCATCGAAGCGGCCAAGAAAAATCATTGCTATAAACTGATTGCCACCAGCCGGCGCGAGCGGCCCAAAGTCCACGCTTTGTACGAGCAGCTCGGCTTCAAAAACTACGGGATGGAATTCAGGATGGAATTATGAACAAAAACATCATCACTATCGGCGGCGGTTCAGGGCAGTATGTACTTTTGTCCGGTTTGCGGGACGTCGGTGGCATCAACATCACTTCGATCGTGTCTATGGTCGATTCCGGCGGTTCGACCGGACGGCTGCGTGACGAGCTCGGTATCCTGCCGCCGGGCGACGCCTTAAAATGCGTCTTGGCTTTGTCGCCGGACCGGGGCGTGGCCAGAAAAATCCTCCAGACCAGATTCACGAGCGACAACCGGCTGAAAGACCATAACGCCGGCAATATGCTCCTGTCCATGCTCGCCCAGTATGCCGGCAGTTTTCCGGCCGGCATTAACGCTTTGGGCGAAATCCTGAATATCAAAGGCGAGGTTTTGCCGGTGACGATCGATCGGGCGACATTAGTGGCCGAGCTGACCGACGGCCGGCATCTTTACGGCGAGACGGTCATTGACATACCGCGCGGCAACCAGCGGGAAAAAATTAAAAAGACTTTTCTGGTGCCGCACCATAGCGACTCGATCAAAGTTTATCCGCCGGTCATCAAGGCCATCAAGCTGGCTGACTTCATCATCATCGGCCCGGGCGACATCTACACGAGCATTACCCCGAATTTCCTCGTGCCCGGCGTGGCCGAAGAAATCAGGCGGAGCCGGGCCAAGCTGATTTTTATCATGAATATTATGACCAAGTTCGGCGAGACCGACGGTTTCCAGGCTGGCGATTTTCTTAAAGTTATAAAGAAGACGGTCGGCCGGAAAATCGACCGCGTCCTGATCAATAACCGCGTTGCCAGCCGGGAAATTATCCGAAAATATCAGAAGCAAAAGGCGGAATTCGTGAAGATCGATCGGCAAACCAGCCAAAAGAAGGAATGCCTGATCGACGACTTCCTGAGCGCCAAAGGCAACGTCGTCCGGCACGATTCAATCAAGCTGGCCGAAGCGATTGCCGGAATGATTAAGCGATAACCCACACCCATGATCACAGTCTTTGATCTCGACTATACTTTACTGGATACGGCCAGACTAAAAGACGATATGAATCGGTGTTTTCGGCTGGCGGCGGCTGGCGCGGATTTTAGCGCCGATTATAAGAGCTATTTTAAAATACCAGGCGCGCCGGTCAATTTCAGCATGGATCTGTATGTTGATCGTTTGAAGCAGGACGGGCGCATCGATCCGCGGCAAGGCGAGAGCTTAAGAGCGGAGTTCGGCCGGATCATGGCCGGCCTTAAAGATTATCTTTTTCCCGGCTGGGCGGAAATCATCGGGCATTACCGCGATCGCGGCGATGAAACGATTTTGGCTACTTTCGGCGACAAGGCCTATCAGCAAGTTAAGATAAGCAGTCTGGCCATCGGCGATTATTTCGATGAGATCATCTATGAAGACAGGGACAAGAGAGAGAACGGTTTTTTGGAAAAATTAAAAAAGTCCGGTCAGAAAATCCGTTTCATCAACGACAATGCCTGGGAGAGCCTGAAGATGATGCGGGCGATCGGCGAAGATTGCGAACTATACCTGATCAAGGGGCCGTATTTCCATAACACGAAGGAAGAGAGGGAGGAATTTGTCGGCAGGAAGGTGGAGTTTTTCGATAGTCTAAAAATATTATCTAATTTAAAGTTATGAACACAAAAATCGTGATTTTAGCCGCTGGGCGCGGCACCAGGATGAAGACGCCGACGCCCAAGGTGGTTATGCCGATTGTCGGCAAGCCGATGATCAAATACTTGATCGAATCGATCATGGAATCAGGCGTCGATTCGGAGCCGGTCATCGTCGTGTCGCCGGACAACCGGGAAGTTATTGCGGAACAGCTAAAAGAATTCAAGCTGACTTACGTCAATCAGGAAGTGCAGCTCGGCACCGGCCACGCCTTGGCCTGCGCCCGCCAGGCCGTGGACGATTCGGTTGAGAAAGTGATCGTCTTATACGGCGACCACCCTTTTATTAAGGCGCCGTCGATCAAAATGCTTAATGCCAGCTACATGCCGCCGGTGACCATGATGATTACCCGGGTGGAAGATTTTAACGACTGGCGGAAGAGCTTCTACCAATGGGGCCGGGTGATCCGCGACGGCAACAAGATCCGGTCGATTATCGAATTCAAGGATGCGGACGAAAAAATGAAAGAAATTAGGGAAGTCAATCCGGCCATGTACTGTTTCGATCGCCAGTGGGTCTGGGACAATATCGGCAAAATCAACAACGAAAACGCCCAGCGTGAATATTATCTGACCGAGCTTATGGCCATCGCTTTCAACGCCGGCCAGCTGGTCCACTCGGTCGAGATCGAGCCGATCGAAGCCATCGGCATCAATTCCCGGGAAGAATTGGCGCTGGCCGAAGAAGTTTTAAAAAACATTGGCATCTGATTTTTATGGAAAAAATCCTCGATCTTCATATCCATTCCCGCTATTCCCGCGCCTGTTCGCGGGATCTGACTTTGGCCGGCATCGAAAAGGCCTCGCGCGCGAAAGGCATCGACATCATCGCCACCGGCGATTTTACCCATCCGGCCTGGTTCCGGTCTATCAGAAATGAGCTGACCGAAGCCGGCGCCGGCCTTTATGCTTTAAAAACAGCCGCGGACGATCGAGTGAAATTTATCCTCTCGACCGAAGTCGCCTTGATTTACAAAGATGGCGATCGAACCAGACGGATCCATTTGGTCATCCACGCGCCGGACTTAGCCGCCGCGGCCAAACTAAATGAATTGTTAGGCCGGCATTACAATATCAAATCCGACGGTCGGCCGATCCTTGGGATAAAAGCGCCAGAGTTGGTCCGTCTCTGCCTTTCCGTTCATCCACGATTCCTTATCTATCCAGCCCATATTTGGACACCCTGGTTTTCCGTCTTCGGTTCGAAGTCCGGCTTTAATTTGCTGGAAGAATGCTTCAAGGAAGAGACGCCGAATATTTTCGCCTATGAAACCGGCCTGTCTTCCGATCCGGAAATGAATTGGCGCTGGTCGGCCTTGGACAAGCTGGTGCTTCTTTCCAATTCCGACGCCCATAGCCCGGCCAATATTGCCCGCGAAGCCAATGTTTTCGACCTGGAAAGCGAGTCATACCCGGAAATTTATGAAGCGATTAGGCGTCGCGACCTTAAAAAGATAAAATATTCGATTGAATTCTATCCGGAGGAAGGCATGTACCATTTCGACGGCCATCGCGCCTGCGGCGTCAGCTTCGCCCCTGGGGAAACTAAAAAAAAGAAAGGCCTCTGTCCGATTTGCCGAAAGCCTTTAATCATCGGCGTTCTCAGTCGGGTTGAGGAATTAGCCGACCGACCGACTGGCTTCCGGCCGGCCGATGCACCCGGTTTTGTCAAATTGGTCGAGCTCGACAAGATCATTGCCGACGCTGTCGGCGTGAAAAGCCGCCAGGCCCGCCGGGTGCGCGCCGAATACGACCAGCTCATCGCGGTCCTGGGCGGCGAATTGGAAATACTCATAAAGACGCCGCTTGAGCAGATCCGGGACGTTTCTCCGGCTGCGGCCGAGGGCGTCAGGAGGGTTCGCGAAGGCCGCCTAGAAATAAGCCCCGGCTTCGACGGTCAATACGGCCGGATCAAGATTTTTCAGGAAGAAGAAAAATCCAAAAATAAACAAGCGAAATTATTTTGAAACGCGCCTTCGGGTGCGTTTTTATTTTAGAAATATTTTAGAAATATTTTATCTGGAGTTGATTATAATAAATTCAAAGTTTTTTGTTGCCGCGGCAGGGTTCTTTGTCTAGAGACTGCCGGCACAGAAAACATTATAAATCATAAATCCAACCTCGCCCCAGCTCTCTCAACCAGGAGAGGCGGGGCATGAAATTTATGTCCTCAAAAATTTTGTCGGCGGCTGTCATTGGTTTGGACGCGGAATTAGTTGAAGTCGAAGCCGATACTGGCGGTGGCGACATGGGCCTGTTCGCGGTTGTCGGTTTGCCGGACGCGGCTGTTTCCGAATCGCGGGAAAGAGTGAAAAGCGCCATCAAAAATTCCGGCCTGCCGTTTCCCCGGCAGAAAGTCACAGTCAATCTGGCGCCGGCTGATCTGAAAAAACACGGCCCGAGTTATGATCTGCCGATTGCCGTGAGTATTTTGGAAATCACCGGCCGCCTGTTCAAGAGCGGCGACTTGGCTGACAAGATTTTCGTTGGCGAGTTGGCCTTAAACGGTCAGTTACGGCCGGTGAACGGCGTCCTGCCGATTGCCATTAAAGCGGAAAAAGCGGGCATTAAAACCATTTTCGTGCCGGCGGGCAATGCCGTCGAAGCCAAGCTGGTCAAGAATCTGGCTGTCATTCCGCTTAACAACCTTTTAGAATTAGTTGAGCATCTCATGGGCCAGAATCTCATTCCCGAGCTTCCGGCGCGGGAATTTAATTTTACCAATACCAGAATCCCTTTTGACATGGCCCATATCAACGGCCAGGAGCATGTCAAACGAGCCATGGAAATCGCGGCCGCCGGGGCCCACAACATGCTCATGTCCGGGCCGCCCGGTTCGGGCAAAACACTCATTGCCCGCACCATGCTTTCTATCCTGCCCAATCTGACCCTGGAAGAATCGCTCGAGATTACGAAAATTTATAGCGTGGCCGGACTTCTGCCGAATTCGACCGCCCTTTTGGAAAGCCGGCCGTTCCGCTCGCCGCATCACACCGCTTCCGGCGTAGCTCTGGTCGGCGGCGGCGCCTGGCCGCGGCCGGGAGAAATTTCCTTGGCCCATCGCGGCGTTTTGTTTTTGGACGAATTCGCCGAATTCCCGCGGCCGGTTTTGGAAAATCTGCGCCAGCCGCTCGAGGACGGGGTCATCAACGTCAGCCGGGCGGCCGGCAACCTTTCTTTCCCGGCCAAATTTATCCTAGTTTCGGCCATGAACCCCTGCCCGTGCGGCTATGCCGGCGATAGCGAAAAGCACTGCATCTGCTCGTCGTCGCAGGTGGCAAGCTACCGGAAAAAGATTTCCGGGCCGATCCTCGACCGCATTGATCTCCATGTCGAGGTGCCGCGCCTGAAATTCGAGAAGCTGACCGGCACGGCGCCAGGCGAAACTTCCGCGGCCATCAAAAGCCGCGTCGAACAATGTCGCGCCGTTCAAAACGAGCGCTTCCGACAAGCCGGTTTTATCGCCAATTCGGAGATGACTTCGGAGGCGGTCAAAAAATTCTGCGAATTAAAAGACGACTCGAAAGCGATTATGAAGCAGGCGGTCGATCAGATGCATCTTTCAGCCCGCGCTTATTTTCGCATTCTCAAGGTGGCTCGCACCATCGCCGACCTGGCCGGCGAAGAGCATGTTCTCCTCGCTCACGTGGCCGAAGCTCTGCAATATCGGCCGAAAATGGAATAAAAAGCAGAGCAAAAAAGGCTCTTTATCCGGCAGGGGGAGATGTGTTATAATAAAAGAAGTAATATATTAATTTCAAATTTTGGATTTTAAAATTTACAGCCTTTTATTATGCGCAAAATCAAGAGAGCAATCCCCTTTTTTATTTTAGCGATTTTTTTATTAACTTCCGGCTTCGGTTGTAAGGTGCTTGATCAGAAGACCCAGGAAGCCATGAAGCCGATCACCTTGAACTACTGGCGAGTTTGGGACGGGCCTGACGCTTTTGAGGAAATCATCGCCGCCTACAAGGCGCTTCATCCTTTCGTCAATATCAATTACCGCAAGCTTCGTTATGGCGAATTCGAGGATGAATTGATCGATGCCCTGGCCGAAGACCGCGGTCCGGACATTTTTTCCATCCATAATACTTGGATAAAAAAATACGAATCGAAAATCGCACCCATGCCGGCGACGGTCACCATGGCTTATCCGGTTGTCCGCGGCACTTTAAAGAAGGAAACCATCCCGGAATTGCGGAGCGTCCGCAGTTTGACCCTAAAAGAGATTGAGAATAATTTTGTCGATACGGTTTCCCAGGATATATTCGTCCGGGTTAAAAACGAAAAAAGCGGCCAGATGGAAGACAAGGTTATGGGCCTGCCCCTTTCCGTCGATACGCTGGCCATGTTTTATAACAAGGATCTTCTGAATAACGCCGGCATTCCCGAGCCGCCGTCGCATTGGAATAAAAATTTCCAGCAATATGTCAAGAAACTGACCAAGCAGGATATTGAAGGCGATTTCCAGCAATACGGTGTCGCCCTCGGTTCGAGCGCCAACATCGAACGTTCGAGCGATATTTTGTCTTTATTAATAATGCAAAATGGCGCCGAAATGCAGAACGAAAGCGGCCAGATCATGTTCGGTCAAGTCCCCGCCGCCTTTTCCAGCCACAATTATAATCCCGGCCTGGAAGCTCTGCGTTTCTATACGGATTTTGCCAATCCGGCCAAAGAAGTCTATTCTTGGAATAAGGCCGCTTCGAATTCGATCAAAGCTTTTGCCGAAGGCAAGCTGGCCTTCGCTTTCGGCTACTCCTACCATTTGCCGACGATCCGGGCCGAAGCGTCGAAACTCAATTTTGGCGTGGCTAAAATGCCGCAAATCGAAGGCAACCCCAGCCTGAATTTTGCCAATTATTGGGTAGAGACGGTTTCCAAGAAAAGCAAGCTCCAGAATGAGGCCTGGGATTTCATCCAGTTCGCCGCCAAAGCGGAAAACGTCAAAAGTTATTTGGATAAAACGAAAAAACCGACCGCTTTGCGGGCGTTGGTAGCGGCGCAATTGGATGATAAGGATGTCGGCGTCTTCGCCGACCAGGTTCTGACCGCCAAAAGCTGGTATCATGGCGCCGACGCCGAGGCCATGGAAGCGATTTTCGGCGACATGATCGACAATGTGGCCAGCGGCCAGATGACCGTCGAGCAGGCCCTTGGCCTGGCCGTTTCCAAAACCCAGCAGACGGTGGAGGCGAAGGAAAAGGATTGATGAAACAAAAATGAAAAAAATAATTATAATTACAATTTTAAACTTTTTTTTCCTGGTTGCGGTCCAGGCCGTTAGCGCGGGTAATAACTGTGCCGAAGATCCATGGAAAGAACAAGGCTATAAGTGCATTGATATTAATAAAAACCAGGGCGAGAATTGCCAAACCGGCCTTTGTCCTGGCCCAGCTAATATCCAGTGCTGCCAGCTAACAGGGGCCGCCTCGGCCGCCGGCTCATCCGCTTTTACCGGTCCGATCTTGCCGAATCCGTCCGGCGACAAGAGCAAATGCCCGGAGGGTTATGACGGCAACTGCGGCAACTACAGCTTAAATGACCTGATTCGCATTGCCGTTAATATCTCCCGCTGGATTTTGGGCATTAGCGGTTCGGTGCTTTTCGCCATGTTCATTTACGGCGGCTTCACCTGGATTCTGGCCGCCGGTTCGAGCGAGGACATTAAGAACGGCAAGGAGATTATTAAAAACGCGGTTATCGGCTTGATTATTATTTTTTCCGCCTACACGGCCATCAATTACATTCTCTATGGCTTCGGTTTTGCCAAGCAAGACGGAGAAATTATTAATCAAGAAGCGGCTGTCAATGGCCAAGAAAAATGGAGTAAGATAAAATAATAAATTATTCGATTTATTTCGTAGTTCAATTTTCCCCATGGTTTCTTTCACGGCCAATAAAATACTCCTGGATTCCGAGGCGATCATCGAAGAGCTCAAGGCGGCGCGGCTCCGGAAAGGCTTAAGCCTGGAAGAGGCGGGCCGGGTTTTAAGTATCAGCGCGAAATATCTAGAGGCTCTGGAGAAGGGCGACTTCAACCAGCTGCCGGCGGGCGTTTACGGCAAGAATTTTTTCAAAGAATACGCCGCTTTCCTCGGGCTTGATCATCGGGAAATCGTCGCCGTCTACGAACGGGAAACGGCTTTCAAGGATGCCAAGGAGAAGGACCGGCTGTTTTCCAACCAGGTCGTCCGGAACAAGATGCTTTTCACTATTCCGCGCATCGCCCGGAACTTTTCCATCCTGGCTGTCATCGCTGTCTGCCTCCTCTATCTCGGCTATCGCATGGAAAGGATCGTTTCGCCGCCGGTTTTATCGCTGTCGAGCCCGAACGATAACCTGATTACCGACAAAAAGAATATCCGCGTGGCCGGCGCCACCGAAAACGAATCGGAAATCACCGTGAACGGCGAGAGCGTGCTTCTGGACAAGCAGGGCCAATTTTTAAAAGAAATCAATTTGAAGAACGGCGTCAATACCATCACGGTCGTGGCCAAAAACAAATACGGCCAGGTCAGCACTATCAGTCGGCAAATTTTAGTCAAAGAAGGCAAAGATATAATTTTTTAATTAAGGGAGGATGAAATTTATGCCAAAAGAAAAGGAAACAAACAAAGAGGTAAGCGAAAAAATGAGCGCGGCCATGGCGGCCATGGACCAGATTAAGAGCAAGTTCGGCGACGGTGCCATCATGAAATTCGGCGAAGCTAAAAAAGTTGACGTCGACGCCGTGCCGACCGGCTGCCTGTCGCTTGACATCGCCCTGGGCATCGGCGGCGTGCCGCGCGGCCGCATCATCGAAATCTTCGGGCCGGAATCGTCCGGCAAAACGACGCTCGCCCAGCACATCGTGGCCGAGGTGCAGAAAATGGGCGGCATCGCCGCTTTCGTCGACGCCGAACACGCGCTTGATCCGGATTACGCCGCCAAAATCGGCGTGAATGTCAAAGAAATGCTTATTTCGCAGCCGGATACGGGCGAGCAGGCCCTGGAAATCGTGGAAACGCTCGTCCGCTCGAATGCCGTCGATGTTATTGTCGTCGATTCGGTGGCCGCGCTGGTGCCGCAGAAAGAAATCGAAGGCGATATGGGCGACCAGCACATGGGCCTCCAGGCCCGGCTTATGAGCCAGGCGCTTCGCAAATTGACCGGCATCGTTGCCAAAACCAAGACGGTCGTTATCTTCATTAACCAGATTAGATTGAAAATCGGCGTCTTTTTCGGAAATCCGGAAACGACCACCGGCGGCACGGCTTTGAAATTTTATTCTTCATTGCGGGTGGAAATTCGGCGGGCGGCCCAGATCAAACAGGGCGAGAAGATCATCGGTAACCGCGTCAAGGTGAAAGTGGTGAAAAACAAAGTGGCCGCGCCGTTCAAGACTTGCGAATTCGATATCATGTACAACGAAGGCATTTCCCTTTCCGGCGACCTGCTCGATACCGGCGTGGAATATGGCGCCGTCAACAAGTCCGGCAACTCCTACGCCTTCGGCGAAACCAAGCTAGGCACGGGTCGGGAAAACGCCAAACGCTTCCTCTCCGCCGACAAGAAACTCATGAAAGAAATCAGGAAAAGCGTCCTGGCGGCCATTAAGGAAAAAGAAGAATAATACGCCTCGAATATCCAAAAAATAAAAAAGAAGTCCAAATGGACTTCTTTTTTATTTTAAAAAACTATTTGGGCGATAACCCGTTTAAGCCCGTTCGACGTATTCGCCCGTGTCGGTATTGACCCGAATGACGTCACCTTCGTTAATGAACATCGGGGCGCTGATTTCGGCGCCGGTTTCCAAGATGACTGTCTTGGAGACATTGCCGGCCGAATTGCCTTTAACGCCCGGCGGCGCGCTCACCACTTTCAAATCCAGCTTGATCGGCAGTTCGATGGCTACCGGCCGGCCTTCAAAGTAAAGCACGTCGACGTCCGTGCCTTCTTTCATGAATTTCAGTTTTTCACCCATTTCTTCGATTGAAAAACTGAATTGCTCGTAAGTCACGTTGTCCATGAAATTGGCTTCTGTTTCGTCTTTATACATGAAGTTGGCTTTTTTCTTTTCCGTTTCCGCCTCTTCGGCTTTTTCATTGCCCTGGAAGGTTCTTTCCAGGACATTGTCGCTGATCAGATTTCTTAATTTGGTCTTCAAAACCGCGCCACCCCGGCCCATCTTGTGGTGATCGGCTCGGATGACGGCGAACGGCTGGCCGTCAATGCGGATGATGCGGCCTAGTTTTATTTCGCTGATAGTCAACATAAGTAAAAATAACCGAGAAACAAAAGTTTTTTGCGCCTACTGACCATTAACTCAATGGTCAATGGTCAGTAATTTTGATTATCGGTTATGGTTTGGCTTTTATCGAGTGAACGGCATGAGCGCCATGATGCGCGCCCGCTTGATGGCCGTGGCCAGCTTCCGCTGGTGCCAGGCGCAAGTGCCGGTTCTTTTTGGCGGCAGGATCTTCATGTAGGAGTTGATGAATTTTCTTAGGACCTGTGCGTCCTTGTAATCCACGTCATTAATGTTATTCACGCAGAAATGACAGGCTTTTTTATTGGTTTCCATGGTAGTTATGTTTAATTAAAAAGGGATATTCTCGACTTTAATCTCTTCTTCGTTTACGCCTTCATCCGGGAAAGGCTGCTCGATAGTCGGCAGGCTGTCGTTGGTCGGAGCGCGATAGGGTTGGCTCTGGCCGCCAGCCGGCGCGGTGCCGCCGGCGCGGTCAAGCATGATCATGTTTTCGGCCACGATTTCCGTCCGATATCGCTTGATGCCGTCCTGGCCGGTCCAATCGCGGGTCTGCAGGCGGCCTTCGATGTAGGCCTTCGAGCCTTTTCTCAGGTATTGGCCGCAGATTTCTCCGAGCCGCCGCCAGGCGACGATGTTATGGAATTCGGTCTTTTCCTGCTTTTGCCCGGATTGATCCGTCCAGACCAGGCTGGTGGCGATCGAGAATGAAGTTACGGTTGCGCCGGCCGGCGTCGTTTTTACCTCTGGATCACGGGTCAGGTTGCCGATAATCATCACTTTGTTTAGATTCATAAGATTTCCTGTCTGGCGAATTGCAAAAGATTTTGCCGTTCGTCAGAATTGAATTTATAATAAATCGTTGGTTTCAAGAATCTTATCCAGCTTATCGTCCAGATCCTTGAGGTCGATTTTGTCTTTGTTGGCCGCATTGGCTTTGGTTTTTTCCTTTTCCTTTTCGGCTTGTTCTTCGGCCTGGATATTTTTTTCCGCGATTTTTTCCGCGATCTTTTTATCCTTCTCGATCTCGGCCGCGGTTTTCACGTGTCTTTTGACGATCTGATGCCGGAGAATTTCGCTGGTCATGGTCAGGGAGCGGTTGACGGCCGCCAGGTTTTCGCCGGGCAGATCGAATTCGACCAAGCTGTAATAGCCGAAATAAAAACTCTTGATCGGGTAAGCGAAGCGTTTTTTGCCCCAATCTTCTTTTCGGGTGATTTTGCCGGCGTTGTTGCCAATGATCTTGTCGACTTTCTCGACGATCGGCGCCAATTCGTCCTCGCTGAACTTGTTGGAAATAATGTACAACAGTTCGTAGTGAGGAATGTCTGATGATTTTGTTCTAGACATAGTTCTCTTAAAATTAATTATAAATTAGGCTGCTTTAAAAAAGATAAAATAAAAATAAAATCTTTCTAAAAACAAAAAAACCAAGATATTCTTTTTCTGAAAAGACCAGAAAAAGCCTCTCGGCTTTGTGAGAATATCTTTCCTGCATCACGGAAGGCGCAGGATGGCCGCGGCAAGCGGCTTGGGAAGGGGGTATGCCCCGGAAATATGGCAGGTGCTTCTGTCTCGCGACTTTTAAATTTTAGCATGACTGGAGAAAAATTGCAATACCTAGAAAAATCTGCTAAGGTTCAGGTATGAAATATTATTTTATTTTAGGCAATAATCCGGCTTTGTCTTTGGCCGAAATTGTTGCCGTTTTTCCGGAGGCGGCTCGGGGCGAACTTGCAGGCGAAGATATTTTTCTTATGGAAGCGCCAGAATTCGATGCCGCCAGGCAGATCCGCCGCATGGGCGGCGTCATTAAGATCGGCAAAATAACGGATCAGATTGGCGGCGCGGCCGAGGCGTTGAAAGAAAAAATCCTGGTCGCCATCGCCGCCCGGCGAGGCGCGGGCAAAATCAATTTCGGCATTTCCAATTACGGCGTCCAGAGCGTCAAGGAAAAATTTTTAGGGCTGGCCGCAAAAGCCGAACTGAAGCAGCAATCCGTTTCCGCCCGCTTCGTGGTCAGCCGCGAGCGTGTTCTCTCGAGCGTCGTGGTCGAACAGAACAAGCTCGTCAGCTCCGGCCTGGAATTCGCCCTGATTCCGGGAGGCAAAAATATTCTTATCGGGGAAACTTTGGCGGTTCAGCCGTTCAAAGAGCTGTCGCGTCGCGATTATGGCCGGCCGGCCAAAGATGATTTTTCCGGCATGCTTCCGCCGAAATTGGCCCAGATTATGATCAATTTGGCGCAAGCGAAAAAAGACGCGGTCATGCTCGATCCTTTTTGCGGCTCCGGAACCATTCTCACCGAAGCCATGCTCATGGGCTATCGGCAGTTCATTGGCTCGGATATTTCCGCCAAGGCTATCGATGATACGAGTAAAAATATCGAGTGGCTGAAAAATAATTATCAACTGCCAAACATTAATTATCAATTATCGGTTTCGGCCGCGGCCGATTTGTCAAAAATAATCCGGCCAGAGTCGGTTGACCTGATCGTCACCGAGCCTTATCTCGGGCCGCAGCGCGGGCATCGGGACTGGCTCGAAATCAAAAAAGAATTGGACGGCCTGTATGCGCGAGCGCTTGCTGAATTCCGGAAAATACTCAAGCCGGGCGGGCGGGCAGTCATGGTCTGGCCGGTTTTGGCCAAAAAATATTTTTTGTCTCCGTCCTTGGGCGGTCTGAAGAAAACCGAGGTCTTGCCGGCCAAATTTCAGAATCACCCGGCCATTAAACTGACGGAAAGAAAAACCGTCATGTACGGCCGTCCTGGCCAGCAAGTCTGGCGGGAGATCGTCGTGTTTAAAAAGTAGGCTTATTTGTTGATCAAAAAGTTGCAGACGTCGCCGTCCCGGATGGTATAGTCTTTGCCTTCGGTGCGGATGAGGCCTTTTTCACGAGCGGCCGATTCGCCGCCGACTTCGACGAATTTTTCCCAGTTGATCGCCTCGGCGCGGACAAAGCCTTTCTCAAAATCCGTGTGGATGACGGCCGCCGCCTGCGGCGCTTTCGTGCCAGCTTTGACGGTCCAGGCCCGGGTTTCGTCCGAGCCGGTGGTTAAGAAAGTGATCAGGCCGAGGAGATCGTACGAGGCCCGGATCAGCCGGTTAAGGCCGCTTTCATCGAGGCCGAGCTCCCGGATGTATTCGCTCTGCTCTTTTTCCGGCAAAGCGGCGATTTCCTGCTCGAGTTTGGCGTTGATTTTTAAAACATTCCCGTCCCAGCCATGACCACCCCCTTTAACTAAGAGGGGCAGGGGGAATTTGGCTTGATTTTCTTCTTTGGTATTTAAGACATAAATAATCGGCTTTAAAGAAAGCAGGTTCAGGGTTTTGACGATCTTTATGTCTTCTTCGTCAAATTCCAATTCGCGGGCCGGCTGGCCGGCCGAAAGCTGAGTTTTTATTTTTTCTAAGAGTTCTTTTTCCCGGATCATTTCCTTATTGCCGCTCTTGGCTTCCCGGCTGGTCCGTTCCAGTCTTTTTTCAACGGTAGCCAGGTCGGCCAGGATCAGCTCCAGGTTGATGGTTTCTCGGTCGCTTTCCGGATCAACTCGGCCGCTGACGTGAACAATGTTCTTGTCCTCAAAATCTCGGACCACTTCGCAGATGGCGTCGCATTCCCGGATATGGGAGAGGAATTGGTTGCCGAGCCCTTCGCCTTCGGCCGCGCCCTTGACCAGGCCGGCAATATCGACGAACTCGACGGTGGTGTGGATGATTTTTTTCGGCTTGGAGACGGCCGCCAATTTTTCCAGGCGCTCGTCTGGCACCTTAACCACGCCGACGTTCGGGTCGATGGTGCAGAAAGGATAGTTAGCCGCGTCCACTTGCTTTTTAGTTAGGGCGTTAAACAGGGTCGACTTGCCTACGTTGGGCAGGCCGACAATGCCGATGGATAGTGACATAAAAGTAAAAATCAAGAATAAGGTCTTTTTTATCTTAGGCCATCTGGCTAAAAAAATCAATCGCTGGTATAATTCTAGGTAGCTTTAGTTTAGAGGGATAACGTATGCCGGAAAAAAACGGTCATGAAGAAAAATTGAACAAGCGGAAAATCAGAGTGATCAATCTGATCTCTTTTTTATTTGGCTTCTCCCAGGCCGTGCTCGCTTTTATCGTCTCTTCCTATTTTAAGGAGGCACTTGGCACGGAAAATATCGGGCCGCATTACATCGTCATTTATTCGATCGTCCTCCTGGCACTGGTCAATTTTCACCGTTTGGTTAAAAAAGTCGGTAAATTTTATTCTTTCCTTTTTGCTATTTCGGTGCAGATTATTTCGCTCTTCGCCCTCTATCTTTTGCCTGTTCATCCGGCCGCGGTCGTTTTTCTCGCGGCCTATATTATCTTCGGCAACCTGACGAGCGTCAGCATCGATTTTGTCCTGGAATCATTTTCGGTCGACCATATGTCCGGCCGGGTACGCGGCCTTTATCTGACTCTACTCGATGCCGGCTTTCTCTTGGGGCCGATCGTTTCCACTGCAACCCTGGACAAATATCATTTCCAGGGCGCTTTTCTTATTTCTTTCATCATCGATATTATCATCCTTTTGATTGCCCTTGCCCGTTTACGCCAGGCCGATTATCATTTTGAAAGCCGCTCGCATATCGCCGATATCGTGGCTAAGGTCTGGCGGCGGAAAAGCGTCATGCGGATCTATTTCATTTCGTTCGTCCTTGAGGCCTTCTATTCGGTCATGCTTACTTTCTCGCCGATCTACTTGCGCGATTTAGGTATGAGTTGGGAGGAGATCGGCCTGGTCTTTACGGCCATGCTCATACCTTTTATTATCTTTCCCTTTCCGGTCGGTTTCCTGGCCGACACCCGATTCGGCGAAAAGGAAATGCTTATTATCGCCCTCTTCGTTATGGGGTTTTCCACCTATTCGATTTTTTTCATCAATTCGGCCAGTCTGGCCGTCTGGACCGTCGCTCTCTTCGGCACCCGCATCGGCGCGTCCATGATCCAGACTCTTAGGGATTCTTATTTTTATAAAAAAATTGACGGCCACGACATCGATCTGATTGACCTTTACCGCACAGCCGTGCCGCTCGCCTATATCTCCGCCATGATTTCTTCCACGCTCATCCTTTGTTTTTTCTCTATCAAATACATCTTCCTCGCCCTGTCCGCCCTCATCTTCCTCGCCCTCTGGCCAGCCTTCAAACTGCGAGACAGCCGGTAATTTTTACAAGTGATTTTTGACTGGACATTTTTTAGAGTGTCTGATAATCTAACATAAACTTTGATAACTCCTTTCGCATCAAGTCCGCTGAAGAAAAAATTTGATAACCAATATGCGGGCGCATAGCTCAGCTGGCAGAGCGCTTCGTTTACACCGAAGATGTCCAGGGTTCGAGTCCTTGTGCGCCCACCATTTCTCCGTTTTCACCCCGAACCCCGGGGAGTTCTTGTAGAATTCTTTGAGGGAGTTTGAGGCGAATATGGAGCTTAAAAGGGATCATTTGATCCTTTTTTTGTTTGCCGGCAATCTTATCTTCCTTATTAACTGGTCGAGAAAATACTATAATTTCCTCTATTAAGTTATGTAAGACTGAATAAACCCCTTTTCTATTCGCCCCGACATTATCAAGCATTTTTTTATACTTTTCTGAAAATACCTCAAATGCTTGGAGATATTCTTGTGAAACTGTATTTTGCGAAATTTTATAATCAATTTCTCTAATCTCTATTTGATATTGCAATTCTTTTTGTGTAATCAGTTTCGTCTCCTCTTTTAGTTTAGCCATACTAATATAGCCAGCCTTATGCTGTTCTCTTAATCTATCTTTTACGCCGGACTGACCATTCAACAATTCGGCTAAATCATTTCTTTTCTTTTTTAGGTTTTTTATTTCGAGACCAGTTGATTTAAGGCTTTGTTGGTATTCGAAAACATCAACCGGATTTTTAATAAAAGTTTTTACAAAATTAACTATATAATTTTCCAGCTCATCTGCGTTTATCGGGATCGTAGAGCAAGTGATTGGATTTTTACTCTTTGTTTTTTTGCCGCATTTATAATAATACGTATATTTTTTACTGCTACGCACTATTTCTTTTCTATCCCCGATCCAGTGCGCCCTTTTTTCATTTTTTTCCGGGTTAAAACAACAATCGCATTTTAATAATCCACTTAATAAATAAGTATACTCGCTTTGAGTTTCTATTTTTTGGTGCCTACCAATCGCCAACAATTCTTGCGCCCTTTCAAATGTAATATCATCAATTATACGAGGAGATGGACGCTCTGATAATTTCCAATCCTTTTTATCTAAGCGCTTACGATTTTTAGTTTTTTCGTAATAATACCTGCCTATATAAACCTCATTTGAAAGTATATATCTTATTCTTTCTGCTCGCCAAAAATCCATAGGTGATTTGATTTTTCTTTGCTTTCCTTGCTTCTTCTTATTTATAACTGATGAAATTTCTGCGATTGGTATATTCCGTTCTTTTAATTTTTTTGCAATTTCATAAGCAGACATCTTCTCTCGTGTAAACATATCGAATATCTCCTGAACTATTAAAGATTGGTTCTCTAAAATAGCTAAATGTTTGCTCTCGTTTTTTCTGTATCCATATGGAGCGTTAGCACCCATTACAGTTCCGCCCTTTGCGGCCTGTTCTCTGCCGCCTTGGGTTCTTTGTTGAATTGTGTCTCGCTCTAATTCGGCGATTATTCCAATTATTCCGAGTATAGCCCGACCAAAAGGGGTTGAGGTGTCTATGCTTTCGTTGGCGGAAATAAATTTAATATCCTTGTCCTCAAAAAAATCAATAATCTCCAAAAGCACCTTTAAGCGTCGTGCAAAACGATCTATTTTATAAACAGCAACTACATCAAATGGTTTTTCTCCCTCGGGAGCCATAATAATGTTTTCTTTCAATCGCGCAAATCCCGGTCTTTCGTCGTGAGGGGTTGTACCACTTATGCCGTCGTCTATATAAACGTGCTCCTCACCAGCAAAAACCATAACGGGCTTTCCGTTTTCTAATTTTCCCTTTGTGTTGGCCAAGTTATCCAAGGCTTCTCTTTGCAAATTTTTCCCATATTTTTCAACTTGCTCCTCCGTAGAAACCCTAATATAAAAAGCCACACGCAGGCTTTCTGTTTGCTCGTTTATAATCCCCATATAAAGAGTGATATAGCCCCGAACTATATCTATCAAGATAATTATATTTGGATTATATCAACTATCGACCTTTTTCTCAATTTAATCTATTATTTGAAGTTTTACTCGCCATATTGTTTTATCATCGTATTGCATATTATTTTGGCCATAGATATGCCTTGTTTCTTTTTTTCCCGTCGCAAAATTTCGTAGACTTCTTTTGTTATCCCGACTTGTTTAGTTAATATGAGATTTTCTTCGTTTGAATATGCCTGCATATATCTGAATAAGAGGGCTCCTCCGGCTCTACCTGCCCGAATAACCATATCATCAGTAGCCCGAGTTGGTTTTCCCCTGCCCCCATAATCTTGTATGGGTCAAAGCAGTTGTTTATATTCGGTATAGGTTGTCGCCGTTATCGCCCTAAAAATAAAACTAATTTTGTTAATTTTATTTTTGCGGCGGGCGCGCAATTTTTCAATAAAAAATCCGTAAAACGAACACAAAAAAGCATTTAATCTTTTTTATTCTCGTTTTACGGAATTTATTTTCGGCCGGGTCTTGCGACCAAGCTTTCTGCCCCACTGATTTAATTATAGCTTATTTTTACCACTAAATCAATAAAAATGTTCTACTTAATTGATTTTTCTTTTATTTTAGCTTAATATAATAAACATAATACAACGCCTAACCCCAGTGATTATTGCGACCATTTTTACTGGGTATGGCTTCAAAAACCAACGTGAATAAAGACGGTATTCCAACCGGCGCTTATTCACGTTGGTCTGTGCTCGAAAGGGTGCAGGGCGTTTCCGAAAGGGAGCGTCGTCCGGTTTGGGATACCTTTTTTGTTTTCTCAAAACCGATAAAACCAACGTGAACAATATGAAAAAATTTACCCTCGGTTTATTAACCGGCGTTTTGTTTATAATGCCGGCGATCGCCTTGTCCGCTCCTGACTTAGTCGAAAGACTAAAAGGCAAAATCCTCTTAGCCGTCGAGGATAAGGGAAAGACTTATTACGTCGCTAACGACGGCTATCGCTATCGAATTACTGCGGCAACAGCGCAAAAGGTGTTCGAAAAGTTGGGAGCCGGCATTTCTAATTCCAACCTCGCTAAAATCCCGGAAAAGGATTTGGGAATAAATGCGGACGCGACTACCAGCCAGCAGGTAGTTTATCAAGACAAGATCGTCGAAAAGATTGTCTACGTCAATAATTGTTCGACTTCCAATGCCACTAACAGCACAAATTCAACGTCTAATAATCAGCAGACGAGCCAACCCCAAGAAAGCTATAATTACGACACTTTCTATCCAATCATTCTTTCCTTAAAAGACAATAAGGGCAATATCAATAAATCGTCAGATTATAATCGTTACTCCGGCAATATCGTTTATACTTCCCGCACAAACACTACTTTAAAAGTCGGTGATGAGTTAATTTTGACTATCGAGGCCAAAGACCCGCAAGGCAGGCCTCTTTTTTATAGCTGGAATTCCAACTCTCAACGCTTTAACAGTCTTATTGGAATTGAAAATGGGAATTATAAATATACTTCCAGCAATGAATTACATTACACGATTAACAGTGAAGACCTGCAAACTGGTGAAATGCTAAGAATTGTCGGTCAGATTAAGTCAGAAAAAAATAATTACAGATTTGGTGGCGGAGGCTATGACGATGTTATATTTTTTGATTACAAATTATCGCCGCAATAATATGTTCAAAGAATTATTACAACTTAATAAGGACAAAATTATCCAAATCGGCATACATAAACAAAAGGGTAATAATCTTTGGCATAACAACGCTAAGCTGGGAAAATTTCTAAACCTTTTAACGATTATCTTGGTAATAATGGCTTTTGTGGTTTTATTTTATTTTGGCATTTTTTGGTTTGCAGTTTCCATAGTGGGGGTGGCATTATACAGTGTGGTTATAACTAAAATTGCGACTATGACGGTAAAGGTTAAAATTTTACAAGACGAATACCTTTTTAACTCTCTATACTCGACCGGAGCAATAAATATAAAGGTTATTAAAACCGACCAAATCATAAAATACCCCGATATGTGGGCAAATGAAATTATTAAACTCTACCAAGAGAATTATAAATAATGACTTTAAAAAATAACTACAACTTAGAGGTCATAAAATCTACCCGTGCCTGCGAAAACTGCGGCGCGGTCTATATTCCTGTTGGCGAAAACTATAAATGTCCGGTGTGCAAGGCTGTTAGTTCTGCTGATCCGGGTAATTTTATACCGAATTTGATTGCCGAGATGAGGGAAAATAAAAACAAATATGGCCGGTTTTATTTTTCTCCCAAGTGCGCTACCGGCTTCACCTTAACCATAGAAGATTTAAAAAATGGCGGTTCATATGAACAGTTCATAAAAGCTACTGTTGAAAAATTCTTTGACTATTACACGGACAATAATTTTAAGTCGCCGGTTGAGGGATTAACGAAATATGCCCAAAGGGTTGATTTTGAGGACTTGAAGTATGTACGGAGCAATTTAGCCGATATAATCCTACGGATTTATACCACTTTTTCCAAAGACGGCGACCTGCGGAGAGGCAATAGTTTTGAGGCTACAATCCATATGAGCAAAGAAATACTTAGAAAAAAGATAAAAAAATTGTTTAGCGCAATAAATCCTTAGTTGTCCACAGCTAAAAAATAATTCTAAAAAATTGTGAGGTTTTTAACTACCTCCTTTTTTATTTTTCAGCAATTCTCCTAAAAAATCCCAATAAATACGCAGTTAAACAAAAAGTTAGATTAGTTTGACATAAATTTTAGGACTGGTATAATATATGTAAGGGGGCGTTCAGTCCCCACGGGCACTTTGACAGTAAATCATATTACCCTAAAACAAGTTGCAAGCCACGCTCTCGTCAAAGGCGTAAGCCTTTCTCTTGAAAAGAGCTCTGCTCTTACTTTCCTATTTTCAGGAAAGGAAAATTACTCCTGCACCTATAATCAAAACTCCGAAAACAGCTTAACGACGACACGTCGAACTGTATGCGGATTATTGAAAATAGACAAGTAGCTTATAGTTAATTATAAGTTATTAATTGCAAGTAATTATATCTAATAATCTTAACTGGTTATTCGGTCAACGATCTGCCATTAAATAGCAGGCCGATTTACCGCCAGAGAGCCCAGAGAGTTTTCGGCCTGTGAAAATAATGTCATATCGTTTCTTGGGTTATAATTAAAAATTTTAACAGAATAAACATATGGCGATAAAAAATAAAAATAATAGGGTAGTATCCCTATTAGTCAAACTAAACAATCTTTTAACTAAGATAATGAAGTTTAAAGCTAATAGCCGGGTTCCTGGTCTGCTTGCTGACGCGCTCGCGATTAACAGGGAATTATTAAAACTCATAGAAACGGAAAACGTTAATATGGGCTTCGTTAAAGAAGTATTTATAATAATTCTGACGTTCGTTAAAGATGTGATAGGCAAGTGGCTTTCCCGTTGTAAATTAACGCCTTTAATGGCGATTTCTATATAATATGCTTTCTACAAGCAAACTAATTAAAATTGCACGCACCAACAAGGATTTAAGCCAAGATGAGGTTGCTGAAAAATTGGGAGTTAGTAAAAACTATATCTCCCTAATTGAGAATGGCAAAAAAGAACCGAGCCTGAAATTCCTCAAAGACCTTGCTAAGATTTTAGATATTCCAGCCCTACTTTTGATGTGGGAGAAAATGGACTTGCCGGCCGGTAAATCAGAGGCGGAAAAGAATATAGTCGGAGAGCTTGAAAAAATGATCAGTAAATCTCAAAGAATGTTCGCGGAAAAAACTTTCGGCCTATCAAAATGAAAATCAGAAAATATCTCAATATAAACACTACAAAAGAATTAACCTTGCAACTCGGTTTGTCGTTAGACAATTTAAGCCGAGTTGTTTTAGATTTGGATAAGTATTATATTTTCCGAGAAAAAGTTAAGGATAAAAAGGGTAAGCCAAGGGATTTTTATGAGGCTAAGGGTGAGCTTAAAATTATACACTCCCGGATAGATAAAAATTTATTGGACAAAATTTATTACCCGGAAACTATACAAGGCGGAGTTAAGTCGCGATCGATATTAACCAACGCCCAGTACCATACCGGCAAAAAATATGTTGCCAATTTCGACATATCAAAATTCTTTCCAAGCGTCCGTCATAAAGTCGTTTATAATGCTTTTATAAGTCAAAAATGCGCTCCCAACGTTGCGCGCTTGTTAACCATACTGACCACTGCCGACGACCAACTTCCACAGGGTTTCAAAACAAGCCCTAAAATTTCCGGCTTAGTTCTTAGAGAAATAGATGAGAGATTAAAAAAATTATTAGAGCCAAAAGGCTTAGTCTATACTTTTTGGATAGACGATCTAACAATATCCGGCGACTACCCTATAACGAAACTAAAAAAGATTATTGAAAAAATTTTTACCCAGTGCGGTTTTAAGCTCAATACAAAAAAGACGTATATCGCCAGCAGAAATAGTCGAACAAAAAAACAGGTATGCACCGGACTAACTGTTAATCGCGGAACGAATACCAGCAAGGAATTTAGAAAAAAGGCAAAAAAAGAGCTTTATCTATGTGAAAAATTTGGAGTAAAAAACTATTTGGACGAGAATAATATCATTATGGACGAAAAGAATTACCTTTGGTCATTAAAAGGCCGGGTTAGTTTCTTAGCCTCAATCAACCAAAAATACAAAGACTACCAAGATCGAGTGTTAAAAATTGAAGCAAAAACTCTTAAAAAATAGGCAAAAACCTGCTATAATTAAGGTATATGGCAACATTAAAACAAAAACTTGCGGTGAAAAAAATATCGGATAATATCGGTAATATGGGAGAAGCTATGAGAGCGGCCGGATATAGTGCCTCGACCTCCAAAACCCCTCGCCGGTTAACTGACAGCAAGGGGTTTAAAGAGCTGTTTAATCAAATATTACCGGACGATTTATTACTAAAAAAGCATAAAGAGCTACTCACCACTCCAATCAAAACTAAGACCCTTAAAAAGGGAAAAATTGAGGTCGTAGAGGAGAGTTTAGACGCGCAAGCTGTCAAAGCCGGATTGGAAATGGCCTACCGAATAAAAGGCTATTATTCGGCTACTAAAATAAGCCAGCAGATCACTACTGGCTTAGAACATTTATCAGACGAAGATATAGACCGGCTATTGGTCGAAAATGAGCCGATTTTGGCGAGATATAAAAAATACTGCGGTTAATTCTTTTCTTTTCGAGTTTTTTCAAGCAAGTCGTGCAATAATTCCTTATTTTCATTCTCAACAGACGAGTATTCTATTTCTAATGGCCTTTGTTTAGATATTAGTTTGGGAACCTTGGAACTATAATAAAACTCAACCCTTTCTTTCTCTCCCACATTTTTTGACCCGATAGCTATTGTAAGCCCCCTACCTCCTCCTAAATTTTTGTTAAATTCTGAAAGGAGTTTATAATTTACCGGTTTTTTTGGTTTTAACTGTTTTTTAGGCATAATTTTGCTAATTGTTTTGAGTTAAGCCCGATCCTGCGTATTTCCTTGTCTATATTATAACAAATTAACGTGAGATTGTATTTATTATTGTTTTTTAGGCTGGTATTAGTTCGGGGTAATAAGTGAGAACTCACCATTGAGAATAAAGACAGACTTACGTCTGTTTTTATTTTATATTAGGAAAGATATTGCCAGTTTTATTAAATTATCAGCGTGGATTTTATCTCTTTTATTTTGATTTGTGACAGCTCTGTGACTAAAAAGTAAATCGTTGCTCTGTTTTGGCTCTAATGTCTTTATCTACACTTCCCTCCGTTGTCAAGACAGTAAAATGTCATACTTTTTGACCTCTGGTAAGGACATAGTGATGTTCGTGTCCATGTGATTTTGATGTTTAGTTGGTTGGTTAATTAACCAAACACCTTAACACATCGGGTAGGACATTTCTATATGACGCTAATAGGACATTATCATAAAATTTTTACAGTCAGTGTATTAGTCACAGATGATGATAGATTTAAGGTATTGACAAATAAATAAAGCATGATACAATGTACTGTTAGCTAAAAAAGCTATAAAAAAAGACACATTCTAAATTCAAACGCAACTTGCATTTGCGGTGCGGGAAGCGAAACGAATAATAAGGAGATAGGATGGAGGTCAATCCAGATTAAATGGTTTAGGGTTTTAAATGGCGAGTCGTTTTTCAGATTCGCCCCTTCTTCCGAACTTATCATTTAACGATGATAGGTTCAGAGGGGGATTGGCATCTTCTTAAACATCGGTTATTTGGTTAGTAGCCAAATCGCCATGGCAAGTACCCCAAACTTTAGACACTTTTGTTCATTTAGAACGACCTTTTTCTGGCTTGCCGATAGAACCGGCTGGGCGCCATTCTTAGAGACGAATGTATTCTGATATTATTGTAATAATAAATT
>Ga0233425_10002258_pt1 | contig 38847 bp, 32 predicted proteins | sample Watercolumn_Towu_2_FD_181712 | JGI IMG/M metagenome (GOLD analysis project Ga0233425, IMG submission 181712) | Freshwater microbial communities from Lake Towuti, South Sulawesi, Indonesia - Watercolumn_Towuti2014_140_MG | ecosystem: Environmental > Aquatic > Freshwater > Lake | place... | reverse complement strand
CGCGACCACCGATGAAACGGCAATTCATCCCCCGCCGAGTCCCATTGCGCCGCGAAAGCCCATCAAACTTATCGCCTGCTGAACCGAATGCCTGCAAATTCAAGTACCTTATTGTAGCAAAATAAACCCACCAAAGGAGTCTCCCCAATGTCCAAGAAAATCCGTTTGCTCTACATGGAAGGCGTATCCCCGCTCCGCTCCCAGACTGTTTACCACGCGGTTGGGTATGCAATGAAAGCAGACACGCCAAACACCATCATCATGGTCTCGCCGAACTCGCCGTATGTGTGCGTGGGTTATCATCAAGACATCCAAAAAGAAGTGGACTTGGATTATTGCGAGAAACACAACCTGCCCATCTATCGTCGTGAAGTAGGCGGCGGCGCGGTGTTTTTGGATAATGGTCAACTCTTCACGCAATGGATTTTCCACAAGGAAGACCTACCCGCCACGTTGGAAGAACGCTTCAAACTTTACATTGACCCGCTCGTCGCGACCTATCAGGAACTCGGCATCCCTGCCAATCACCGTCCCATCAACGATGTGCATGTCAACGGCAAGAAGATTGGCGGCACGGGCGCGGCACAGATGGGCATCGCGGAAATTCTTGTTGGCAGTTTGATGTACACCTTCGATAAGAAGACCATGTCGCAAGTTCTCAAAGTCCCTTCCGAGAAAATGCGCGACAAGATTTTTGAATCACTCGAAGCCTACATGACCACGATGACCGAGCAACTCGGCTCCACACCTGATCGTACAATGGTTAAAGATTTATACATGAAGAAAGTTTCCGAAGCGTTGGGCATGGAAGTCTACGAAGGCGAATGGACAGCCGAAGAAGAAGCGATGGCAAAGGAAATTGACGCGCGTTTCACTTCCGATGAATGGCTGTATCAGAAGGGTCAACTCAAACAGCAGGGCGTGAAAATCCATCAGGATGTACACATCGTCGAAGCGGCATTCAAGGCACAGGGCGGTTTGATCCGTATCATCGCCCGCTTGCGTGAAGGACGCATTGATGATGTCACCATCTCTGGCGACTTCACCCTGCTGCCCGTCTTCGCTCTCGGCGCACTCGAACAATCCCTGCGCGGCGTCGCTGCCACGCCTGAGAATCTCAAATCGAAAATTGAAGAGGCGTATTATCGTTTGCAGATTCAATCGCCTGGCGTTACTCCAACAGATTTCACGACCGCAATAATGAACGCCGTTGCCCCTCCTCAAGCCGCATAATCAAACGAAAGAAGAAAGACGAAAGAATCTTTCCTCTTTCTTCTTTCATCCTTCATAATTCATCCTTCATCCTTTCTCATGACAAACTACGGCTTCCTAATTGACCAATCAAAATGCATCGGCTGTCATGCGTGCAGTACCGCGTGCAAGTCCGAGAATCAAGTTCCGCTCGGTGTGTATCGCACGTGGGTCAAGTATGTGGAGACGGGCTCCTATCCCGATGTGCGCCGCCGCTTTCAGGTGACGCGCTGCAACCATTGCGCCAACCCGCCTTGTGTCCGCATCTGTCCCGTCACTGCGATGTACCAGCGTCACGATGGCATCGTCGAGTTTGACCCAAGCATCTGCATCGGCTGCAAATCCTGTATGCAAGCCTGCCCCTACGACTCGATCTATCTCGACCCCGAAACCAACACCGCCGCAAAATGCACGTTCTGCGCGCATCGTTTGGATGTGGGACTCGAACCCGCCTGCGTCGTCGTCTGCCCCGAACATGCGATTCTCGCTGGCGACTTGAACGACCCCGCTTCGGAAATCAGCCGAAAGTTGTCCACTGCGCAAGCGACCGTTCGCAAGCCTGAGCAGGGGACTGCGCCGAAACTGTTCTACATCAATGGCAACGACTGGGCGCTGCATCCCTCCGCCGCGCAGACTCATGACTCCTACATGTGGGCGGACAAAGTGACGGAACAAAACGCTTCGCCCTACGCTCGCGGCGGGATTGCCCTCCCCATCCTGACAGCCAACTCGGGCGTTTCCATCCGCACGCCCCAGCAACAAGGTTATCCCCTCAACAGTCCCATTCAATTTGGCGGACGTGTCGCCGAGCACATGGTTCAGACCGCGTACAACGCGCAACACAAAATCAACTGGCATTGGGAACTGCCTTCGTATCTCGTCACCAAAAACATCGCTGGCGGACTCTTCATGTTGTTGAGTCTTGGTTCGATGTTCAACATTTTCAGTTTCGACTCCGCGACTTTCCTTGCCGCAGGTTTCACCGCGATGATCTTCATGCTCATCACGACCATTTTGCTCATAAAGGATTTGTCGCAACCCAAACGCTTCTTGAACATTCTCTTGCGCCCACAGTGGAAATCATGGGTGGCGCGTGGCGCGTACATCATGGTGACATTTACGGCGGTGGCTGGGTTGTGGTGGCTGCTCGAAGGCGCGGCTCAGGTGGGGATACTACCCATCGAAACAGTATCCGCTGTCCGCCCGTTTGCCGCGTGGATTGTCTTCCCCTTCGCATTGGGCGTCGTCATCTACACTGCCTTCCTGCTCGGTCAAGCCGAAGGACGTGACATGTGGCAGAGCAACCTACTGCCCTTCCAACTCTTCGCCCAATCCATGATGGTGGCGAGTGGCGTGTTCTTCGTCCTGAATCTCTTCGTCAACTTCCCTGCTGATTTGACTGCCTTGCTGACCACTCTCTTCCCTGCCAGCATTACCGTCAACTTGCTGATGACCTTCGCGGGCAAACTCAATTCCTTCCCCACCGACACTGCTATGCTCGCCTCGCGCGAAATGACTCGCGGCAAATTCCGCAACCATTACTGGTGGGGCGGCATCGCGCTGGGACACGTCATCCCGCTTGTACTGATGATCACCTTCGCGCCCGCGCTCCCTGTTGCCGTCCTTGCCACGCTCGTCGGCTTGTTCTTCTACGAGTACGCCTTCGTGATGGCGCCGCAGTATATTCCGAATTCTTAGTCGGTTGAAAGTTGCAAGTTGAAGGTTTAAAACCTGTAACTTTCAACCTTCAACCTGAAACTTGACACTTGGAACTTGACACCTTATGACCAAAATCCCTCAAACCTCCGCAGGCGCCGCAATCCCGCAATTCGCGGACTCTGACCGCAAGCCCATCAAACTGACCGAAGTCGTCCACCCCGACGGGCGCATCAGTCAGTATCCCCCCTCTGACGTGTGGGATGAATGGGTGGAATGGGACGGCAAGGAGTGGCCTCGCAAAGTGGCGCGGCGTTACACCCTCGTGCCGACTGTCTGCTTCAACTGCGAATCTGCCTGCGGACTTCTCGCCTACGTGGACAAAGACACCTACGAGATTCGCAAGTTCGAAGGCAATCCCGTCCACCCTGGCTCGCGCGGACGCAACTGCGCCAAGGGACCTGCAACTCACAATCAGGTCTACGATCCCGAAAGAATCCTTTATCCGCTCAAACGAGTCGGCAAGCGTGGCGAAGGCAAATGGGAGCAAATCTCTTGGGAGCAGGCGTTGACCGAAATCGCGGAAAAAATGCGCGAGAGCAAGAAGCGCCGCCCGAATGGAATTGTCTATCACGTCGGTCGCCCAGGCGAAGACGGATACACCAACCGCGTCGTGCAAACTTGGGGCATGGACGGTCACAACAGCCACACCAACATCTGTTCGTCGTCTGCACGGGCGGGATATAACTTCTGGCTCGGGCAGGATCGTCCCAGCCCAGACTTTGCCAATGCGCGGGTGATTCTGCTCATTTCCAGTCACCTCGAAACGGGACATTACTTCAACCCGCACGCCCAGCGCATCATCGAAGCCAAGACCGACGGCGCGAAACTCATCACCTTCGACCCGCGTCTCTCGAACACCGCTTCCATGAGCGATGTCTGGCTGCCGACCTACCCTGGTAGCGAAAACACGATTCTGCTTGCGATTGCAAATCATCTGATTCAAAACGATCTCTACAACAAAGACTTTGTGCAGAAATGGGTCAACTGGAAGGAAACACTAAAGGCAGTAGCCAGTGGTCAGTTATCAGTAAACAGTGAACAGTTAGCGGCGGAGATTCGAAGCGCTGCGTCCGACCTTCGACTTTTGACTTTTGACCTGTTCGACCGTCTGCTCAAAGACCTCTACGCCGAATACACCTTCGAACGCGCCGCGCAAGAGTCCGAAGTTCCCATCGAGCGGATTCAGGAAACAGCAAGACTCGTCGCCAATTGCGAAGGCAAACTTGCCACGCACGTTTGGCGTTCTGCGAGTGTCGGCAATCTCGGCGGATGGCAGGTCTCGCGTTGCCTGCTCTTCCTCAATGTGCTGACGGGCAGCATCGGCAACAAGGGCGGAACATCTATGACCAACTGGAACAAATTCGTGCCAAAGCCCTTCAAGGGCGCGCCCGCGCCTGAAACATGGAACGAACTGCATTACCCCATCGAGTATCCGCTCGCGCATTACGAGATGTCCATTCTCCTGCCGCACATGCTCGCAGAAGGGCGCGGCGACATTGACGTGTATTTCACGCGTGTCTACAACCCGATGTGGGTCAACCCTGATGGCTTCATGTGGCTCAAGGCGCTCAAGGATGAAGACTCGAAAATCAAATGCTATGTTGCGCTCACGCCTACATGGAACGAGACCGCGTGGTTCGCCGATTACGTTCTCCCCACGGGCCATGGACCCGAGCGTCACGACCTGATGAGTCAGGAGACTCACGCGGGACAGTGGATCGCGTTCCGTCAACCTGTGCGCCGCGTGGCGATGGAACGCGCGGGCATCAAGGTTGATTTCACCTATCAAGCCAACCCTGGCGAAGTCTGGGAAGAGAACGAATGGTGGATTCAACTTTCCGCGCGCATGGATCCCGACGGCTCGCTTGGCATTCGTCAGTGGTTCGAGTCACCGTATCGCAAAGGTGAGATCATCACGGTGGACGAATACTATCAATGGATTTTCGAGAACTCCGTGCCAGGTCTACCCGAAGCCGCCGCGAAGGAAGGATTGACTCCGCTCGCATACATGCGCAAGTATGGCGTGTTCGAAGTGAAGAAGGAGAATTACGTTCCGTTTGAAAAGGAGATTGGTAAATTGGAGATTGGTAATTCATCAGATCAATCTCCAATCTCCAATTACCAAGTAGACAACCACGACCGCGTTTTGAAAGATGGTCACATTGTCGGCTTAAACGTTGACGACGCAGTGGTGGCGGGCTTCGATACTCCCTCCAAGAAACTTGAGTTCTTCAGCGATACGTTATCCAACTGGGGCTGGAGCGAAAAAGAAAATGTCATTCCGTGGTCGGTAAAGAGTCATGTTCACCCCGATACGATTGACCGATCCAAAGGCGAGATGATTCTGCTGCCCAACTTCCGCTTGCCCACACTCATCCACACGCGCTCAGCAAATGCGAAGTGGCTGTATGAAATCTCGCACAAGAATCCGATCTGGATGAATCCCGAAGACGCGGGACGACTCGGACTTGAAACAGGCGATCTCGCCAAAGTGGAAACCGAGATCGGTCATTTTGTGGATACGGTCTGGGTGACGGAAGGAATCAAACCTGGCATCATCGCCATCAGCCACCATCTGGGGCGCTGGCGTTTGAATGAAGAGAAAGGCGTGAGCAAAGGCTCGTCCAATCTTGTAGAACTCCACGACGATGGCAAAGGCGGATTCCTCATGCGCGTCATTCATGGCGCGACGGCTTGGAACTCGTCCGATCCCGACACGAGCCGCATCTGGTGGAGCAACGTCGGCGTGAACCAGAACCTTGCTCATGCAGTTCATCCCGACCCCATCAGCGGAGTCCATTGCTGGCTGCAAAAAGTGTTCAAGGTCAGCAAGGCGGAAGCAGGCGAAAAGGCTGGCGATCTGTTTGTGGATACGAACAAATCCATGCAAGTGTATCGTGAATGGCTGGCGATGACTCGCCCCGCCGATAAAGTCAGCCCTGATGGAAACCGCCGTCCATATTGGTTGAGCCGTCCATTGAAGCCAACGAAAGAGGCGTATAAGTTACCGAAGTAGCATGTCGTTGCGAGCGAGCGGTAGCAAGCGAAGCAATCTCTTGTTTCATAGGGAGATTGCTTCGACGGAAGAACACCGTCTCGCAATGACATAAATATTGAAGTGTAACGAAAGCCGCACGAAGCAGGATCTTCTGCGGGTGTAGACTCGTTTACAGCGTAATGAAAACTTCCAGAAACAGAATCAACTTCGGCTGAGTCCCGAAGCGGTTGTTAAATCGAGAGAAAAAATCAAATGGCAGAAAAATCTACAAAAACGAAATCAAAACCAATTCAGGAAGAACCATCCGAAGAGCCGGTATGGACATACCGCGGTTACAAGCTTAAGAGCGGCGAATTCGTCACCGCGATGGTACATTTTTTTCGCGCTGAAATTCAACGCGCCAATGTCTGGCGTACCCGTTTGGATACGACAACGAATTGGGCAGTGGTCGTGACCGGCGCAACACTATCCATTGCGTTCAGCCAATCGAATGTGCATCACTCTGTTGTTTTGTTGAATACTTTGCTGGTGTTATGGTTCTTATTCATCGAGGCGCGGCGGTATCGCTATTACGAGTTGTGGAGTTATCGTGTTCGTTTAATGGAAACGGATTTTTATGCGGCGATGCTTGTGCCGCCGTTTCATCCTTCACCGGAGTGGGCGGAGAATCTTGCCGAGAATCTGCTCACACCGAGTTTTCCCATCTCGATGTGGGAAGCCTTCGGCAGGCGCCTGCGCAGAAATTATTACTGGATTTTTTTGATCCTGCTGGCTTCATGGGTCGCAAAGATCTGGCTCTTCCCGCAGGCGCCGAAGGACGCATTCGAATTCATGGAACGCGCCTCGGTCGGCCCTGTTTCCGGGACGATCATGGTCGCTATGGGTATTGCGTTCTACGTATTCCTCGCGGTGTTTGCGGTTGCCACTGTTAACATGACCCGCGCCACAGGCGAGATCCTGCCGCGCTTTGGCGATGAAACTGCCCCAGCCGCACATTCACAGGAGGGCAAACATACCGGGCTGCGCGCCCTACTCGTGCCGCGCCGCCGCCGCCGTCAATTGCTGGCGCTCATTATCACCGATAAAACCGAATCAGTTTCGAACCGAATCCTGACCGACCTCAAGCGCGGTGTGACCGCCATGCAGGGCAAGGGCATGTATACCGGCAAAGACCGCTCGATCCTGATGTGCGCGCTCACCATCACCGAGGTCCACAACTTGAAATCTGCCGTGGCAAAAGAAGACCCCAAGGCGGTCGTCATCGTATCGCCGGCGCAGGAAATCCTCGGCGGCGGATTCGCTCCCCTTGAAGAAAAATAATGCTTGAAGATATTTTGCGCGAAAGCGCGCGCCGTCATAAACATGTCTGCCCGCGCCAGGTGCTTGGCGCGCGCATGAGTTTGTACGCCGCAGAATTGCTCAACCTCGATCTGCCGCGCGTTGACAAACGCCTGATCGTTATTTCTGAAACGGATGGCTGCACAGTGGATGGGATCATCGCCGCGACGGGTTGTCATGTAGGCGGGCGCACGCTTCGCATTCTGGACCTTGGGAAGGTTGCGGCGACATTCATAGATTCAGACTCTGGTACAGCGCTTCGCATCGCCCCTGCGCCTGTTTCCCGTTCCCTGGCATTGGATTACGCTTCGTCTGCCCCCAACAAATGGCAGGCCATGCTCGAGGCATATCAAGTCATGCCAGCCGAAGAATTGTTAACCTGCCAGCCTGTTGAACTGATCGAATCGCTTGACGAAATGATCAGCAGGCCGGATCGAAAAACCTCCTGCGAAGTCTGCGGGGAGGAGGTTATTAACGGCCGCGAAGTGCTGGAAAAAAACATCGTCCTGTGCCGCGCCTGCGCCGGCGGAAGCTATTACCGTTCCAGCGCAGAACCCACGGCGCCGGGCTGGCTTAACCGCGTCAGGGGGATGTGAACGATGAGTTTTGTATTTGTGCGTAGGGGCGCTTGTTGCTAATTATGCGCAACATCCAGAAAAGACTTAATCACCAGCGGGTCGAACTTAGTACCTGCTTGTTCCTTTAAATACTTTATTGCGTGGTCGCGCGACCACGCAGACCGATAAGGGCGGTCAGATGTCAGCGCATCAAACACATCCACCGCTGAAAAGAGCCGCGCCGCAAGCGGAATTTGTGCCCCCTTTAGTCCATCTGGATAGCCATTTCCATCCCAGTGTTCATGATGGTAATGAATGATATCCAGGGTGACCCGTGAAGTGGCGGTGGGCGAGAGAATGTTGTATGCATATACCACGTGCAATTGCATCATTCTTCTTTCCTGCTGAGTCAAACTTCCGGGCTTAAGCAGGACTGCATCCGGAATCCCGATCTTCCCAATATCATGCAGTAATGCCCCGCGTCTAATATCATCCCATTGCTCGCGCGGAATTTGCATATTTTTTGCGAGCCGCATGGTTAATTCACAGACGCGCTGTGAATGTCCCTCAGTTTCCAGATCTCGAAGTTCAAGCGCCCGCGATAGGCCCTCGATGATCACATCGTACCTGGATAATAAAAATTGATTGTTTTTCTGCAGGTCGTTCAAAATCCTGCTGCGCTCAATTGCAAAGGCAAGCTGTTCCGAAACCCTGTCAAGAAAACCAGATTGGGATATTCTCTCTGTATTTGGATTCTTCCAGTATAGCTCCAGCACCCCTTTTAGCTCATGATGCGCAATCAATGGCAATGCAAGATAACTGCGGAGAACAGCGTCTCCGGGTTTGTTTTTTGAAGGCAATGTCGAAGAGAAGTTCCGCAAATCTTCAATCCAGATCGGAAGACTTTCCTTGCTGAAGGGTTTGCCTGCATGTATGGGCCTGATGCCGCCGGGTAATTTTTCCAGCGCCATGGGGCTTAACCCGAAAAACGCGATCCGTTCAAACTGACCGGAAGTAGAATGATGCGAATACACCATTCCAGCATCAGCCTTGAGAATAGAGACGATTATTTCCAGGGCGGCCGGTACGGTTTTTTCAACATTGAGGGTGGATTGTAAGATGTTGTGGATTGAGAACTCTAAATTCCTTTCACGGGTCTTGTACATTTCCTGTGAAAGGCTGTGCGCTATGCCTGTCATCAAGTTTGACAGCCAGTTGATCGTCTCGGGTTGGAAATAATCGGTTTGGCGGCTTTGCAACCTGACAACGCCGATCAAGCGGTTATGTTCAAGCAATGGAAAGAGGCCATTGCTGGTCAGGGTGTCGTGGTCTTGGTATATGTGTACCCTACCAAACTGAATGACATTTTCTAAAGTGTTCTTTGGGAATTGATGAAAGCCGGTGCTGGAAGGTGTATTGGCTACCCAATGTACTGTGCTGTCTTCGTCTACCCGCCCAACCCAAACTTGAGAGATGCCCGCCAGTCCGGCAAAAAAACGCACCCATAGATTTCCCCAAGCTGTTATGTCCATGGAAGCATTGAGGCTTTGGTCAGGCTTGGCCGTCAAAACATGGGCGGAGGAAATATTGAAACCCGACGGCATATTAGAGGGCGGCTTGTGAGTACTCTTGGGGGAGCAAGTGATCGGAAAAACTTTGATTCAACTGATGGATGAATTCCGGCAAAGTGTCAGCCTGCACCGAACCAATCAGATTCAAGGTTAAATCCGATACTAGGAATCTTTCGCCTCCAAATCCCTTTAATACTGCAGAAACAGGGTTATCCAGCAGGTTGGCGCAAAAACGTGGATTAATTGCCGCGGCGACCAGCATCCGTCGAATACTGCTCATGTCCTGGGATAGCTCGGATATTGTAATGGAAGAAAGAACAATGGACTTATTAAACATTAGGTTTCTCCTGTGTCTAAAATGATTTGACAGTACTTCCTTTCAGAAGCATCCAGAACGCTCCGGCCGATATGAATACATCGCCAAGACTGAATGCAAAACGATATGGGAAGGAGGGCGGGGGAACGAATCGGTCTGCGAGCCAGGGTAAAATGATTTGCGCTTCCGGTAACAAGATATCTTTGCTGGCGCTGCTGATACGCTCCCCAACTGTCAAGCCATCCAATATTGTTTGGTTGACAAGATTGTGCGCAGTCTCGACCGGTAGAGGCATGAAACCGCCATTGGCAAGAATGACTGCCAGATTGCAGCCAAGCCCAAGGAGAAGGATTGGCATTCCGGGCAGGCGCAGGTTTGCAATGGAAAAAAACAGCAGCAAAACCAGCGATATGACCAGACAGGCAGATGCCTGCGCATCAGTTAATAAGTGCCGTGTAGGCGGAAGATAAACTGCCAGCCACTGGGGCAGGAACCCTAAAAATATCAGCCAAACAAAACGGAAACCAGGAGGACTCCAAGCATATCCTCTAAACTTGGAGATCCCTATCCCGGTCAGGCTTCCTGAAACGACGGCGAACAGCAGAGGCATTACCTGCCAACTTTGGAAAAGTCTTCCGGAGCGCCAGCGCCCAACACCAGCAGTGCCAAAGCCACGACCATGAGAGCAAATTGTAAGTGGGTCTTATTGATTTTGGAGGCGAAGAAAACGGTTTGGTTGATCAGTTTTTTCATGGTACACCTTTTGTAATTGGGATTGATTTCTTGCCCCGACTTTATCAAGTACCCGGTTACAAAGATGGCTTCAAATTGGCAAGTAGTTGTCTATACAGGATTTTAATTTCCTGCGAAGGCTCCAGCCCAAATTCTGACTTGAGTAATTTCTGATATTGGGAGAAATGAAGTTTTATGTTAACTTGGTCGCCTAATTTGGCATAAGCTTGAAGGACAAGGCTGTGCGCTGCCTCCAGCGATGCATCAGAACGCAAAAGCTTGCGGACGATTTTCAAGCAGTTTTGTGCCTGCCCATGCCCCAAATACAACGCGGCTAATCCCAGTACCGCCTCGTGATACATGTCCTGATAGTTAATTCGGTCTGAGATGGCCCAATCAGCTTCTAAATTTTCAAGATAAGCCCCCTTTACCAATCCAATGGCCTGTTCCAAAAGACGGATCTTTTCCATTCCGGGCGGTTTCTGCCGCGCCGACTGATGGAGTTCGTCGAATTTCTCCCGATCCCAATATAAGTTGACGGTTCGGTTGAACCGATAGCAGTTGTCTTCGAAAATGACAACATCCTGCCCGACAGCCTGCCGGATTCTATACACGTTGACCTTGAAGCGTACCTTCAGCCGGGCAGGCGAAATATCCGGCCAAAATGCCAGCGCGATTTGTTCCTTTGTCAGCGGCGGAGATTGCAGCATGAAAAGAAAAAGATCGCGGGCTTCGCGTGTTTTCCAGTCAGATGCTTCAAGAATCCGCTGGTTAAGGCGGACCTGCACGTCGCCGAATGAATATATTTCCAGCCGGGGGGATTCAAATTGCGGGTGTTCTGACTGATGAACCATACTCCCGTACAGTTGAGGTATGGAAGCCAGAGTGCGTTCGGCCTGGCCAAAAAATAATTTAAGGTTTTGGTCTCTGAACAGGCGGATGTAATTTCTCTTTTTTAACCAACGCCCGGCGCGCCCGGCGTGAATCATCAATTGCGTTGGCTTTTTCCAATCACGCTGTTGGGGAATTATTTTTTTAAGTTCTTGCAGGGCAGCATCTGGAGTCCGGGTATACATGGCAATTGCAAGCCAAAAGTTCGCAATTACCTGCTCGGTTTGATTATTGCCTTTATTAAAGAGCGCAGCGGCATCCTGTAAAACAAGAATTGCCGTTTCCATTTTATTGGCATCCAGCCAGCATAAGCCAAGTTCAAGATTGAAAAATGCTCTTTCAAAATTACCGAGCTTGACTTGTGATATTTCAGCTTGTTTTAGCTCCTCAATTGCCAGCGCCGCCTCTCCCTTCAGCCGCTTTTGGCGGGACTCTCCCAGGGCAGCGTAAAAAATCAACAGGGGATTGCCAAGATGAGAGGCAATGGTCAATGCCTTGTCGTAATATCCGTAGGCAGAATCCAATTCCCCCAAGTCAGTCAATAAATCTCCCATCGTGATCAATATCAAAGCCTGCGTCTGGATATAACCGCTTCTTTCAGCAGTGGCCAGGGCTTCTTGCAAGTGCGCGTACGCTTTGTCCAGCTGCCCTGTCATGTAATGAAGCATCGCTATGTTGTTCAGCAGGTTGGCTTTCCGGCCGGAACTGCCGGTGTTTTCATGCATCTGGAGCGCTCTGGTGTAATAACGGGCTGCAATTTCATTTTCTCCCAACCTTCGATGGGTAACGCCAAGATCAGACTCGACAAAGGAAATGCATTGTTTTAGCCCCAAACGCTGGAAATTTTTCAGGGAATTTTCCAGCCACACCTGACCCTCTTTCAGTTGTCCCAGGGCGACCAACGCAACTCCTTTTACGCGCTGAGCCTCTGCATAGATATCTTGCAGTTCCTGCCTGGGCGAATCTTCAAACAGATTGATTACCTTATCGGCATCTGCCAGGGACTGGTCGATTTCTCCAACCTGGCGGTATATATCGGCCCGGCGGACGAGCGCCTTGCTCCACTCGAGTTCGTTTCCTGCTTCAAACAGCTGCGGTTCGACCTGACGGAAAATTTCCAGCGCCTGATGGTCGTCTCCCTGCATGTTGCGAATGACCCCCATCAGGGAGACTAATACCGGCTCTGAATACACAACATCCAGCGGTAATTCGCCCAGTTGTTTTGCCAGCGACAGGATATGGCCTGACTCCACGAAAAAAGTGCCAACCTTGATCAAAAGCCGAACCAGATTCTCATGGTCGCCCAGTTTGGAATAAATCTGCAATGCCTCTTCCCAGGCCTGCTGTTCCTCATAGACACTGCCAGGCTCTTTTGAATGTGCCAGGCCAGCACCGGATTTTCATACTGCTGCTGCGATCTGAGAAAATGCTGAAAGAGGTTGTGATATCGAATCCAGCGGCCTTCATTTTCCAATGAAATGCTGAAGAAATGCCCGTTTCGTACAATTTCAAATAGATTCGGCCAATCAAACTTCTCTCCGCCCAGTAAAGGATCGAGCACTCTTTCGCAGGTGGAAATATCAAATGCCTCAAACAGGGACGTCATTAACATGAAGCGGCGAACATGTTCCGGCTGACGGTTGATCACTTCCTTTGAAAAGAAGTCAAATAATTCACGGGTCGATTCAAGCGGATGCAGTTGAGGGAGGGTGCCTGTCCGTCCATTGGTTAAATGAATTGCCGCGATCCATCCTTCGGTCTCCCGGACAAGTGTTTCGGCATTTTCCCGGCCGATATCCCGCCCCTGATTTTGCTGGAAAAGCTGCTGGATCTCCTCCGGGCGAAAGGAAAGTTCTTCATAACTTAACCCGCCCAGTTGATTTCGCGCGATCATCAATGGCGCATCCGCCAGGTCGGGGAAGATGCGCGATGCAAGGATAAGATGAACATTTTCCCCGGTCAATTGCAGGAAGCGGCTGATCATCTGCCCGATGGCCGGCGTATTGGCAACCAAATGATAGTCATCCAGGATCAGGGCAAAGTGGTCTTTGATCCGGGCGGTGATCTCATTGGTCAGGGTCACAAGCAGGCGCTCTTCATCCTGCTCAAAAGAAGTCATGCTTTCCAGCGCAGCCAGAGAGTCCCTGCCAAATTCAGGGAACTTTTCTGCGATGGAGGCGATCAGGTATCTTAAAAATCTCTGGGGCTCCTGATCGAGGGCATCCAATGAAAGCCAGCAGAATTGAAGTTCCTTGTTTTGGGCAAGATCCGCCAGGAGCGAGGTCTTCCCATATCCGGCCGGGGCGACTATGACGAGGAGGTGTTTATCAAGCTGGTCAAAAAGGGAATCGATCAACCGCGGACGTGAGATCAACGTGCGCGTGGGCATAGGGACGCGAACCTTGATTTTACTGATTGGCAGTTCAAATGAAGATTGCATGGTTTGATTGGCGGCTGGTCAGATATTGGAACAGTTCCGATTCTATACCATAAAAAGAGATTTTCGAATGAACTGTTGAGTGCAACCTTTTCTGGCTGGGGTCAGGTTTGTCTTTGGAAAAAATGCAGACGGCTGCAGTTACTGCCCCAGTTTGGCTATTTCGCTGAGTCTGGTTAACACTTCCTCTGCCCACTGCTCGTGATAGAACCACGAAATCATGTTGACCTGCGGAAAGTCGCGGCGGATGTGCTCGAAGATTTGCCGATATTCTTCGTCTGTGAGATTCGAATCCATGACGGGAATCAATTCGGTCTTTCCTGACTTTTGGACGGCACTCGCCAAACAGCTTTCCCAAAACCATTCGAGCGGATAACCCCAATCGCGGAAGTAGCACATCGGCGCAAGGGAATCAACGTTCATGTTGAACTTCCCCGCGTCCTGACCGACCTCCACGAATTCGGGCGGCAGGATGTACACGCCGAGATGAATCTGCGCGGGGACGATTTGGCGTACGCGCTCCACATACGCGCCGATGGCATCCGTGCGGAAGTCGTTCCACTGATCGAGCGTAGGACTCGGCTTGTCGAAGTTGAGCAGGATCGGGTCCAGACCGTGAAGCGTTTGAAATGTCTGGCGCGTGGAGTCGCTCATATCCATGTTGTAGTTGTCGAAGCGAATCCAGTCGAGCATGATTCCATCCACAGGATATTTTTCGACAACTTCTTTTATCAGCGAAAGTTCATACGCCTGCACATCGGGGTTGAGCGGGTTGACGAAATATTCTGTTTGATTTGAACCTGTATATGAAACGACCTGTCCATCAGTGACCGCCATCATCTGCCATTCGGGATGTTTCTTCGCGGCAACCTGGTCATGAAATTGCGGCATCCATGCGCGGACTTGAATGCCGTGCGCGTGCGCTTCATCGAGCATGGTTTGAAGCACATCGAAGCGCGTGTACCCGTACGCAACAGGCGCAATCTTGCTTCGATAGTAAACCTGACCCGATTCAATAAACGCATCTTCATCCTGTTTGACGAGCAGGCTGATGACCGTCACGTTGTTGTGTGCCGCCATTTCGACGAAGGCGGTCACATCTGCGGGGCGACGAAAATTTTCCGCAGTACGGACGATGACTTCGGTGGTAAAAGGCTGGGGCATGGGAGTTGAAGATAGAGTTGGGGATATAGTTGCGGCTGAAACGCAAGAAGAAAGAAGAAAGAAAATAATCAACGACATGAACTTCCTGCGGAGACGATGTGTCGCGGCACGAAGTTTCACCAGACAAACTCAACCGCATTGAGGAACGCCCGCGCCATAATCATGTGACCTGTTTGATTCGGGTGGATGCGGTCCCATGCCAGCGACATATTGTGAATGGACTTCAAGGCTTCATCGAATGCGGCTTGTGTATCTACGAAGATGGCGTTATGTTTTTTTGCCAACTGACGAATGACGTTGCTGTAATCATCCATCATCGCTCGCATGGGGTCGGAGCGATTCGGTTCGATGAAATACGGCGTCATCAGAATCAAGCCTTTGAGTTGCGGCTTGGTCGTTTGGATGAGTCGTTCCAGCGTGGACTCATATTCTTTCACCGAAACATGCCATTCGGTTTGAAGAGGCGAGTCGAATTGCCGCCAAACGTCGTTGATGCCGATCATGATGGAGAGCCAGTCAGGCTTGAGGTTGAGCACATCCGTTTGCCAACGCGCATCCAAATCGCGGACGGTGTTGCCGCTGGTTCCAACATTGAAGATGCGGATGGAATCCTGCGGGCGGGCGGCGTTGATGAGCGCATTGATGAGACTCACGTAACCGTTGCCAAGTCCGCTGCCTTCGCCGAAGGGACGCTCGCGGTCGCAGTCGGTGATGGAGTCGCCGATGAAGAGTAGTTTGCTGTGAGGTTGAATGAGCATAATGATTCCCTTGAAGTAGCGCGACATTCATGTCGCGTTTTAATGAGGTGCGACATAAATGTCGCAGTACAGAATATTTTATCCAACCAGCCCCGTGCGCTCGATGCTTTCTACGAAATAGCGTTGAACGAAGACATACAGAATCAGCATCGGCAAAATGACCAGGAACGAAGCCGCCATAATCATGCCCGTGTTGCCTGTCATCAACATCCGCAAGGCGCGCATGGTGGACTCGATGGTGGAGAGGTGTTGGGTCAGGAAAAAAGTGTCGGGGTGAGTCAAATAAATGGACGGCTCGAAACTATCGTTCCAATGCCAGACGAAGGAAAAGAGAAAGGTCACAATCATGCCAGGGCGTGCCAATGGCAGCATGATGTTGAAGAAGACGCGCAGCGGTCCCGCGCCGTCAATGTAGGCGGCATCTTCCAATTCCCAGGGCAGACCTTTGAAGAATTGGCGGAAAATAAAAATGAACAACGCGCCGCGCAATCCCATGCCAAGCGCCGACGGCACAAGGAACGGCAGATACGAATCCAGCCAGTTGAGTTTTCCGTACAACACGAACAATTGAATAATCAACGTTTGCGGCGGGACGATGAGACTGAACAACACGAACAGAAACAACACATCGCGCCCAGGGAATTTCAAACGCGCGAAGCCGTACCCCACCAGCGCAGCGGACAGCGTTTGCAATAACGCAGCAGCCAGCGAAACCAGCGCAGTGTTCCGCAGCGCCTTCCAGTAGTCGAGCGCGGCAAACGACTTCTCGAAATTTTCCTTCGCAATTTGATGCGGAATCCACACGACGGTTGGGTCATGCTGGTCGGTGGTATCCATCATCGCTGTGGATGTGAGGCGCATGACAGGGAGCAGGAAGATGAACGCGACATCGAGCAGCAACACGAAGACGATGGCGCGTCCCAAAAATCGCTTCAAGGCGTGACCTGAGAACTGGTACCGCGAAAGGAACTTCATCGCTCGCCTCCGTAAAACGTGCGGCTATTCAACACGCGGAAGACGACCACCACAATGATGAAGATGACGATGAAGTAAATGTTTCCCAACGCGGACGGATACCCAAAACGCAACTGCGAACCGAACGTGATGTCGCGGATGTAATTCATCACGCCGTTGAAGTAATCAGTGAACGAGTCGATGATGGTGTACACCACGTTGATGGAAAGCACGGGGAACAGCATCGGCAGGGTCACTTTCCAGAAACGCGTCCACGCCGAAGCGCCGTCCATTTGCGCGGCTTCGTAGAGGGCAGGGTCAATGGATTTGAGTCCTGCAATGAAAATCATGATTTGCACGCCAGAGCGCCATAACACGAAGACGATGCGATTGAGAAAATTCATGAAGGCGGGCAGGTTCTCGCCGAGATACAAACGCAGAAAGTCTTGCGTTTGTTGACCCTGCAAGAGCGTGAGGTTATTGCCCTGCAACTGGAAGAGACGTCCCACGATCGCGGCGGAACCAATGACCACAGGCAGGAAGAACACCGCGCGGAAGAATCCCTGACCAGGCAATTTTTGTTCGGCGAGCAATGCCACTGCCAGCGAGAAAATCAAAATCACAGGCGCATCAATGAACAGGTTGCGGAGCGTTTCGAGCAGGAGCGGGACGAACTCCGCGTCAATGACGAAGGCTTCGACGTAGTTCGCCGCGCCGATAAAGGTGGGATGGTCGAGATTGGTATCCATCGCCGCGTCGGTGAAACTCCAGATGATGTTGCGGATGAGCGGCAGGAACAGAAACACGGCAATCCCCACCACCCAGATGGAGATGAAGAGTAGACCTGTAAGTGCCTGCCGTCGTCGAAGTGTGAGGCGCATGAAATGAGTCTCCAGATTGTAGGGCGACATTTATGTCGCCCTTAACTGCGACATAAATGTCGCGTTACCGAATCACCACAAAATCCTCCGCAGGGACGGTGATGCCGTCTGCGGAATAAGCCTTGCTTGAATAATTGACAATGACTTTCGTGCCGCTCTCGTACGTGACTTGAACCACGTCCTTCGCCAGCGATTGATGACCAACAATGAATTGAGATTGTAATTCCGCCAGTGATTGCATCGCGGAATAATCTTTCAGAATTTCATCTTTCCAGACGCTGAATTGTGCGCTCCAGATTTCATTGGCAGAGGTGCGATAGAGCAACGCCGTGTCGTTTTGAGTCAGCGTGAAAGTTGGGATGGCGCCATATTCCACTGAGCGCAAAAAATGATAACGCGGGTCGCTTGCGAGATTGAGTGGCGTACCCGAATATTGGACGAGTCCATGCGCGGCGATTTGATAAAACGGAATCGTCCCATCGCTCAAGTCGTAGCCTGTCGCGTCGAGCGGGATGTTCTCCAATCTGTCGGCGTAGGGAATGGCATAAGCGTTGGCTCCGTCCATCGAAACGGAACCAAATTCGGCACGGGAAAGAGCCGCGATCTGCATCCACGAAGCGGCGAAGTTTTCACGTCCCAACGGGTAGCGCAGATTCGAGTCGGGCGCGGTCAACGTGGCAAAGTTTTGCAAATACAAACCGTCCACGCCGAAGGGTTTCATCTTGGGCAAATCTTTCGCCGCGAATTGGCGCAAGGCGAGTTGCGGATTGAGATAATAGCCGCTTTCGTTATTGCCGACGGGCAGACCGTCCACGCCGCGCACCGCGTCGCTGATGGGGAACGCGCCGTGAGAGTTGGGCAAAATGTCGAGATAGTTGTCGAGTAAAAAGATGCGTTGATTGTTTGCGTGAACAAACTCGCTCAGCGCGGTCAAACCTTTTTCGCCGCCGAGACGCGAGTCCACAGGCAGGCGCTGCGGATAAGCCGCGTCCACGCCGCCTTGGTTCCAGCCATCGAGCGTGGCATCGAGATTCGTCACGCCCGCCGAGTTCAGGTCGGTGAGAATATTTTTCACATCGGCGAATGTCGTCATCTGGATGAACTGACGGATGAAGAAACTTCTCTGCTCGATGCCCATGAAGAAATGCAAGTTGAGCAACGGCGCATCGGATGAAATTCTTTTTGCGCCGCGCTCGTTTATGAGGAACTCACGATAGCGCGTCGCCATGCCAATATAGTTTGCGTTCTCGCCGCTCAAAAAATAATAGCGGATTTGATGGTCGCTGGTGACGCGGTTCGGTTCGTACAACGCCACGGGCATGTCGCCGCTGATGGAGAACATGCCCTGCCTGCGAAACACGAACTCGCCCCAGACGCGATTGAGCGGCATCCCTTCGCCACTGCGAGCCATCGAGATATTCGCATCGTAGTCGCCTTGTGTGATGATGCCGACGAACGCGTGCGTGCCAGTCGTCAGCCCAAAGACGGGCATCACAATCGGCTGGCGCGTGAACGATTGCAATTCGTTCGTTGGCGGGGTCAGCGTGTCTTCGCCATAAATTGGGCGCGAAGTCTCCTGCACCTCCTTGCGATGCGGCGACGTAAACTTCATCAACATGCCGTTGCCGTCAGGATACACAATGTAGCCAGACGCGCCGTCGAGTTGCGTGCCGAAGAGCGGCAGAACCTGAATCGCCACGATGCCATTTGTGCCTGTCTCTTTCACATCGGCGGCAGGCACGGTCACTTGCAACGCGCCATCGGCGAGCGTGACTGTCGCAGTCACATCCAATGCCTCTTGCGCAAAAACGTAATTCAGCCGAGCGCCATTTTGAATCGGCGTGACCGTCACCTTTGCATCTTCGGAGCGGGCGACCTTCACCGACGAACGGTCTTCGCTGGTGAATTCGACAAGGAGCGGATAGGGACTGCGCTTCTTCCAGACTCCCGCCAGCCCAGCGACTTCATCCACGTTGGGGATGGAACTGCTCCAGACTGCTCCGCTTCTTTCGACGACGATAACTGCTCCCGTTTCGACAGAGACGTACAGGCTGAGTCCATTCTGCTCCGCCGCGAGTTGGAATCCGTCAGGGATGGAATCAGGTTTGGTAAACGGCAACCAACTATCGGCGGGGGAAGAGGCGTTGTCCAAGACGGGATTGATGCGTGGGGATGAATCCTCAGGCACGGCGAGCGGAGTCAAGCCTGAGGCGCAGGAAGTCAGGAAAAAAAGTAAACAGGTAAACAGGTAAACAGGTTTAGAACCGACGGACATAAATCTCCAGAATGATTTGCCCGATGAAGCGCAGGATTTCTGATGTGAGGGCATAGATGAGTCCCGCGAGCGCCCAAAGGATGACGATGCCAAAGAGCGTGAGCGCCATCGTGAGGATGGATTCGCCTGTGCCAAAGTTGTGCAGGTCTTCGCCTTGTTTGAAAAAGTTCCACGCCACGAGCGCCCAGACGCCGTACCACAGCCATTGATAGAGCGAGGCTTCGTTGAGCGTGAGCACGTTGGTGAGCAGGTTGATGGGAATGGCGAAGAGGATGAGCGGCATGAGGGCGCGCGCGCTGGAGAGGATGATTTGCCTGAAGGTGCCGCGCCCGAAAAAGATTTCACTGATGCCGATGGCGGAGATGCACCATGTCAGCCACGGGACGAGAATCTTGCCGCCTTCGATGATGAGGCGCGTCTCTTCGGGACGCTGCGTGCGGAAGTGGAAACTGAGCACCGAGAGGGAAACCATCCATGAGGCGATGGCGAGCGCAAGCAAAACTGGCACCGACCGTAAATCAATGCGGTTCATCGTGCCCCAGAATTTGTCGCGGGCACGGCGGGTGACACGACCGATGGCTTTGCCCCATAGCGCGGTGATGAGCATGAAGCCTGCCACACTCAAGCCCGCGACTCCAAAATGCGAGCGCAGCCAGGCATAGCGATATTCATTGAACGCGGCGGAGTATCCGCCCCTGTCTTCGGCGAGACGATACTGTTCCATCGCTTCGGCGTAACGGTTTTGTCGCAAGAGCGCTTTGCCCAAACCCGAATGCGCCAGCGTGAAGTTGGTATCGTAGGATGCGACCTGCTTCCATAAGTCCGCCGCGCCTTGATAGTTGCCGTTGAAATATTCAAACGAGGCTTGATGGATAAGCCGCATGGTGTCGGTGGGGGTGAGGACTTCAATGTCGCTGCGTCCTGTGTCGAGAATGTACAACGTGCCATCATCACCAGCGGCAATGCTGATGGGTTTGGCAAACATCCCTGCGCGTTGTCCGCGCCCGCCAAAGATGGCGATGAGATTGCCTGTCTGGTCGTATTGATAAATCTGGTAGGTGTTCAGGTCGAGCGCGGAGACTACGCCGAGTTTTGCATCCACCGCCACGTCCACAAATTGCGAACCTGAATTTGTGCTTTGACTGAATTCGCCAAAGAACTGTCCTTCGCCGCCTGTCAGTTTTTCCCAGAAGCGACCCGCGCCTGTGTGCAATCCTTCGCCATAAACATTTTGCCCGACCGCGTTCAGGCGTTGGATTTGGTCCACGTCAAGCACGGGCGAGACGGCGTAAATGAATCCGCTGGCATCGAGATGGATGTTCCCCAGCGGCGAAGGCTTGACCTTTTCCATGCGAAGTTTTTGCGCGTCGGTGGCAAACAGGTTGGCGAGAAAACGCGTCAACTTGAACGGCGTGCGCACGCGCCCGAAGAATCCACGGAAGCGTTCGGTGGTGTCCATGACCAGCACGCCGAGATTCTGGTCACTGCCTGTCACGGCAAAAATGAATCCGCGCCTGTCCACGACCACTTTGTGCGGGCTGAATTCGTAGCCTTCGAGCAAGTCCGATTGCGGCTTGTGATATTCGGCTTTGAAAATTCCATCCGATGAAAACGTGGCGATGCGCTGATTGCCCGCGTCTGCAACCCAGATGTCACCAGCGGGGTCAACAAACACGCCTTCGGGAGAGTTGAGTCCTTCGCTGATTTCAAGGAGGACACCCCCGCTGCGGTTCATCACGACGATGCGGTTGTTCCCGCTATCTGCGACATAGATCTTGCCTGACGATGAATCCACGAATAAATCCTGCGGGTCGGAGAATCCGCTTCCAATGCGCTTTGAGAAGACATAACCCAGCGGGGCAGGGACGCGGCGTCCGTCAGGGGTGATGAGGTAGGACGAATCCGCAGAGCCGCCGTCCGCGCGGACGGAAGCGGCGCTGATGAGAATCAGCGCAATCGTCAGAAGGAAAAGAGTCGAGCGGAAATGTCGCTTCATAAGTTCAAAAGTCTTCACCACGGAGACACGGAGTCACTGAGAAAAAACAAAAGGAGTCTCCGTGTCTCTGTGTCTCAGTGGTTAATCTTCGGTTTTGGCTTCGGCGGACTAAAGTCCTGCCTCAGTTCGCGGAAGTCCGCTAAAGCGGACTCGGCGCGACATAAATGTCGCGCTACATTAACCTTTGATTCCAGAATGTGCCATCGTTTCCATCACATAACGTTGCAGGAAAATGAACAGCAGCAACGTGGGCAGAGTCACCAACAGGCTTGCCGCAGCGACTGCGCCAGTACGCGCCACCATGCCAGGTCCGCCGCTGAGGGTGCTCAACATGAGCGGCAGAGTTTTCATCTGCTCAGAGCGCGTGAAGATGAGCGGCGTGAAGTAGTCGTTCCATGTGCCGATGAACGAAAGCAGAATCAGCGTAATCCACGCGGGGCGGACGAGCGGCATGACAATCTTCCAGAAAATCGTCCACTCAGAGGCGCCGTCCACTTTGGCGGCTTCGATGATTTCGACGGGCAGTTGCTCCATGAATTGTTTCATCAGGAACATGCCATACGACCCCGCGAGAAGCGGAAGGATGAGTCCCGCATAGGTGTCCACAAGATGAAATTCATTGACGATGAGGTAGCGCGGGATTTGTGTCACTTCGGGCGCGAACATCAATGTGGCGATGACGATATTGAAGAACAACTTCGCTCCTGGCATACGCGGATACTTCGCCAACGGATACGCCGCCATGCTGCTGATAATCACCGTCCCGCCTGTGACGCAAGCCGTGACGAATAAACTGTTGAAGAAGTAGCGCAGGAACGGGACAGAGAGTCCGCTGATGGCGATGAGCAGGTCGGTGAAGTTTTGCCATGTCGGGTTGCGGACGAAGAAGCGCGGCGGGTAGAGGAACATCTCTTCCAGCGGCTTGAATGCCGTCGAGACCATGTATACCAACGGCAGAATCATGAACGCCGCCAGAAGCGTGAGGAAGAAATATTCCAACGGGCTGGCGTGGCGCTTGTCACGTTTGAAGAGGCGTGGCAGTTTCATAGGCATTGTAGTAGCGCGAGATTAATCTCGCGTTACTCGTTATCTCCAAGAATTCTCATCACCCAACGTGACAAGACAAACGTGGCGATGAAGAGGACAACTGCAATCGCGGAGGCGTATCCCATCTCAAAGCGGATGAAGCCGTAATCATACAGATGCGCCACAATGGTGTGACCTGCATACAACGGACTGGGAAGTCCCGCCACCTGCACGGCAACCCCGAAGACCGCGAATGAATTGACGATTGCCATCACCGCGCCGAATAACAACTGCGGACGCATGACAGGCAGGGTGATGTGCCAGACTTCCTGAAAGGCATTGTTGATACCGTCCACTGCGCCCGCGTCGTAGAGTTCACGCGGAACATCTTGAAGTCCCGCAAGAAAAACAAGGAACGATGTTCCCATGCTCATCCACAGCGAGATAATCATGATGACGGGCAGAATCGTCGCCTGCTCTTTGAGCCACGCAATCGGCTCGTTGATGAGACCGATGTTCATCAGCCCGTAATTGATGAGTCCGTAACGGTCATTGGCGAAGAAGTACAGCCACACCACCGACATCGCAATCGTGCTGGTGATGGACGGCGCGTAAAACGCCAGCGTGTAGAGTTGCCGCATCCGTGCGCGGTTGATGAACCATGCCAGCGTGAACGACAGGATGTAACTCAACGGTCCTGTGAAAATTGCAAAGAGCAAAGTGTTTCGGATCGCGGTTATGAAAACATCATCTTCCACGAAGAGCAGGCGATAGTTCGATAGCCCAATCCAACGCGCGGGTTCGAGCATGTTGTAGTAAGTGAAACTCAAATACACCGCGGTCAGGACAGGAGCGACCACGAAGATGAGGAACAAAATAAAAAATGGCAGCATGAAGAGATACATGGCGCGGTATTGCTTCCATGACTGACGAATGAAGTTCATGTGGGTACGGGCAATTTGCATAAGGTTCCTAATAGTAGCGCGACATTTATGTCGCACTCCCGCAACAAAGCGACATGAATGTCGCGTTACTGCGGCGTTACTCCAAACTCTTCCTGCTTCTTCCTTAACTCGCGGTTGATGTCGCGCACGGCATCGTCCAACACTTCGACAGGATTCGCGCCTTGCAACACGACTCGATTCCACGCGTTCTCGACATGCCGCGAAGTGAAGTATCCGCCCAATACAACGGGGCGTTGTTGCAGCCAATTCCACTGTTCGAGAATCGCTTTGATGTCCGCGCGGGGCCAGGACAAACTATTGAGCGCTTCCATGTTCGCGGTGTTCCAACGCGCTTCCACGCCAAGCAGGGCTTCGAGTTCACGCGCATAGCGGACTTGCGTCTTCGCGCTCGTCCACCATTTGACAAACTCCCACGCCTCTTGCGGATGTCCCGACTGCTGGAAGATGACGACGCCGTCGCCCGTTCCGCCTGCCGAACGGTTGATTGCGCCATCGGGCATTTGCGTCCCTGGAATGGGAGCCATCGCCCAACGACCCGTCAACTCACGCGCCGCAGTGGAGAGCAAAACATACGTCCAATAATCGGAGACGCCAATCGGCATCTCGCCTGTCTTGAAGCGGTTGAAGAAATCGGCATATTGCGGGACGCGGTAATTGGTGTAGAGGTCGGTCCAATTTTTGAAAGCGGATAACCCTTCGGGCGTATCCAACGCGGACCTGAGACCGTCTGCCGTGTAATAATCGCCGCCACTCTGAAAGAGGAACGGCGTCAGCCCGTCCGCGCCTGGGGGATAGTAGAAGTCCATGCCGTTTTGCTGGAGCACCCAAATCAAATCGTGGACATCGTCCCACGTTTGCGGCGGTTTGACTCCGAGCGAGTCGAGAATGTCCGTGCGGTAGAACAGCATGTTGAAGTTTTGAGTCTCAGGCACGGCGTACGTCTCGCCGTTGTATTGATAGGGGACAAGCGCGCCTTTCGGGAAACGCGGCGCGACTTGATTGAAGTCATCGAACTTGCTCATCGGGTAGAGCGCGTTGCGAATCGCAAACTCGACGGGTAGGTTTGGATTCACGGACAGAGCAACGTCAGGCGCTTCACCTGCGGTCGCTGCCAAAAGCAAAACACTCGTATCGCCCGCGCCCAACGACCCAGGCGGGACGGTATGTAAGTTAACTAAAATTCCTGTTTGCGGGGAAAAATCTTCTTCGATAAGTCCTTTGAGAATTTGCCCCCACTCTTCGCCACGCGCCATCCACACATCCAGCACCACCGCGTCTTTGGAATTTTTCTCGTCATATACATTTCCAACGACGGTGTATTGTTTGCGGAAGGATGCGAAGAAATTGTAGAACGTCAATTGCAGTTGCGCCCAAGCGCCCGCGTCGCCTTGCGGCATGGGAACATCGGGAGCAGTGACGATGAGGCTGTCCACTTCGAGTTCGCCGTTTTGCAAGTCCAGTGCCCAGAAGCCGAGAATGGATTGGGACTCGGCGAGTTGCGTTAAACGGTTCGGCACAGTGTTGGGGTCAGCCGCCATGTCGCGCAGTTGGGACGAAATCTCTATCAGCGTGTTGGCGCTGTTCGGACGGGACCCGCCCGTGATTTGAGTCAGACGCGCCGCTTCTTCATCCAGCACATCCGCCGCGGCAGAGAGTCGCGGCGCAAGGTCGGGAATCTCCTTTTTCAAATCCCATTCCATCAATGGGTCAGGCGAAGAGCCTGTCAGCAAAATCACGCGGCGCGAGAGGTCAGCGAGTTCGCGCGTCACACCTTCGACCGCGCGGACGGTATCAGACGCGGGACCGACCACCGCCCGCATTGTGATCGTGTGCTCGCCTTTTGTAAGATAAAAAAGATAAGGCTGGTTGTTTGAATCAGAAAGCGTATCCACGCGCCATTTGAAATTGTAGGGGAAGGCAATCTCGCGCATCTCATCGAATGGGAATTGACCGTCAATCATCAGTGAGCGATAGACGGGCATCCGCGACTGGTTGCCCTGCCACAGTTTGATTCCAATTTGATACATGCCCGTTTCGGGCGCGGTAAATTTCCACGAGACGGTTTCGCCAGGTCTTTGCCAGCGCCATCCGCCGAATACATTGAGTTTGAAGTTGCCCCACGCTTGTGGGTTCGCGGCGGGATTCGGGCTGTAGTTACTCGTCAGCGTCGGCGCAGATTTATAAATCGCATCTTCCGCTTCGATGATGACTTGTTGATTTTTCACGATGGGAGAATTTTGTTTTAATTCCGCATAGGTCGGCACAACGAGCGGCGACATTAACGTAATGCGCTTGATCGAAACAGGCTCGCGGATGAATCCAAGCCTGATGGTGTGCGAACCAGCCGTCAGATAAAAAAGATACGGCTCACGATACAACGCCTGCGCGTCTTCAAAAAATGCAAACTGCCAGCGCGGCGATTCAATTTGCGACGGGCGGATGTCGTTGCCCTGATTGTCCTGCTTCGGCGGCGCTTTATTCACCCATGTGCGCTCGAACGAAATGCGCCGCGCCTCCATGAACGGATACTCCCCGTCAATTTTCAAATCGCGCTGGATGGACGCGCCCTTGCCTTCCAGCGGAAAATATTCCAGTCCCAGATTATAGAGACCTGACTCGGGGACATTGAACGTCCATTCGACATAGCCCGCTGAATCATTTTTCTGCCATTGAAGTTCGCTTCCGTTCTGGACTTTGAGACTGGCTTCTGTTTCTGATGAATAATCCGCCCCTGAAAGTTTGACTTCGATTCCGCGAGTTGCTTCATAGCCTTTGGCTCGATACTCCGCAAGGATGTCTGCGTAATAAGGTTCGCTCGGCGCCGCGCCTTCCAGATAAACAAACTGATTACTTCCCCATGCCGCCGCGTGAACAGGCAGGATGGATATGACCATCGCAAGGAAAAGCAGAAGAGACCGTTTCGCGGAAGAAGTCATGTGATGAAAATTGGAGTCCAAAGTCAGAGACCTTGGACTCCATTGTAGTACGCCTGATATGAAACTTAGTGGCTTGCCCAGTAGGTGTCGAGAATTGCCTGTACGGTGGTGTTGAGTTGATTCAATGAATCTTCCACATTCTTGACTTCGCCAAGCTGCATTCCCGCATCCAGCAAACGGACCGCTTCGAAGACATCGGCAAAGCTGGGGGTGTAGGATTCAACATTCGGGTTGGCATCGAGATGTTCGATGGAGTCAATGAACACCTGGAAGTCCACGCCTGGATATTCCGCGGAACGAGCCGCAACCCAGCCATCTGCCACCGACTTGCGAACGGGGATACAACCGTACACCTTGCACAGGGCATCCATGTTCTCTGCTTGTGACATCCACTTGATGACTTCCCAAGCCTGGTCGGGGTTCTTCGATTTGGCGGGGATTGCCATCACATCGGCGTTGGTCGGTGAAACGACTGTGCCAGTGGGTCCAGCAGGAACTGCAGCAACATCCCATTTGAATGCGCCCTGCCATGTGCTGTAAGCCCATGCCTGCCACGAGAAGCCCATCAGCATGGATGCTTTTCCAGCCGAGAAAGTGTCCCAGCCGTAAGGGGCGTTCTGGTCTTCGTTCGGGCGGATGTGCCATGTCCAGATGGAGTCGTAATACCACTGGGAACCAGCCTTCCAGCCATCGGTGGTGAATTGAGCCGTCTTGTAATCACCGCTCATACCGCGCGGGTCGCCGCCGAAGTGCTCCATCGCTGCCTGATATTGACCGTTCCAGCCTGCGAAGCCCCACTGGGTGGTGTCTTCCCATTTGAAATCGGGGGAGTCGGCGTTGTTGCCATTCTTGTCGAGGGTCATCTTCTTCGCATTTTCAGCGAGCTTGTCGAAGGTCCAAGTGTCATCGCCGTATTTGTGGGGCGGATATTCCAAACCAGCGGCATCATAGAGGTCTACGTTGTAATACAACACGGTGGGATAAACGCCAATCGGCATACCGAGTGTGCCGAACCCTTCGGTCGCAACAATGTCAACGGCGGGTCCGAGATAATCGCTGGTGTCGTAATTATCTTTTGCGATGTACGACGAAAGGTCGAGCCAGTCGTTGATGTAGGTGTTCATTCCAGCGATGCCCATCGGCATGACAATGTCGGGAGCCTGGTCGCTGGCGATCATGGTGGCGAACTTGTCCTTGGCTTGATCGTTCGGCACAAACAGGAACTCAACCTGAATGTCTGTATGTGAATCGTTGAATGCCTTGGCAAGGGCGTTCTGCGCGTCCGCCTGACCGGGGTCACTGCCGGTTCCCATGCCGACAAAGATGGTCACCTTGACCGGCTCTACCGCGGCGGGCGGCTCGGTGGGCGCGGGGGCAGGCGCTTCTGTTGCGGGCGCCTCCGTTGCAGGAGCAGCTGTCGGCGTGGCGGGTGAACCGCAGGCCGACAGCGCCATGCCCGCAATCATCAACAGGCACAGAACTTTGAAAACGTTTTGCTTCATTATCTCTTCTCCTTTTTGTATTTTTTGAAAATGGAACTGCGGTCAACAGCCGCAGGACTTTCTGAGAACCAGGCGCGTGGGGAGCAGGGTCATGCTTTCGACCTCGAGACCATTAATCAACTTCGCCAGCAATTGCGTGGATTGATACCCCGCTTCGCCGATGGTCGCGCTGACGGTGGTCAGCGGCGGGTTGCAAAAGCGGGAAGTTGGCAGGTCGTCGAAACCGACTACTGCGATATCTTCTGGTACGCGCTTGCCGGCAGCGTTTAAGGCAGTGATTGCGCCGATGGCTGAGTCGTCATCACCGGCGAAGATGGCATCAAAGGAAATATTTTTTGTCAGCAAAGACTCGACTGCCCGCTGGGCATCTGCATCTTCGAAATTGCCGGGGATAATCAGGTTTTCATCCACTGGAAGACCATGCGCTTCCAACGCGGACCTGTAGCCTGCCTCGCGCCAAAATGAATCTTCGTTGCCTGAGGGTCCTGCCAAAAAAACGATCCGCCTACGGGAATGAGTCTCAATCAAATGGTCAACGATGCCGCGCGCACCGGCTTTATTTTCAAAATGGATGTGCGGAATGGGGAGGTTTTCCGGGGGCGTGCGGTGCAGCATGACCAGCGGGAATTTCTGGCCGTGTAAGTTCCTGAGTTCTGTATCTGAAAGACTGTCGGTGAAAACGACAATGCCATCTGTATTGTGCGGCCCGACAGCGCGGCGGCCGCTTGGAGTGTCAAAACGGCGCGATGCAATCAGCAGGTCAAACCCATTTTCGACTGCGCCCGCTTCCACGCCCCGCAGCAGGGGAGGGAAGTAATCGTCCCAGCCGATTTGCGGCAGGAGCAGGCCGATGGCATTCTTGCGGCTGGACGAGAGGTTGCGGGCAGCCGTGTGCGGCACGAAGTTCAGTTCTGCAATGGCGCTTTGAATCCTTGCCAGTGTGTCGCCTGCAATTGGCGGCGCAGATTGGTTCAAGGCGCGGCTGACCGTGGTAATAGACACCCCCGCCATCCGGGCGACATCTCGAATTGTTGGCGAACCTGTCTTTTTTGGCATATAATATGAAAACGGTTCCTGAAACCGTTTTCATTGTACACTCAGGAAAATGGACTTGTCAATAGAAAAGTGAAAATTAGATAGGAGAAAGAATTATGCTGAAAGTTGCTGTGATTGGTGGCGGCTCCACGTACACGCCGGAATTGGTCAATGGGTTTTTGGAGCGGATTTCCACCTTCCCGCTGAATGAACTTTGGTTGATGGATATTGACGCAGAGCGGCTCGAAGTCGTCGGCGGATTTGCAAAACGGATGGTGGAGGCTAAGGGTGCGCTGTTCACCGTCCACCTGACGATGGATCAGGCCGAGGCGGTGAAAAATGCCAATTATGTCACGACCCAGTTGCGGGTCGGTCAGATGCGTGCGCGTCGTGAGGATGAATATCTGGGGCTGCGTCACGGACTCATCGGCCAGGAAACGACCGGCGTGGGCGGCATGGCGAAAGCGCTTCGCACCATTCCAGTCGTCTTAAAAATTACCGAAGATATGCAAAAATTCTCCGCGCCCGGCGCGCTGCTGGTGAATTTTACAAACCCCGCAGGTCTGGTGACTCAGGCGTTGAGCCAATATGGACAAGTCCCCGCTGTGGGCGTGTGCAATGTAGCGATCAATACCAAGATGGAATTCATCGAAATGCTCGAATCAAAACTGGACCGTAAGATTGATCCCGCGCAAACGGCACTGAACACGCTGGGGCTGAATCACCTGACCTGGCATCGCGGCTTTACGGTGGATGGCGAAGAGATGTGGCCGACCCTGCTGCAAATGATGCTCGAAGGCTTGAAGGCAGAGGCGCATCCCGAATGGGACCCGCGCACCATTGAAGTTTTGCGAATGCTGCCGAATTATTATTTGCAGTTCTTCTATCATACCGACAAAAAATTGAAGTCGCAGGAAGCGTGGCCGCCCTCGCGCGCCGAAGAAGTGATGGAGGTGGAGAAGGTTTTGCTGCGCGATTACGCCGACCCAAATTTAACCGAACCGCCCGCCAACTTGATGAAACGCGGCGGCGCGTATTATTCAACTGTTGCCACGCAACTGCTGAACGCGCATTACAACGACCTCGGTGAGACGCACGTCGTCAATGTGAAGAATGGCGGCGCGGTCAAGGAATGGCCGTCGAATTGGGTGCTGGAGATTCCCGCCAAAGTGGAGCGGACTGGAATCACGCCCATCCGCACAGAGCCGCTGCCCGCGGCCTGTTTTGGTTTAATTGCTCAAATCAAATCCTTTGAATTGTTGACCGTCGAAGCCGCCGTCAAAGGCGACCGCGACGCCGCGTATCAGGCTTTGCTGGCAAATCCGCTTGGGCCGCGCGCCGATAAAGTACAATCGGTGCTTGATGACATGCTCGAAATTCATCGCGCGTACCTCCCGCAGTTTTGGAAATAAGACCCAGTCCCTAAAGGTTTCAAAAAACCTTTAGGGACTGTATAAAATCACCATCAGGAATCTTTCCATGCCATATTACCTCGGCGCCGACCTCGGCGGAACAAAAACGCATATCATCATCGCAAACGAATGCGGGCAAGTTGTCGGCTTTGGAAAAGCAGGTCCGGGCAACCCGCAGGGCATTGGCTACGAAGCCATGTTCGAAACCTTAAGCCAGGCAGTGGATGAAGCCCTCGCGCAGGCGCACCTTACCTTGACCGATATTCATGGCGCGGGGTTCAGCATTGCAGGGTACGACTGGCCTTCCGATAAACCGCCCATGCTGGCGGCGCTCAACCGTCTTAACCTTGTCTGCCCCTTTCACTTTGTCAACGACACCATCCCCGGCATTGTTGCCGGTACAAAAGAAGGCTGGGGCGTGAGTGTGGTCTCCGGTACCGGCTGTAACTGCCGTGGCTGGGACCGCGAACACAAGCGCGAAGGCCGCGTCACCGGCTACAGTTTGTGGATGGGCGAAGCCGCAGGCGCGGGCGAACTTGTGGCGCGCGCCATGCAAATTGTCAGTTATTCGTGGTGTAAGCGCCTGCCTCCCACCGCGCTCACCGATGCCTTCATCAAACATGCAGGCGCAAAAAACATCGAAGACCTGCTTGAAGGCTACACTGCAGGCCGTTATGCTGTCGGCGCGGACGCCGCATCCATTGTCTTTGATGTGGCCGAACGCGGCGACACGCCCGCCATTGACGTAATCCGCTGGGCGGGCGAGGAACTCGGCGAAATGGCAAACGCGGTCATCCGCCAGTTGGAATTTGAAACACTTAATTTTGAAGTGGTGATGATTGGCGGCATGTTCGCTGCGGGCGGCCTGCTCATTGAAAGTATGCGTGCAAAAATCCACTCCCTCGCGCCCGGAGCAAAACTTGTGCGCCTGCATGTTCCGCCCGTCATTGGCTCGGTAATGATCGGCATGGAACAAGGCGGCCTGCGTCCCACACCCGAAATCCGTCAAACCCTCATAGACACCTTCCCCGAAAAGCCATGACCATCCAACTTATTTTCAACGCCGACGATTATGGGTTGACTCCCGAAGTCTCACGCGGGATTCGTGACGCGCACTTGCGCGGCCTTGTCACCTCCACAACCTGCATGATGAACCTGTCTGATACTGCGGATGAAATTCGTATCGCGCTGGACCTCACGCCTGCTCTTGGTCTCGGAGTTCATCTTACGCTGACGGCTGGTTCTCCCCTCCTCCCGCCCGATGAAGTTTCCTCGCTTTGCGATGACGCCGGTAAATTCCACAAACTCGGAGCCTTGATTCAACGTCTCGAAATAATCAATGTGGGCGAAGTCAAAGCCGAGTGGCGCGCGCAAATCGAAGCGTTTATCCGTGCCGCGAATCGCAAACCCACGCATCTGGATTCGCATCATCACTCATCATATTTCACGCCGAAACTTTTCCGCGCCATGCTCGAACTCGCGCGCGAATACGATTGCGCCATCCGCCTGCCAGTGGCGGATAAGGCTCATTTGGCAGTAATAGGCCTCCCCGAAGCCGTGACCGCAGGAATCCAAAAGGGGATTGAAACGCTTGTGCGTGAATTCAATCCGCGCTCGCCGCAAGGCTTCCTCGCAGAGTTTTACGACGACCATGCCACTGCCGATGAAATTTTGAAATTTGCCGCCGCGAAAAAAGATGGGACTTTTGAAATCATGTGCCACCCCGGTTATTGCGACGATGCGCTTCTTGCCATTTCGAGCTATGCTCATCAGCGGGAAATTGAACTGAATGTATTAACAGACCTGGCATTGCAAGAGAACATCCGTGAGCAGAGAATTACCTTGGTTAATTTTGCTTCATGAGAAATAAAGAAATCCCCATCGTTGGATGGGGATTTCTTACATTCATTAATCATACCTCTAACTCCGACAATAGTTCCGACGCCATAGGAGTTTATACAAGGAGTACCTTATGAATAAAACGGCAAATTTTTATGTCTGGCGTTTTCTTTTAGTAAGTATGACAGCGCTCATGCTGGTTGAATGTAATGCGGCGATAGAGACGAGTACCCCCACTTCAGATGGGCAGGCACTGTCAACATATATTCACCATATTCCTCCATCAGATGTCACGGAATATACGCATTACATATCAAAAGCATTCGAGTTTCATTTGGAATTTGACTATCCAAGTAGTTGGTGGTTTGAAGAACGGGTTGACGAAGTTGGTATACCTAGTTTGCTTTTTGAGGACAGAAGATTCCTTACAATACCAACCCCAATTGTTAAAACGTCTCACCCTGAGCCAAACGACTTTGGGTATATTCATGTTTGGTCTGTACCTGAAAGTGATCAAACTCCTGAGGCTAAAATTGAATCCCTTAAAAATAGCTACAATCAAACCTCTTGGATGAAAGTGCTTAGGGATTATAAGAGCAAAATAGGCGGATACGATGCCGTAGTTTTGGAATTTCAGATTAACGACTCAGAAACCTCTCCATCATTGATGTTTGCGAGGAGAACATATTTTATGATTAATGGTCAGTTGCAGGAGGTCTTTTTTTACATTGCAGAAAAGGACCGTGGCGGTGAATTTGAGCAGGGCTATGACTATTTTTTCAATAGTTTGAAGATAGTACCTTGATAACGGTTTTTTCTAACCATCACACCCGCATAGACGCATTGCGCGATATCGCCCGCGCCTTCACATTACTTCACCGACATGATCGGACATCCGCTCGAAACCTGCGTTTGTCACCTTGAGACGGCTTTGGGCTGGCGGCAGGCTTACATTTCACAGCATTTGATGGCGCTGCGCAAGGCCGATATTTTGCTGGGCAGACGCGCAGGCTGTTATGTTTTTTTACCGGCTAAGAGACGCCTCCCTTCTGGACCTGATCACTGCTTCCGCCCGCCTGAGCGGACTCAACCTTGAGGCCATCACCCCACTCATCAATACCCAGGTCAACCCATCCTGTGAGTGTCCGCTATGTGTCCCAATTTTGCTGCCCGCTTCGAGTTTGTAAAATGACCACGCTCCCCTCCCTGAATCCCCTTTCCAATAAACGCCTGCCGTGGTGCTGATCGGTATCCCGCGATTTTCGCAATGTGCGTGATGACATTGCGCGCGAAATCGTTAACCTGCTGAAGTCTGAAGTCCCCTGACTTTGGATTCCAAAATTACGGAGGCAACATGACCGAATCTCGCAAGCAGCTTTCGAAACTTGATTGTTACCTGACCCTGTGGACCTTCCTGGTTATGGTGCTTGGTGTTGGGGTCGGATATCTTATGCCGATGACCGTGTCGGCCTTCAACAAGGCGGTTTCCGTCGGCACGACCAACATTCCCATCGCCATCGGTTTGATCTTGATGATGTACCCGCCTCTGGCGAAAGTTCGCTACGACGAACTGGGTGATGTGTTCCGCAACTGGAAAATTCTCGGACTCTCGCTTCTTCAAAACTGGGTGATTGGTCCCGTCTTAATGTTCATTCTCGCTGTGACGTTTTTACGCGGCTCCCCCGAATACATGACCGGGCTGATTCTCATCGGCCTCGCGCGCTGCATTGGGCTGGTCAATGAGGCGTTCTTTTTTCAGAAAAAATATTTTAGCGGAACGGCTGGTTTGAATTGAATTCGCGCGGGGTCATGCGACAACAATTGAATATTCGTAATGGCGCTCCTGAAAACAAGAGCGCCTGTTTCTTCGCTAACGCCCATGGAATTGCATTTGAGTGCATAAGGCGAGATTTTAAAACTTCTTGTACGAATCGCTCATGCCGCGATATTCGATGAACGGCTCGTTGATGATCTTGGTCGCCAGTTCGATCTGACAGGATTCTTCAAGGCAGGACGACCAGAGGAAGGCTTCATCCAGCGTTTGACCGGTGGCGAAACTTCCGTGTCCGCGCAGCATGATGACCTTGTAATTCTTGAGTGCCTCAGCAACCTTGTTTGCCATTTGCGGCGTGCCGGAGGCAAATTCTTCTGTGACGACAGGAATCTTTTTAAGCAGGTAGGAGCCTTCGTTGTCAACCGGCACCAATTCATCACGGGAGAGGGAAAAAGCCACGGCGATGCGCGGGTGGCAATGACAAACCGCCAGCGCGGGCGTGTTCATGTAGATGGCGCGGTGTACAAGCAATTCGGTGGAGGCGAGCGCCACGCCGCTGTCGTTTTTATCGAGGCGGGTTTCGATCAGGTCGTGCGGTTTGAGTCGCCCCAATTGCGCGCCGCGGCGTTTGATGATGACGCGGTCTCCAAGACGGATGCTCAAATTGCCGCCATGCGAGCTGATCATTTGAGCCGTGTACAGGTCCTCGCCAATCTCGCGGAACATTTCATAAATTCTTTGATCGATCATGATTAATTCTCCAGTTGTTGCCGTAAGCAGTTTTCAGTGATTAGATATTGCAATTGATCACTGTCCGCTGATACTGGTTTCTAGGCCAAATCTGCCAGACCCAACTCAACCAGTTTCTTGCGGGTCGGCACGCCGTTCTCGTCCCAGCCGCGGGTGCGGTAGTATTCCTTTAGCATGGGCGCCAGGTTGGAAACCCAACCCTGTGATGGACCATCCACAGGCGCTTCATTAAGCAGGCGCGGGGGCAGGGTATCATCCTTCGCCGTAAATCCTTCACGGTTATTGTAGAGCCGCTCCAAATTCCAGACCCGCTCGCCGACCTTGATCATTTCAGTGGTGGCGTATTGAACGCCCGTTACTGCGCTGAGGACGCGCGCGAAATATTCATCTCCCACGCCCATGTTGGTGAATTTGCAAATGACCAGCGAATCAATTGCGGCATTTGAATTCTGACTCAAAATCACAAACGCGCTCTTGCCCTGCACCTGGAATCGGTCCACCAGCTTGGGCAGACCCAGCACTTCCAAACCGATCATGTTGCCGCGCATGTGACAACCGCCGCGATTCGACGTGGCATACAGCAGTCCCTGTCCCTGCAAACCGCGCGGATCATAAGCCGGCATCTCCATGCCCTTTGCCGACATGGAAAGTTCGGGGTGATGATATTTCGCCGCCAGGCGCAGGCTGCCGTCGGCCAGGTCTGCGCCGATGTCCCTTCGGTGGGCGGTCGCTTCGATTGCAGGAGCAAGCATGTCGGCGCGTCCGAAGCGCAGGTCTGAATCCAGGTATCCCTTTTCGGAGAGTTCCATCGCGCAGGCAATCGTCGAACCAACGGAGATGGTGTCCAGCCCCAGGTCGTTGCACAATGTATTTGCTTCGATGATGGCGGGCAGGTCGTCAATGCCGCATTGCGCGCCGAAAGCCCACGCAGATTCGAACTCCGGGCCTTCGCCTTCCACTTTTTCAGTTTTGCTGATGCGCGTACAGCCGATGGGACACGCCCAGCAGGCCGAGTTCTTCACAAGATATTTCTCGGCCAACTCTTCGCCTGAAATTGATTCAGCGCCTTCAAATTGGGTTTGCTGATGGTTGCGCGTGGCGAGCGCGCCGACATTATTCATGATATTCATCAAGACGGCTGTGCCAAACTCAGGCAGTGCCTGGCTTGTAAGCGGACTCGCCGCAAGAAGTTTGCGGGTTTCATATAACATGAACTTAAAGCGGTCTGTGTCTTCGATGACGGGGCGTTCCCTGCCTTCCACCACGATGGCTTTTAGGTTCTTGCTGCCCATCACCGCACCGGGACCTCCGCGCGCAAGAGCGCGTTCGCGGTCGTTCATGATCGCAGCCATGCGGCTCAAGTTCTCGCCCGCAGGGCCAATGCAAAGCACATTGCGCCTGTTATTGTCCTGTCCCAATTTTTCGGTCAGGGCAAAGACGCGCATTCCCCACAACTCACTGGCATCATGGAAAGCGATCGCGCCGTTCTTGATCTCGATCCAAACAGGCTTTTCAGATTTGCCGCGCACGATCATCACATCGTAGCCTGTCTTCTTGAATTGCATTCCCCAGAACCCGCCTGAGTTGGCGTCCAGCACAGTTCCGGTCAACGGGCTTTTTGTCGTCACCGAAAAACGATTGCTGGTCTGGTAGCCTGTGCCGGTAAGCGGGCCGTTGGTAAAGATCAACACGTTTTCGGGGGAGAGCGGGTCAACTTCAGGGCCGACCAGTTCCCAGAGCAGGCGCGCGCCGAGTCCGCGCCCGCCGATGAATAGACGCGCCATCTCCATGTTCAGCGGATATGTTTTATATGTTTGCGTACCGAGGTCTATCTCCAAAACTTTTTCTGACCAGCCGCTCATCCTATTCTCCTTGGCCGCCCGCGATGGGCGGAAATATTGCGATAACATCCTGCTCGTTTACACTGTCATTCAGATCAATGACATTACGCCCGTTCAGTGTGATGACGACATGCGGACGAAGATTCCCGCCGTCAAGAATCGCAGTTCCCAAAAGCGGATTCTGACGGGTGAGTTCGAGCAACACCCCGCCGACGGTTGCCCCTATTATGGACAGTTCTTTCGTCCCTGCGAATTTTCGCAGGCTGGCAAACAATTTTACAGTAGGCATGATGTTCCCGATATGATCATCACTTTTTTTAATTCTGCTGATTTTCCCGCCAAGTATATCAAAGCAAAACCGTCCCGCCAGGGAACTGACGGGACGGTTTTCATGGTTATTCCAAGGTCAGGAAAAAGGCGTAGTGAGCAGGGCAAAAGCATCAGTGAGATGAGCAGCGAACCATCTTCTGGCTTGAGCAGCATTTTGAAAATTGGACTGATGGAATAAAGCGATCACAAGATTATTGATCGAAGCCATGACCTTGCCAGTATTGCCAATGGTCATGCGTGTGGCATCTTCCTTGAACGTCACATCTCGTCGGTAGTGCAATCCTGTTTCAATCCCCCAATGATTGCGTCGAAGACCTAACAAGCGCTCAGGCGAAGCTTTTGCACGAGATAAACTGGTGATTCCGAATTCCACTTCACAGGATGTGCGATAGCAACGTCCACTACGCCACCACTGGAATTGTCTTTCCAGGCGATACACTTGAGCCAAACCCGGCCAAGTCGAATAGGAGTTGAGCATTTCGCTGGTGGTCAAGGTTCGCTTTTCAAGTCGTCCGTGCCCTTTGTTGACTTTCTCCACTGTCATGAAATCTGTCTTGATCTTCCCGAATCCAGCTTTCGGATACTCTGGTGCAAAGAGCTGTTGTATGTTCTTGTACAGACTTGCCTGATTTTCTTTGACTGGAAAAATGTAGTCTCCGCCTTGCTTCACAATCTGTCCCGAGAGTGCTTTTTGGGTATGCATGGCATCTCCCGTGACCACTTTTTGTGAGATTTCCACACTTTCCAGCACTTTTGGCGCTTTGCTGATCTCATTCTCTTTGCGACCCACCTCCACCTGTGCCAGCACTTTCCAGCGCTTTACATCGTACACACTCAACAAATACTCACTCCCCTCCTCATCCTTCTTGCGCATCCCACGCACCGCTTTTCAGGGCAATCGCATCTAATTTTATGGTCAAAACTGCCAGATTTCGGGTAAAAACGTAATCCAAGTCAATTTTTGCTGAGGTTCTTTCCAGTTTGTTTGACTTGTTTGTCACAAAAGCTCCTCTTTGGTTATGTAGCACACTCGATTCAAGCCTGAATCTTCGACTCTAAAGTTGAAAATCTCGGAGCGAAATAAATACGTGACAACGCGTTATAAAAAATTGACAAAAATCGAATTTAGATGCAATCGCCCTGCACCGCTTTTCCATCCAGACCATATACCTCCCCGTGCTCTCCTCTTTGATTATATTCCCCGACCATCCTCTCCACCTCTTCTTGAGACGCCACGTCTGCCAAAACCCTCCGATACGTATTCACGCTTGGCATCTGTGGCTTCTTCAATTGCATCAGTTTTACTAGTTCCGCTCCATGATGTTTCCCCCATTCTGCGATCCCGGTTGGTTTATCTTCCCCGCTCAGCTTTGCCAAGGCAATGATCATCAAGATTGTTTCTAATCGATATAATTTCCCGCGCGCTTTTCGCTTGTCCGTTATCTTGGACAACCCCTCAGACACACTTCCAAGATCATACAAAACCCCGGTCGAGCCATAATCCTGCTTCGCTCTGCTGGCGCTATAATGCATTTTAGATCCTCCTCAGTCCTTTTTGCTTGTTCATCACTTGCAATTGTACCGAGTGGGGTCTATTTT
>Ga0233425_10002257_pt1 | contig 38863 bp, 35 predicted proteins | sample Watercolumn_Towu_2_FD_181712 | JGI IMG/M metagenome (GOLD analysis project Ga0233425, IMG submission 181712) | Freshwater microbial communities from Lake Towuti, South Sulawesi, Indonesia - Watercolumn_Towuti2014_140_MG | ecosystem: Environmental > Aquatic > Freshwater > Lake | place... | reverse complement strand
TCTACACCCTGTGGAAGACGGTGGAGGAGAGCGGCGAGGCTGGCCTGGCCTATCTTTCCGGCCAGTATCTGGCCGATCTGGTGACCTGGTACCACCTGGCCTGGACCGGCGAGAGCGTGCGGCGCGCTTCCCCGGAACTGCTGGCCCTCATGAAGAAGGGCGAAGGCTTCAGCCTGGCCGACAGGCAGACCCTGTTCGTCCTCTACGGCGAAATCATCGACGGACTGCTGCCGCGTTACCGTGATCTGGCCGCGCGCGGCCAGATCGAGCTTTCGGCAACGCCCCACAGCCACCCCATCCTGCCCCTGCTGCTGGATTTCTCTGCCGCCCGGGAAGCCCGGCCCGACTTGCCACTGCCGGAATCCGCGGCCTATCCGGACGGAGAGGCGCGCGCCCGACATCACGTGGATGCGGCCCTGCTCGATCATCAGGCGCATTTCGGACGCGTCCCTGCCGGCTTCTGGCCCGCCGAGGGCGGCATCTCGGACGCGGCGGTGAAGCTGCTGTCCCAGGCCGGCGTGAAGTGGGCCGCCAGCGGCGAAGGCGTGCTGCGCCACAGCCTGGCCGCCGGGCACCGGGATCTCAGCCACAAGGCCACCTGGTCCACGGTCCCCTACCGTCTGCCGAACACCGAGACCGTCCTGTTCTTCCGCGACGACCACCTGTCAGACCTGATCGGCTTCGAATACAAAGGCTGGTTCGGTGCCGACGCAGTGCGCCATTTCGTGCATGCCCTGGATGAGGTGCGTCGCCACGCTCCGGGGCCCAACCCGGTGGTGAGCATCATCCTGGACGGCGAGAACGCCTGGGAGTACTACCCCTACAACGGCTTCTATTTCCTGTCGGACCTCTACGCCGAACTGGTGGCGGCGCCCCAGATCCGCACCACCACATACAGTGACTACCTGGATATGTTTCCCGATGCGCCGCAACCCCTGGACCGGCTGGTCGCAGGCAGCTGGGTCTACGGTGACTTCGCCACCTGGATGGGCGATGCGGCCAAGAACCGGGGCTGGGACTGGCTGGTGGCGGCCAAGAAGGCTTTCGACGCTGCGCCTGCGGAGCGGCGTGCGGCTGCGGAACCTCTGCTGCGCTCCTGCGAAAGCTCCGACTGGTTCTGGTGGTTCGGCGACTATAACCCCGCAGACGCGGTGGAGAGCTTCGACCGGGTCTACCGGCAGAAGCTCAGGCGCCTTTATGAAACCCTGGATGTGCCCGCTCCCGAGTATCTCGAGCATCGGCTGTGCCATGGCGGCGGCGGCATGGAGGCGGGCGGGGTGATGCGGCGCGGCTCCTAGTCCGTTAACGGTAGGCGGTAAGCGGTAGAATCCGCCGCTCACCGCTCACCGTTTACCGCTTTCCGTCATGTCGAAATCCGTATCCCTCCTCCTGGGCGTCCATGCCCACCAGCCCGTCGGCAACTTCCCGGAAGTCATGGAGGACGCCCACCAGCGCTGCTACAAGCCGTTCCTGGAAACGGTCTACCAATACCCGGCGTTCCGCTTCGCCCTGCATTCCTCCGGCTGGCTGCTGGAATGGCTGATGACCCACAAACCCGAGGACATGAAGCTGCTGCGCGAAATGGCGGATCGGGGCCAGGTGGAATTCTTCGGCGCCGGCGACATGGAGCCCGTGCTGGCGGTCATTCCCTACCGGGATCGCATGAGCCAGCTCGCCGCCATGTCCGACCGCCTGGAACAGTACTTCCTGCAACGCCCCCAGGGCGCCTGGCTCACCGAGCGGGTATGGGAGGCCACCGTGGTGCCGGCCCTGGCGGATTCCGGCATCCGCTACGTGATGGTGGACGACTACCACTTCCTCTGCGCCGGCAGCGAGCGGGACAAGCTCAACGGTTACCACACCACCGAGGAGGACGGCCGCCGCCTGGACCTGTTCCCCATCTCCGAAGCTCTGCGCTACCGCCTGCCCTTCGCCCCGGCCCATGAAGCCGTGGCCTACATCGAATCGCTGGCCGATGAAACCGGCCACTCGGCCGCCATCTACTTCGACGACATCGAGAAGTTCGGCATCTGGCCCGAGACCTACCACTGGGTCTACGAGAAGCACTGGCTCAAGGACTTCATCGAGGGCGTGCTGGCCTCCAAGGTCATCAAGAGCGCCCACTTCCACGACTACCACCGGGAAGCCCGTTCCCGGGGCGTGGTCTACCTGCCCACCGTCTCCTACAGCGAGATGGGGGAGTGGACCCTGCCGGCCGCCGCCGCGCGCCGCTACGCCGAACTGGTCCACGCGGCTCAGCACGAGGGCGTGCTGGAGCGGGACCGGCCATTCATCCGGGGCGGCATCTGGAAGAACTTCCTCACCCGCTACCCGGAAGCCAACTGGGCCCACAAGCGCATGCTGGGCCTGTCCGCTCGGCTCGCCGCCTTGCCAGAATCCCTGGTGCGCCAGGACCTGCTGGAACTGCTGCACGAATCCCAGGCCAACGACGCCTACTGGCACGGCCTGTTCGGCGGCATCTACCTGCCCCATCTGCGCCGCGCCGTCTGGCATGCCATGCTCCAACTGGAGCAGCGCCTGGACGCCCTGCAGGCCCGCCCCGCCAGCGCCAGCGGTGACCTGGACCTGGACGGCATCGACGAGGTGTTCATGAGCAGCCTGGCCCTCCAGGCGGTGCTGAAGCCGGACAAGGACGCGGCCCTCATCGAGCTGTCCAGCTATCCGCTGGCCCAGAATTTCGGCGACACTCTCAAGCGCTACGAAGAGCACTACCACCACAAGGCGGCCAGCGGCCAGGCCAAGGAATACGAGGGCGATGGCATCGCCTCGGCCCACGACGTGGTGCGCTTCAAGCATGAGATCAAGCCGGAAGACCTGACCCCGGACACCCGCAGCCGGGGCCTGTTCGTGGAGTCCTGGACCGACTACGACGCCAAGCGTCCGGTGGAATACGCCGGCAGCGTGCTCCAGGGCGGCGCCGTGCTGTGCATGGGCCAGGCCGGCGAGACCCGGGTGGCCAAGATCTACACGGTCAAGGACAACCGGGTCAGTGTCGCCCTCAAGGCCGTGGGCCGCGGACGGCTGTCCAGTCGCCTGAACCTGGCCATCCCCTGCTGCGACGGTCCGGCGGGCCGCTATGTGGTCAACGGTGACATTCCCGGCGGCTTCGGCCAGTCCTTCAACTGGACCGACTTGAAGGAACTGGCCCTGGAGGACCACTACCTGGGCGGCGCCATCCACCTTTCCAGCAGCCTGCCGGCCCGCGTCAAGGCACAGCCGCACATGACCGTGTCCCAGTCGGAGGCAGGCTTCGAGAAGATCATGCAGGCGGTGGAACTTTCCTTTACCTGGGAAGTGGAAGGCCCCACCGAGATCCGGGTGGACCTGGAAGTCGTGCCACTCAAGGCCGGCTGATAGACTGCGCGGCCCCGAATTGGAGAATGCGATGAGCGAACAAATCATCCGCGCCGGCAAGGTGGTCTACATCACCTATTCCGTGCTCGACGAACACGGCAACATCTTCGGCCAGCAGGACATGCCCACCGGCTACGTCCAGGGCGGCAACAGCGGCCTGTTCGCCGGGGTGGAACGGGCCCTGGAGGGCAAGAAGGAAGGCGACAAGGTGGAAGCCCGGGTGCCCCCCGAGGAAGCCTTCGGCGACCCGGACCCCAACCTGGTCATCCAGGAAGACCTGGAGAACCTGCCCCCCATGCTGCGCAGCGTGGGCGCCCAGGCCGAGATGCAGAACAAAGCCGGCGACATCCTCACCTTCCGGGTGGTGGAGATCCAGGACGGCACCGTCACCCTGGACGGCAACAACCCCCTGGCCGGCAAGCCCTGCGTGGTGGCCGCCACGGTGGTGTCCGTGCGCGACGCCACGGCCGAGGAGATGAAGAACGGGTTCCCGGTGGAGCAGGGGGCGCCGCGGATTCACTAAGGTTGGGAGGTCAGGCTGCTATCGCCTCTTTGCGGCCATTGCTGTCCTCACCGAGAACAGCAGCACCGGGTCACAAAGCCGCCCTACGTCTATTAGCCGACCGAAATGTCGCTTTGTAAGGCGGCATTTTTTAGACTGGTTGCTGATTGTGCTGTGGAAACAGCATGTTGAGCCTTCCCCGATCTATGAAGTTTCTGGGCAAACCGGACATTATCGGGAGAGTTGCCAATTTTCGCCCATTGTAGGGCCAGGGATGTGGGTGGCAATCTGCCTAAATCCATATCGGCACTTCACCGTGCCGGAGAGCACTTGTAGCCGCTCGGGCGATGGCGGCTACAGGCAAGGACTTGCCGTACATCATCGCCCGAGGTATGTCCGCAACAGGTTCATTGCTGCCAGCCTGTAACAACACACACAGGTATCAAACTGCGATTCATAAGGGCGAATCGCTCACACAAACCGCATCGACAAATCCACCGCCCTGACCGACTTGGTCAGACCGCCGACGGAGATGCGGTCCACCCCCGTCTCGGCGATGGCCCGAACGGTGTCCAGCGTGACGCCGCCGGAGGCTTCCAGGGCGGCGCGTCCAGCGGTGAGGACCACAGCCTCCCGCATGCCTTCCAGGTTGAAGTTGTCCAGCAGGATCAGCTTGGCGCCGGCCTGGAGGGCTTCCTCCAGCTGGGCCAGGGTTTCCACCTCGATCTGGACGCTGACACTGGGGCCGGCGAGCCGGAACGCCGCTTCCAGGGCCGGAGCGATGCCCCCGGCGGCGGCGATGTGGTTTTCCTTGATGAGGATGCCGTCGTAGAGGCCGATGCGCTGGTTCTCGCCGCCGCCGCATTGCACCGCGTACTTCAGGGCCAGGCGCAGGCCGGGCAGGGTCTTGCGGGTGTCGTAGATCTTCGCCCGGGTCCCGGCGATGGCGTCCACATAGCGGCGGGTTTCCGTGGCCACGGCGGACAGGGTCTGCAGGAAGTTGAGGGCGGGGCGCTCGGCGGTGAGCAGGGCGCGGGCGGGGCCGGAAAGCGCGCACAGGGTCTGGCCGGCATGGATGCGGGTGCCGTCGGCGGCGTGCCAGACGATCTGCACGGCCGGGTCCAGGACGCGGAAGCAGGCCTCGAACCAGGCTGTGCCGCACAGCACCGCGTCCTCACGGGTCACCACCCGGGCATGGCCAATCGCATCTTCGGGGATCAGCAGCGCGGTGAGGTCGCCGCAGCCCACATCTTCCTCCAGGGCTGCGCGGACGTTGGCTTGCAGGGCTTGTTCCAGGTCTATAGTCATGGGGCGATTGTAATTCCCCGGCTTGCGGGTGTTGAAATCGCCCCCGCATTCCCCATTTGGGAGGCAATCATCCGAATTGGGAGCAATCATGCGCTTCGACAAACTCACCACGCCGTTCCAGTCCGCCATCCAGGACGCGCAAAGCCTCGCCCTGGGCAACGACAACGCCTACATCGAGCCGGTGCACCTGCTGGCCGCCCTGGTGAACCAGGAAGGCGGCTCCGCCCGGCCCATCCTGCAGAAGGCCGGCGCGCGCCTGCCCTCCCTGGTGGCGGGCCTGCAGAACGCCATGAACCGGCTGCCCAAGGTGGAAGGCACGGGGGGCGAGATCCAGCCCTCCAAGGAACTCATCGCCCTGTTCAACCTGACCGACAAGGAAGCCAGCAAGCGGGGCGACCAGTACATCGCCAGCGAACTCTTCCTGTTGGCGGCGGTGGACGACAAGGGCGAGGCCGGCCGCCTGCTCAAGGAGAACGGCGCCACCCGCAAGGCCCTGGAGGCGGCGATCCAGGAAGTGCGCGGCGGCGAGGGCGTGGATACCCAGGAATCCGAAGGCCAGCGCCAGGCCCTGGCGAAATACACCCTGGACCTCACCGACCGCGCCCGCCAGGGCAAGCTGGACCCGGTGATCGGCCGCGATGATGAGATCCGCCGGGCCATCCAGGTGCTGCAACGGCGTACCAAGAACAACCCGGTGCTCATCGGCGAGCCCGGCGTGGGCAAGACCGCCATCGTCGAAGGCCTGGCCCAGCGCATCGTCAACGGCGAGGTGCCGGAGACCCTGAAAGGCAAGCGCGTGCTGGTGCTGGACATGGCGGGCCTGCTGGCCGGCGCCAAATACCGGGGCGAGTTCGAGGAGCGCCTGAAGGCCGTGTTGAAGGAAGTGGGCCAGGACGAGGGCCGCATCATCCTGTTCATCGACGAGCTGCACACCATGGTGGGTGCCGGCAAGGCCGAAGGCGCCATCGACGCCGGCAACATGCTCAAGCCGGCCCTGGCCCGGGGCGAGTTGCACTGCATCGGCGCCACCACCCTGGATGAATACCGTAAGTACATCGAAAAGGACGCCGCCCTGGAGCGCCGCTTCCAGAAGGTGCTGGTGGACGAGCCCAGCGTGGAAGCCACCATTGCCATCCTGCGCGGCCTGCAGGAGAAGTACGAGTTGCACCACGGCGTGGACATCACCGACCCGGCCATCGTCGCCGCCGCGGAGTTGTCGCATAGGTACATCACCGACCGCTTCCTGCCGGACAAGGCCATCGACCTTATCGACGAGGCCGCCAGCCGCATCAAAATGGAGATCGACTCCAAGCCGGAAGTCATGGACAAGCTGGACCGGCGCCTGATCCAGCTCAAGATCGAGCGCGAGGCCGTGAAGCGGGAGAAGGACGAAGCCAGCCGCAAGCGTCTGTCCCTGATCGAGGACGAGATCGGCAAGCTGGAGAAGGAATACGCCGACCTGGAGGAAGTCTGGAAGGCCGAGAAGGCCACGGTCCAGGGCAGCGCCCACGTCAAAGAGGAAATTGACCAGCTGCGCGCCCAGATGGCCGATCTGCAACGCAAGGGCCAGTTCGACAAGGTGGCCGAGATCCAGTACGGCAAGCTGCCGGCCCTGGAAGCCCGGCTGAAGCAGGCCGAGGCCGGCGAAGGCAAGACCGAATTCAAGCTGCTGCGCACCCAGGTGGGCGCCGAGGAGATCGCCGAGGTGGTGAGCCGTGCCACGGGCATCCCGGTCTCCAAGCTGGTCCAGGGCGAGCGCGACAAGCTGCTGGCCATGGAGGAGCGCATCCACCAGCGGGTGGTGGGTCAGGACGAGGCCGTGCGCCTGGTGTCCGACGCCATCCGCCGTTCCCGCGCGGGCCTGTCGGACCCCAACCGACCCTACGGCAGCTTCCTCTTCCTGGGCCCCACCGGCGTGGGCAAGACCGAGCTGTGCAAGGCCCTGGCCGAGTTCCTGTTCGACAGCCAGGACCATCTCATCCGCGTCGACATGAGCGAGTTCATGGAGAAGCACTCCGTGGCCCGGCTCATCGGCGCGCCCCCCGGCTACGTGGGCTACGAGGAGGGCGGCTACCTCACCGAAGCCGTGCGCCGCAAGCCCTACTCGGTGATCCTGCTGGACGAGGTGGAGAAGGCCCACCCCGACGTGTTCAACGTGCTCCTGCAGGTGCTGGACGACGGCCGCATGACCGACGGCCAGGGCCGCACCGTGGATTTCAAGAACACGGTCATCGTCATGACCAGCAACCTGGGAAGCCAGATGATCCAGAGCATGGCCGGCGACGACTATCAGGTCATCAAGCTGGCGGTCATGGGTGAGGTGAAGACCTACTTCCGCCCCGAGTTCATCAACCGCATCGACGAGGTGGTGGTGTTCCACAGCCTGGGCGAAGAGCACATCGCCAACATCGCCCGCATCCAGCTCCACTACCTGGAGAAGCGGGTCGCCCAGATGGACATGAAGCTGGAAGTCAGCGACGCCGCCCTGCTGGAACTGGCGAAGGAAGGCTTCGACCCGGTGTTCGGCGCCCGGCCCTTGAAGCGGGCCATCCAGCAGCGCATCGAGAACCCGCTCGCCAAGGAAATCCTCTCCGGCCGCTTCGCCCCCAAGGACATCATCCGGGTGGACGCGATGGACGGCAGGATCGAGTTCGAGCAGGTGATGGAGGCCGAAGTGGTGTGATCCCACGCGGGCGGGCTGCTATGCTTGGGCCGCTCACCCGCCACCCTGGCGGGACGACGAAAGGATGGACGGATGCGCGTGGTCGGAAATCCCCAGTGGAATGAGTTCGCGGCAAGCCCTCGGGAAGCCATGGAGCGGGGTGCCCGGCTGGACGCCATGACGCGCTTGCCGGAGATGCCGGATTTCCAGCCTCGTGGCGTGTTTCGCGGCACCCATGCCTTCCTTGCCGCCATGGACGCCGAGAAGGAACGCAAGCGCCAAGCCTGGTTCCAGCAGCATGCAAAACGACCTGATTGAAGTCTGCCGGGCTTTGCAAGCCCAAGGGGTCCGCTACATCCTGGTGGGCGGCCATGCCGTGCGCCTCAACGGCATCGTGCGGGCCACCGAGGACGTGGACATCCTGGTGCCCTTCGACACCGCCAACGGCCGGCGGCTGATCGAAAGCCTGGGCTTTCTGGATGCCGCCAAGGACATGGATCCGGACTGGTTCAGCAGGGAAGCCAACCAGCCCGACGTGGAGAACATCCGTGTCGCCGACCGCATCGTCATCGACATCCTGTTCGCGGTGAATGGAGAGACCTACGAGACCTTGCAATCCCATGTCCGGATACTGGAACTGGAGGGCGTATCCATCCCGGTCCTGGATATCGACGGCCTGCTCAAGGCCAAGACGGACTACCGGGAAAAGGACGTGCTGGACAAGGCCATGCTGAGGCGGTTGAAGTCGAACCGGCAGGACTGAATCGCCCGCCGATCTTCGTGTGGCTGAAGTTCAAAAGCCCTGGGGCACCAAACCCAGCGAATTGATCTTCTCGTTCACCAGTTCCAGGGCATCGTGGATCGCCAGCACTTCCAGGTAGTCCCAGTATTTGAGCTTGCCTGACAATCCCGGCACGCTGGCCGAGTGTTTCTTGATCTTCTCGATCTGGGCCGCGTCGGACACCGCCACCACGCCCTGCACGGCGGGATTGTTGAGGGATTTCAGCAGGTTGATGATCAGGCTGTCGATGGAACCCTTGGTCTGCACTTCGAAGACGTAGATCAGGGGCGCCAGTTATTCGTAAAGGCTGTCCGCGTCCAGCACCAGCAAGCGTTCCCGGGTCCAGGCCTGGAAGTCGATGATCCGCTTCTGGCGTTCCTCCAGATCGGCCCGGTGTTTTTCCGGGCTTTTCCGGAGGTGGCCAAGGTAGGACTGGATATGTTTCTTCAGCAGGACTTCATTCATCGCTCTGGCTCCCTGGATGGGGGTGTATCAACGCGAATCCGGCTTCTTGTGCTTGGGTAGCGCGCTCGCCATCTGTTCCAACGCGCCGACCCGCTGGGCCTCGCCCTCCGCTTCCAGCAAGGCCCGACGCCGCGCCGCGAAGCGTGCGTACTCGGCTTCGGCGTGGGCGTCCGCTTCCCGTTTGGACACGCTGCCGATGTCCGGCAGTACCTGCCGGTCATTGAACTTCAGGAAGGCGTCCAGCTTCTCTTCCCAGTCCTTCAGGAAGATTTCCTTGCGCCGCCTGGCCTGGTCCTCGGCGAAGTCCAACCACATCACCACGATGCGGTTCAACTCACCGATTTCCGGTTCCTGCAGGTAGTTCTTGGCCACGGTCACGTCCGCCTTGCGCAGCACGCCGGATTTCGACGAAGTCAGACCCATGTTGGGCTTGGCCGCGTCGGCCCGTTCCCGGATCAGTTCCGGCGCTGTTTTATCCTCGACAAATCGGCATTCCACACGCGTACGGCCGTCCTCGGTTTCGTAGAGGAGAAATTCGCCCGGTGGCCGTACATCGTCATTAGGTGTCATGCCAACTCCGCGATGATGTCTGGGATGTGCTGGTCAAGCTGGTATTGAAGGACGGCGGCAAGCCTCATGGTTCTTTCTTCTTTGCCCAGATGCTCACGCTTCCACACAATGTCGTCTTGAATCAGTTCTCGCACGCTATCGGCTGTTGAATGACGGCCCAGCCCTTTATCTCGCGCAGATTTTGCGACGAGCGTTGAGATACCCCCATCAAGCTGCTCATTGACGTCATTTCCCCATCTCGCTGCCAGGTCGAGGGTTGCAACCAAGGTGGTTGCCCGTTGTGGCACCTCGGCATCACTAAATCGGATGGCAATCCGGCGCGGGGTTGCTGGAGATTCGATAGCGGTGACCAAAACGCGACCGACGCCCGGACGAAGCATGGGGTGGTAGGTTTCAGATAGTCCCGGGACGTCCGCTTTACCCATGGGGGCTTTGGCCAGTTTCCAGGTGGAGTTGCATCCCTTACATGCCGAATAGAGATTCGCGGGGTGGATTGCCAAATGCGGCCATTGGGATTTAGGGAAAAAGTGGTCACAGTCATTCGCTTCAGCCTCGGTGCCGACATCACCCAAAGGCCCATCGCAATAACCGCACACACGGTGTGATTGGGGCCGAAAAGCCTGCATGATTTTCGATCTGGTCAGCGTCGCGCCAGCGAGCCCGAAAGTCTTGCTGTCAAAACCCTTGTCCGCGAGCCAGTCGTAGAAATTTCCAGCCAAGTTACTTACCGCACCAAGCCAATCAGGATGCAGTCGTGGGAATTGCAGCTCAAAACCGGCCTCATCCCATTTCATGTGGAACTCGGCATCGTGCTGAATTGAATCCGCGACAAGTGTGGCTATGGCGGGTTCTGCGCGGGCGCGAATCACCAAGGCATCAACGGTACGCCCAAACTGGGTCCGGTTCGCGGGTTGCCGTATACGAACCCAAAGCCAATTGGCCAACGGTTCTCCAAACCGCTGAAGCAATAGGTCTTTTGTTGACAGATCAGCAGGCGGCGTACGCAACAGCCAATCCAGAAGGGCCAGTTTGAACCGATAAACCTTATTCAGATCGTCGAACTCAGCTTGAGGTAAGCGCCGTTCATGCAGCATGGGGCGCCCTTTCCAACAAACGGCGCCATGCGCGTTTCAGCTCAACCTGGAAATAGCCGGGGCCGGTTTGTTGAATGAAGGCCTCAAGCACCGCCTTCATGCGTAACGGGCGATTCGCCCCGAAATGCTCGGCGAAGCTGCCAATGCTGCGCATATAGTCCGCGACGCTCCTCTCTGTCAGCCCCTGTTCTGTTTCGGCTGCGATTGCCAGTACCTTGGCGACAAGGTCAGGATAGCCCCGCTCGACGCGGTGCCAGGGACCGTTGTACCAGCTTGCGGCATACCAGTCGTCGTCGATGAACACCCAGTACAGGCCGTCGTAAAAGAAGAAGTTAAGGCCGATGTCGGGGCCGTAGTAGACGGGGTATCCGGGCACCCGGACCAACCTGGGGTAGGCCGGCATATTGATGCCGATGTCGATGCCGGGAACGCTGATCCCGATACCGACCTCCACCCGCGCCGTGGCGGGGTAGCTGAGCAAAAGAGCCAATGCGAGCAACAGAGAGCGCATTTTCCTCCTCCTTCCTGTCCTAGGGCGTCGCGGTGGTGATCCGCAACGTCCCATCAATGGATGTACTGGTTTGAGCACGGTCATCGGCAATCCGTTCCTCGATCGGGGAGCCTGCCGCCTGGCGGGCCTCGCCGACTAAACTATTGAACCGGCGAGGTTCGTTCATGAATACGTTGCTCCTGTGACGGCGGGAGTCCAGGAAGAGCCTGGATTCCCGCCGCGGCCTGTCCCCGCACGGGGTAGTCGGGGGGGCGACGGGCTCGGATATTTCGTGTCGGATCCATAGCGGGCGCGCCGTTCACGGGCCAGAGAGGGTTTCTAGGACAAGGAGGGCGGAGATGATCGGCCTTTTGCAACGGGTGACCGAGGCCAGCGTCGCGGTGGAGGGCGCGGTGGTGGGCGCCATCGGTCCCGGCCTGCTGGTGCTGGTGGGCGTGGAAAAGGGCGACGCCGAGGCCCAGGCCGACCGCCTGCTGGAGCGTCTGCTGGGCTACCGGGTGTTCTCCGACGACCAGGGGCGCATGAACCGGAGCCTGTCGGAGGTCGGGGGCGGCCTGCTGCTGGTGTCCCAGTTCACCCTGGCTGCCGACACCAACAAGGGCACCCGGGCGAGTTTTTCCTCGGCGGCGGCGCCGGAGGAGGGACGGCGACTGTTCGAATGCCTGGTGGCGAAGGCACGGGCAGCGCACCCTCAGGTGGCGACCGGCGTATACGGCGCACACATGCGGGTCGCCCTGGTCAATGACGGCCCGGTGACCTTCTGGCTTCGGGTCAAACCGGACTAGCCGGACGAGTCAGTACTGGTCCGCCAACCAGCCGTCCAGGGCGGTACAGGCTTCAGGGGTGGGCGTGTTGCCGCTCTTGCCCAGCATGGGCGTGAAGCAGAGGTAAGGGTCGCCACGGCTATCGCTCAGGTTGCGCAGAGGCAATTGATCCACGGTTTCGTAGCCGCTCGCATCCATCATGATGAAGCAGTAGTCCGTGCCCAAGCTGATCTCCATGAAGCCACCATTGCCTGCGCCATATTTCTCCCACCAGGTCTCCGGGTCGGCGCCCTCGTAGGGGGCGGGGTACATGTCCAAGCTGTTATGACGGCGCCAGGCCATGATGGTCGGTTCGTGCATCTGGTTCTGCCGGGCGACGCCCTTGGCGAGCAGGCTGGCACTGTCGTAGTTGAGCGCGTCGCCCTGGTAGTTGATGTGGATGTTTTGCATGATGATTCCTTCGTGACTGGGTTGACGGGTTGAGCCATGGCCTGGACCGCCATGAGGGTGGTCTCTTTATAGGTCAATACCAGACGAAAACAATCAGGTAATAGCCGCACTCCCGCTGGGGATGGTCGGAACGACCGGATCAGGCCGCCGAATGCGGCGGAGCCGCGCTCTCGATGATGGCCTTGAACGCCGCCACGTCCTGGCTGGGGCCGATGACCACAAGAACGTCCTGGTGGTCCAGGTTGTGGTCGATGCCCCGGGTGCTGAAGATGAGATCCTTGCCCCGTTCAAGGTCCACGACGCCGAGCAGGATCACGTTCTGAACCATGTGCCGGCGCAGCTGGCTCAGGCGCACCCCGTGCAGCCAGGAGCCGGCGGGGATGGTCACTTCGGCGATGTTCAGGTCCTGCAGGCCGAAGACGGTCTGCTCCATCAGTTCCACCACCTCGGGACGCTCGATGAGTTCGTGCACGCGGGCGCCGCTGATCTCGTAGGGGTCCACCACCTTGTCGGCGCCGGCGGCCAGCAGCTTGGCGGCGGCAGCTGGCGACTGGCAAACCGCGACGATGCGCAGGTTCGGGTCCAGGGCGCGCGCGGAGATTGCCAGGAAGACGTTTTCCGAATCCTCCCCCAACAGGCAGAACACGCCCTCGATATGGCCGCCAATGCCCACTGCGCGCAGGGCATCGTCGTCGGTATAGTCGATGTGTTCCGCCAACAGGCCCTCTTCCCCGGCCAGCGCCACCAGGGCCGGATCCCGGTCCAGCAGGACGAAGGATTGCTTGACCATGGACAAGCGCCAGGCCACCTCGATGGCAAGCGGGTTGCAGCCGAAAAGGGCGTAGCGGGGGGTCATGGAACGTGCCTCCTGCGGCGGCCGGTCAGATCGCGGAATTGGCCCAGGCTGGCCTGGTAGCCGATGAGCATGAGGATGTCACCAGGCCGCAGCAGCAGGTCTGGGCCGGGATTGAAGTAGAAATGCCGACCCACCATGTCGTAGCGGGCGTGGCCGTCGGCACCGGGAGAGGCATGGGGGCGGATGACGCCGAACAGGATGAGACGATGGGCGGTGAAGTCGATCTCGCCCACCCGCTGTTTCTCCAGCCAGTCGCCGGGGTGGACGGCGAGGGGTTCGAGATGCACGCCCGCGGCGCGGGTAACCACATCGTAGAGGGCGTCGAAGGCCACTGGCTGACCGATGAATTCCGAGGCCATGCGCGCCACCACCTCGTAGGGCCGCACCACGTGGGAGGCGCCGGCCTGCGCCAGCTTGCGTACCGTCTCGGCCTTGTTGGCACGCGAGATGATGAGGATGTCCGGCGCGGCCTGGCGGGCGGTAAGGGTGATGTAGACGTTGCTGACGTCGTCGTGGGTCAGGCAGAGCACTCGCTTGGCCTGGTTGCCCAGGCCCAGGTTGGCCAGCAGGGCACCATCGGTTGAATCGCCGGCCACCGCCAGATAGCCCTGCTTGCGCGCCAACGCCACGGCGGCCTCGCTCTTGTCGACAATGACGAAATCGTCGCCGGCCTCGGCCAGCCGTTCCGCCACCACCTGGCCGATACGGCCGTAGCCGCAGACGATGGTGGTGTCGCTCTGCCGCTCCACGGCGGCGAATACCCGGTTGTCGTGCAGTTCACGCATCTTTTCATGGAAGGCCATGACCACGATGGAGGTCGCGAAGGAGATCACGCCGATGCCGGCGAACACCAGTACCATGGCCACCACCCGGCCCTCCGGCGTGAGGGGGACGATGTCGCCGTAACCCACCGTGGTCACTGTGATCACCGCCCAGTAGAGGGCATCCATCAGGGTCTGGACCTTGCTGTCCGGGGCGTCGGCCTCGAACAGGTAGATGGCCACGGTGGCGATCAGGACCACCGATCCCACGAACAGGGACAGGGTCATCAGCTCGAAGCGCTTTTCCACCAGCACCTGGCCGAAGGCATTGAGGCTGCGCGTGTAGCGGAACAGTTTCAGCAGGCGGAACAGCAGGAACAGGCGCAGGAAGCGCAGCGGTCGATAGCTGGGCAGGATGGCCAGCAGGTCGATGATGGCCATGGGAGAAGTCACATAGGCCAGCTTGCGCCGCAGGATGGCCCACAGCGCCGGGCCGGGCCGGAACGGCAGGCCCATGAGTTCGGCTTTCTCCCAGTGCTCGATGAGGATCTTGTGGCTGTCATTGAACAGCCACAGGCGCAGAAGGTATTCGGTCACGAACACGGCCACCACGAATCCTTCAAAGATGTCCGCCCAGTGGCCCAGGGGATGGCGGACCTCATAGATCAGCAGCGTGACGCTGGTCAGCACCAGCAGGATCATGCAGCTGTCGAACACGACCCTGCGGTGGGAGCGCGGATCAGTCAGCAGTTTGCGGAAGAAGCCCTTGATCCGGCCATAGGATGCCGATGCCTGCTGTCGGTAGGCCAGGCGGACCAGCATCTGGGCGAAGGGCATGACATCCGCGAGCGAAGGGGAATGGCTGGATTATACGTGCGCCCTATGACTTACCGGGGGTGGAGGGGCAGGCGTCCGCTGGTGGTCATTCCACGATCTTGTTGATGGGCAGTTCGATGATGCCGCGGGCGCCGGCAGCATAAAGCTTCGGAATCAGCTCGCGCACCTGTTTCTCCTCGACCACGGTGGACAGTTCCACCCATTCCGGATCGGCCAGGGTGGACAGGGTGGGTGTGGCGAGGGCGGGCAGGATGCGCAGGATGTCGTCCAGGCCCGAGCGTGGCGCGTTCATGGAAAGCAGCACGCGGGTGGCGGCGGCGATGGCGCCTTTCAGCAGCATCAGCACGCGCTCGATCTTGTCCCGCTTCCAGGCGTCCTTGAGGGCGTCATGGTTGGCGATGAAGCGGGGCGTGCTTTCCAGCACCACGTGCATGACCTTGAGGCCGTTGGCGCGCAGCGAGGAGCCCGTCTCGGAAACATCGACGATGGCGTCGGCGAGGATGGGCGGCTTGACCTCGGTGGCACCCCAGGAGAATTCGATCTCGGCATCGATGCCGTGCCGGTCCAGGAAGTGCCGGGTCATGCCCACGGCCTCGGTGGCGATGCGCTTGCCTTGCAGATCCTGCACGCTGTGGAAGGGCGAGTCCTCCTTGGCGGCCATGACCCAGCGCACCGTGCCGTAGTTGGGCCAGGGGGCGCGCAGGTCGGCGAGCTCGGCTACGTTGGCGCCGGTTTCCAATATCCAGTCGAGACCGGTGATGGCGCAGTCCAGGATGCCGTGGCCCACGTAGCGAGCCATTTCCTGGGGACGGATGAGGATGCACTGAATTTCCGCGTCGTCGATATCCGGGTAGTAGGAGCGGCCTGAGATGCGCAGATCGTAGCCGGCGCGCACGAAGAGCTTCTGGGTGGTGTCCTGGAGGCTGCCCTTTGGGATGCCGATGCGAAGGGATGGGGTATTCATGGGACGGGATGGGGCGGGTCGGGGAATGCGCGCACGATAGCCCAATCTTGGGAAATGCGCCTGGGGGTGGGTTTTCATGGCTTCGACATGCCAGGAGCATAGCCTCGGCGTTACCATTTGCTGTTGATCAAACCTACGCACCCACAACGGAGTTCCACCATGGCCCACCCCCGCGCCGGTCAGCCCGCCACCCCCCAAGACCTGATCGATGTCCCCGCCCTGCTGAAGGCCTATTTCGACCAGCCCGACACCCGTGATCCCGCCCAGCGGGTGGCTTTCGGTACCAGCGGCCACCGGGGCACGGCGCTTAAATACAGCTTCAACGAGTCCCATATCCTGGCCATTACCCAGGCGGTGTGCGAGTACCGCCGCGCCCAGGGCATCGGCGGCCCCTTGTTCCTGGGCATGGATACCCACGCCCTGTCGGCGCCGGCCCAGCGCACCTGTCTGGAAGTGCTGGCGGCCAATTTGGTGGAAACCCATCTGCAAAGCGACGGCGGTTTTTCCCCCACGCCGATCATCTCCCGGGCAATCCTGGCCTGGAACCGCAACCACCCCAACGTGCGCGCCGACGGCATCGTCATCACCCCGTCCCACAACCCTCCCCAGGACGGCGGCATCAAGTACAACCCGCCCCATGGCGGCCCGGCGGACACGGACGCCACCGGCTGGATCGAGAACCGGGCCAACGAACTGATGGCCGGCGGCTGCGCCGGCGTGAAGCGATTGCCCTATGAGCAAGCCCTGGCCGCGCCCAACACCCACCCCGAAGACTTCATGGCGCCCTATATCGCTGACCTGGATACGGTCATTGACTTCCAGGCCATCCGCGACGCCAGGCTCAGGATCGGCGTTGACCCCATGGGCGGCGCGGCGGTGGCCTACTGGAAGCCGATCGCCGAAAAGTACGGCCTGGACATCCGTGTGGTGAACGACAAGGTGGACCCGGCCTTTGCGTTCATGACCCTGGACCACGATGGCAAGATCCGCATGGACTGCTCGAGCCCCTACGCCATGGCAGGGCTGGTGGACCTGAAGGACCGCTTCGACATCGCCTGGGGCAACGATGCCGACGTCGACCGGCACGGCATCGTCACCCCCTCGGTGGGGCTGATGAACCCCAACCACTACCTGGCGGTGGCCATCCACTACCTGCTCACCCACCGGCCCCAGTGGCCCACCAGCGCGGCGGTGGGCAAGACCCTGGTGTCCAGCGCCCTCATCGACCGGGTGGTGGACGGCCTGGCGCGCAAGTTCCTGGAAGTGCCCGTGGGTTTCAAGTGGTTCTCGGCGGGCCTGCTGGAAGGGTCCTTCTGCTTCGGCGGCGAGGAATCCGCCGGCGCCGCTTTCCTGCGCAAGGACGGTACGGTGTGGACCACGGACAAGGACGGCATCATCCTGGGCCTGCTCGCGGCCGAGATCACCGCCGTCACCGGCAAGGACCCGGGCCGCTATTACCAGGATCTGGCCGCCCAGTATGGCGCGCCCTTCTACGTGCGCATCGATTCCGCCGTGAGCCGGGAGGAAAAGGCCGCGTTCAGGCTGCTCACCCCGGAGCGGGTGACCGCCACTGCACTGGCTGGCGACGTCATCACCGCCAAGCTCACCCGGGCGCCGGGCAACGGCGCCTCCATCGGCGGCCTCAAGGTCACCACCGAGAACGGCTGGTTCGCCGCCCGGCCCTCAGGCACCGAGGATATCTACAAGCTTTACGCCGAGAGCTTCGTCAGCGCCGAACACCTGCAGCGCATCGTCACCGAGGCCCAGGCCATGGTCAGCGAGGCCCTGGCCGGCTGAGAAACGAAAACGGCCCGCATCGCGGGCCGTCGGAGCCGATCGGCGGCGGCTTACTTGGCCGCGGCCTTGGCGTCGGCCTCGCATTTCTTCATGAAGCTGGTCTTGGCGGCGCCGGCCAGTTTCTTCTCGGCGGCCTTGGCCTCGCAACCCGAGTCGGCCGCTTTCGCGGCGGGCTTGGCGTCGGCTTCGCATTTCTTGACGAAGCTGGCCTTGGCGGCGCCGGCCAGCTTCTTCTCGGCGGCCTGGGCTTCGCAGCTGCCGCCAGCCTTGGCGTCGGCCTCGCATTTCTTCATGAAGCTGGTCTTGGCGGCGCCGGCCAGCTTCTTCTCGGCGGCTTTGGCTTCGCAGCCGGCATCGGAGGCAAAGGCCATGTTGGCGGCAAACAGGGCGGTCACGGCGGCGATGAGCAGATTGCGCATGTTACTTCCTTCTTCAGTGGCGGTTGAGGGAGAGGCCGCATGCAGCGGCAGGCGCATGTTACGCCAAGAAATCTTGGGTGCGGCTTGGGGAATCACTGATTCATTCACACTCGCTCGCGACACGGCCTTTGCGGGAATAAACCGGTGGTTCCTTACAAAGTCGATGGGATAATCCCGCCCCGTTCCAATCGCCGCGACTCCAGCACCCGTCCCCATGCCCATCCAATGGTTTCCCGGCCATATGACCTCGGCCCGCCGCAAGGCCGCCGAAACCCTGGCCAGCATCGATGTGGTCATCGAGGTCCTGGACGCGCGCCTGCCCGCGGCCAGCGCCAACCCCATGATCGAGGAACTGCGCCTGGCGCGGCAGCGCCCCTGCCTGAAGCTGCTTAACAAGGCCGACTTGGCGGACCCGGCCGCCACCCGGGCCTGGCTGGATTTCTTCAACCGGAAAAAGGGTGTGAAAGCGGTGGCGATCTCGGCCAAGAAGCCGGGTGACGTGACGCGGATTCCCGGTCTCTGCCAAGATCTTGCGCCTCACCGCAACGACAACACCAAACCGCTGCGCATGATGATCATGGGCATCCCCAACGTGGGCAAGTCCACCCTGATGAATGCCCTGGTCAAGCGCAAGATCGCGGCCGTCGGCGACGAGCCGGCGGTGACCAAGTCGCAGCAGAGTGTGGTGCTCAGCCCCCGCCTGATCCTGGTGGACACGCCCGGCCTGATGTGGCCCAAGATCGAACACGACAGCGACGGCTTCATGCTGGCCGCCAGCCATGCCATCGGCCGCAACGCGGTGCTGGAGGAGGAGGTTGCCAGTTTCCTGGCCGGCATCCTGCTGTCACGCTACCCCGAGCGGCTGACGGACCGTTACGGCTTCTCGATAGAGGGAATGGACCCTCCGGGCGTGCTGGAAGCCGTGGCCAGGAGGCGCGGCTGCCTGGTCAGGGGACGCGGCGGCGAGCTCGACCTGGAGAAGGCCGCCCTGATCCTGCTCAACGACTACCGTGCCGGCGCCCTCGGCCGCGTCAGCCTGGAGACCCCGGAGAGCCGCCGGGCGATGCTGGCGGCGGAAGAGCCTGTGCCGCCGGCTAGCGACTGAGATTCGGCTTCGCCGAAACCCGAGTCGTGCGCGCCGGGCATCGTCAACCGATGCGGGCCCGCGCCGCGCCGACGCCGACGAATTCGACGCTCGCCAGCAGCGTGGCGGGCGGCAACCGGTGCATGCCGTTCCAGGCGCCCGTGGTGACGATGTCGCCGGCGCGGGCGCCGCCGATGTGATCGATCCACCAGGGCAGGCAGTGGAACAGGTCGTCCAGGGGCGGCCGGCCGAGACTTTCGGCGAGTACCCTGCCATCCGCGAGTGCGCGGGCCGTGAGTCCGGAGAAATCCAGTGCGCGCCAATGCGGGATCGCGTCGCCGATCACCAGGGCGCCGTTGAGTAGGTTGTCCGCCAGGCGCCACAGCGGCCCGGCGGCCTCGGCATCGGCCAGGCGGGTATCCACCAGTTCCATGGCCACGTGGGCAGTGGCGATGGCCTCCAGGATCTCCACCCGGGAATAGGGCCGGGGCCGGGCCGGGAGATCGCGGCCGAAGCGGAAGGCGATCTCGGCCTCGATGCCCACGCCGAAAAACATCCCGGCGGGAAAGCGGGCGGGGTCGATGGCCAGGCGTTGCGGGAACACCGGCGCGGCAACGGGTTCAGTGGCTCTGTCCGCGGCACCGACCTTCCAGGCGGTGGGACGCGCCTGCCCGACAACGCTGCGCCAGACTTCCCGCTGCACGCCATAGGCAGCCACGTCATCCACCGGCTGGGATGACCGATGCGCGGCGAAGGGCCGGTGCGCGCGATAGGCCTGGAGGATGGCGGCGTATGGGCCGGTGAGCGATGTGGATGCGGGCATCCTGGCCGATTGGAGTAGGCAAAGGTATGGATTGACAGCCTACAGGGCGCTGGGCAGAGTGTGGAAAAATCTTGAGTATCAAAAAATGCGAGCATCGTGCTGGAATTCCCTGCCGGTATCGCTTGTTCTCAATAGCCCGTGAGGAACCGCCATGAGACTGCCTATTCGCAACAATACCGTGTTGTTTCCGCTGCTCTTCGGCTGTGTCGCTGCGCTCGGCTCGACAGGCACGGCCCTGGCCAAGGACGACAAGGATGACGATCGCAAGCCCCCGTTCCCGCTGATATTCGACGGCAAGTTTTCGGTGGGTGGCGGCCTTGGCGGCGCCCGTCACGGCGGCCTGGTGAAGGACAACGACGACGGTTCCCTTTCCGGGGTCACCACCGACAAGTCGAGCGTGCCCAAGCGCCTGTTCGTCGCCTACGAGCCCTGGCAGAACATCGGCTTCCAGTTCGGCTACACCAACCTGGGCAAGGATTCCTTCAAGGCGGCTAACTCGACAGGGCTTGGTGGATCATGGGCTGGTCCGGGCGGGGTGCATACCGGCCACCAGGCCGATGGCTGGGAACTGACGCTGTACGACCGGATTCCCATCACCGAGCGCTACACCCTGATCCTGCGCATCGGCCAGTATTTCTGGAAATCCGAGCAGACCTATACCGACGTCGGCGGCACCTATCCTGTGGACAAGAAGACCGGCTCCAGCCTGACCTATGGACTCGGCTTCGAGTACGACATCGGTATCAAGAACTACTTCTTCTGGCGCGGCGAACTGCAGCGCTACACGGTCTGGGACAAGGACCTTTCCGCCAACGCCGCCTGGATCAACGTCGGCTTGCGCTTCTGAGCGCCGACAGGACATTGCGTCCGGCCCGGAGCGCCTCGGCTCCGGGCGGGCGGTTGCCTCAGCTTTCCTCGTATCGCCTTTCGTTCCGGTAAACCCTCAGGCTCGCCTTGGGTTCTTCGCCCTTGAAAATGCGCCTGAGGTTGCCGCGGTGCATCCAGGTGAGGAAGAGGGCCGCGGCAATGCCGAAGACTTGCAGCCGCGCGTTGTCCGGCTGTAAGCCGAGAACCAGCAGGGGGAAAGCCCAGCCCGCCACCAGGGCGCCTACCGCCATGTAGCGGGTGGACAGGACGGCCGCCAGCCAAAGCATCAGGGCGATCAGCGCGCTTGCCCACTCCAAAGCCACCACCACGCCGAAGGCCGTGGCCAGGCCTTTGCCACCTCTGAAGCCGAAATAGAGTGGATAGACGTGGCCGAGCACCGCCGCGGCACCGGCCAGCAGCGCGATTTCCAATCCCCCCAGCCACTGTCCCGCAGCGGCCGACAATGCGCCTTTGCCGACATCCCAGGCGATGACGATGGCCCCCGCTTTCTTGCCCATGGTGCGGGCGACGTTGGCAAAACCGGCGTTGCCGCTGCCCATTTCCCTGATGTCGCGCCCCTGTCTTCCGGACAACATGATCGCCAGATTCAGGGCGCCGGTCAGATAGCCCACGGAGGCGGCAACCAGCAGTTGGATCTCAAGTGGCATGGCTCCTCGCTCGCAAAATGGTGAAACCCGTTTCCCGGTCTTCTACAGCAGGGTGAATTTCACCGTCGACTCGTTGTAGCGTACCCAGGCATACCAGAGCAGCAGCAAACCGCCACCGAGCAGCAGGGTGAGTCCCCAGCCGCCCAGCATGTCCGGTAGATAGGCCTGGAAGCCCACCCCCGTCTTCTCGAAGGTGTCGACATTGTTTTCGTCGATGGCGGTCAGGCCGATCTTCCTGAACAGGGCGCTTGCCGTGGAGCCGATCCAGGCGAAGAAGAACATCGCCACCCAGAGCTTGAAGTGGCCCTCGCCCATACGCCACATGCCGCCCGTGGCGCAGCCGCCGGAAAAGATCATGCCGATGCCGAACACCAGGCCGCCGGCCAGGGAGCCCACCCAGAAGGTGGGCGGCAACGCGGCATAGGGATCGACCAGCTTCTTCTCGAACAACAGCGCGGCGAGGGGCAGGCCCACGGCCAGGGCGAGGATCACCGCCTTGGTCATGTCACCTTCCGCGGTCATGAAAGGCTCGCGGAAGGCACGGGCGAAACAGAGGCGCGAGCGATGCATGATGAAGCCGATGCAGAAGCCGGCCAGCACGATGACGGCGCGTGCGGCGACTTGCCTGTCTTCGGATCCATAACCGTGCGCGACCCAGGACAGGATGCCGATGATCATGGCCAGGCCGAGCAGGGGGTAGATCCGCGTCAACATCGCCGGCACTTTCAAGGCGGGCGGCGCGGCCATGCCCCATTCGATATGCTCCAGCGTCCAGGTCAGCAGCCTGAGGCCCAGGGCGGCGCCCAGGGCCAGGCCGGCACCCATGACCCAGCCCGAGGGCGAGGAATACAGCACCGGCAGGAAGAAGCCGCCGACGGTACAGCCGCCGGCCAGCGCCGCGCCGATGCCCATCAGGCTGCCGCCCAAGGTTGCCCAGACGTATTCCAGGGGGGGCGGCCGGCTGGGATAAAACTGGCGTGACATCAGCGCCGCGGTGAAGGCGCCCAACACCAGCAGGAGGCTCATCAGCGACATGCGGTGCGTCAGCGCACCATCGAGATCCGCTGCGATACCCAGCAGCGGGCCGAGACCGATCAGGTGGTTGAACCAGTCCCCCCAATGCCGGACGCCGCCGAACACCCCCCAGAACAGGCCGCTTAACATGAGGCCGACGAGCACCAGAACCAGCAACAGGGCTCCCAGGAAGGGCGACCACGCGTCGACAAACAGGCGCTGGTAGTCCGCCTTGAACCCCTCGATCCACCGACGGTCGGTTTCCATGGTCATGGCATTTCTTCCGCAATAAACCTCGCACCCATGACGGGCTCTCAGCGCAGCGCCGGGCCGGAAGCCCCGTCGAAGCCGAGTTCCTCCAGCATTGCCAGCTCCTCCCGCCGTTCAACGCCTTCGGCGAACACCTGCATGCCGATACGGTGGGCGATTTCCAGCAGTCCGGCCAGGAAGGCCTGGTTGCCCGGGTTGCCGTCCAGTCCATGGATGAAGCTGGCGTCCACCTTCAGGAAATCCAGGCCAAGGTCGTAGAGGCGTCCGATCTGGTTGAACTGGTGGCCATAGTGCTCCAGGCCCAGCTTGCAGCCCAGGGGCTTGAGGTCGCGGCTGAGGGCGCGCAGGGCCTCAAGACGGGCAAGACCGCCGGCCTCGGGCACCTCCAGCCAGAGCCGGCCGCGGCTGGCCGGATGCGTTTCCAGCAGCTCCGGCAGGCGGCGGCGGAATTCGGGATCGCCCACCGCCTTGGCCGAGAGGTTGATCCACAGGCCGTCAAGGCCGTCGTCGGCTTCCAGTTCGGCCAAGGCCAGCATCAGGGTGTGCAGGTCGAGCTCGCGCACCAGGCCGAGGCGGTCGGAAATGGGCAGGAAGCGGCCGGCGGCCAGCCATTCGTCACCCTCGGCGGCGCGCAGCCGCAGCGGGGCTTCTCGGTGACGGTCCTGGCCGTCGCCGACGCGGATCGGGTAATGGGCCAGCTTGAGCAATCCCTCCCCGTCCAAGGCCTTGCGCAGGACGGTGCGCCAGGCTTCGGCGCCGGCCGGAGTGGCGCCGCCATTTTCCGCCGGGGCTTCCAGCACCGCGCTGCCACCGCTCACGTCGGCGCTGGCCAGGGCTGCGTCGATGCGCCCCAGCAGGCGCGCCGGGCTGTCACCGGAGGAAAACGCGGCATAGCCGATGTACAGCGTGGAGTAGTCGCCGGCCAGTCCGTTCAGGGTGCCATGCAGGTCGAGCATGAGCTCGTCCAGGGTGGGTTTCGGGTCACAGCCGGCGGGCAGCAGCAGGGCGAAATCGGCGCCATTGAGGCGGCCGGCGAAAGTGCCTGCGCAGCGGCCGGCAGCCTCGTCGACCGTCACCCCCACCCGGCGCAGGAACTGGTCGGCCACTTCCCGGCCCAGGGCGCGGTTGATCTTGCCCAGCTTGCGCAGGCGGATGATGGCCAGGGCGCCGTAGGGGGAACCGTTGATGTCCAGGGCGCTGTCCAGGCTGGCGAGGAAGTGGGCGCGGTTGGCAAGCCCGGTGAGCGGGTCGTAGTTGGCCTGCTGGCGCAACAACTCATAGCGGCGCGCGTCTTCATCGAAATCGACGCGCAGCCGATTCACCGTGTCATTCATGGCGGCTGCCAGTTCCTTCATTTCCGGGACCTTGGGTTCGGGCATGGTGATGAAGCGGTGTTCGTTGATGGCATGAGCCTGTTCCAGGACCGCGCGCATGGGCTGGGTGATGCGGCGCAGGGCCAGGCTGGCAAGCAGGCCACCGAGCAGGCCGGCTCCCAGGATCGCCGCACTCATGGTGACAGCGGTTTCCCACAGGGAGCGGTAGGCGAATTCGGCGTGGCTCATCAGGACGAGGGTGCCGACGGGGTTCCAGCCACTGCTGATCTCGGCCCGACCGGGGAGGGAACGGATCGGCAACAGCCGGACAAACCAGGCCGGGGCGCCGGCGTCCGTGACTGAGGCTACCTTGTCCACCATGCTCCTCCCGGCCGGATCAATGACCTGGATGAGCTCGTAATGGCCGCTGTCGAACAGGGCGGTTACCGCCAGGACAACGCCGTCCCGGTCACTTTGTTTCTGGCTGAGGGCCAGGGCCAGAGTGATGGCGTTGTCCTGGTTCTTCATGGCCAACTGGGCTTCAAGGTAGGCGCGGGCGTTGAGCAGGGAGGCGAAAAGGCTGGCGGCCAGCGCGATCAGCATGCTTGCCAGAATGGACAACCAGAGTTGACGGGTCATGGACATGATGCGTCTCCTACTCGAATCCCTCTGAGCGCGCGCGCCGCAAGGTGTCTTCCCAGGCCGCCAGGCGTTTGGGATCGCCGGCGGACGCGGCGCTGGCGGTTTCCTCCCAGACGCCCAGGCTGTTGAAGCTGAACACCGGCTGCAGATCGGGTCGCTTGGCCGCGGAAAGCAGTTCCTGCCGGCGGTTGTCCAGGATCAGGGGGTCGACCCCGGGCGAGTCGTAATAGGCCAGCACCATGTGCACCGGCCCGCCGGCGGCCCTGCCATCGCCGCGCGGCTTCACGTAGACCAGGCGCAGCTGTTCCGGCCGAATGTTCAGGGCCAGCAGCGTGAAGTACTTGGCGATGACGAAATCCTCGCTGTCGCCTCGGCCCGCGCCGAGCAACTCGCCCGGCGTCGCCCAGTGATCGGCGCGTCCCCAGATGGCCTGGTCCTCGCCCTGCTGGATGCGGCGATTGAAGAAGTCGTTGACCCGCGCCAGCTTCTGGGTGGGGTGGGCGGCGACGTTCGCGTCCAGCAGCTTGCGCCATTCGGCGTAGGCCTGGGCGCCGCGCTCGCCGTAGTTCTGGCGCAGGAAGGCGGCGAGTTTTTCCGGCCTGGCGGCGAAGGCGGGCTGCCGGGCGCCGCCCTTTTCCGCCATCCAGCTTTCCATGAAGGCGAGGACGCGGGGGACGCGGATCTGGCCGGGAATGAACATGACGATCTCGCCGCTGGGGTCGTAGAGATAGGACGTGGGGAAGAAATCCACCGGCCCCACCTGGCGGAAGGCGCTGTTGGGTTCCTTGCGCGTGCCGCCGGCCACGTTTGCCTCGTAATGCAGGTTGTTGAGATTGACCGCATCGCGGATGGCCGCCTCGTCGGCGCCGTATTCCAGGGCGACGCCGATGACCCGGAAATCCGGGCGCTGGTTCAGCTTGTTGAGGCTGGGAACCTGGATCTTGCACAGCGGGCACCAGGGTGCCCAGAAACTCACCAGCACCCATTTGCCCTGGTAGTCGGCAAGGCGGACGCTGCGGCCGTCGATGTCGGTGAATACGAACGATACCGCCTTGGCGCCTTCGCCCTGCACCCAGCGCGCCCCATAGCCCAGGGCCGCGATCAGCAGACCCAGGATCAGCAGAGGGCGAAGGAGCGGAGGCAGGGAGGTCACGGTCTGATGGCTGATGCCTACAAGCAGTCAACACCGGCATCATAGGCGGATATTTCGGCGATGCCAGCGCGGCTTCGGATTGCAGCCCGAGCCGTACAATTGACGCCTCCTCCTAGAACACCGGAACCCCCATGGAATCCCGCCTGATCGAACTGGAAGCCAAGATGAGCTTTGCCGAGGACCTGCTCGACGCCCTCAATCAGACGGTCTTCCGCCAGCAGGAGCAGATCGAGCTGCTGGAACGCCAGGTCCGCCTGCTGCATGAGCAGATCCAGACCCTCCGTCCAGACGAGGAGCGCGACCCGCGCGATGAGATCCCGCCCCACTACTGAGGCGGGCCACGATCGGACGGGGACGCGCTTTGTCCTCCTGGCCTATGATGCAGCCGGCGGAGGGAACCCCCTCCTATCCTGGGGAAGTCGATGATGTTCCGCCCTGTCCAGGCTCGTTGGTTCGAAACCTATGTTCCGCGCGAGCAGACGGTGAAGGCAACGGAGGTGCTGGCATCCACCGGAGTGGTTCAACTGGAGACCGACCCCCGGCTCGCCGAGGTGGTGGATGTCGAGCGTCTCGGCCAGTTCGTCGAGGCTTTCCACACCCTGGCTGCAGCCCATGCCCACGATCTGCCTGGCGCCGGCCAACAGGCCACCGCACTGGTTGGCGATCCCGCGCATATCGCCAACCAGTGCCTCCACGGCCTGCGGGTCTGGACTGCCCGGGTCGAGTACCTCAAGGCCCATATCGAACATCTTCGTGCTGAATTGCATCAGTACGAACTGCTGGCCGAGTGCCTCCAGGCGATGCGACAGGCGGGGCTGGACCTGGATACGGTGTTCCACAAGACCCGTTTCCTGTGCAAATGCCTGTTCGCCTGTCCTCGCGGCGGCGCCCGCGAGGCGGAGGTCGATGCGGGCGCCGACGTGATCGTGCGCGGCAGCCAGCATGATTTCCTCTATATCGCCAGCCTGCCCGACAAGCGCCATGCCATCCGCCACTGGGTGGTGGAGCGAGGCTGCGAGCAGATGGGCATTCCGGCCTGGTTGGCCGGCGAGTACGAAGAGCAGGTGCACAAAGTCTTTTCGCATCTGAAGGGTACCCATGACGAACTGGGGGAACTGGAGGGGGAACTGAAGGCTTTGCGCCGTGATCCCGCCATGGCGGAGGCCCGGGCCAACATGGAGACCCTGCGCTGGTATCTGCGCCACGCGGCGGGCACCCTGACGGAAGGCCCGTTCTGCCATGTGACGGGATGGACCACGGCCCGTGATCCCCGCCGGCTGAGGGAGGACCTGGAAAAGGCGGGCATCCGTGCCGTGTTGCGCTTGCCCCAGCCGCCCCCACGCGCGACCCCGCCCGTGGAAACCATGGACAACTGGTGGGTGCGGCCTTTCCAGCCCTTCCTGGTCATGTGGGGCACGCCGGATCGTCTGGCCGTCGATCCCTCGGCCTTGCTGCCGGTCATCGTGCCGCTGCTGTTCGGCTATATGTTCCCGGACATGGGACACGGGCTGGTTCTGATCCTGCTGGGCCTGGCCCTCTACCGGCGCGCCCCGCGCGCACGCTTCCTGATTCCCTGCGGCCTGGCAGCCATGGTATTTGGCGGGGTGTTCGGCGAGGTGTTCGGTTTCCATGACCTGGTGCCGCCTGCGTGGATGAAACCCCTGGACGATCCCATCGCGGTCCTGGCCATACCGATGGGGTTCGGCGTCGCCCTCATGCTACTGGGAATGTTCTTCTCAGGCATCGAAGCCTACTGGCAGCGGAAGATGCGGAACTGGCTGCTGCTCGACGCGGCGGTGCTGCTGATGTATGCCTCAGTTTTGGCCGGAATCTGGGTTCCCCAGGCCTTTGCCTTCACGGGCGTGGCCATGGCCCACTACTTCATCGGCAACCTGCTCCTGGCTCCCCCGGGTGAACGCGCCATGGCCATGCTGAATGCCGCCGGCCGCTTGTCGTTGAGCGTATTCGAACTGGCCATGAATACCCTGTCGTTCTTGCGCGTGGGCGCCTTCGCGCTGGCCCATGCCGCCCTGTCCCTGGCGGTGCTGACCCTGGCGGAGGGGGTGGATTCCCCCATTGCCTGGGGGTTAATCGTGGTGGTGGGCAATCTTTTCGGCATGGTCGTCGAGGGCCTGCTGGTGTTCGTTCAGACCACCCGGCTGGTGCTGTTCGAATTCTTCATCCGATTCCTGCACGGCGAGGGGAGACTGTTTCGCGCCGTGGCCAAGGCGCCCGGCCGCTAGCTCAGCCACCACCGTCTCCCGGGCCGGCAGGCCGCCGGCATTGCCGGCAAGCGCCGAAGCCTCCCGGGGCACTGTCCGCCGGCAACATACTGGATCACTGCAGCACGTGCACCACGATGCGCCGGTTGGATTTGCCGGTGTAGTTGGCGGCTTCGGCGGCGCCGTAGGAGATCACCGACATGCGCAGCAGGGGAACGCCGCCTTTCTCGTTGAGATAGCTCTTCACCACTTCGGCACGAGCCCGGCCCAACTCGTAGTTGTAGTCCTCGGAGCCGAAGCCGTCGGTGTGGCCCTGGATCTGCAGATGGAACCAGGTGCCCATGGCTTTTACCCGTGCCGCCAGTTCGTCCAGCTTGGCCATGTCCTTCTCGCCCAGGACCGGTGAATTGATGGGGAACAGGGTCTTGTCGTCGGTGAGGGTGACGGTGTGGATGACCTTGCCGAGGATGCGGCGCTGGCCCAGGCCGGTGGCGTCCAGGGCGTCCTGGGCCATGCCGGCGACTTCCTCCAGGCGCTTCTCGATTTTCGCCAGGCGCGCGGCGAGACCGTCGCTGAGGGCGGCGGCGCTGGCCACCTTGTCCCGCAATGCGGGCAGTCCTGCCTGCAGGGCCGCGGTCTGGGCGGCGCTGTCACGGGTTTGCGTTGCCAGTTCTCCCAGGCGCTGGTCCATCTTGCTCAGGCGCTCGGCCTGGGCGGCCATGGCCTGCGCCTGCCGGTCCGTGTTCTGGCCGGATCGCGCCACCTGGTCAGCCAGTTCGCGCAGTCGGTTGCCCTGGCCCGCCGAGGCTTCATTGAGGCGGTTGACATCCTTGCTCAGGGTATCGAGCTTGCGGCCCAGGTCGCCGATCATGCCCTGGGTGGCCTGATTGCGGTCCAGCGCCAGCGTGGCGATGGCTTCAATGTTGCTCAGGCGCGTGTTGGGGTCGACGGCCGGGTCGGTACCGGCCTGCTGGGTGGCGCAGCCACTCAGGGCGATGAGCATCGAGGCGGCGCCGAGGGAATAGAGGTGTTTCGTCATGATGGACCTTTCACGGAAAAGAACATGTCAGTCAGGGATCAGCACAGGATGCGGGCAAGGTTTCGGTTTGTCATTGATCTTGCCCGGTTGCGGGTTCAGCCAGGGCCGCGAGCAGGGCTTTCAGCAACACCCAGCAGCGGCCCACGGAGGCGATGTCGACCCTTTCCCCCGGCGCGTGGGCGCCGCGGATGTCCGGGCCGAAGGAGAGCATGTCCAGGCCCGGGTGGCTGCGCGCCAGCAGGCCGCATTCCAGCCCGGCGTGGATGACCTGGAGCCTGGCGTCCTGGCCAAAGGCGCCACGGTAGGCGCGTCGGGCCAGGCCCAGGAGCGGCGAGGCGGGATTGGGGCTCCAGCCGGGATAGGGCCCGATCTCTTCAGCTGAGAATCCGTGGGCGGCGGCCATGTCGCCGATGCGCCGCGCCAGCATGTGGGCCTCGCTGTCATGCAGCGACCGCACCATGAACACGGCCCGCAGGCGTTCGCCGTCCAGGCGGAGCACGCCCAGGCTGTCCGAGCTTTCCACCACGCCGGGGAAGGCGTCGCTCATGCGCGCCACGCCATTGGGGGCGTTGCGCAGGAAGTTCAGCAGGGCAGACTGGTCGGCGGCCCGGAGCGGTCTATCGCCCGTCCCCGCGAGCCGCGTGCAGTCGAGCCGCACGCCGTCGTCACAACCCGCCAGCCGGAGTTTCCAATCCGCCAGCAGGGTGTCCAGCAGGGCCGGCAATTCCCCGGCGCGCATCACGGGGAGCGCGACGGTGGCAACGGCCTCGCGCGGGATGGCGTTGCGGGCGGTGCCTCCCTCCAGGGAGAGTATGCGGGCCGACAGCCGCGCCGCCAGGGCGTCCAGGGCATCCAGCAGCAGCCGGATCGCATTGCCCCGGCCGCGGTGGATGTCGATCCCGGAATGGCCGCCGAGAAGACCGGATACCGCGATCCGCGCGTAGGAAAACCCCTCGGGCATGGCCTCTCGGGTACAGGGGCGTGTGGCCTCCACGTCCATGCCGCCGGCGCAGCCCAGGTAGAACTCGCCCCATTCCTCGGTATCCAGATTGATGAGGGATCGGCCGCTCAGCGTACCGGGCGCCAGAGCGCGGGCGCCGCCCATGCCGGCCTCCTCGTCCACGGTGAGCAATACCTCCAGGGGTGGGTGGACCAGCTCCGGGTCTTCCAGGGCCGCCAGGGCCAGGGCCACGCCGATGCCGTTGTCGGCGCCCAGGGTGGTGTCCTCCGCCGCCAGCCAGCCGTCCCTCAGGACGGGGCGGATGGAATCGCGGTGGAAGTCGTGGGCGGTGCCGGCGTTCTTCTGGCAGACCATGTCCAGATGGCCCTGCAGGACAACGCCGGGCAGGCCCCCGCAGCCCGGGCTGGCGGGCTTTTCCAGGATCAGGTTGCCGGCCGCGTCCACCCGGGCTTGCAGGTTCAACGCCCGGGCCCAGGCCAGCAGGTGCTGGCGCAGGGCGGCCTCGTGTTTGGACGGGCGGGGGATGGCGCAGAGGGTGGCGAAATGAGCCCAGACGGGACGGGGTTCGAGCTCGGCGAAGACAGCGTTCATGACGGGCGGCGGATGGACTCCAGGCCCCGATTATCCCCCCGCCGCATCGCTCCGATCACCAACCCAGGTACTTGAGATGGCTGCCGCAGCCGTGCCTGCAGTCCGAGGCACCGAAGCCGGGTGCAGGGATGTCGCCCGCCGTCGCCTGGTTAAGGGCGCACTCCGCCGCGTCGGCGCGGCTCACCTCCGTGACCGTCACCCCGGACGCGGCCAGCAGGTAGTCGATGTGCCAGCGCAAGGTTTTCTCCTTGCGCAGGTGGCGGGCGATGCGGGCCTCGAAATTACGCCGGGCGGAGCCGGTGTAGACGTAGTCACCGGCGGGGAAGTCGAATTCGCCCAGGCGGCCGATGGCGAGTCCGAGGGGTTGGGCCAGGCGGATGCGGAGCTGGTAGGTGGTCGGCGTTGGCATCCCCCGTGTCAACGGCTGATGGGCTTGTAGCGAATCCGTTTCGGCTTCGCCCCTTCCTCGCCGAGGCGGCGCTTCTTGTCCGCCTCGTATTCCTGGTAGTTGCCGGCGAAGAACTCCCAGTGGGACTCGCCTTCGCAGGCCAGGATGTGGGTGGCGATGCGGTCCAGGAACCAGCGGTCGTGGGAGATGACCAGCACGCAGCCGGCGAACTCCAGGAGGGCGTCTTCCAGGGCGCGCAGGGTTTCCACGTCCAGGTCGTTGGAGGGTTCGTCCAATAAGAGCACGTTGCCGCCCTGGATAAGGGTCTTGGCCAGGTGCAGGCGGCCCCGTTCGCCACCGGAGAGGTTGCCGACGATCTTGCCCTGGTCGGCGCCCTTGAAGTTGAAGCGGCCCAGGTAGGCCCGGCTGGGCATCTCGAACTTGCCGACGGTGAGGATGTCGGCGCCCTGGGCCACGGCGTCGAACACGGTCTTGTCGTTCTCCAGGCCCTCGCGGGATTGATCGACGGAAGAAATCTTCACCGTGGGGCCGATGACGATCTCGCCGCTGTCCGGCTGCTCCTTGCCCTGGATCATGCGGAACAGGGTGGACTTGCCGGCGCCGTTGGGGCCGATGATGCCGACGATGGCCCCGGGCGGTATCTGGAAGGAAAGGTTGTCGATGAGCAGCCGGTCGCCGAAGGATTTGCTGACGCCGTTGAACTCGATGACCTTGTCGCCCAGGCGCTCGCCGGGCGGGATGAAGATCTCCTGGGTCTCGTTGCGCTTCTGGTATTCGAAGCTGTTCATCTCCTCGAAGCGGGCGAGGCGCGCTTTCGACTTGGCCTGGCGGGCCTTGGGGTTTTGCCGCACCCATTCCAGCTCCTGCTTCATGGCCTTCATGTGGGCGTCGATCTGTTTGTTCTCGGTCTCCAGACGGGCTTCCTTCTGCTCCAGCCAACTGGAGTAGTTGCCCTTCCAGGGGATGCCGTGGCCCCGGTCCAACTCGAGAATCCACTCGGCGGCGTTGTCCAGGAAGTAGCGGTCGTGGGTGACGGCGATGACGGTGCCGGGGAATCGCACCAGGAACTGTTCCAGCCATTCCACGGATTCCGCGTCAAGGTGGTTGGTGGGCTCGTCCAGCAGCAGCATGTCGGGCCTGGAGAGCAGCAGCTTGCACAGGGCGACACGGCGCTTCTCGCCGCCGGAGAGCTTGCCGATGAGCGCGTCCCAGGGCGGCAGGCGCAGGGCGTCGGCGGCGATCTCCATCTGGTGCTCGGCGTCGCTGCCGGAGGCGGCGATGATGGCCTCCAGCCGGGCCTGCTCCTCCGCCAGCTTATCGAAGTCGGCGTCCGGCTCGGCGTAGGCGGCGTAGATCTCTTCCAACTTCTGCCTGGCCTGCATGACTTCTCCCAGGCCGGCCTCCACCTCGTCGCGCACGGTCCTGTCCGGGTCCAGTTGCGGCTCCTGGGCCAGGTAGCCCCGGGTGATGCCGGCCAGGTGCTGCACCTCGCCGTCGTAGTCCTTGTCCACCCCGGCCATGATCTTCAGCACGGTGGACTTGCCGGAGCCGTTCAGGCCCAGCAGGCCGATCTTGGCGCCGGGGAAGAAGGACAGGGAGATGTCCTTGATGATCTGGCGCTTGGGGGGAACGATCTTGCTGACACGCAGCATCGACATCACGTATTGGGCCATGGCTGGTAATGAAGAGTGGTCTCGGGGAAGTGGCGAATGATACCGGGGGTCGGCCCGGGCAAGTCGCGGGCGACCTTCAAGACCGCCGATCCATCCATCTTCTGCCTTGGAGCCTGCAGAATCAGGCTCTCAGTCGCGCCAGAGGGGATCCTGCTCCCAGCGCTCGATCCAGGCCGGCATGTCCTGGGCCGGCATCGGCCGGGCGATGCCATAGCCCTGTGCCAGGGCGCACCCCAGCTCGAGCAGTGTGCGGCCGGTTTCGGCGTTCTCCACGCCCTCCGCGATCACCTTGCGCTTGAAGGAGCGGGTCAGGCTGATCACGCCCTCGACGATGGCGCGATCCTCCTCGTCCGTGAGCAGGTCACGCACGAAGCTCTGGTCGATCTTCAAGACGTCGACACGCAGGTGCTTGAAATAGGACAGGGAGGAGTATCCGGTGCCGAAGTCGTCCAGGGCGATGGTGATGCCGAGCTCATGGCAGGCGTCGATGACCTGGGCCACGCGCACCACATCTTCCAGGGCGACAGACTCGACAATCTCGATTTCCAGCGCCCCGGGCGGGACTTCAGGATGGTCGGCGAGGCGGGATGCCAGTCGCGCGCTGAAGGTCGGCGATTGCAGGTGGCGAGCGGAAATGTTGACGCTGACCGTGAGCCTCAGGCCGATGGCATGCCAGGCCGCCAGTTGCTTGAGCGCCGCGCCGACGACCCATTCCCCGAGGGGGATGGCGAAATCGCTGTCCTCGACGACCGGCAGGAAACGGCTTGGCGGCAGCAGTCCTTCCTCGGGGTGTTGCCAGCGGATCAGCGCCTCGGCGCCGATCACCTTGCCGTTGGTCATGTCGACCTTCGGCTGGTAATGCAGGATGAACTCCCCCTGGGACAGTGCGGCCTCGATCCGCCGTCGCGAGCTGTAGTGCGCCTGCGCCTGTCGGTCGTGCTCGGGGTCGAACAGGTGGAAGCGGTTGCGGCCGGACTGCTTGGCAAGGTACATGGCCTGGTCGGCGTGGCGCATCAGCGTCTCGCTGTCGGCGTCATCCAGCGGATAGACCGTGATGCCGATGCTGGCGGATACCTGGGCCACCGTTTCGCCGATGCGATAGGGCGAGGCGATGGCGATGAGCAGCCGCTCGATGGCGTTGAGGGCTTCCTCGATGTTCGGCAGTTCGCAAAGCAGGAGGGCGAACTCGTCGCCGCCGAGGCGGCTGACGGTGTCGCCGGCGCGCGTGGTGTCCTTCAGGCGCTGCGCCACAGCCATCAGCAGGCGGTCGCCGACCTCGTGGCCGAGCTGGTCGTTCACCGCCTTGAAGCCGTCGAGATCGAGGTAGGCGATGCATAGCAGGCGGTTCGAGCGGTTGGCATGGGCGATGGCCTGCTGCAGGCGGTCGGTCAGCAGCAGGCGGTTGGGCAACTGCGTCAGGGGGTCATGGTGGGCGAGAAACTCGAGCTCGTGCTGATAGCGCTTGCGGTCCGAGATATCGCGCACCAGGGCAATGATGCGGTCGAAGTTGCCGATGCGGGTCCGGCGCAGGTTGACCTCGACCCAGAATTGCTGGCCGTCCAGGCGCCGCGCCAGCCAGTCGAAGGTCTGCGGGCCCTCGTCTCGCGCCAGGCGCAGCTTCTCCGAAGCCTCGGCCATCGTGTAGGGCTCGAAGTTGGCGGAGAAGGTTTCACCCGGGATGGTGAGGGCCTGCTCGCGGCTGCATGCGTACATCTCGCACATGCGCTGGTTGACGTCGAGCAGGTGGCCGCGCTCCGCGTCGTGGATGAAGAAGGCATCGCCGGCGGCATCGAAGATGGTGCGGAAGCGGCTTTCGCTGTCGGCGAGTTCCGCGATGCGCGCCTGCACATTGTCCGCCATGCGGTTGAAGTTGTCGGCCAGCACGCCGATCTCGTCCCGGCTGGTGATGGCGATCGGCGTGGAATAGTCGGCGCTGGCGACGCGACGCGTGGCCTGCACCAGGGTGGCGATGTGGCGTGTGATGAGGAGCCCGCCTGTGGCGAGCAGAAGCATGGACAACAAGACTTCGCCGAGGGCGATCCACAGGCTCTGATGCAGGACGTTGTCACGCAGCGACAGCATCTCGGCGATGGACAGGCCGAAACGCGCCCGGCCCACCTTGCTGCCTTGCACGGACAGCGGCACTTCGGTGTTGTAGGTCTTGTTGAAGAGCGTCGTGGCCAGGTTCCGGTCCAGCGGCCCGCCGGTCGCGGTCAGGCCGGGTGGTACGTTGCCCGCGCTCGCCATGGCGGTGTCGTGACGGTCGAACACGACGATATAGCGGATGTCCGTCGATTTGGCGCCGACCAGTTGCTGCAGGATGGCGCCGACTTCGCTGTGGTCGCGCTGGAAGACCCGGCCGGCCAGGGAAGCGTTGAGCAGCGGCGCCAGGGCGGTGAGCCTGGCCTTGGTCTGGGAGGCGAGCGCTTCGCTGACCAGCCGGTAGCTGTTGGCCAGCAACAGGCTGAGCATGATCACCTCGACGACCAGCGCCGCCGAGATCAGCTTGAAGCGGATCGAGCGATACCAGGGGATCGCGGGTTCAGGGTGCATCGAATACCGTCGTGAAGGAGTCCATGCGTTTCAGGGTAACGGCATCGAGCGGGCGGAAATCCAGTTGCAGAGTCTTGCTAAAGTAGCGGTGGCCTGTCGCCGTGCCGGCGAACCCGAACAGCGCCGCCTGAAGCCGCTTGTGCGTCTCCTTGCCGATGCGGGGATGGGCGAGGATGAAGAAGCTGGGCAGGGGCTCCGAACGATAGATCTCCTTCAGCAGGGCGCGCTGCTCGGCGGGCGCGTTGTCCAGCAGGATGGTGGGGGCGGCCCCGGCGTCGGCCTCGCCGCGCGAGATGGCGTCGATGATGTTGGAAAATCCGGCGGTGTCCACGAAGCGCACGCTCTTCCCGAGTTCCAGGCCGTTCTTGCCCAGCGCCCGGTTCATGACCTGGTAGGTCATCGACAGCCTGGCGCCGATGGCGATCGCGCGGCCGCCCATTTGTCCAAGCGACGTCACGGGGGAATCCTTCTTCGCCAGGGCGACGAAAACGAAGGGGTTGCCGGTCTGGGCCAGCGGCAGGTAACCGTCGCGCTTCTCAGCCAGGCGCCCCATGTGGGGCGCGGTGAAAATGACATCGTACTCCCCGGCGCGGGTGCGTTCCACGAACCTGGCGAAATCGGGCGCGGAGCGCAGGGTCACCGGGCGGCCGAGGGCGGCGGCCAGGTAATCGTTGAGCGGCGTGAACTGCTCGACGATCTGACTGGGTGAAAGATAGGGATAGATGCCGAACACCAGTTCGCGGGCATCCTGGGGCACGGCGCGTGCCGGCAAGGCCAGCGCGGCGGCGCACAGGCAGGAGGCGATCAGACTGCGCAACAGCGTGTGGATAATGGACTCCCTCGGGATGTCTCCCCGGCGTGGGCGGGCCAAACGGCCTTGGCGCGCATCTTGCCATAGCTCGTTGCGGACGTGCAGAGCCGCCGCGTCGGCCACGCCCCGCTTCAGGCCCGGTCGGCCAGCGCCTCCAGGGCATCCTGCTGCTCCAGCCATTCCGCCTCGAGTTGTTCCAGTTCCCTGGTGGCCTGTGCCTGCTCGTACAGAGCCTGCTTGAGGGCGTCCTTGTTGGCGTCGGCGTAGATGGCCGAATCCGCCAGCCGGCCATCCAGCTCGGATTTGCGGTGGTTGAGCCTATCCATCAGCTCCTCGAGACGCCTGATGCGGCTCTCGATGGGCTTGCGCCGCGCGGACAGGCGTTGCCGGGCTTCGGCCTCCAGGCGTTTCTGTTCCTTGCGGTCGCCGCTTTCCCGGGCGGGTTCCGGTTTGGCCCGGGGGGTCGAGGCGGGGGGTTCCGGCTTGGCCAGCTTGGTCCTGAACAGCCAGTCGCGGTAGTCGTCCAGGTCGCCGTCGAAGGGACGCAGGCCGCCGTCGGCGACGATAAGGAATTCGTCGGTGGTGGCACGCAGCAGGTGGCGGTCGTGGGAGACCAGCACCAGGCTGCCCTCGAACTGGGCCAGGGCCACGGTGAGCGCCTCGCGGGTCTCCAGGTCCAGGTGGTTGGTGGGTTCGTCCAGCAGCAGCAGGTTGGGGCGCTGCCAGACGATGAGGGCCAGGGCCAGGCGCGCCTTCTCGCCGCCGGAGAAGGGAGCGATGCAGGCGGTGGCCATGTCGCCGGCGAAGTTGAAGCCGCCCAGGAAGTTGCGCAGTTCCTGTTCCCGTACGCTGGGCGCCAGGCGGTTCAGGTGCCAGAGGGGCGACTGGTCGTGACGCAGCATCTCCACCTGGTGCTGGGCGAAGTAGCCGATGGCCAGGCCCTTGCCCCAGTGGGCCTGGCCGGACAGGGGTGGTAGTTCGCCGGCGATGGTCTTGATGAGGGTGGACTTGCCGGCGCCGTTGACGCCCAGCAGGCCGATGCGCTGGCCGGCCTGGAGGTTGAGGTTGAGGCCGGCGAGGATGGGTTTTGCTCCCTCCCCCGCCGGGGCGGAAGCGGGGCTTGGCAAAGCATGCTTTGCGCCGCTGGAACCTGACTGGGATGCAGCCCAGTCCGTGGGGCACGAAGTGGGGTTGGGGAGAGGGCGCTCGGTGTCCTTTACGGCAAGGCTTGATGGGTGAGTGGCCCGTGTTCCCTCTCCGCCGGCCCCTCCCCCGTCGGGGGAGGGGAGGTATCCCGCGACCACGTCTTCCAGCACCAGCAAGGGGTTCGGTGCCCGCTCCGGCTCCCGGAACTCGAAGGAGAACGCGGCGGCAGCGTGGATGGGAGCCAGGTCTTCCATCTTGGCCAGCATCTTCATGCGCGACTGGGCCTGCTTCGCCTTGGTGGCCTTGGCCTTGAAGCGGTCGATGAAGGATTGCAGGTGGGCGCGTTCCCGCGCTTGCTTCTCGAAGGCCGCCTGGGTCAGGGCGAGGTTGATGGCGCGCTGCTGCTCGAAGGCGGAATAGTTGCCACCGTAGCGCGTGAGCTTGCGCTCGGAGAGGTGGGCGATGACATTCACCACGCCGTCCAGGAAATCCCGGTCGTGGGAAATGATGATCAGAGTGCCGGGGTAGCGCCTGAGCCAGTCCTCCAGCCAGAGGATGGCGTCGAGGTCCAGGTGGTTGGTGGGTTCGTCCAGCAGCAGCAGGTCGGAGGGGCACATGAGTGCCTGGGCCAGGTTGAGGCGCATGCGCCAGCCCCCTGAGAAGCGGGCCACGGGGGTGTCCAGCTGCTCCCGCGCGAAGCCCAGGCCCACCAGCAGCTGTTCGGCGCGGGAGCGGGCGGTGTAGGCGTCGGCATCCTGCAAGGCGGCGTGCAGATCGCCGATGCGATGGCCGTCATGGGCCGCTTCCGCGGCGTCCAGTTCCGTCTCCAGGCGTCGCAGGGTGGTGTCGCCGTCGATGGCATAGTCCAGGGCGACCCGGTCCAGGGCCGGGGTTTCCTGGGCCACGTGGGCGATGCGCCATCCAGGGGGGAAGTCCGCGTCGCCGCCGTCGGCCTGCAGTTCGCCGCGCAGCAGGGCGAACAGGCTGGACTTGCCGGAGCCGTTGGCGCCGATGAGCCCCACCTTCTCGCCCGGGTTCAGGGTGAGGTCGGCCGCCTCCAGCAGCGGCTTGGTGCCGCGGATGAGGGTGAGCTTCTGCAGGCGGATCATGGACTGGTCCTGCTGCCTTGGCCCAGGGGGGTGGGAAATTCCCCCCTTTCATGAAGGGGGGGTAGGAGGGATTTGAGGACGATAGTCAGGGTGAGCGACTTGAAATGCCCTCCCACCTCCCTTTGGAAAAGGAGGGGGCAGACGCGGTGGTGTCGATGCATGCCGGGCTTCATGCCTGCGGCAGCGGTGCCAGCAAGGCCGCGAGGTCGGCCTCGCCGAACTTGGCCATGCTCTGGGTGTCCTCGGACAGGATGCCGGCGGCCAGTTCGGCCTTCCTTTCCTGCAGGGCCAAGATCTTCTCCTCGATGCTGCCGGCGACGATGAGCTTGTAAACGAACACCGGCTTGGTCTGGCCGAGGCGGTGGGCGCGGTCGGTGGCCTGGTTCTCCACCGCGGGGT
>Ga0233425_10002256_pt1 | contig 38873 bp, 33 predicted proteins | sample Watercolumn_Towu_2_FD_181712 | JGI IMG/M metagenome (GOLD analysis project Ga0233425, IMG submission 181712) | Freshwater microbial communities from Lake Towuti, South Sulawesi, Indonesia - Watercolumn_Towuti2014_140_MG | ecosystem: Environmental > Aquatic > Freshwater > Lake | place... | reverse complement strand
GCCCAAACTTTGAGCCAGGGTGGTCTTCCCGATCCTTCGCACTCCTGACAACCAAACTATGGGGGCTTCAAGCCAGGCTTTTTTAACACGGGAGATCCAGAAGGGCCGTTTAATCATGTAAGTATAATTATCATAATTTCGGAATATTTGTCAAGTACAATTTCAACTTACCTCGCTTTATATTTAGATAAAGGATTTTTTGTTTTAATGCTATGGACATCGGTACAAAGCCTTTCCCTTAATATCGGTCAGGTTATAAAGACAAAAGGGGATCAGTTTGCCCTGAGGAGACATGACGTGGATGCAGCAATCTTTAATCCGGTCCAGGGTGAGGTTCCAGGCATCCTGAAAGGCCATGGCCGAGAGGGAAAAGAGATGTTGTTTAGCTTGATTGAGGTCTTTCGGGAAGGGTCTTTTGCTTGGGGAAGGTTGGATCTGTTAAAACGATTTGGGCCGGTTGCCGTATCTTTTGACCCAGTTCGAAAAAGGGGGCGAGGTCAAATGGGAATAATTTCGCTTCAATCATAGCTCGATCGGATTGGCTTGCTTTTTTCGTCCAGCTGAACAAAGACTCGTTATCCTGGATGAGGATACTGTGTAAAAAAACGACACAATCGGCAATCTGTTTGGTTCGTTGACGGATCGAATCGAGATACTCCCGTTCTATAAAAGCGGATTGTTCTAATTGTTCGATCAGATGGGGCAGAAGGGCTTTATGTTTGACTTCAATGATGGTCTCGTTCTTGAGCCATTGCATGACCTGGTATCTGGAATTGCCTTTAGCCTTAAACTGGTCGGTTAATAAGGTATGGCGTTTTTTGACGACCGGCTGGAAGTCTCCTTGAATGTGAACCAGAACCAGTCTGGGATTTAACAACAGATCACCCATTAAGGCAAATTCGCCGCTATTGGCATAGTTCCCGGCACAATGCAAAACCAGTTCGGTGATCCGGGCCAAAGTCAGCCAGTAGATCTCGTCCCTGGTTGAGACGAAATGGTCCAACGTTTCGATTAACCCTTCCAGGTCATTTTCGTTAAGGGTGAAAAAATGGGCTTCTTCATCAAGAAGGTCATTGAATTCCAGAAGCAAGTCTCTCTCGGTTTCCGGTTCCATCCAATAATGGTTTGGGTCTGGATGATAGGTAATGGTCATTCTAATTTCTCTTTCTATTAACATACCGATATCCCTTGGCCCTATTCGGATCTATTAAGAATTAAATCCTTGTTTCTCTGAGGCGAGGAGGGATAATTTGTATTTTTTTGATATATGTTTAAAATGACATAACATAACCCGGAAGATAAAGTCAAACCTCTTTTTGAAAGTGGATAGGGATGGTTTTTAAGAGGGGCGGGAGGTGAGATCCGGAGAGCGTCCGGTCATCCCCGGGGACGGCGGCAGGCCTTTATTCATTATCCCCCCAGTGGTTTTGATGAATACTGTTTCCGCCTTCGTCGTAGGGGTATGGTAAAGGTAATCAGGGTTCCTTTGCCCAATTCGCTCCACAGTTTAAGACTGCCTCCGGCCATTTGGGCCCTTTCGGCCATGGCCGTTAAACCCAGTCCACTTTTCTCAGGGGTTCTATCTTTTAGGGTTTTCGGATTAAAGCCATGGCCGTTATCTTTGATGGAAAAAACGGCCTGACCCTTTTCCTCCGACATGGCGATGGACACCTGGGTAGCTCGGGCATGCTTACCGATATTGGTTAGGGCCTCTTGAAAGATTCTAAAAATAATCAGCTCCTGTTCTTTCAAAAATGAAAACCCAACGGGCTTAAGGTCTTTAAAGACCCTTATATGATATTTTCCGGAAAAATCCTTAACCAGCCACTGGAGGGCCTCAAAAAGGCCCAAATGTTCCATTACGGCCGGCCGGAGATCCCGGGAAAGGGACCTGACGTTTTCGGTCATGAGATCAATAGACTCGGAGGCTTGCTTGATTTCCTCCCGGAGTGCTATTTGATTCGGCTCCAATTTTTTTTCAAGACTGCTTAAGCGGAATTTCAGGCCCACTAAAGACTGTCCCAGTTCATCGTGCAGCTCAATGGCAATTCGCTTACGTTCATTCTCCTGGGCATTGATGAGCTGACTGGATAGAAGACGGAGCTTGTCTTCCGATTTTTTTAAATCAGCCTCCGCCAATTTTCGTTCTTCGATTTCCTTTGCTAGACGTTCATTAGCAAATTGAAGTTGGTGGGTACGAAGATTTACTTTTTCCTCAAGGGTATCATAGGCGATCTGGAGTTCTTCTTCGACTCTTTTTTTATCGGTTATGTCAATGATAATTCCATTAACATACAAGGTTTGGTTCTTCTCATCGAGGACACCTATGGAAATGGCCTGAATCCATCGCCATTCCTTTTTTTGGGGATGAAAAGAACGATAGGATTGATTAAATTTGTGGGATTTAAAGGCTTCAAGATTAGCTGCGGCGACCCTATCCGCATCGTCGGGATGCATGGTTGCAAACCAGGATTCAAAATTCATCGGATCGGATATGCCGAGAATATCTTTTATGGAGGGGCTGACAAAAATAACTTTTAATTTATAAGGATTCGCCGGATCAGGCCCAAGCCGGTAAACAGCAAAATTGGAGGCACTTTCCATCAAGGAACGGAGGTGTTCCTTGCCTTCCTCCACCTCCTCTTCGGCCTCTTTCCGGGCGGTGATATCCTCGGCAATACCGGCCACCCGGACCACTTCTCCCGATTCATTGAGTATGGGAAATCCCCGGGCGGATATCCAGCGGATGGAGGAGTCCGGGCGTTTGATTCGGTAATCCGGAAAAATAATAGGGGTTTCTGGTGTGACCTGAGTTGGGAGGGCGGCTAAGACTTTGGGGAGGTCCTCGCTAATAATGGATTCCATCCAAGAACGCGGATATTGATAAAGTCTTTCTTGGGGAAGTCCCCAAACGACTTCATAGGCCGGACTGATATAGTAAATCCGTTTCCAATCCGGCGTTACCAGCCAAAAAACCTCCTTGATGGTTTCAGCCAGTTGTCTAAATTTTTGTTCGCTCGCTTTCAGGGACTCTTCGGCCCGTTTACGTTCGGAAATGTCCCTCAAAACAGTTAGAGTAAAAATTTCTTTTTGAAAGGTGATCGTCGTCACAGAGACTTCGATATCGATGGGGTCTCTGTTTTTCCTTAACCCTTTGAATTCATACCGCGAGGGGACCGGTTCTCCCCTGGAGCGGCTTGAGGCATAGTACAATACTTTAGATCGGTCTAGGGGATCAATGTGAACGGCTATGGATTTTCCGACTACTTCAGAGGGATCATCATACCCAAAAATTTCTAAAAATTTTAGGTTAACTTCATAAAGGATATCTTTCTTGGAAAGGCAAATCCCATCATTGGATTGCTCAATAGCTGTACGGTACCGTACCTCACTCTCCCGCAGGGCCTCTTCGGCCTGCTTGCGTTGGGTTATATTCTGGCCGAACGATAATAAACATTTCTGTCCTTTTATCTCAATGAGTTCTGCCGACCAGATTATGATCAGGATCTCTCCGGATTTTGTTTTGAATTTAATTTCAAAATTTTTCAAAGTACCTTGTTGACGAATAATCTCCAAGGCTTTATTCCGGTCCTCTGGATTTTCCCAGAGGTTTATTTCAAAAGCGGTGTATCCGATAACTTCTTCTCGGCTGTGGCCGGTCATTCGTAAAAAGGAATTATTGACATCTATATATCGACCTTCCTCCAAAGTACTAATGGCTATAAGGTCCGGTGAGGCTTGAAAGGCCTTGGAGAGCATCTCTTGGGAGAGTCGGAAGGCCTCTTCCCGATGTTTGCGTTTAGTGATATCCCGACAAAGGGAAATAATCTGAACAGAACCTTTGGGTCGAATGACCGTTGCCTGAATTTCAATAGGGGTAATACGGCCATGTCGATCGACATAATCAATCTCCAAACCTCTAACAAAACCCCGTTCCAGGCATTTGACTACTTCCAGGGTATTTCGCTCGCGATCATGTTCGGCCGTCCATTCCACGACGCTCCGGCCAAGAATTTCCGTAAGAGTGCTGTGTCCTGATATTCGAACATATTCCTGGTTGGCATCGACCACCTTTCCCTCTTGATCCAGGATTAAATAGCCCGTGTCGGTTGTCTCGACAAGGGCCTTATATTTAGCCGCTTCATCCTGGAGAATATCCCGCCGCTCTGTCGTTGGAGGTCTCCGATCGGTTGCCCTCCGACATGGGGTGTTCGACTCTAGGGCCTGTTTTCTTTTGCTCTTAGATTCATCCTTCATCTGGGTAACCCCTGGATTTTCCGTTTCGAGTTCAAGGATAAGGGAAAATAATCATTGTTATTTGAATAAGTTATAAAGGCCAGGAGGAAAAAAGTCAAGGAACATCTCTAAAAGAGGGAATTCAGGCGACCCAAAGCGGGCTTTCATTCTTTTTTCAAACGATTACCTAGGGTTGGATGCCTGCGAGGTTAATGACTTTTGGAGCCATTTCGGTCACCTCAACCAATGGCGATAGAGTTTTATATAGATATTTCCTATTTGACTTATAGGTAATTTTTTTTTATGAACATAGTCCATGAACAATCCGGCAACATCTAAACATCACAATCCAATTGATTTCATGAAGATAATAGTCGATTCGCCTTGGCCTTCTCGACTGATCCGTTTTGGTCTGGGATTGATCTTTATTTACTCCGGGATCAGCAAACTGTGGGCTCCTAAGGCCTTTGCCAGAACCCTTTCCCAGTATGACTTGATAGCAGACCCGTTTCTTCCAGCTGTCACCCTTGGATTATCGTGCCTGGAGATGCTGGTCGGTATTGGCGTTATGTTGGCTGTCCGAGGCAGTTTAAGTGTGATGTTTTTTCTTTTACTCCTCTTTACGATTGTCCTGTGGTACGGGATTTTGAGGAATTTGAATGTGGACTGCGGCTGCTTTTCCGCCAACGATCTCAAGGGACAGGCCAACCTCTGGCAGGCCTTTTATCGGGATTTACTCATGATAGCCGCTGCTATGCTTTTGTTTTTCACCCGCTGGAGGCAGGTCCGCCGAGAAGAAAACCTGCCATTGCGAATCGTCATAAAACGAACACTGTAAGGAGGATGTAGAGAGATGTTGATCAAAAAAAGAGAAATGATCTGGATGTTGGCCGGGATTCTGATTCTGAATTTGACCGGGACCGGTCAGGCGGCCTGGGGAACAAAGGAATTAGACACGGAAAAAATCGCCGTGAACTTCGCCCGAGAAGTGGCCCGGGGGGGATATAAGTTTATTTCCGCAGAAGAACTGAAAAAGTGGCAGGATCAGAAGAAGGACATGCTGATCGTCGATACCATGCCTTACGAAGACAGTTATAAAAAGCAGCACATTCCCGGAGCCGTTCAAATTGAATTCCCCATTCCGGAACTGGCCCAGTTGGATGAAAAAAAGAAGGCCGACCTGGAAAAGCTTTTGGGATTGAACAAGGATCGTTTGATTGTCTTTTATTGCGGGTTTACCAAATGCACCCGGAGCCATAATGGGGCCATGTGGGCCGTTAAGCTCGGTTATAGGAATGTTTACCGCTATCCCGGCGGCATCAAGGCCTGGGATGAAGCAGGATATCCAATGGAAAAGGGCAAATAATCTCCCAGGAGAAGATCTCCAACCGGTTTTACAACAACCCCAAAATGATGAATAATAATCTGATCAGGTTATCTAAGGCCGTGGCCGAGGAATGCCTTGAATGCCCTCTTTGCCGCCAGGAGTGTTCCTTTTTAAAACACATCGGCTCGCCGAAAGCAATCGCCGGCTGGATTGATCATAAAAATGACGTTACCCTGGCCATGGCTTATCACTGTTCTCTTTGCGGACTATGCGGTGCCGTTTGCCCTGTGGATCTTAACCCACGGGATCTGTTTCTGGAGATGCGCCGGGAAGCCGTCCGCCAGGGCCGGGGAGAATTCCCGAGCCATAAGGCCTTACTGAAATATGAAAAACGAGGGACCTCCAAACGGTATACCTGGTACGGCCTTCCTCGGGGCTGTGATACGGTTTTATTTCCCGGATGCGCCCTGCCCGGGGCCAGGCCGGAGACGGTGATCGATCTTTTCGAACATTTGAAACGAAACAAGCCGGACCTGGGGATCGTCCTGGATTGTTGTATCAAACCTTCCCATGATCTGGGGCGGGAGGATTATTTTCAGGCCGTGTTCGGAGAGATGCGTGGGTACCTGGTCGATAATGGCATCCAAACCGTCCTGGTCGCCTGTCCCAACTGTTATATGATGTTTAAAGAGTTCGGCCAACCCCTTAAAGTGCAAACCGTATATGAAGTTCTGGTTGAAGATAGATCGAATCCCCCAGAGGATAGTCTTGGGACGGTCACTATTCATGATCCTTGTGTAACCCGATTTGAAATACCCATCCAGGAGGCGGTTAGAACCTTAATTAAAAACAAGGGGGGAACCATTGAAGAAATGGAGCATCAAGGGGCCAAGACCCTTTGTTGCGGAGAGGGTGGGGCGGTCGGGTTTATTGCTCCGGATCTGGCTGAAAACTGGGGAGTCAAACGAAGATCAGAAAGCCAAAGAAAACGGATCCTGGCATATTGTGCGGGGTGTGTTAATCACCTGAATCCGTTAACGCCTACCCATCATGTTCTGGATTATTTTTTTAAGCCGGAGGCTACTTCTTCCGGGAAAATAAAGGTCTCCAAAGCCCCGTTTACTTACTGGAACCGCCTGCGACTGAAGAAGCGGTTTCGAAAAATGATTTCCCCAGGATTTAGCCGGGAACGGGTTTTTCAAACCAATTCCCGAGGGAAATAAGATGAAAGCCCTGACAACGACAAAGAATAAAACGTTCTTTTTTGCCGTTTTTTTATTCTCCAGTTTTCCTAACCGTCGCACCCGCGAAATCCGTGCCTAAAATGTTATTTTGGATTAATCTGTTTTCACTCTTTCAGGCGAGAGGGCTTCGGCCGAGAGTCTATAAACCCGTTTGGCCTCCCGGATGATCGGATTGGTCCATACTTCCCTTGGTGAACCGACTTGGGAAATCCGGCCTTGGGAATAGATGATCAGACAATCGGCCAGAGAATAGGCCTCGGAGAGATCGTGAGTCACCAGGATTACCGGAATTTTAAAATCCTGTTTTATGGTTTTTAAATAATCCTGCATTTCAGCCCTCAGGGGGCTGTCCAGGGCCGAAAAAGGCTCATCCAGGAGGAGCAGTCTGGGCTGTCGGATCAAGGCCCGGGCCAGGGCCACCCGCTGTTGCTGCCCGCCGGAAATCGCGGCCGGTTTTTTTTTCTCCAACCCTTCCAAATGGAATATCTCGATCATCTCTTTCACTTTCACCGCCATTGCTTTTCTCGTCGGCCCTCTCAGGCCATAAGCAATATTTCCCCAGACGGTCATATGGGGAAAGAGGGCCAGATCTTGAAAAACATATCCAATGGATCGATCCTGCGGGGAGAGATTAATTCCGGTTTGGTTGTCGAAAAGGACTTCCTCGCCCAAGATAATCCGGCCCCGGTCAGGGGTCATCAAACCGGCGATCATTTGGAGGGTCATGGATTTTCCCGCTCCGGAAAAACCGAAGAGTACGGCTAATTCTTCATCGATGGCCCATTCGACTTCCAGAGTAAACCCATCCACTTTTTTAAACAGGCGCAGAGAGAGACCCATCAGAAGGCCTTCCGAGCGGTGCGGTTCGCCCAGAAGAGGAAGAAAGCCGAGGCCAGTGTCAATAAGAGAACTGCAATCTGGGCTTGGGACCATTCCCCGCTTCCGGCCAAGGTATAGATGGTCAAAGGAAGGGTGTTGGTTTTCCCCGGGATGTTTCCGGCGACCATCAAGGTAGCCCCGAATTCTCCCATGGCCCGGGCAAAGGAAAGGACCGTCCCGGCCAGAAGCCCCCGGCGGGCCAGGGGGAGGATGACCTTCCAGGCCGTTTCCAATTCCGAATGACCCAGGGTGAATGAGGCCTGGATTAAATGAGGATCGATGGATTCGATGGCCGCCCGGGTAGTTCGGATCATCAGAGGCAGGGCCACCACAAAAGAGGCCAGTACGGCCGCATACCAGGTGAACATGATGCTCCAGCCGGTCCAGGTATAAAGGACCTTTCCAATCCAGCCGTTTCGCCCGAAGAGGATGATCAGGTAATAGCCGGTCACCGTGGGCGGCAGGACCAGAGGCAGGGTAAAGAGGATATCGATCAGCTCTTTGCCTCTAAAGTTTTTTCGGGCCAGGAGGTACCCGGCGGCTACCCCGAAAAGGACGATCAAGACTGTAGCCGCGAAGGCTACTTGCAGGGAAAGGCGGAGGGAAAACCAGAGGTCAGTATTCATCGCTTATTTCTTATTTGTAATGATTTTAAATCCATGGCGCCGTAAGATACTTTCGCCTTCCGGAGAGATTACCCAGGAAACAAAGGCTTTAGCCAAGGATTCGTTTTTCCCGCCCTTGACGGCAGCGATCGGGTAAACGACCGGCTGATGGCTCCCTTCGGGGACCGGCACGATTTTTTTCAATTCCTTGGCTTTAGTGGCGGCGTCGGTTGCATAGACCAATCCGGCATCCACTTCTCCCCGGGCAACATAATCCAAGACCTGGCGGACATTTTCGGCCAGGATCAACTTTTCTTTCACCGTATCATAGAGCTTCAGATTTCTTAAAACTTGATCGGCGTATCGTCCGGCCGGGACGGTTTTGGGGTTGCCCACTGCGATTCGGGTTACTTCTTTGTTGGTCAGATCGGATAGATTCTCGATCTTTAGAGAAGACTGCTGAGGGGTGATCAGGACCACGGTATTTTCGGCAAAATTAGCTCTCGATCCAGAAACGACTTGGCCTTTTTGCTCCAGCTCATCCATTTCCTTCAAACCGGCGGAGGCAAAAACATCCACCGGAGCACCGGCCATGATCTGCCGGACCAGGTCTCCGGAGGCCCCGAAATTGAAGAGGACCCGTACCTCCTTTTGCCGGGCTTCAAAGTGTTTGGCGATTTCGGAGAAGGCCTCTTTCAGACTGATGGCCGCAGAGATGGTGATCTCCTGAGCGGAAACCTTTTGAAGAGAAATCATCCCTAAAAAAACCAATAGCATAATAAAAATGGAAGCCGCTTTTGATAAAGGACGCATGAATAGACCTCGCTTAATTACAGTTTTTGTAACCAGGCGATGGCCGCCTGGGTTTGGATTCGGCGAAATTCAAGGGTTTGTTGCTCGATGAAGGTTTGGGTCGATTTTATCTTGGCCTGTAATCCCCTGGAGGTTTCCGTCAAGACGGCGATTTGGGCCTGAATCAGGCGGGAAACCGCTCCCCGTCCCCGGACTCGGGCAAAGTGTAGTTTGGAGAGAAACTCCAAACGCAGATCGCGCACATGGGCTACCGGTTGACGTACCCAATCTTTAAAGATTTCCAGACCATGAGGATTAAGAGTGAAGATCTTTCGGTCCGGCCTTTTATCCTGCTCTTGACGCTCTTGGGAGATCAAACCTTCTTCATCTAATCTGGATAAAAGAGCATAGATCTGGCTGAGCCCCAGGGTCCAGATGGAACCTAAGTTCTCGAGAAGATATTGATAGAGGTCGTAACCGTGAGCCGGGCCAATAGTCAGGGCACCTAGAACGGCGTATTCAGCCGGATTCCGATCGCTCTGTAGATAGGTTTTATTTTTTAACGGATTATTCACAAATTGAATAATAGCGGAGCCTTCCGTTCATGTCAAGAATAATACGCCTGTCCTTTTTGAATTTGCCGGACTTGTAAGTCTGAAGAATTAGTTTTTTAACAGGTTGCTGAAACCGGGCACCATCCCGACGGGATGGGTGTAAGCCGAGGTGTGGGGCGAATAAAAAGACCTATCTACTCTGTTGCCCTCATCCCTCGTCATTGCAACGTACTTCCAGGTACGTCTCATTCCTCGGAATTTCTTCGCGCAAGGGGCAGCGCTTATCTCCCGGAGGACACCTGGAGTTGGACCATTCCGAAAGTGTGGGTTTTCAACATGAGAGCGAGCAATACCTATTTTCTACTTGAGGCTAAGACCTCGCTCAAACGTCATCCCGGCGAAAGCCGGTATCCAGGAATTTTTTCCACCTCGGGAAAAACCCGGACCCCGGTTTCCGTCGGGGAGACGGGTTTAGAGGATTTCGGTTTTGTTTTTAGGCCCCTTCCCTTTCCCTTTTATAATCTTCAGGGTCTGTTGAGGCCTCCTGGTAAGAGAACTTTCCTACGGCCAGAGCGAGTAAAAAGTTTGGGTTGACAAACGATCGGCAATCCTTTACAAATTGGTCAGACCAGTAAACAAGTTAATCCCATCCCTATCCAACAAGCCGCCATGGAACTTAAGCCGATTACCAAAGCAAGGGTTTCGGAAACCGTCGTCATTCAACTCAAAAAATTCATCGTCTCTCAGAAACTGCAGCCGGGAAGTAAACTGCCTTCGGAACGGGAACTGGTCGGTAAAATGGAGATCAGCCGGGCTTCGGTCCGAGAGGCGTTGCGGATTTTAGAAATCATGGGGTTCGTCATCGCCAAACCGGGGAAAGGGGTCTTTGTCAAGAGTTTAACCCCCGACCTCCTGATGCCGCTCTCGGTCTGGCTGCCCACGCATCAAGACACCTTACACGATCACTTTGAAGCCCGTTTGATGCTTGAACCGGGAGCCGCCGGATTGGCCGCCTTGAGGGCCACTCCGCGCGATATGGCCGGATTGCAGGAAAACGAGAGGATCTTTAAGGAAAGACTGCTTCATCAAGATCTGGTCGGCCTGATCAAGGCCGATATGGCCTTTCATACCTTGATCGGGGCGGCAACCGGAAATAAGACCATCAAAATGTTTATGGAAACCATTACACGCCTGCTCTTCGACGGCTGGAAGGCCAGTTTACGGCTTGAAGGACGGCCCCAAAAAACCGTGAAGGAACATGGAAGGATTATTAAAGCCCTTCTCAACAAGGATCCAGGGCAGGCCCAAGAGGCCATGAGGCGGCATTTGCAAAAGGCCTTGAAGCATTTAAAAGAAAAGGGGCTGGACTAAGTTCAGGTCAAGACGGCAAAGGCCCTTATTTGAAGAAAGACCCCGTTACTTCTAAATTCCAAATCTCTTAGGCCGGTTTAGGGCCGAGAGAGGGTACCCTGAAAACCGGTTATATGATCAGGTGTTAACCAATCCGCTGATCAGGCGGAAAATGAAAAGGAGGGAAGCTATGGGCACAAAAGAGGAGAAAGAAGTATCACGTAGAGATTTTATGAGAAAGTCGGCCGCCGGTCTGGCTGGGTTGAGTCTAATCGGTTTGTCCAGAGAGTCTCTGTTCCAGGGCAGTCAGGCCTTAGCCGCCGCGGTGGCACCACCCCAACTCAAATTGGAGAAGGATTCGACCATCCGCGTTCTGCGTTGGTCGGCTTTCGTCAAAAGCGATGAAGAGATCTGGGAGGCCAATACCCGCAAATGGGAGCAGGCCTTCGGCGGCAAAGTCGTTACCGAGTATCTCTCCTGGGAGGATGTGCGTTCCAAGGCGGCCATGGAAGCCTCGGTGGGGGCCGGTCACGATATCGTCCTGGGCTGGTTTGATGATCCGCACCTTTATCCCAACCGATTGGTGGATGTGACCGATGTGGCCACCTATTTAGGGAAAAAATACGGTGGTTGGTATCCGGTCTGTGAAAAATACGGTCAGGATTTCAAAACGAAGCGATGGATTGCCATTCCCATCGGAAGTGCCGGGTTATGTATCAATTACCGGACCAGCTGGGTTCAGGAAGCCGGCTTTGAAAAGATGCCCGACAAGATCGAAGGGTTTATCAAATGTTGCAAGGCCTTAAAGGCCAAGGGCCATCCTACGGGGTTCGCTCTGGGCCATGCCGTGGGGGACGCCAACTGCTGGACCCACTGGTGGCTGTGGTCCTTTGGAGGGAAGGCCGTCATGGCCGACGGGAAGACCATCGCCATCAACAGTAAAGAAACCCTTCAGGCCCTCGATGCCTGCAAAGAATTTTATGAATCCATGATTCCCGGTGTGGCCTCCTGGCTGGATCCTCATAATAACAAGGCCTTCCTGGCCGGCCAGATTTCCGTCACGGCCAACGGAAACAGTATCTTTTATGCCTCCATGGAAAAATTTCCCGATATCCACAAGGATCTGATGACCATGAATTTCCCGATCGGACCGGTGGGCCGTCCGGCCGAGCTGTCTCTGTTCAGTCAGGCCTTTATTTTTAAACACAGCCGAGTCCCCAATGCCGCCAAGCATTATCTGCAATTCATGATGGAAGCCCCCCAGTATGGGGAATGGGAAAGCGGAACCTGGGGCTATGTCACCCAGACCTTGAAATCGTATTACGACCTTCCGGCCTGGAAAAAAGATCCCCGGATCACCCCCTTCCGGGAATGTATGGGCCGAATGCTTTGGAATGGATATGCCGGACCCCTGGGGCCGGCCTCGGCGGCGGCCATGAGCGAGTATGTGGTGGTGGATATGTTCGCCGATGTCTGTGTGGGGGGAAAATCCCCCAAAACAGCGGCCCTGGATGCCGAAAAAAAATTAAAAAAGTTTTATAAATAACCCTTAAACGCCCTCAAGGACCCTTTCACCTTAGGGAGGTAAAGGATCTTGAGGGCGCACCCTTGGAATTCAGCGACCATGATCCGGGAACAGGAAGGGACCTTAAAACCGGCGGAACCTCAAGGGCCGCTTGCAAAGATTTCCCAAACCCTAAAGGCTAAAGGGGTGATGGGACTTTTATTTACCGCCCCGGCCAATCTCATCCTGCTTTTGTTATTGGCCTATCCTTTTATCCTGGGGGTATGGCTTTCCTTTACGGATACGATCATCGGACGGACCGGCCAATTTATAGGACTCCGAAATTATTGGGAACTTCTATCCAATGAAGTCTTCCAATTAACCACCTTTAATACGCTGCTTTACACGTTGGCGGCTGTTTTCTTCAAACTGGTGTTGGGGTTTGCCCTGGCCCTGGTCCTTAACCAGGAATTCAAAGGCAAAGGCCTGATTCGGGCCATTGTCCTTCTTCCCTGGATCGTGCCCACTGCCCTTTCAACCCTGGTTTTTTGGTGGGTTTTTGATTCCCAGTTTTCCTGCATCAGCTGGATTCTGATGAAAACCGGGTTCCTCCAGGCCCCTATCGATTTTCTAGGCTCGCCCAACAATGCTCGGGCCTCGGTCATCGCCGTCAATGTCTGGCGGGGTATCCCCTTTTTTACCATTGGGCTCATGGCCGGACTGCAGACCATTAATCAGAGCCTATACGAGGCGGCCGATATCGACGGGGCCTCCGGGTGGGCCAAATTCAGAAAAATCACTCTGCCGTTGATCATGCCCTTATTGGCCGTTATCACCACCTTTTCGATCATCTGGACCTTTGCCGACTTCCACCTTATTTGGATCATGACCCGAGGGGGCCCGGCCAATGCCACGCACATCTATGGAACCTTGTCTTATCAACGGGCCATCCCCGGCGGCCATCTTGGAGAAGGGGCGGCCATTTCCGTTTTCATTTTTCCGGTCCTGCTGATCTGCGTCCTGATCACGGCCCGTTACCTGCGCCGGGAGGATTGAGGATGAACCCGTCTTTTAGCAAACGGCTGTGGTCATTTTATCTGCCTCTGGTTCTGTTTCTTTTCTTTTTGCTTTTTCCCTTTTACTGGATGCTGGTGACCACGTTCAAGTCCGATAAGGAACTCTATAACTTGAGCCTGAATCCTTTTTTCATTCGCACCTGGACCTTCTCCAACGTGAAACACCTGCTCCTGGAGACGCCTTTTTTACGCTGGCTTTGCAATACCCTGGTGGTTTCGATCCTCTCGGCCTTCATCTCTCTGGCTACCAGTCTGCTGGCCGCCTACGGCATTCAGCGGATCCGCTTCCGGGGTTCCAATCTGATGGGCATCGGGATCTTTTTCTGTTACCTGGTACCGCCGACCATTCTTTTTATCCCGCTGGCCACGCTGGTTTTTAAATTGCGGATCTGGGATTCCCTGATGTCCTTGTCGCTGATCTATCCGACCTTCCTCATCCCCTTTTGCACCTGGCTGCTCATGGGTTATTTTAAATCCATTCCCAAGGAGTTGGAAGAGTGCGCCATGATGGATGGAGCCGGCCGTCTTTGGGTATTTTGGCGGGTGATCATTCCCCTTTCCCTGCCGGGTATCCTTTCAGCCGGGATCTTCGCCTTTACCTTGTCCTGGAATGAATACCTGTATGCCCTGACCTTTATTTCCTCCAGTGCCAAAAAAACCGTTTCGGTGGGACTGGTGACCGAACTGGTCCGAGGAGATGTTTACCATTGGGGGCCTTTGATGGCCGGGGCCTTATTGGGGAGCGTTCCCGTGGCCCTGATTTATTCATTTTTTGTCGAACATTATGTGGCCGGTATGACCGGCGCCTTGAAGGAGTAACTATACTTATGGCCCAAGTTGTTCTTAAACAGGTCTGCAAGGCCTTCGGGAAAGTCAAAGCGGTTGATGATTTTTCTTTGACCATTCGGGACCGGGAATTTATGGTCTTTGTCGGTCCCAGCGGTTGTGGCAAGACCACGACCTTAAGGATGATCGCCGGTTTGGAAGAGATCACCTCCGGGGAGATTTTCATCGGGGACCGCCCGGTGAACCGCCTGCCCCCTAAAGAAAGAAACGTGGCCATGGTTTTTCAAAATTACGCCCTCTATCCCCATATGACCGTTTTTGAGAATATGGCCTTTGGCTTAAGACTTAAAAAAATGGAAAAAGAGGAAATCCAGCGCCGGGTCAACCAAACGGCGGAAATTCTGGGGATCAGTGAATTCTTAAAAAGAAAACCGAGAGAGCTATCCGGCGGGCAAAGACAACGGGTCGCTTTGGGCCGGGCCATAGTACGCACACCGCAGGTCTACCTCTTTGATGAACCTCTTTCCAATCTGGATGCCAAGCTGCGCATCCAAATGCGCTTGGAATTGAAAAAATTGCATCAAAATATTCAGACCACCAGTATTTATGTCACCCACGACCAGATCGAAGCCATGACCATGGGAGACCGGATTGTCGTCATGAAAGACGGCCTGATTCAACAGGTCGGAGAACCTTTGGAGCTTTATTTCCGGCCGGTCAATCGATTTGTCGCCAGTTTCATCGGGTCGCCGACGATGAATTTTATCCCGGCCCGGGTAGAAGGGTCAGACCAAAATCTGACTGTCCGGGCCGAGGGGGTCAATCTGCCGATCCCCCTTTTAAAAATACCGGCTCTAACCCCATACCGTAACAGAGAGGTCTTGATGGGCTTACGCCCCGATGATCTTCCGGCCGGCGGATATCAAGAAGAGAAGGAGACCATAAAGGCCTGGGTCCTTGTTGTCCAACCGGTGGGCAATCAAATTTTTTTGGACGTTAAGGTCGGATCACACAATGTCTTGGCAGCCGTAGATGCCCAGACCGAAATTAAGCCCCATCAGGAAATATTTTTGAAACCCAATTTGAAAAATCTTCACTTTTTTGATCCGGAAACGGAACAGGCCATTTTGGGATAAATGGCTGATCCTCACCGGCGAACATCCCAAGCCGTTCCATGATGAGGCCGGTCGAAAGGGCTCATTTTTTGGACCCTGAACCCATAATTTCTGCCGGTCTGTTTTCGGTCAGGCTTCGGTTTTCCCCTTTTCCCCCCGCAACGCTTTACGTTCCGCCTTTAGCCCAAGCCCTGTCCCATAAAGGAAAAAGGGTTAGAATGGGCCGGGTCTAGGGAATTTGTCCAATCGGAGCAAGCCGTCCTTTTCGGGGAGATTAATTTTGGGCTCTTTCCCGGGCTATGGCCCAGTCCTGCCGGGCTTCCCGTAATCTCCGGATAAAAGCGTGGGCGTTCACTCCTCCGGGAAAATCCACATGGACGGGGTTCAACCCGGTGCGTTCGGCCGCATCGAAAAACTGGCGGGACAATTCTTCGGATAGTTTTTGGGGATCGGCAGCACTTAAAAAGCGGATTTGAAAAAATTGCCCGCTGATTTTAGTCCGGAAGAAGGCCTTTAAGTTGAGCCCTTGTTCCAAATACACTACGGCTAACCAATCCACCCCTTTTCCTTTCAGCATAAAACATTCCAGGATCTGATCCTCTTTCCTTTCCATGGCCCCTCCTCAGGGGAGAGGAAGTTCAAAAAAAAACCCGGCCGAGCAATGGCCGGCCGGGGAATCGTCTTTGAACCCCCTCACCAGTCTTTACCTCGAAGACGATGTCGTGAGGAGATCCAGGCAGGTCTCCTGGCTCGTGGATTAGCCTTTCCCTGGCCTTCCCATTCCTTTCAGACGGAACAGTGGTTGTTCCAGGGATCGTACCCACATACAGTGGCGGGACCGCGCCGGCCTTGCACCGGCTTCCCTCTTTGCGCCCTTTTCAAGGGCACCCGGATCTTAAGGTTGAGTGTACCAAAATTTTCTTAGTAGGCCAAGAAAATTTTTTGAAAAATTTTTGAGCTTCTCGATGTCCGGAGATATTAGTCGTCTCATGTTAGTCCGGACTTGGTGAGGGTTTTCCCTTTCATCGGGGTCTGTCGGGCTAGGCTTTTTTCTAGGCAAGAGGAATTTGTAGACATGACCAAAGCCACCTTGTCGGTAAAAAAGAGATGGATATCCGATTCTTTTCCGATTGTCTTTTGTCTTTTCCCCCTTTACTCGGGCCGTGTCTTGTCTTATATTGCAGGTAAGAGGCTATATTTTAATAATTTCTAAAGGGTCAAGTAGATGAATCGGCTGAAACGGTGGCTGGTGTGTGTGTTCTGTATTTTGATCACGGTCGTCTATCCTGCCTCGGCCCAGGACCCATCCCGGAAACGTATTTCCGTAACCGCCGTAGTCCTGAAAAATTTCCCGCCTAATTATATTTTCGAAAATGGCCAGCCGCCATCGGGGTTTGCCATTGAAATCCTGGAAAAAGTGGCTCTCTCAGCCGGATTGCAGGTCAAGTATCAGTTTAAGGAGAATTGGGGGGAGGTGCTCTCCTCCCTGGAGAACGGGCAAGCCGATTTATGCCCGTTCATTGCCTTTTCTCCCGAACGGCAGAAGGAATTGGATTTTACTTCGCCCCTGCTTAAGGAGCAGATGGTTCTCGTTGTGCGAAAGACAACGGGCGATATTTCCGGTTTAGCTGATCTATCCCAACGCAAGGTTGGGGTGATCAGGAAAAGTGCGGCCTGGGATTTTCTGAAAGAGAGAAAAGATCTCATCCTGGTCCAGATGGAAAAAGCCGGTCAAGCCTTGTTTGATTTACTTTCCGGCCAGGTCGAGGCCATAGCTGTGCCCGAACAGGTTATCCAGACCCTGGCCCGTAAAGCGGGGGTTGGGGGGCATATCAAGATTGTCGGCCAACCGCTTACGGAGCTAACCCGGGCTATGGCGGTGCGCAAGGGAAACAGGGAACTCTGGCAGCGCCTGGACCCGGCGGTACGCTCCTGCGTCGCTTCCTCGGAATACCCCAAAATCTATACCCGCTGGTACGGCAGTCCCCAGGCATACTGGACGCCCGAACGGATCATCTGGATAATGAGTGCGCTCCTTATCGCCTGTCTGCTGGCCATGGCCTTATGGCGATATGTATCGATTACGAAATTAAACCGCCAATTGCTGGCAACCATGGAAGAACGCCGGAAGGCCGAGGAAGAAGCCCGCACCCTGGCAAAACGTTTTCAAATGTTGTTGGAAATTGCCGGCGACGGTATCCATATTCATGACCTGGAAGGCCATTTAGTGGAATCGAGCGAGTCCTTTCGACGTATGCTGGGGTATACCAAGGAAGAGGCCGGGGGACTTAATATCGTTGACTGGGATGCCTATTTCAACAAAGAGGACTTCCTGAAACGGTTTAAGTCACAAAGCGGCAAGCCCTTGGTCTTTGAGACCAAGCACCGCCGGCAAGACGGAACGGAGTTTAGTGTTGAGGTCGTTTCAAAAACTATTCAGGTCGATGGTCAGCCATACATCTACTCCTCCTCCCGGGATATCACCGAGCGGAAGCGATTGGAGGAGGCCCTGCGGGAAACGGAAAGACGTTACCGGGATCTGTTCGAAAACGCCAATATGGCCATTTTTAAGTCGACGGTTGAGGGGAAGGCCGTTACGGTCAATCCGGCCTTCGCAAGGATATTCGGCTACGCCTCTCCCGAGGAATTCATGGCCCTGGTTAAAAATGTGGTCTCCGATTTATTTGCCGACCCCGGACGGCGTGCGGAGATCCTCCGCATGCAGATTGAGAACCCCAGATTGAATTCCTTTGAGAGCCTTTACCGCCGAAAGGACGGGAGCACTTTTTGGGGGCGCCTCAATGTCCGATCGATCAGGGACAGGGATGATCAGGTGATTTCTTACGAAGGGTTTATCGAGGACATTACCAAACAAAAAGCGGCGGAAGAGGAAAAACGGAAACTGGAAGAACAGTTGCAGCGGGCCGAAAAAATGGAGGCCCTTGGTACACTGGCCGGCGGCGTGGCCCACGATCTGAACAATGTTTTGGGCATTATTGTCGGCTATGCGGAGTTGCTCCTTTATGATTTGGATGAGGCGAGTCCGCTCAAAGCACACCTGAAAAATATCATGGAGGGAAGCCAAAAAGCGGCCGCCATTGTCCAGGACCTGCTGACCTTAGCCCGAAGGGGTGTAGCCCATAGAACGGTAGTAAACACAAATAGAATTATCCTTGACACCCAGAAATCCCCGGAGTTTGAGAAACTGGCTGCGCAACATCCCATGGTAGAAATCAAGACCGATTTAGAACCGGATCTTTTAAATATCTCCGGTTCGAGCGTCCATCTGAGCAAGGCTCTCTTCAATCTGATGTCCAATGCCAGTGAGGCCATGCCCAACGGCGGGAGAGTGGCCATCAAAACAGCTAATCAATATCTGGACAGACCTATTCAGGGATATGATGAAGTCCGGGAGGGGGACTATGTCGTCTTATCCGTGTCCGATACGGGCGAAGGGATTTCCCCTGCCGATCTAAAACGAATTTTTGAACCCTTCTATACCAAAAAAGTAATGGGAAGAAGCGGGACCGGATTGGGATTGGCTGTCGTTTGGGGGACGGTTAAGGACCACCAAGGATATATCAATGTTCAGAGTGAGGAAGGGAAAGGCAGCACCTTCACCCTCTATTTTCCGGTGATCAGGGAAGAATTATCCAAAGAACCCTCCCATCTCTCGATTGCCGAATACCAGGGAAAAGGCGAAAAGATTCTCATTGTTGATGATGTTCAGGGACAGAGAGATCTGGCCAAGGAAATGCTACGGAAATTACATTACAAGGCCATCAGTTGCTCCAGTGGTGAGGAAGCTGTCGACTATTTAAAAGAACATCCTGTGGACCTGGTGGTCCTTGATATGATTATGTCTCCGGGTATGGATGGTTTGGAGACCTACCAGGAGATTTTAAAAATCCGGCCTAGCCAGAAGGCGGTTATCGTCAGCGGCTTTTCCGAATCGGATCGGGTCCATGCCGCCCAGGCCCTCGGAGCGGGGACTTATGTGAAAAAACCTTATGTCCTGGAAAAATTGGGGCTGGCAGTGAGGCAAGAACTGGATCGGACCTCCTAGGACGGCTTAATTTTTTTCATTAACCCCCCTCCGGGAATCTAGTCACTCTTTCACTTTTTTTTTCAGGATGTAATCCCTGATTTGATCATTATTCTGTTTGATTGCCCTGATTTTTCCCCTTGACTGGCTTCTTTCTTTTCCTTATCCTGATACTAAGGGATAAAGTCGACCGGTTCATTTCGGAACATCACCTCTTCCAGTAAGGTACTCTTTGTATTCGGATTTATCCATCGTCGCCCTAAACCATTAACCCGGATTGTCTTTTGAGGAAAAAGATATGAGACAGATCAAGACTCAAAGGCTTATGGCCCTTTGTCTGTCCCTTCTGCCCCTGACGGGGTTCCCGGGATGCCAGGGAAAGACCCCCGTCGGTCCGGCGGAAGAGGTGAAGGTCGGTATTCTCTTTCCCCTGACCGGAGATCTGGCCGATAAGGGCAGAGACAGTGTCAGCGCTGTTCAACTGGCCATAGATGAAATCAATGCCTCCGGGGGCATTCGCTCACTCGGAGGGGCCAAACTGAAAATCGTCTTGGGTGATACCAAAGGAAATCCGGATCAGGGGATAAAAGAAACGGAACGGCTTATTCAACAGGAAAAATGTCTGGCGGTCATCGGAACCTATCAAAGCAGCGTCACCAAGATGGCCACCCAGGTTGCCGAACGGCTGGGCACCCCCTTTATTGTCAGCATCTCTATTGCCGATGTGATCACCGAACGGGGGTTCCGCTATACCTTCCGGGTTCAGCCGAAGGCCCAGTTTTACGCCAGGGACCAGGTCCTCTTCCTGAAAGATCTGGGAAAACTGGCCGGTCATCCGGTGCGCCGGGTGGCCCTGCTCCATGAACAAACCGATTTCGGGACGGCAACGGCTTTGGCTCAAAAGGCGGCCTTACGGGAACAAGGTCTGGAACTGGTTGCCGAAGTCAGTTATAAGGCCGAAGGCGTCACCAGTCTTGATCGGGAAGTGACTCGGATTTTAACTGCAAAACCGGATGCTATTTTGGAAGTGACCTATCTGAAAGACAGCCTTCTCATCCGTCGGGCTTTGGCCAAGGCCGGATCAAAAATACCCTTGATCGATACGGCCGGAGGAACCGTTTCGCCCGAATATATTCAGACCTTGGGCCCCTTGGCCGATGGGACCTTGACGGTGGCCGAGTATTCCAAATACGCCGCCGGCGGTCAAGATCTTAATGACCGGTTTCGCAAACGCTTCGGAGTCGATATCACCGGGGACAGTGCCCATGCCTATCAGGCCGTGCTTATATTGAAAGATGCTCTGGAACGGGCCGAAGCCAGGGATAAGAAAAAATTGCGAGACTCGTTGGCTAAAACCGACCTGCGCCGGGGCCCTCAGATGATTTTACCGGCCGAGCAGTTGCGTTTTGACGCCAGGGGTCAGAATGAATTCGCCCGTCTTTATGTGGTCCAGATCCAGAAAGGAGAACTGGTTCCGGTCTGGCCTCCGGAATACGCCATCGCTAAAGTAATCCTGGGAAAATGATGCAATGCAGGCGAGCAGGCTTATAGGGAAATATCATCCGCATAGAGAACAACGAAATATGAATACTATGTTTCTCCGAACTCGGAAGGACTCGCCTGAGTTCGCCGAAGTCTCCTGACTCCGAAGGGCATTTCAAAAACAGTCGATATGAACCAACATACACCCGATCCCTCACCTTCTATTCGCTGGCGGTCCGGTCTGGCCGGCCAATTGACCTGGATTTCAATCCTTTTAGTGGTTTTATCCTTAATTGCCGTGGGAACGGGGCTGATCGTCATCGCCCGTATGGAATTGCAGAAGAACGCCTTGGAGCTTCAGGAGAAAAACGCCCATCGTGTCGCCTTGCTTATCTCCGGCTATATAAACCATGCCAGGGAGGATTTGCTGCTTTTTGAAAAAATTGAACCCCTGAGCAAACAAACCCTGGAGGACCAACGGGCCGCTTTAGAAAAATTGTTTATCTTTGGCCAAACGATGTACAGCCAATTAGCCTTACTGGATAGGCATGGCTGGGAACGGATACGCCTCTCCCGCTTTTATACCTATCTTCCGGGAGAACTCAATAACCAATCCCAAAGCCCGGCCTTCCAGACGGCCCTGAAAGGTGGGATCTACCTGAGTCCGGTTTTTATTTCTCCGGACAGCGGACTTCTGTCGGTCCAGATGGCCTTGCCGGTGAAACAGGCCCGGAATGAGATCAGCGGGGTTTTCAGTGCTGAGGTTAATATCAGCCTTCTCTGGCAGGATGTTTCCCGCATCAAGATCGGGCAAAGCGGTTATGCCTATCTGGTGGATGTAAACGGCCGTTTCATCGCCTTTCAGGAACCGACGGAAGTCCTCAATCGTTATGGCGAGGATATGCGGCGGATGCCGCCGGTATTTGCCTTTATGAACCGTCGAGGCGATGATGCCCCGAAGGCCTACAAATACCCGGGCTTAAAAAAAGAATCGGTCATCGGGGCCTATGCCCCCATTGAAGGGACCACTTGGGCGGTCATTGTCGAATGGCCGACAGAGGAGGCCTATGCCGCCGTTACCCGTATGCAATGGGTTCTGGGAGGATTTATTCTTTTGGGGGTCTTAATGGCCGGAGGTTTGGCCTATTCCGTTTCCCGGCGGGTGGTTAAGCCCATCAGGGCCCTTACGGACGCCGCCCAGAGGATCGGAACCGGGGATTGGGATACGGAGGTCATCACCGTCCACCGGCAGGATGAGGTGGGGATCCTGGCCCGGACCTTCCAGGGGATGCAAAATGAACTGAAAGTCCTCTATCAGGATTTGGAGCGGCAGGTAACCGAACTGCAGGAGATGCAGAACGCCCTGCGGGAAAGCGAAGAGCATTATCGGTCCATCTTTGAAAATGCGGTGGAGGGGATTTTTCTCAGCACTCCCGAGGGGAAATATCTGCGGATCAATCCGGCTCTCAGCCGGATGTACGGGTATGGGTCACCTCAGGAGATGATGGAACAGGTCTCAGATATTAAACATCAGCTCTATATCCACCCGGAAGACCGGGACCGGTTTTTGGCCCTCCTCAACCAAAAGGGAACGGTGGAAGCCTTTGAGGTGGAAGAGCGGAAAAAGGACGGGAGTAAAATCTGGGTCTCCATCAACGCCCGGGCGGTGCGGGATGAGCAAGGGGCCATCCTGTTTTATGAAGGGACGATTGAAGACTTCACCCTCCGGAAAAAGGCCGAAGAGGACTTGCGGGCCGCCCATCAGCGGCTGTTCGACATCATCGAATTCCTGCCGGAGGCCACCTATGTCATTGACCGGGACAAAAAAGTGGTCACCTGGAACCGGGCCTGTGAAGAGATGACCGGCGTCAGTAAGGAGGAGATGATCGGCCGAGGTGATCAAGCCTATAGTCTTCCCTTTTTCGGGGAGAAAAGGCCGATGCTGATCGAATATTGTACTATGTCTCCCGAAGATTGGGAAAAGGAAAATCCTAAAGTCCGTCGGAAAGACAACCAGGTCACCTCTGAATTTTTTGCTCCCTCGCTGAATCAGGGACAGGGGGCCTTTCTGGCCGGCGTGGCCTCCCCCTTGTTTGACAGCAGGGGTGCGCTTATCGGCGCCATCGAATCCCTTCGGGATATTACGGACTTCAAACATCTGGAATCCCAGGTCCACCAGGCCAAGAAGATGGAATCCATCGGGACCCTGGCCGGCGGCATTGCTCATGACTTCAATAATCTTCTGATGAGCATTCAAGGAAATATCTCTTTAATCCTGGTCGATTTAAAGCCTGAGGCGCCTCATCGTGAATTACTGAAAGAAATGGAAAGACAGGTGGCCAATGGGGCCGACCTGACCAGGCAATTATTGGGATTTGCCCGAGGTGGCCAGTACGAGGTCAAGCCCACGGACTTGAATGAATTAATTGTGCGGACCAGCACCACCTTCGGCCGGACCCGCAAGGAATTCACCATTCACCAGCGGCTGGAATCGCATCTCTGGGCCGTGGAAGCGGATAGAGGTCAGATGGAACAGGTTTTATTAAACCTCTATATTAATGCCTGGGAGGCCATGCCTAAAGGTGGGGACTTATATATTGAGACCCGTAACCTGACCTTTGAGAGAAACTGTCCCGTCCTGACGGAGGCCGGAACGAAGAAGGTGGTGATGCTGGCTATTACCGATACCGGTACCGGGATGGATGAAAAAACCCGTGAGAGGATTTTCGATCCTTTCTTTACGACTAAAGAAATGGGCCGGGGTATCGGCCTGGGCCTGGCCTCCACCTATGGAATCATCAAAACGCATCAGGGGGTTGTTCAAGTTGACAGTGCCCCGGGCCGGGGTACGACCTTCACCATTTACCTACCGGCCTCCGATAAGAAACCTGAAAAAGAATCTCCTAAGGCGGGAACCATAGACGGCGGAAAGGAGACACTCCTGGTCATTGACGATGAAAAAGCCGTCTTGAAGGTGACTACGGCCATGTTAAAGACCTTAGGGTATCAGGTCTTTGTGGCCGCTACCGGTCAGGAAGGGATCGATTGCTATCGGCAACACGGGGAGGAAATCGCTTTAGTGATCCTGGATATGGTCATGCCGGGTATGAGCGGGGAGGCGGTTTTCGAAGCCTTGCGGAACCTCGATCCCGAGGTCAAAGTGGTCTTGTCCACCGGATACAGCCTTCAGGACATGGCCCAGGAAGTCTTTTCGGCCGGCTGCCGGGGATTTATTCAGAAACCCTTTACCTTGCAATCGTTGTCCCGGAAAATCAGGGAAGTGTTGGATTCAACGGAATAGAGTTGCTTGATTCGGGATGACGGATCTTGCAGCTTTCCTCCGTCACTTCACAGGTTTGTTCACAAGGCTCGATATGGATGATGACGTCCATAGAAGGAATGGCCCGGGCTATTTCCAATTCCAATTCACGAGAGCGTTCATGGGCCTCTTCGATTTTCAGGGCCCGGCAGAAAAGGGCATGGAGATCGGCATATATCTTACTGCCCGATGTGCGGGTGCGCAGTTTATGAAATCCGGCAAACGGATAGGGTTTTCCAGCCAGAAGGGAAATCAGTTTTTCTTGATCTCCGGTGGAAATGCTGAAATCCATCAATCCCAACAAGGCGTTTTTGGCGATCAGGCCGGCCGAGAAAATAATTATTCCCCCGACCATGACGGCAAAAAGCAGATCAAAAAAGATCTGGCCGGAAAAATAAGTTAGGACGATGGCGATTAAGGCCGCCGAATTGGAATAGAGATCACTAGTATAATGGAGGGCATCGGCTTTAAGGGCCTGAGATCCGGTTGTTTCCCCAATAGTCTGAAGTCGCCGAGAGATCAGAAAACTGAAGATGAGGGAAACGATCATTACCACTCCATCCCAGATAGAATAGGTTATTTTCTGGGCGTCAAGCCATTTTTGAATGGAAGCATAGATAATATAACTACCTGAAAAGACGATGACCAGGGTTTGAAAGACGGCGGCCAGATTCTCCACCTTTCCATGTCCGTAATGGTGAGAAGGATCCGGGGGCTGGGAAGATTTACGGATAGCCAATAAATTCATGGCCGACATGAAGACATCGAGCAAACTGTCCAGACTCGAAGACACCACGGCCATAGAGCCCGACACAAGGCCGATGGTGAACTTGCTGCCGGCAAGCATCAGGGCGAAGGTGATGGCGAAGAGAGAGGCTTTTTGTTTAACGTCCATATGAATTATCAGACCAGATCATTTCAATTGGGAATGGTCACATAGTCATCATCAAAGCTTCCCTGATCGGCGGTCTTATGGCAGGCCTGGCAATTAGACAAAGAGCCGATGGACTGCCGCTTCAGGACATCCGCGGAGATCTTTCGATGCTTGGATTGGATATAGGGGACTTCGGTGATCCGCAGCGGTGATTTTCCCTTCAGGCTAGTCATGATCTTGGAGGATTTTTTCCAGGATGAGCGGTCGGCCCCGTTTTTCTGAAGATAACCTTTGATTTCCTTCTGTTCCCTACTATCGCAGGGGATTTCTTCCCCAAAATGATCTTTCGTCCTGTCCATGATTTTGCCCTAGGAAGCTGCGGGGAGCAGGCCGGGAGGGTAGGGGAAATGGCATCCCCCGCAGATGTTTTGGTGGGTCGAGTTGGCAGGAGCCATAACCTTTTTCTTGCCGCGGTGTTTATGCCTCTCTTGTCGGTCGTCCTCCCCGCCGCGATACCGCTCCCGGTCGGCCTGGAGAAATGAGGAAAGACCAAATAGCATAAAGATGCCGATCAACAATAAGATTGCCAGGGAATGCTTCTTCATTAGTTTAATCCCGTTTGTTCCTAAAGAGGAGGTTTATGACTCACGGTAAGACCTCGATCATGCCTAAAGAAGAAGCGGTGATCTCTCCGATCCAAGCAACCTCAACCACTCCCCGTTCTTTCAAACGGTCCAGTAATAATTGTGCCTTTTCCGTTCGTATGGCAATCAACAATCCTCCGGAGGTTTGGGCATCGGAAAGGATGTCCAGAAGAAAGGCCGGAATGGAGGGGTCCACGTTCAAGGACTTTTGACAATAATTCCTGTTGGCGTGAGTACCCCCGGGGACCAGTCCCATCTGGGCATACTCCAGGGCATAAGGAATGAACGGGACCTGGGAGGTCTTCAGGGTCATGGTGCATTGGCTGGCCTTGGCCATTTCCAGGGCATGGCCCAATAAACCGAAACCGGTGATGTCGGTGCAGGCCTGGGCCCCCACTTCCTCCATGACCTCCGCGGCTTTTTTGTTCAATTCGCACATGATGGCGATCATGGCCTCTTCTGCTTCTTTCGAAGCGGCCCCTCTTTTTAGGGCCGTTGCAATGATGCCGGTCCCGACAGGTTTGGTCAGGATCAATTGATCACCCGGCCTGGCCCCGGCATTGGTCATAACTTTATCGGGATGGATGATGCCGGTTACCGAAAGGCCGTATTTCAATTCCAAATCATCGACGCTGTGACCGCCTACCAACAAGGCCCCGGCCTCATGAATTTTTTCCAGCCCGCCCTTTAAAATTTCTTTTAGGACCGATTTGTCCATGGTCTTTTTGGGAAAGCAGACGATGTTCATGGCCGTTAACGGTCGTCCTCCCATGGCATAGACATCGCTTAAAGCGTTGACCGCAGCGATCTGTCCAAATCGGTAGGGGTCATTGACGATAGGGGTGAAAAAATCCAGGGTTTGAATCAAAGCCAGATCATCCCTAATCTTATACACTCCGGCATCGTCGGAGGTCTCCCGGCCGACTAATAAGTTGGGATCGGTTTCTAAGGGCAGATCTGCCAGAATCTCCTCCAGGTCACCCGGACCCAGCTTGGAGGCTCAGCCGGCCGCCCTGGCGGCGTTAACCAATTGGATTGTTTTTTCCTCAAACATAAATCTCAACCCTTTCTTGTTGATCAGGTCTGTTATTCTATTCTTACTGATTTAGGGGTGAATTTCAACTCCTATTTGCGCCCTGATCGAAGAGGTGGATTTTCTGAGGGCGGGACATCAAGGCCTCTTTGGGGGACCTTATCATTTGGACTCTAGAATAAATTCCCTGAATTCCTGGGCCAAAGGAGACAAGGTTCTTTGCTTGAGAGTGATCAGGTAAAAGCTCCGGAGGAGAGATAACTTTTTGATCTTGACCTCCTGAAGCAATCCATGGTCCAAATCTTCCACGACGGCCCGTTTGGAAAGAATAGAGATGCCTACCGCCGATTTGACGGCCTGGCGAATCGCTTCGTTACTGCCCATCTCCGCCACTATATTGAGATTTCTGATGTCCAAAGGAATTTTTTTAAAGGCCTGTTCCAGCGCCGTTCGGGTCCCGGACCCTTTTTCGCGAAAAATAAAGGGCCATTTCAGGATCTCCTCCGGGGCGACGGACTTCATCGTTTTATAAGCCTTGTCCGGAGGGGCCACGCAGATCATTTGATCAGTGGTCCAGAATTGGCAAACAATCCGCCGGTGCTCCACGGGCGCCCCCACTAAACCGAATTCAACCATCCCCTCCAATAGCTTGTCTTGGATGGCTTGGGTATCTCCGATCCAGAGCCGGATCCGGATGCCGGGATACTGTTCTTTGAACCGTCCCAGAAGAGGGGGGAGGAGATATTGCCCAGGAATGTTACTGCCTCCGATCAACAGATCGCCGGTTCCTTTTTCCCGAAATTGTTTGATGGCCCTGAACGATTCGTCCCGTAAGGCCATCAGCTGGGCGGCATATTGATAAAGAAGCCGGCCGGCCGGTGTGGGCACAATTTCTTTTCCCTGTCGATCGAAAAGGTTCAGTTCAAGGTCTTCTTCTAATAAGCGGATGTGCTCACTGATCGTGGGTTGGGAAAGGGTAAGGGTCTCCCCCGCTTTGGAGAAACTTTTTTGCTGATAAACCTTAACGAATACTTCCAGGCGTCTGAAGTCCATGAATATCCTCTTAGCTTCTAATGAGAATGCTGAAAAATTCTTATTGCAGATTGCTCAAAAAGGTCCAGATACAAGGCGCCCGAAATTTTGCGGAATAGAGGCGTACATAGAAGTACATCGTAATGACGAAAAATGAGGGCAACACAGTAGACGGTCCTTTTTCAGTAATCTGCTAAAATCGTCTCTTTCTTAAGATGTTGATGATCAGCCACAGTCCCAATAATCCGGAGACGAGATATCCGATCACTCCCAGGGCGGGAAAACCGAAAAGCAAGGGCTTGACGCCGGTGGTGATGATCATTGAAGATCCGACGATCAGGGCGGCAATAATGATGCCGAAGGTAACCCGGTTGCTGATTCGTTCCAAGGTGTTATTCAGTGCCGAAAGGCCGGTGTGCCTAAAGGTGAAAGTCAAATCACCTTTGTCTACCTTGCGGAAGAGGCCCTGAAGGCGGGCTGGAAGATTTTGGATCAATTCGAAAAGTCCAAGTCCCTGAGACCGTAAAGAATGGGACAGGGTTTTCAGAGACCAGCGTTCTTTGACTAATTCGGCGATCAGGTCCCGGGCCTCTTCGACCAGATTAAAATCCGGCACCAGGTCTTTGCCTAGCCCCTCCAGGGCGAGCAAAGCCCGGCTCATCAGGGCAAAATCCGAACGGATCCGTAAACGGTGCTCATTAAGCAGATTCATCAAGGCCAAAACCACTTCACCAATCTGAATTTCTTTCAGGGATAAACCATAATAGGAATCGATTAGATCCAGCAAGTCCCGTTCCAGGCGATTCAGGTTTATATCGGAGGGCACATCGGCCGTCAAATACGGAATCAGCCGGATGAGGGCTTCACTGTCTTTGAGGATCAAAGCCTGCAACAAGTCTATGAGGTGATGGCGCAGGTCCTGGGTTAAACGGCCGGTCATGCCCCAATCCAGGAAACATAATCGCCCATCGTCCATGGCTAGAATATTACCCAAATGGGGATCGGCATGAAAAAAACCCTGGCGAAGCATCTGGTCGAGCATGATTTTGGCCCCGTTTCGGGCCAACTGTTTTCGGCTGAAGGAAGAATCGCTGAGCTGATCTAAACGAACTCCTTCCACGAATTCCATGGTCAGGACATAAGGGGTGGTATAGGCTTCAAAGACCTCAGGAATAAACATCAGTTCCGGATAAGAAAGGGTCTTTTGAAAGATCATCATATTCCGTGCTTCCCGGGTAAAATCCAATTCTCTGGTGAGACTAAAGCGCAGTTCTTCGACCAGTCCGGGGAGGTCAAAAATCTGATAAGTGCGGAGTTCGTTCAGACGGCCGGCGATATAAGAAAGGATATCCAGATCGGCTCGGATTAAGGGGCGGATATCCGGACGTTGTATTTTCACCGCCACGGTTTTTTCTTCAGGCACCAGCTTGGCCCGATGAACCTGGGCTAGAGAAGCCGAGCCTAAAGGTGTCCAGTCGAATTCCGAGAAGACCTGATCCATCGGCCGGCCCAGGGCCTTTTCCAGGAGCATCTGGACGGCGTTTTGCGGAGCCGGAGGGACCTGGTCCTGTAATTTTTTCAGTTCCAGGATGAGAAGGCCAGGCACCAGATCTGGCCGCATACTCAATATCTGTCCGAATTTAATGAAGGTGGGCCCCAGTTCTTGGATGACCATGCGGATCCGCTCATTAACCGTCATGGTGGCCTTGACCCGGTTGATCCGTTTCATCACAAAAGAGCCGGGCAGATCCAGACGGTAGATGACATCATCAAAACCGTATTTTAAAAGGACCCAGACAATGGTCTTAAAGCGGGCCAGATTGCGGATGCGTTTAATTTCCAAGCTCTTTCCCTCTTGATCTTCAGAATCGGTTTAGCGAAAGGGATTTGAATTAATTTTAAAGAGAAATGTATCGTTTTTAAAGAAAAATTTCAACTTATAAAATATTTGTGTTTAAAAAACCGCTTGACTTTTCAGAGTATGAATTTTAACAATTTATTTAAAAACCCTATTCAGGGATTTGATAAATGACTGAGAAGAAAAAAAGCAAGGCGCAGTTGATCCAGGAGTTGGCCGCACTTCGCCGGAGAATGGCCGAGCTGGAGAAGGCCGAAATCAAGCACAGGCGGACGGAAGAGGCCCTGAAAAAAAGTGAGGATGCTCTCCGCAACCTCTTCAATTATTCGGAAGTGGCCATGTTCAGGACAAGATTAGATGGATCGGAAACCTTAAACGCCAATGAAAAACTTTTGGAGATTGTCGGGCGAACACGGGAAGAGGTGATCGGTAAACCATCTGTCGGGTATTGGGCCGATCCTCGACACCGGGAAGAGATGATCCATCGGCTCAAGATCAAGGGACGTCTCGTTGATTTTGACTGTAAAATGGTTAGCAAAAAGGGCCAGGTGCGTGATTGTCTGATCTCGATGAATTATTATCCGGAAGAGGGGATTTTGGATGGATCGGTTCTGGATATCACCGAGCGCAAACGGATCGAAGAGGCCTTGAAAATAAGCGAGGAAAAATTCCGGATTATTTTTGAAAACAATGCCGTTGCCATCGCCATCATCGAACCCGACACGAGTTTTTCCATGGTCAATGATTTTTTTTGTCAAACCACGGGTTATACCAAGGAAGAATTGACTGGCATGTCTTGGACCCAGCTGATTCCTTCCGCTGACCTTGAAAAATTGAAGGAGATTAATCGCCGGAGGCTTCTTGATCCTCAAGACGCCCCGGATAAATATGAAATAACCTATCACCATAAAAATGGTGAAAGGCGATACGCCATTGCCTCTCTTTTTGTAATTCCAGCTAGTAAGCAAATCATCGGCTCCGTTGTCGACATCACCGACCGAAAACGGGCCGAGGAAAAGATCCGATCTCTTTTGCAGGAAAAAGAACTCCTTCTTAAAGAGGTCCATCACCGCATTCGCAATAATATGAATACGATGATGAGTCTCCTTAGCCTGCAGGCACATAAACTGCAAGACCCGGTGAGCGTTTCGGCTTTAGGAGATGCCAAGAGCCGTCTGCAAAGTATGCTGGTTTTATACGATAAATTGTATTGCACGGAGAATCTGCGGGAGATGTCTATTAAAGAGTATCTTCCTGACTTGGTCGATGAGATCATCGGTGTTTTTCTCAATAAGGAATCCGTGAAAATCGAAATTCGAATAGATGATTTTACTTTGGGGGTAAAAATATTATCTCCCCTGGGCATTATCGTCAATGAGCTCCTGACCAATATCATGAAGCACGCCTTCTCCGGCCAGGAAGAGGGGGTGATCTCCCTATCGGCTACCCTCAAAAACCGTCTGGCCCGGCTTGTTATTGAAGATAATGGAAAGAGGATTCCGGAATCGATTGATTTTGACAGTTCCAGTGGTTTCGGTCTGGGTCTGGTCGCCTTACTGACAAAGCAGATTAATGGGGCTATCAGGATTGACCGAGGGGAAAGAAATAGGTTCATCTTGGAATTCAAGGTATAAGGACTTCCTATGAGCAAGGCAGACATCCTGATTGTGGAAGATGATTTGATCCAGGCCGAACGATTGCGTTTCGCCGTTGAAAATCAGGGCTACCGGGTCCTGGACATTGTCCCTTCCGGTGAGGAGGCGATCCGAAAAAGCGAAACCTTGCGTCCTGATTTGATTTTGATGGATATTCAGTTGGCCGGAGAGATGGACGGGGTTGATGCGGCTGAAAAGATTCAGAGTCAATTTGATCTTCCGGTTATCTATCTTCCCGCCTATTACGACCAAACGACCTTTGAGCGGGCCAAAGGGACGGGACCTCAGAATTATCTGCTAAAAACCGCCGGGAATCTGGATCTTCATCTGGCTATAGAGATGGCCCTCTACCGGAAGAAGCTGGAGCAGGCTCTCAAAGGACGGATCAAGGAGTTGGACTGCCTGTATCATTTTTCCGAACTGGCTGGCCGGTTGGATCTTTCCCTGGAGGATTTCTTGCAGGGGACGGTGGACCTGCTATCTTCCGGCTGCCGGTATTCTGCTGCGGCCTGCGCCCGGATTAAAGTGGAAGACCGGGAATACCGATCAGGGGGATTTCGAGAAACAGCTTGGCGGCAGGCCGGTGACATTGAGGTCCATGGTCAAAAACTCGGAACGATTGAGATCTACTGTCAACAGGAAAAATCACAGAGAGTGGAAGGCCCTTTCCTGAAAGAAGAGCGGTTTTTAATCAATATGATTAGGGAGAGACTTGGTCGGAGGATAGAACGTCAGAAACTGCAGGAAAAACTGGAGCATCATCAAGCACACCTGGAAGATTTGATTGAGAAGCGGACGTTCGACCTGAGGAAGACCCAGGCCATGCTGGAATCGGTATTTGAAGGCATCTCCGAGCCTCTGATGCTGGTGGACCGGGATCTACGGGTCAAAATTAAAAATAAAGTCTCTACGGAGTATTTTGGGGGTGGAATTGATCTAGAGAAAGAACTCCCGTGTCTTAAGGGGGCGGCAGACCAACCGGAGACCTGTATGACCTGCCCCATCCCCGATGCGGTTCTAAAGAACGAGTTTATCTCTTTTCAACGAAAAGGTTTTATGGATCAGGAAAGGATCGAACAGGTTTTTGTCTACCCGGTTAAAAAAGATGGGAAAAATACGGATGAGGCCATCATTCGCATCCGAGACATCACCGAAGAAATCAGGCTCAATGAAGAGATGGTCAAGGCTCAGAAGCTGATCTCTCTGGGTACGCTGGTGGCCGGCGTGGCCCATGAAATCAACAATCCCAACAATTACATTATGCTCAATGCCCCGATACTCATGGAAGTCTGGAAAAGCGTCCTGCCGATTCTGGAAGAGGTTTACCAATCGAAGGGGGAATTCAGTCTGGCCGGTCTACCTTTCAGCGAAATGAAATTAGACGTTCCGGGGCTCATTTCCGGGATAGAAGAAGGAGCCAGGCGCATCACCCGGATTGTCAAAGAATTAAAGGAGTATTCCACCCTGGACCTTCTTAGACAACCCAGACCGGAAGAGATCAATTCCGTAGTCAGGCGTGCCGTTTCCTTACTGGCCCACAATATTAAAAAATCAACCCAGAACTTCAGCGTGGTCTATGGGGAGAATCTGCCGCCGGTCAAAGGCGACTTCCAGAAACTGGAACAGGTTATCGTCAATCTGATCCAGAATGCCTTGGAAGCTCTGCCGGAGAAAAGTAAGGGAGTGTCTCTGCGGACCTTTTCCGGCCAGGAAAAGCAAAAGGTCAAGATAGAAATTCGGGATGAGGGGGCCGGGATTACCGATAAGGATTTATCCCGAATCATGGACCCCTTTTTTACGACCAAGAGGACGTCCGGAGGGGTAGGTCTCGGCTTATCCGTTTCGGGAAATATTATCCGGCAGCACGGCGGGACCATCGACACTGAAAGTGAGTCGGGGAAAGGGACGGTTATTCTGGTGACCTTGCCGGCAGCCGTAATGACGGAAACCAAAAGGATTTTGCTGGTTGATGATGACCCCCTTATTCGGACCATGATTAAGGATGCTCTGGGCACTGATTCCCGTTATGTCGTCACCGAAGCCTCCAACGGCGTCGAAGCCTGTATCAGTCTGGGCAAAGATCTTCCCGATCTGCTTATCCTTGATCTCCTAATGCCGGATATGAATGGGAAGGAGGTCTGCCGAATTATCAAACGAGACCCTTTCTTATCAAAAATCAAAGTAATGATCATCACCGGCTATCCGGAATCGCCGCTGATCAAGGAGATAAAAACCATGGGATTCAAAGAGGTCCTGCCTAAACCTTTTCGTCTTAAAGATCTGTTGGCCAGGGTTGAGCAGGTCTTGGGGATACCGTTATGACCCGGTCTCTGAACCCTCTAAGTCCCGTCCTGATTGTTGAAGATGAACCCGAGACCTTGCGGAGTTACACCCTGGCCTTGCGCCTGGGCGGGATCAATCATATTATTCCGTGTCTAGACAGCCGAGAGGTCTTCTCCCATCTATCCTCTCAGCCGATCAAGGTGATGCTCTTAGACCTGCTTATGCCCCATATGCCGGGGGAGGAAATTCTTTTGAGGACCAAACAGGAATTTCCGGAGATCCCGGTCATCGTCATCACCGGCATTGATGAGGTGGATACGGCCGTCCGATGTATGAAAAAAGGCGCTTTGGACTACATGGTTAAACCGGTTGAACTGCCCCGCCTGGTATCGGGAGTGAAGCGGGCCATTGAAGTTCGGGCCTTACAGGATGAGAACAGACTCCTCAAGGAACGCCTCTTGTCCGGAACCTTGCATCATCCCGAAGCCTTTGCCCCTATCATAACCCGGAACAAGGCCATGTTCTCTATTTTTCAATATATCGAATCGATTGCCCCAAGCCGGCAACCGGTTTTAATCACCGGTGAGACCGGAGTGGGCAAAGAATTACTGGTTAAGGCCATTCATAACTTAAGCACTCCTGATAAACCTCTGGTTTCCGTCAATGTAGCCGGGATTGATGATACGGTATTTTCCGATACCCTTTTCGGCCATGTAAAAGGGGCCTTCACCGATGCCGGGGAAAGGCGGGCCGGTTTGGTGGAAAGAGCTTTCAAAGGCACGCTCTACTTGGATGAAATCGGCGACCTGAGTCCGGAATCTCAGATCAAATTGCTTCGTCTGCTTCAGGAGGGAGAGTATTTTCCGATTGGCTCTGATGTGGCTAAAAAGGCCGAAACCCGGGTGATTGTTACAACCAATAAAGATTTTCACCAAATCTTGCAGCAGGGACTTTTTCGAAAAGATCTTTTCTACCGTCTTTCAATCCACCAAATCCACCTTCCCCCCCTTCGCCAGAGGCCTGAGGATCTCCCTCTGCTGGTAGACCATTTTCTGGAGAAGGCCTCTCGATCTCTGGGCAAGGAAGGTCCGGATTGTCCGGAAGGGCTGGTCAGTTTGCTAACTGCCTATGCCTTCCCCGGAAATGTCCGAGAACTGCAGTCGATGATCTATGACGCTGTCAGCCGTAATCAAAGCGGACGGCTTTCGGCAAAAGAGTTCAAAGGTCTAAATTTGCCTGCCGGGAAACCGTTTCCTTCAAGAACATCTCCTCCCGGACCCCCGGATAGCTATTGGCGCGGGGCACCGGATCCTTTGCCGACCCTTGAAGATGCTACCAACCAAATAATCCGGGAGGCCCTGAAACGATTCAATGAAAACCAGTCCCTGACCGCCCGGGCCTTAGGAATTTCAAGGCAAAGGTTGGCCCGGTATCTGAAGAGAGAGACCCGCTGATTTCTTCCGTATGATGCACCCTCTCCAGTGGCTCATTGAAAATTCACAATAATGCGGCGCTTTAAGAAAAAACCAGATTTGAATCACTTTTGCAATTGGAAGGGCCAAATCCTCCTCCGCCCCCCTTATCTAAAAAGGGGGAAGTTTTTCCCCTCTCTTTGAAAAAGGGAGGCTGGGAGGGATTTTATCAGGTAGCTCCTCTCGGCCGTACCCTGACCTCCAGTTTGACTGTTATGATTCGTAACAGTGGTCTATTTTATAACAATGAGAGATTTCCATTTAATATTAAGGGGTAAGAATGGCTGGGCTCTTTTTTGTTATGAAATAAACCGCATCGTCCAATAGTTGAGTCAGTCCCCTTCCATCAAACAACATCCTTTAAATTCAATCCTTTATCCTTGCAATTCTTCTCCGGCACTGGAATTGCTAGTTGAAAATGCATAACGGATTCAAGGATTCGTTTCAGTTTAGCTTTTTAAATTCAAAACCTTATTGTGACAGGATTGATATGATTTCTCGGATTTTTGTGCCTTTCCGGAAGAAAGGCACAAATCTAATCGTCCTCCGCACAGAAATGATGAGTTGGATTCCACCGGAGGCGGATTGTAAATACTCAGGCTCTGCCGGAGCCTGAGTAAAAAACAGGTTAATCCTGTAAATCCTGTCAGACATTCTTTCCAGAACTTTAAATTGTAACGATGATTCTATGATGCAAGAATTCAAGAGTTTGATACAAGACAAACCAAATAACCCGGAAGATTTGTAGGGGGAGAGAACGTGAAGCCCATATTATTGGTGGATGATGAACCGGAACAACTTCGCAGTCTGCGGGTAGGCCTGACCACGAAAGGCTTTGTGACCCTCGGGGTCTCCAGTGCCCAGGAAGCCATTCGGTGCCTGGAACAGGAACCGGATCGTTTCGGCCTGGTCTTAACCGATTATGCAATGCCGGATATCAATGGACTGGAGTTGTTGGAGAAGGTCAAAACAATCTCCCCTATCCCGGTTATCATGATGACGGCCTTTGGAGAGAAAAGTTTAGTCATCAAGGCGTTACGTTTCGGCTGTAACGGTTTCATCGAAAAACCCTTCACTCTGGAACAGGTCAGTGAGGAGATCTGGAGAGTGGAGGAAAAGAAACAATTAAACGTTAAAAAAGGTATCGATTCCGAGTTTTTTCCGGCTCATTTGCATCAGCTTAACAATCATTTGTTGTCCATCCAGGCCCGAGCGGAGTTGAGCATGCGTTCTCTAAATGATCTGAACTTGGTGAATTCAAATCTGAAAGCGATCCTGGAGGCTTCTAAAAAAATCAGCGAAATCAATCGAAGGATTCTTCAATTGGAGCATTGTTCCAGATCAAATAAAGAGAGGATCGACATAATTGAATTCCTGGATTCATGTTTAAATACCTATGAAATCGTCATGCAGAAGATCGGGGTTGTCTTAGAAAAAAACTATAAGGGGTTTTTCGGTGCCGTATCAGGAGATCGGTTTTCCCTGGAGCAGGTTTTTTCCAACCTGATTCTCAACGCCCTCCAGGCTATGGAAGGATCGCCTGAAAAAGTTTTCCGGGTTACGGCTGGACCGGCCGGAGAGCCGGATTTCGCCTCCATTATCTTTCATGATACGGGTTGTGGGATTTCGGAACAATTCCTCCTGGAAATTTTTAAACCCTATGTGTCCTTTAAAAAAAATGGTAACGGGCTCGGCCTCCATGTCGTTCAAGCTATTGTCAAAAACCATGGGGGTAGGGTGACGGTTGAAAGTGAGGTTGAACGGGGAACGGCCTTTATTGTCAACTTGCCTCTTTTACCTGGAAGATGAAAAGATGATTCATGGGCAGAACTGCCGTAGTGTGGATATTACAGAACAACCGGAGAATAGTATTGGGGTAAAAATGAGATTATAAATAAAAAGAAAGAGCGGCAACTAAAGAAGGGAGAAGAGAAAATGTTAAACAAATATAACCTTTCCACCAGGATCCTCTTGTTAGGGATAATCATCATTGTTTCCTTCGGGGTGATTTTTGCCTGGGTCATCCCCAAAGTAAAGACCCACATGTATGAAGCCAAATATACGAAAACCAAACATGTGGTCGAGGCGGTCTGGGGTGTGTTGAACCACTATAGCAAACAGAACGCTCTATCCGTCGAAGAAGCCAAAAAGATGGCCAAAGAGACGATTAAGACTCTCCGTTATGATAGCCAGGAATATTTCTGGATTAATGATCTGGAACCGCGGATGATCATGCACCCGATCAAACCGGAACTGGATGGGACCAATTTGTCTGAAAATAAAGACCCCAATGGAAAAAGATTGTTCGTCTCCTTTGCTGATGTGGCCCGGAAAGATGGAGCGGGATTTGTTGATTACCTTTGGCCTAAATCCGGTTTTTCCAAGCCGGTATCGAAGATTTCTTATGTAAAACTCTTTCCCCAATGGGGATGGATTATCGGGTCGGGTATTTACCTCGATGATGTGGAGAAGGAGGTTTCCCAACTTATTTTTATTATTTTCGGGGCAGCCCTCCTGATTGGGTTTGGTAGTCTGGGACTTTCTTATTGGATGGCCCGGTCCATAAGCCGTCCGATCAAGTCCATTGCGGAGGGTCTTAATGATGGCGCCCAACAGGTGGCCTCGGCCTCGGCCCAGATATCTTCCTCCAGCCAATCTCTGGCTGAAGGGGCCTCAGAGCAGGCCGCCGGTTTGGAGGAGACCTCTTCTTCCATGGAAGAGATGGCTTCCTTGACTAGGCAGAATGCCGAAAATGCCGGTCAAGCCAATGCTCTGATGGGGGATACCTATAAGGTGGTGGAAGAGGCGAATCAGGCGATGAAAGAGTTGACCGAATCTATGAGGGATATTTCTTCCGCCAGTGAAGAAACCGGGAAAATCATCAAGACTATCGACGAGATCGCCTTTCAGACCAACCTCCTGGCCCTGAATGCCGCCGTGGAGGCTGCCCGGGCCGGAGAGGCCGGAGCCGGGTTTGCCGTTGTGGCCGATGAGGTCCGAAACCTGGCTATGCGGGCGGCCGAGGCGGCTAAGAATACGGCCAGCCTGATAGAGGGGACAGTCAAGAAGATCAAAAACGGTTCGGATATCGTGGATAAAACCAACCAGGCCTTTCAAAAGGTAGCCGGAGGTTCCAGAAAAGTGGCCGAGTTGGTGGGTGAGATTGCCGCGGCCTCTAATGAGCAGGCCCAGGGGATTGATCAGATCAACAAGGCCGTAGGTGCCATGGATCGGGTGATCCAGCAGAATGCGGCTAATGCCGAAGAATCGGCTTCGGCTTCCGAAGAGATGAACGCCCAGGCCGAACAGATGAAGGATTTTGTCGGCCGGCTTTTAAACGTCATTATTGGAAATAGGCAAAGGAATGGAATCCCCCAGACCAAGGTCTTATTGGTTAAAGGAGAGAGTAAATGGTCTCCAGGTTTGAGACATGAGGGGAGAGAGAAAGGACTCTTAGGCAAATTCAGAAAAGTAAAACCTAAACGGATGATTCCCATGATGGAAGGGGAGGGTTAAGGCATTTCAACCTAAGGAGATTCCCTAAAAAGAATTTTTTCTAACGTTCCTTGGATCGGCCATCCGATGCTTTATATCGACGAGTCAGATCCTGATAGGTCTTCACCCCTTCGAGAATGCGGTTTTTTTGGTCTTCCGATAAGGGGCGGATAATCTTGGCCGGGTTACCAGCCACAAGCGAGTGGGAGGGAA